>Ga0315309_1001607_pt1 | contig 13427 bp, 14 predicted proteins | sample TDP4_MG_FD_203080 | JGI IMG/M metagenome (GOLD analysis project Ga0315309, IMG submission 203080) | Freshwater sediment microbial communities from Lake Towuti, South Sulawesi, Indonesia - TDP4 | ecosystem: Environmental > Aquatic > Freshwater > Lake > Sediment | place: Indonesia: South Sulawesi...
GCGGAGATAGCTAAAAGGGTAGGAGCAAAAGTCGTTGCTATCACTTCGTATATTGATTCTCCTTTAGGTAGGCTGGCTGATCACGCGGTTATTCTTAAAGGAAGGACGAAGGTCGCTCGCAAGAAAGATTATTTTTCACGACAGATTCTTGGAGTACACGAGCCTCTTGCTCCACTTGGCACTCTTTTTGAAGCCTCCTGCATGATTTTCTTGGACGGTGTTATTGTTGAACTAATGCATCGTCTTGGGAAAACTGAGAGCGAGATGAAATTGCGTCATGCTACAATTGAGTAGACTGCTTTGAATATGGATGTTCGCTTTGCATCTTCTTTTAACATTGCTATGGAGTACCTTGTTTCATAGGTAAATTGATAATTCCAAATTAAGTTAGATGTTAGCGGTCTTAATTGGCACAATGTTTTAGTAATACGATTTTTAAATTTAGTAATACTAGAAGTGATCAAAATGTTCTTTGAATCCCGAGACCTTACGCTGATCGGAATTTTTTCCGCGCTCTGGGCTGTTTTAGATATTTTTGTTGCGCCGATTTTTTATGCGGCAACTCATACTCCTTTTCTATGCGATTTTTTCGCCGCTGTTATACTTATTTTAACAGTTTGGATCATTAGAAAATTTGGGGCAGCAACTTTAACTGGGGTAATCGCTGCTATTCTGCATTTTGTACTTAGAGGAATTACATTTGAGTCGCTTTTTTTCCTAGGCTTCATCGCTATGAGCATTCTAGTTGATTTTTCCACATGGGCTATAGGTTACAATCGTTGCTTTGATAGGGGTTCTTCAAGTATGTTTCTCATCGTTTTCCTCTTTACTGTTACAGCTGGTGTGGCGGGGGGCATAATCGGTTATATCATGGTCGTCACACTACACCTCCCATTAAGTTTCATTCCAGTCTGGGCAGGCTTTCACGCGGTTGGCGGAGGTGCCAGCAGTATAGCCGGCTTCGGATTGTCCAAAGGGTTAGAAAGACGGGGAATCAAATCCTTTCGTTAGATGCTAATTCCATTCTGAGGGATGCGTGTTGTCCGAAAAGGTTCGAGTTGTCAACGTTAGAGAAATGTTGCAGCCTCATTTAATCCATGAAGAATTCATATCCCCACAACTTAATTCCCACAAAATGAGAGTTGGCTTAGTTCGTCTAAAAAATGGGCAAAATGTGGGAGCACATAGCACAGGGGAGAAATGCGAGGAAGTATTGTTCATAATTGATGGGTGTGGAACGCTTATTGTGAAAGAGAAAATGCACTCGCTTAAAGCTGGAGACTGCGTTCATATTCCACCGCAAACTAAACACGACGTGACCAATAGTGCAAGCGAAGACCTGATCTACATGTATATTGTCTGCTAAAGAAATGGCAAATTTACTTTAATAACTACGGATAAACCTCAATGCCATAACCAGTAAGTTTGCCTAACGACTTTTCCTGGGAGAAGCTGAAAATCCACGTGAAGCAGTGAAAAAAGTGAATGCGTCGTTAGAAACATAAACCCCTCTTTTCCTTATTAAGACAACATTTTGCATGGTAAAGTTAATAACTTACCCCGAAGATAATCGCACAGACCAAAACAAGGAGGGAAAAACTCATTCCAAGATTCAGGCAAACTGGAGAAATTCTAAAAATCATTGGCAACAAGGAACAACTAAGAAACATAGGCATAATAGCCCATACTCATACCAGCGGAAGTTGAAGTCTTTCCGTTGCATGAGGGGTAAGTAGATCATGGAAAAACCACCATGACTGATTCTTTGTTAGCGGCTGCTGGGTTGTTGTCCCCTTCTTTGGCGGGACAAGCTCTGGTCCTCGACTACCTCGAGGAGGAGCAAAAACGTCAAATGGTTGATCTCATCGGATTAGCCAGACGAAATGACAATCAAGGCCGCTAATATCAGTCTCTATCATGAGCGTGAAGACAGATCCTTCGTGATAAATCTAATTGACACGCCATCTGATCTGGCATGGATGTCAGATCGGGCGTAAGGTCATGTGGATTTTTCCGGTAGGGTTACCCGTAGTTTACGGGCTATTGATGGTGCTGTCGTCGTGGTGGATGCTGTTGAGGAGGTTATGGTTCAAACTGAAACTGTCACTCGCCAAGCTCTAGAAGAACGCGTTCGGCCAGTCTTGTACATTAATAAAATTGATCGTCTCGTTAAAGAACTCCGTCTCACCACAGAAGCTTTTCAAGCGAAACTCGCACGGATAATCCGTGATTTTAACCATTTAATAGACATGTACGCTGAGCCTGAGTTTAAGGAAAAATGGAAGATAAGCCCAACTGCTGGCACGGTTGCGTTTGGCTCAGCCAAAGATCGCTGGGCTTTCACTCTTGAAATGGCTCAGAAACGAGGTGTCAATTTTTCAGATGTTATCACCGCTTATAATAAAGGGGATATCGAGGGACTTGTTAAGTCCTGCCCGCTTCATGAGGCTATCCTAAATATGGTCGTCGATCATATGCCTCCGCCTCATACTGCTCAGAAATATAGAATTCCGCGAGTCTGGCGTGGAGACCTAAACAGCGAAACCGGCCAAGCAATGGTTAACTGCGATGAGAAAGGTCCCGCAGTTATGTGTGTCTCTGACGTAAAAGTCGACCCACAAGCTGGTGTTGTTGCAACAGGCCGCCTTTTCTCAGGTACTCTTAGTCAAGGCGACCAAATCCATCTAATCGACGCCCATATAGATGCCAGAATTCAACAAGTTTGTATTTATATGGGGCCACATCGTGAAATTGTAGGTTCGCTTTCCGCAGGGAATATCCCCGCCTTACTTGGGCTTGAGCACGCTCGCGCTGGCGAGACCATCACCGTTGTTAAAGACATTATTCCCTTCGAAGCCGTTAAATACGTCTCTGAACCCGTTGTCACAATCGCCGTCGAACCAAAATACGCTCGCGAACTCCCTCGCTTAGTCGATATTCTTAACAAATTAACCATTGAAGATCCAACCCTTGCGACCGTCGTCCGTCCTGAAACTGGTGAATACCTTATCAGCGGCATGGGAACCCTTCACCTCGAAATCGCCATCACTTGGATCACGAAAACCGGTCTCGAAATCATCCAAAGCAAACCCATCGTCATCTACCGTGAATCTGTCCGCCACCAAGCCGGACCCTTCGAAGGCAAATCTCCCAACAAACACAACCGCATCTACATTGAAGTTGAACCTCTCGAACCCGAAATCATCGACCTCATTCGCAAAGGCGAACTTCACGAAGCCCTAGACAAAAAAGCCGCTGCCAAACTTCTCCGTGACCACGGCTGGCCCACCGAAGAAGCCCGCAACGTCTGGACCATTGAACCCCACGGCAACATCCTCATCGACGCCACAAAAGGCATTCAATACCTCCACGAAGTCAAAGAAATGATCGTCACCGGATTCCTTAACTGCATGGAAGAAGGACCCCTCACCCGCGAACTCGCTCGCGGAACAAAAGTCAAACTCACCGACGCCCAACTCCACGAAGACCCCGCACACCGAGGATACGCCCAACTCGTCCCGGCGACGAGGCATGCGTTGTTTGCTGCATTTTTGTCGGCGGACCCGTGTTTGTTGGAGCCGATTGAGAAGATTACGGTGAAGGTTCCCGTCGAACTGGTGGGGGATGTGACGAAGGTGATTGCGCAGAAGCGGGGGAAGATTTTGTCGATTGAGCAGAAGGAGTATTTGACGTTTGTAGAAGGTGAGTTGCCTGCGGCGGAGACGTTTGATTTGTCTGAAGTTATGCGAGGGGCTACGGGTGGCAGGGCGTTTTGGGGGCTAGAGTTTGCTTCTTGGGCTCCGGTTCCTACTTCAATGCTGTTGCAAGTTATTCAAGAGATTCGTAAACGTAAGGGACTTACCCCTGAACCTCCGAAACCTCAAGATTTTATGGAGCGGTAAATCTTAGAAAAATCTTGATTTTAATTTAGATTGAAACGTAAAATTTTGGTTAGAAAATGGGAAGTAACGACTAGTGGAACGAGAAAAGAAACTGGTTCAAGAGGTTGAGCAAATCATTAAAGAAGCTGAGGTTGACGCTAGAATTATCTGGCATAAAGAATGGGGGAAGGAAACTGAAACGGCGGCTAGGGTCCTTGGAACTAAGTTAGATAACATAATTAAATGCCTAATTTTTCTCGACGCACGAGATAAGCCAATAATGGGTATTGTGCCCGGGGATAAGCGAGTTAATTTTACAAAGTTGGAGCAAGCTTCAGGAAAGATTGGGTTAAGGCTTGCGAAAGCAAAGGAGATTGAGCGAGTAACTGGGCATCCTATTGGCGGTGTTCCACCCTTTGGGTTGAACATCCCTACCTTTGTTGACACGAAGATTTTGACTAAGGACAAGGTTTATGGTAGCGCGGGTTCGCCATATGCAGGTTTAGAGATTAGACCTAAAGATTTGGTTAGATTGGCAAAAGCGGAAGTTGTTGACATCGGCTCATGATTAAAGAGGATTAACGGAAGCTTATTTTTTGTTCTTCTAAATTTTTTCTCCAATTCATAGAATTTGCTGAAAGCGGTATCTGGTTATCTTATTCTTTTGTTTCTTGTTTTGGCGTTTTCTTTTCTTTTGGTTTGATGCTTCTTTTAGCTCGTTTTCTTTTCTCCGCCTTTTTTTCGATTTGCTTTAAGAATGTTTTAAGTGCTTCAATGTTTTCAGGCCATTTAGTGGATCTGCGTTCATCAACGCGCAGTTTGAGTTTTCTGGCTTGAGGAATTGATAATCCACTGCTAGTTAGTTCAGCGACTGAGAAGCCTTTCCCTTTTCGGGCTTTACGAGTTTTTGGAGCTTTAACAATCACTTCAGGCGGCTTTGGTAACATAATTTTTCATCTCTAAACCAACGAGTTGTGATTTAGCATAAATTGTTTCTCTGAGTGGCGTTGGGTTAGTTTTCGAAGTTGCATCTATAAGATTTTCGATGGCTGCCTTCTGTTTGGAATTAAATGCGACCCATCACATGTTTGGCTGCTTTTCAGTTCTGGCATTCCCTCTCTGCAGACAGCATAAGTCATTCCAAAATCTTCAACGAGGCTCTTAAAATTCCGCAGTAGATCTCGCCGTAGGGCTTTTGGCAGGTATCGGGCTCTTCCAATTTGTTCAGCTGAAACCCAATAGAGTTCAATAAACGTTTCCTTAAATTCCGGGAACGTATTTACTAAGCGATTGAAACTGTCTTTCTTCGCCTTATAGGTTGAGGCTACTAGGTGGCTAACTCCAGTTTGCGAAATATTCTTCATCATTTCTTCTAATTTTTCGTCATTAACTTTAGGTAGAATCGGATCAATACGGATGGTGCATGGGACTCTTTCCATAACCAGCTTTCGGATTGCATTAAGGCGCCTTTTTGGAGACGGCGCGTTTGGTTCGAGCCTCCGAGCAACTTTGTCATCTGTTGTCGTCACGCTTATGCTAACACTACAATTTCCTTTTCTGATTATATCTAAGTCTCGAATGACTAAGTCTGACTTAGTTATTAATTGGACCCTAAATCCGCTGCTAAGTAAAACTTGTAGAGCTTTGCGTGTTAGTTCAAGTTCGCTTTCAGGCGGAGAATAGGGATCCGAGCTATTAGCCATTGAAATATGCCGCTCTGGAATTATCTTCCTTAAGTCCCATTGAAGTCTTTTAATGAAGTCTTGTTTAGCCCTACAGCAAAAGGCATTAGGAATATACGCGGTAATATAACAGTAGCGGCACCCATGTGCACAGCCAGTATAAGGGGATAAACTATACTTTGACGGACAAGTGCAAAGTGACCCCTTCCAGGGATCAAACGGCGTAATTATGGTCATTTCAAGCGCCTGAGAGAAGTTTATTAATTCTCCATAAATTGTCTTATGGATTAATTTGGAACAAGATTCTTTAGCCCCTCCGACCCGCTCGGTAGAGCATAGTAACCTTGACAAAAATAGACATGTAACCGTTCCTTTAATGCTCGACGAAATAGAACCTTGACTAACATAAGATTTAAGTTATCTTTTTCCCCGCAACAAGTGTAATGCGGTCGATAAGGTGAAGCTAGGCGCGGCCGTGGATCGCGGAATCGCGAGCGGACTCTAGCCTGGTCTAGGACGGGAAGAGATTGGCTTCAGTCCAATCTTCCGTATGCCCCCCAAGCTCCTAACCCGGGTTCAAATCCCGGCGGCCGCACCACAAATCTTAGACGAAATAAGCATTTTTGGGGTTATTTTTGAGAAGTACGTTCTTTTAATCTTCTCTCGAAATTCTCTTAGATTTTCCAGGCTTAACGTGGTGAAGAAGACATTAACTTAACGGATATTTGAAACCAGGAATTTTTCGCAAAGCGACAAGTAGTGGAACACCAACAAGGAAAGAGACTACAACAACCAGTACATCTTCTATGTAGGAGTCGATTGCCCCAGTTACAAAAATGAAATACACTACATCAGAAGGCCAGCCAAAAACTAAGTATAATCCTACTGGAATGAGCAGAAAAACTCGTGTTAAAGCATCTGTAACCGTTCCAATAAAGGAAACAAGAATCAAGGATACGGATAGGCGCTTAACATCATCCTCAAACAACCTTTTGCTTATCTTTGCCACTGGATAAATGAGAACAAAAGCGAGTAAGATGTCTAGAATCGTCCAGATTGGAAGCCAAGTTCCAAAAGGATGAACAAAATAGGCTGTAAGCATAACCGCATAAATCGCTATCACTGGCTTCCACCGCCCCATAGCTAAAAGGCCGCAAGCTAGAACTCCCATAGGTTCAGCGACTACTCCAAATATCCAAACATCAATGGGCTTGATTGTTCTGGCGACGATGCTACCTATGAAGGCGGCGAGAAACCCTGCCCAAGGGCCTAAAATGATTCCCTCAATAGGCTCTAAGTATATGGCCCAGTTGCGCCACAAGCCAAATGACATAAAATATAATATTACATGCAATGCAGCGAAAACCCCAATGAGGGCAACGTTTTTTGTCGACAACTGCGTCATGTTAATCGAGTGTAATCTTTTGCACAATGCGTATTTAAATTAAAAATAAAGAAATACCTTCGTTTATCTCGTGTTTATAAATGGTTGTTGTGATAGAAGCCTTGGCGCTGCAGCTCATAGCTCGGAAGTTGCTGAAATTTTCATCGAAGATCAAGAGGAGCGGGCTCGACGTTGTATGCCGAGTCCTCCTAAACAGGGCGAGTCCAACTACAACACATTACTTGGAGACTAAAGGGAGCTCTTACCGCTTTACATGACTGATCTCGAATGGCAGATCGAGCATGTCAAGGTGAAAAATGGCTGAAACTGCGAATCCCTTGAAAAGAAGTGGGTATTGAAGCCTGTTTTCCGAGGTTGAAAGGGGTTCGTCTTATTCACACTATTTGCCTATGATTTTAGTTTTATTTTCAACACGATTGTTGATTTTCTTCATGTAAACTTCACCTGCAGGCAAGGGTAATTGCAAATAAAATCGGAATTGCTATGAAAGCGATAAATAAAATAACAGTTAGCTTCATAATCCTTAAAGCTCGCGTAATATGTCTTGGCGTTAGTTCTTCATTTGCATCACCTAACATGTAACAGTTCGGTTTTTCTAACTGTACGCCCAACGCTCCAGCCATGGTCGACATAGACCATCCGGCGTTCAGACTGTCAGTTTTACCTTTGTCTCTAGAAAGAATTCTGTAAGCATTTTTCCAACTCTCACCGGAAAGCCATGCCGCCAAAACCATCAATAGAGCAGTGAGGCGAGCAGGGATATAATTGGCAATGGTGTCAAGTCGTGCAGAGAACCATCCGAGGTTAGCATACTCTTGGTCCTTATATCCAACCATGGAATCCAGAGTGCTAATAGCCCTGAAAGCGATCGCGCTTGGAACACCTGCTAAAACGAAGTAAAAGATCACCGAAGTTATCCCGTCGACAGTTCCCTCAGCGATCGATTCAACAGCGCCGGAAATTACTTGCTGCTCACTAAGATTCTTTGTGTCACGCCTTACTATATGTTGCAACAACCCTCTTGCGATTTCGATATCTCTTTTTTCAATGGCAGTTGCTATTGGGACAGTATGATGTTCCATGGATTTGATGGCGAAAGTTTGTTTCAGAAAAAAAGCGGCAGCGATCACATACACCACGAGACCGATATATTGTCGGATTATGAGTAGCGTGAAATAACCAGAGATGGCAAAGAGGCCTACAACAAATGAAGCTAGTAAAATACCATTCAATTTTTCGATGTTTAAGCCCTTACTTTTCATCCTAGCCCTTAGAAACTCTACTAGGGTCCCAATCCAAACAGTTAAATGAATTTTCTCCGGCGGTTCCCCAAGCGTGAGATCAATTAACAGTGCTAAAGTTAACACGGCAACCAGAGTAGCAAGTTCAACCATCTCTAATGAAAACATCCCCTCAACTCTTAAAGGGAGCGATGCCCGCGAGAGCATCTCTGACGATCAAACTGGCTAACCAACTCCAATTTCTTTAAGAGCTTCCAGCAGCCTTCGGTTCTCTCGCCTTGTCCTAATGGCTATTCGAATGAAATATTCGTCAAGGCCTCTGAAGGAGCTGCAATCTCGAATGAGTATGCCATGATTAAGCATTTTCCGTTTTAACTTAGCAGCCGTCAAGCCCAACCTCCTAACGTCTATGAAAATGAAGTTAGCATCAGCTGGGAAAACTTTGAAACAACCGATTTCTCCCAGCTCACTCAGGAGAAACGCCCTTTCTTCTTTAAGTAACTTCTCTGTGTTTTGCAAGTACTCCATATCCTCTAGGGCAGCTATAGCCGCGGCTTGAGCTAAAACATTGACATTCCACGGCATTTTCACTCTGGAGAGAACATCAATTATATCCTCGCAAGCAACACCATATCCAACTCTTAGACCCGTTAATCCGAAGACTTTGGTGAATGAATCTAAAACAAAGACATTTGGATATGTTTCTACTTGTTTCGCTAATGAAAAACGTCTTTCTCTACTAACGAACCCCATAAAAGCCTCGTCGAGAAAAACTATAACGTCCTTTGCGAGGGATCCTTGGACAATTTCAAGAACAGCCTCCCGCGGAATTAGAGCACTTGTAGGATTGTTTGGATTGCACAGGAAAACTGCACGAGTCCTTGGGTTGATCTCATCGAGTAAATTTTTAGGGTGAACGATGTAATCTTTGGATAACCTGAGAAATTTCGTCTTCCCTCCCATTTTCTTAACCGCTCTCTCATATTCGCTGAACGTAGGTACAAGGATCAGAGCTTCTACCTCTCTTCCTATGAAAGCCTCAGCGAATAAGTAAATGAGTTCACAAGATCCGTTGCCCACTATTACATTCTCATCGCCAATGTCTCCAACATATTGAGCGATGGCTTTCCTAAGCGCACTTGAGCTTGAGTCGGGATAGAATGGGATTCGCCATGAACAAGCATTTATAGCTTCAAGAGCCCTTAACGATGGGCCGAGAGGATTCACATTCGAGCTAAAGTCTAAGACTCGACGATGCTGGATGTCGTAGTCACTAGCTATGTCCCAAACTTCTCCGCCATGTACGTATTCGGTCAGCCCCCGTATTTCAGGTCGAGCTAACTCTTTAATTGGCTTCATCAAGATCTACCTCCGAGCTTTTCCATCTTTCCGATAGATCGTGGAGCATAGGTATCAAGTCTTTACGTCTCATGCGGCGTAAACTTCCTCCCGAAAGCTACTCTTTCACATTACTTCGTAAGTCCATCTAGAAATAGCCTGTGCCAGCCCCATTGAGGTCAATCTACCCCTATTTTTCAACCTAGCTACCTCTAAGGAAGTTTTGGAGTTGAGTTCCTTCAGAGGCCGATCAGCCATATCGTCTTCAACTTCGATGACCATGTGCATATTTCTCCATAGTAAATTTTTTATTAATGTACCAATTTAAAAGCTTGGATGGATTATCCATCCAGGATACACCATGACAGATCGCAAAACGAAAATTGGGTTAATAACCACAGTGTTAGCCATACTTATCATCTTAGGAATCGCATGGTATACCCTGCATCCAGTAATAGTGATCCCGCCGACTATCCCGTTAACGCTCACAGATGATTTTGGGAGAACCGTGACCATTCCTAGGACTCCCAAGAGAATAGTCTCTCTAGCGCCCAGCAATACCGAGATACTTTTCGCTCTAGGGCTTGGCTCCAAGGTAATTGGAGTAACTAAGTTCTGTGATTATCCACCAGAAGTCCTGCAAAGAGTCAAGGAGGGGAACATAACCGTAATCGGGGGCTTCGTGGATCCGAGCATTGAGAGAATAGTGGCTTTAAATCCCGATTTGGTGCTGGCTGCAACGAGCCTCCAAGAGAAAGTCGTTAATGAGCTTGAGGAAAGGGGTCTCACAGTCATAGCTCTATACCCCAAGAACATTGATCAGATCCTTGCAGACATAAGCCTAGTTGGAAAAGTCTGCGGAAAACCTGGAGAGGCTGAAAAGCTAACCAATGAGATGAAACGAGTAATCGACGCCGTGGTTAGTGAGACTACGAACGTGGCTTACAGGCCAAGGGTATACTACGAAGTCTGGTATGAGCCACTGTATACCATAGGACCCGGAACATGGCAGAATGAACTCATTAAGATGGCGGGGGGCGTCAACATATTCGCTGACGCCAAACAAGCTTATCCAATAGTTAGCTCTGAAGCAGTAATCCAGTGCGATCCTGAAATAATTATCGTCACAGTTGGATATATGGGCGGCGTAAAAAAAGAAGATTTCGAGAAGCGCCCCGGCTGGAGCGCTATCAGCGCTGTGAAAAATAATAGAATATACACGATAGAAGAAAATATTGTCATTAGACCTGGCCCGAGGATAGTTCAAGGTTTAGAACAGCTAGCCAAGTTTATTCATCCGGAGATCTTTGGTGCCAGTTCGGTATACTCACAGGAAAGTTTCCTCACTACTTGTTATGCAATCTGCGAATTTTCTGCAAAATTATGCACGATTCCAGAGAATGAATGTTATGGTATGAAGACCCGAGAAGTATATGCGTCTAAGTATGGCGATTCGCCTTGACAAGAATCTATCATATCGTGCATTTTACTCATGATAATTCGCTTTACATATTCTTTCATGGTTGTAACTTCCACTGTTTGGGATGTATCTTAAAGCTATCACCTTGGGACTGCCACCTGACTACCGATATTCGCCGCCGACTTGAATCGCTGACTAGCCTTAGAACACTCAATTTCTATGAAATGCAAAAGGTAATCGAACCATTAGGCGTTAGAAGGGTCGTATTAGGTGGCGGCGAGCCAACTATTGACGAGGAGATTGTGGACATAGTCATGTGGCTTAACAGCGTCGGCATCAGAACAATTTTGCTGACTAACGGATACGCCTTGGATAAGGACAAGGTGGAGGAATTAAAGGCTAATGGACTTGATGAGGTCTGCGTGAGCATTAAGGCTTTTGCAGACACCATTCATGTCGGGTACACTGGAAAATCCAATGAGAACGTTCTGAAGAATTTCAAGCTTCTATATAAAAGTGGGGTTCGGCTTAGGGCTGAGAGCGTTCTAATTCCAGGGCTAGTGGGAGTTGATGAAATAGAAAGTATCGCGCGGTTCATTGCCTCCGTAGATTCATCCATTCCCTACAGAATTGATGGATATACCTCGGTCCCTGGGGCGTCATGGAGGCAGCCATCCAAGGAGGAGATGTTCAAGGCGGTTGGAGAGGCTGGAAAACACTTAGAAAATGTCTCTTGTATTTATAGTGAAATGGAGCTCAGAGGCAAGGCGTTCAACGTTTATCCGCTGCTTCGAGAGGGACTCTGAGCTAGCTTTATTTGGTTGTGAGAGCGAGTTGGAAGTAAGCGAGAGCGGGTATCTAAGGCGTTATAGAAAATGGAGGCAAATTATAGTCGCTCTACTAGCTCTGCTAGTTGTAGTCACAGTTTTATCACTGAATGTAGGCTTCGCCCAGATACCAATCTCGAATATCGTTAGAATCTTGATCCATGAAGTTCCCTTCGTCGGCAACTCGCTTGGCGGGTCAGGTTTCTCAGATAGTGAGAGGCTGATAATTACTCAGATCAGACTTCCTAGAATCTTTGCAGGAATTCTAGTCGGAGTTAGCTTAGCTGCATCTGGGGCTGTTTTTCAAGGAATTTTTAGAAATCCTATGGCAGACCCATACGTTCTCGGAGTTTCTTCGGGTGCAGCTTTGGGAGCGGCGCTTGCCATAGTGCTTAGGGTAGGTTTCACTCTCTTTGGGATTGATACTCTCTCGATTATGGCTTTCATCGGCGCTGTGGCGGCTACCTTCACAGTTTACAATATTGCAAGGGTGGGCTCAAGAACTCCCGTGGTGACGTTGCTATTGTCAGGTGTGGCAGTCAGCATTTTTCTATCTGCCATTGTCGCTATCTTGCAGGTCATCGCTGGCTGGGAACTGCATAAATTGGTCTTTTGGCTTATGGGAGGCTTCTCCTATGTGAAGTGGAAGGATGTGTGGGGTATTCTGCCTCTGACATGTTTAAGTGTGTCTTTATCGTACCTCTTTGCTAGGGACCTTAACATTATGGCGCTAGGTGAAGAGGAGGCTCAACATCTGGGTGTTAATGTCGAAAGATCGAGATGGATCTTGCTTGCCCTCGGCTCCTTGGCAACCGCGACTGCTGTATCTATTAGCGGGTTAGTGGGATTCGTTGGGTTAATCGTGCCTCACTTAACGAGGATTTTAGTTGGCCCTGATCACAGGATACTCATACCAGCCTCGCTTTTGACAGGAGCAGTATTTCTTATTTCTTGTGATGCAATAGCGCGAGTTATCTTTGCTCCCTCAGAACTGCCTGTTGGAATAATAACTGCTCTTTCAGGCGGACCTTTCTTCATCTACCTTTTACGCAAAAAGAAGGGAAACTATTTACTCTAGAGGCGGGTAGATTGGTCTTTTTGGAAATTCATGATATTAGTTTCCGTTACGAATCGGTAGAGGTCTTAGAGAACATAAGCTTCTCCATAGGAGAAGGAGAGTTTGTAGGAATACTTGGACCGAACGGATCTGGAAAGACAACATTGCTAAAAACCATTAGTGGGCTATTAAAGCCGTACACGGGGGTTGTCTTGCTAAATGGAACTGTCATTCATCAGATGGCAAGTAAAGATGTTGCCAAGCAGGTGGCAGTGGTTCCTCAAGACTCCATGGCGGCTTTTAATTTCACAGCTCTAGATATAGTCCTAATGGGTCGGAACCCTCATTTAAGCAGGTTTCAATGGGAGAACCCTAGGGATCTGTCGATTGCCAAGAAGGCTTTAGAGTTAACAGGCGTTTGGCATTTAGCGGATAGGCTTATAGCCGAAGTGAGCGGGGGAGAAAGCCAACGGATAGTTATCGCTAGAGCCTTAGCACAAGAGCCTAAAGTACTTTTGCTGGACGAGCCTACCTTGCATCTAGACATCGATAGTCAAATAGGTATAATGGATTTGC
>Ga0315309_1001608_pt1 | contig 13425 bp, 13 predicted proteins | sample TDP4_MG_FD_203080 | JGI IMG/M metagenome (GOLD analysis project Ga0315309, IMG submission 203080) | Freshwater sediment microbial communities from Lake Towuti, South Sulawesi, Indonesia - TDP4 | ecosystem: Environmental > Aquatic > Freshwater > Lake > Sediment | place: Indonesia: South Sulawesi...
TCTCAATGCTATCTTTTATTTCGTCAAAATTCTCAACGGACACTCGGACTACTGAACCGTCCTTCAACCGAACTATGGGCGGCTCTAGATTATCAACAGGAACGGCGATTCCTCCCTTTCCAGGAAGTTCTAAACGCAGTTGTGTGCCAGCAGCCAAAAAACCTTGAAGCGTAAGCATGGTTGCTGGGTGCACGCCCACAGCGGCTAGACCCGTGTTTCGGGCTCTGCCGTATCTTAAGCGAAAGCCGCCACGCCTAGAGGGGAAGGAAAAGATTGGGCGCCCAGCGATTACGTCGTCCATGAACCCAGCTGATTTCTTCTCAGATTCCTTGCGAAATTCCTTAAGCCAGTCCCATCCTTGAATCCCAAGCTTCTCAACAATGGTTGAAACCTTCGAAGCCCTACCGACGACACCGTCATTTACCACTCTGAGGGCTCCGCCCCGCACACGGTTTGTCTCTATTCGAGGAAGGTTTCTAAAGGAAGAAACTTCAACGGGGTCAGATTCTGTGCCTGTAACCTCAACTGGAAGCAGCTGGAGCGCCTTTCGCAGCTCTTCATCTGAAACGTGGTATTGGAAGCGGCTTACGGAACGTTCGTAAAGCCGCACCTCTTCTATAAAGCGTGATACCTCTTCCTCCGTTGGTTTGTAGTGATGAAGCCCTAGTAGTCGTCGCACGAAATCTCCGACAACCAGTGTTAAAGCTTGGTCTGTTCCCCCAGCAGACCTTATTGGCCCCGCAAAATAAATCGCAAGATGACGAGTTCGGTCGCGGTTTGTTTTTATTCTTACTTTCGCCACTCCTTGTAGGGGTGCCGCCGTTAGTCCCTCCGTGAGAATCGCAAGTGCGGTGCGTATGGCTTGTTCGGCTGCTGCCTCAGCCTCCATGTGCCCAAATTTGCCATAAACGATTTCTTCAGCGACTTTGAAGGCTAGTTCTTCCCTTTGAAGCTTTGCGCTGAGTTCTCTTATGCTTTCGGCAACACCCTTTGGTCCTACAAGCCCTTCTACAAGGTCGGCTAAGTCATTCGCAATCTTGCATTCGGGTTTTAATGCTGGTTCGAAGCCTCTTTCTCTGGCCTTTTCACTTACGCTGTATAATTGCTTAAGCTGGCTTCCCAGAGTCTCTAAGTATTGGCGGTATGCTTCACTCATTTGGCTGTTCAAGCCTGTCCCGCAAAACCTTGTGTCTTCATAGTTTATTTTGGTTTTGTGACAGGAACAAATCAAAAAGTGTTGCCGCTGAAAGCGTCTATTCCGTGTGAATTCTACACAAAAAAAGCGTGGACCATTTTTCCTTCAGATGCCCTGTTGCCTTTTGATAGGCTTCTTTCGCAATTTTGTTTCGCTTCTCGGCGCACTCTTTACAGCGTATATGCCTCAAATCAGATGGTCCATCACACACACCACAGTTCAGTATCAAAACTTCGCCTAAACCCCTCAATGTTGCCCACGCATACTCCTGTTCGTCACATTGAGGCTCAAAATCCGGCCAAACATCATAAACGGTTTCGTTTCCCAGAATCTTCTTTAAGGCGTTAAAGTAACTTTCAAAAGCCGTCAAGCACCTTTCACAACCTGCAACGCCTTATACCCTCGATAATTTCAGAAACACTCTGCTCGGCCTCGGTGTTTTCAACAATATTGCCCGTCACGATGATCTCTGCTCCCGCAGAGGCGGCGGCCAATGCTTGCTCCCTGGATTTTATGCCACCCCCAACAATTAAGGGAACATCGATGTAACGCTTGACAGCACTGATCATTTCTGAAGGAACCGGTTTTTTCGCACCAGACCCTGCCTCCAGATACATGAATCGCATACCCAAGTATTGACCTGCTAGGGCATGGACGGCCGCAAGCTCGGGCTTATCGTACGGAACCGGAACCGCTTTGCCCACAATACCGGCTGTACCGCCGTCGCCAACGATTATATACCCCATGGGCATCGGTTCTAAACGGTACTTTTTGATCAGCGGTGCTCCTAAAACTTGAGCGCCCATTAAAAAGTAAGGGTCAACGGAGTTTAGTAGGGACATGAACCATATAGCATCAGCATAACGGCTTATACCCGTCACGTTGTTTGGAAAGAGAATTACTGGAATCTTCACAGTGCGCTTAACAGCCTTAACAACATTGTCCAAATGGGTGGTAAAAATGAACGTTGAACCACCAACCATTATAGCTGAGGTTCCGCTTAACTTTGCCTTGCTGGCAATTCTTGAAGCTTGGGGCGGGGTCACTTTTTCAGGGTCTAGAAGGGTCATGTGAATAGCGCCCTCTGACTCGATTTTTTCAAGTAAATATTTTTCAATAGGTCCTACCATATAGACCAGCCTAGCTAACCCTTAATCTCCGCCTCCGGCGCTTTCCTAGAGCCTCCGTAAATTTTGTCAGTAAACATGCAGTAAACGTCGATTTCGCCATGCGCGGGTTTTGCCTGAAACTCCTCCTTTAATCCGCAACTGCCACAACCCACAACGGCACGAGCCTCTTCACGGAAGATTTCAACCCTAACAGCCTCCTTCCCGCACCTGGGACAAGAGAAGAATTTGGGTAAACGTTTCTTAGGGATGCGGGCAACCTTCCGCCTTCTTCGCCCCATATCCAAGTCCTTCTATACCCTAAAAATCACACCACACCAATATTTTATGTTTGTCCTTAAATACTTGCCTACAAGCATAAAAGTAGGGATGTATCCGCTTGCAATTGACACCTTCAGCCCTGAATTTGGATTGGCAGGAAGTGGAGACAAAAATTAAGCGGTTCATCAGGGATTATGTGAAAAAATCCGGGGTAAAAGGCATAGTTTTGGGAGTGTCTGGGGGGATTGACAGCAGCACCGCAGCGGCACTCTCTGCTCTAGCTATAGGCGGAGACAAGGTTTTGGGGCTTATAATGCCAGAGAAAGAAACCCTTAACGCCGGAGATGTTGAGCATGCAAAACTTGTCGCCCAAAAGTTTGGTTTCAAAACAGAAACAATTGATATCACACCAACTTTAGAAACTCTATACAATTCGTTACCCATTTTTGCCCCCTCAGACAACCTGAGCAAAGGCAACATAAAGGCACGAACACGAATGATCTTCGCTTACTATTACGCAAACAGGCTCAACATGCTTGTATGCGGCAGTTCTGACAAATCGGAAACAATGATGGGGTACTTTACGAAGTGGGGAGACATTGCAGCGGACATATCACCAATAATGGATTTATACAAGACGCAGGTTCGAAGACTCGCAGAGCACATTGGCATCCCAAAGGAGATAATTGCAAAACCGCCTTCACCTGCCTTATGGCCGGGCCAACTGGCTGAAGAAGAGCTCGGCATAAAATATGAGCAGCTAGACCTTATCCTTTACGGACTTGAACATTTCATGGAGACAGAGGAAATAGCAAACCAGTTAGGCGTGAAAAAGGAGGTGTTGGACAAGGTGAAGCGTAGATGGATTTTTTCGGAACATAAAAGGCGAGGGTTATTAACAACAAAACTTGGATATCGAACAATAGGAGAGGATTTCAGATTTCCACGAGGTTCCTACTAGGCTGTTAAAAGAGGATATCAAATGAAGGAGAAAATCAAAGTGGCCCTCGCACAAATAAGCTGCAAACGCGAAGACAAAGCAGAAAACATAAGAAAAATGGAGGAAACCGTGACCAAAGCCAAAAAACAAGGCGCAGAGCTTGTAATATTTCCAGAACTTTCATTGACGGGCTACGTGGTTAGAGATCAGGTCTATGAGCTAGCAGAAACAATACCCGGACCATCGACCAAAACTGTTGAAAACATAGCCAGAAAAACAAAAGCATACATCGTTTTTGGCATGCCAGAATTAAGCGAAAAAGCACGAGCAATAGTCTACAACACAGCGGTTCTAGTTGGCCCCGAAGGCATTGTCGGAAAATACAGAAAACTGCATCTCCCAACTCATAGCGTTTTCGAAGAGAAAAGGTATTTCCGCCCCGGATACCAGGCTGCTGCGTTTGACACAGAAGTTGGAAAAGTAGGCTTAATCATATGTTACGATGTCTTCTTCCCAGAAGTGAGCCGGTTAACACGCTTGAAAGGCGCCCAATTAATAGTTTGCATTTCCGCATCACCAGCCATCCGCAGAATGTTTTTCGAAACCTTAACCGCTGCAAGAGCCATAGAAAACACGGCCTTTCTGGCTTTTGTGAACCTCGTCGGCATAGAGGATGGTTTACAGTTTTGGGGAGGAAGCAGAATCATCGGACCTAATGGAAGAACTCTTGTTCAGGCGAAGTTTGATGAAGAAGACCTTGTGATGTGTGATGTTGACTATGGTGACATAAGACCGCTAGAGGCATTTGTTCCAGCTTTAAAGGATCTCCGCCCTGAACTTTTTGATGATCTGAAAAGGCATGCAGAAACCTTGTAAGGGAGAGTTGGTCATGGCAAACCTATCTGAGCTCTTTAACAGCTTTTTCTATGCGATTTAACGCCTCTTCCAACTGTTCATAAGCGGCAGCATAAGAGATTCTTATAAAACCCTCGCCATAACTACCAAAGGCAGAGCCAGGAACCGTAGTAACGCGCGCCTCTCTTACAAGAAACTCTGCAAATTCTTCTGAAGGCATATTGAAACCTTTTATGTCTGGGAAAACGTAAAAAGCCCCCCTTGGCAGTGTGCAGTTGAAACCTTTAATTTCATTCAGCCTCTTATAAATCAAATGCCGCCGTCTATCAAACTCTCGCACCATATCTCTTACAAAGTCTTGCGGTCCTCTCAATGCGGCTAACGCAACATGCTGTGCCAGACTGTTTACGCAGGCAACCGTGTACTGGTGAGTAAGCCAAAGGGAAGAAATAATCTCCTTTGGTCCATAAACAAATCCAACTCGCAGGCCTGTCATGGCGTAAGTCTTTGAGAAAGAACTGACTACCAAGGTGCGTTCACGCATTCTTGGAAAAGTTGCAAAGCAATGGTGCTTAGCGTCGTCATAAATTATCTTCTCGTAAACCTCATCGGAAATCACAATCATGTCACGTTCAGCAGCAATCTTCGCCAAAGCAGCAACCTCATCATAAGAAAGAACAGCCCCCGTGGGGTTGTTGGGATAGTTAAGAATCATCACACGTGAGTTTTCTGTGATACGTGACATCACATCATCGATGGACGGCTTAAAACCTTTCTCCTCGAACAAAGGAACAGAAACAGGGACACCGCCGGCTAAGAGAACACATGGTTCATAGCAAACAAACCCGGGATTCGGGATTAGCACCTCATCACCGGGGTTTACTAAGCCAAATAATGCTAAGAAAATTGCCTCGGTTCCGCCAACAGTGATTAGTATTTCAGAATTCGGTTCGTAGCTGAGGCCATAATCACGATGAGCCTTCTGTGCTAGGGCTTTACGAAGCTCAGGAAAACCATTGGTCGGTGCGTAATGCGTCTTGCCTTCTTTTGCGGCTTGCCAACCAGCATCTAAAGCGTGCTTTGGAGGTGTGAAATCTGGTTCACCCACGCTCAAGTTTATGGCATCGGGCATTTCTTGGGCTAAAGCGAAAAAGCGGCGAATTCCAGAAGGCTTTATGCGTTTTAGGCGTTCTGCGGGTTTAAAGCCTGAAACCAAGAGACCCCCTCAATATGCACTCTTTTCTTTAGCATAAAATGTTTACGTTAGTAAATAGGTCTGTTGACCATGAAACCCCGATAATCTTAAAAGGAGACGGTATACAAAAGTGTATCCATTAGGAACAGCTGAGGATAGAAGAGTTTGAAGCTCAAAGAAGGCGTTCAATCCTGGCTTATCAGTTCATTAAACGACCAAATTGTAAAAATACTCACAAAAAGTAGCCATTTAACGAAAACACAGCTTGAAACATTACTAATTGACATTTTATCCGAAAATATTGGGGGCAAACCGTTAAAATACGAAGAAAAGGCCAGATTAAGGCTAACGAAGGCAAAAATAAGCCGTGGAGCCTTCAACAGAACTCTAAAGCAAGCAAAAGAAAACGTCATAAAATCGGTTTATACCGTGCTGCTTCTAGGATATCTTGGAATCTTCGAAAGCACAGCCCTTGACCCCTATCTCGAGATAGGGAACAAATTGCACGAGTACGTGGAAGCTTACAAGAACATACCGAACAAAAGCGTGGAACTGAACGCCCATCTAAAGGTCATAGAGCTGATAAGAGAAGAGCTTGAAACAAACCTGAAACGGCTCTCTAATCCATCGGAAGACTTCGTGTGACGTCACAAATCACATGAAAGCGAGAAACGCCTATCGGCAACACTGAGTAGCGAGTGCGATAGAGAAAGAAAATTGCCGTAAATCCAAAAGTAACCTAAAACTAAGGTTTTCACGTCATCATCTAATTACCCAAAGCTCTTACGTGCTTTTTTGAGATGTGATGTGTGACATCATAGAGCTCTCCTAACCGACGCTAAAACCATAATCTTTAAATCTTTTATGAGAAAACTGTGATGTGTGATGTAATCATGAGCGAATCACGCGTAATCACCTGCAAATCACAGGAGTGCGTAATTATTTGCCTGAAGTTTTACTGATTCTTATTGGTGTTTTGCTTGCCGCCACCATTGGAGCAGCGATTGAATATTATAGGCAACTCCGCAGGGTTCAGAAGGAGTACGAGGAGGCGAGAGAAGCTGTTGAAGACGTTGTTTTGAGTTTTAATAGGCAGCTGAAGCATGAGGCTGAGAAACTGGAGCTTGTTGCATACAAACTTGCGCCAGTTTCTTCGAAGAGTGATACGTCTTTGACCATGGCGGAAGAGTTTGGTAAAAAAGTGCAGTCGTTAGATGCGAAGACAGCTGCCGTTTTAGAAGACAAGGAAAAGGTGCTAACAAGGTTGAGTGACATTGATAAGAAGGTGCGGGATGTTGTTGCATCACAGGAGACTTTAACTGCAAAAGTTTCTGCTATGGAAGAACAAACCCGCCAGTTGTCTATGATCCCGGAGGCAAAGGTTGAAGCAGTGATACCTATAAAAAGAGAGAAAGCCTTGGCTCCGTTGACTGAAACCGCGTTGTCTGTGCTCGAAATGCTGGCCTCGGAAGGTTCGAAGACGGCGCCCGAAATCAAGGAAGAAATCAAGCTTAGCCGGGAGCACACGGCAAGGTTGATGAAGAAGCTTTACGAAGGGGGTTATTTGGAGAGAGACTCGGGCAAGATACCTTTTAAGTACAGTGTCAAGAAGGAGATGGAGAAACTTCTGAAGAAACCAGAGAGCGAAACAGCGTAGCTACTCCAAGGAAGGTTTTCCTTGATCACTTAGCTGTTTGATTCGCTTTTCTATATCCAAGAGTTTCGGCGATTCGGGAAGACTATAGTCTTCTTTTCCTCTTTTGTCTAAGTATTCCGGATAATGAGTGACCTTTATCGGTACAGCAAACCTTATTTTTGGTTCGGATATGAGCAGAGCCTCGCCGACGTCGAGCATCTTTATTTCCGTGTCGCTGTACTCTAGATAAGGTGTGTTTTCGGTTAGGTAGGCTCTGTCCTTTCGTAGCTCCGTCTTCATAATGACTTTTGTCCACAATTCAGCGAAGACGTCAAAGTTAATCCTTGAAGGTCTTGGGGTTACAGCGTTGAGTCCCACTCGGTATTTGCGATATGTCAGGGCGATGTCGGAAAATATGGTTCGCGGCTTGTTTGGGTCGAGAAACTCGTGCGCCTCTTCAAGGGTTATGAGAAGTGTGGGCAGTTTCTGCCATTCTTCGTAATTTTCCTCCCACAAGCGTTTATAGTGCTGCGCAACGGCAGAAGCCGTGAGGCAGGTGATTTTGTTCTGTTCCTCAGAGCTTATTCCTGAAATGTCAACAAGGCAGGTTATTCCTCTGCATATGTTCTGGGTAACGCTGTCAACAAAGCTGTAATCGGATGCCGGAAAGAGGTCGTGGGAAAGCGATGACAATTTGAGCATTAGGGCTTCAACCACGTGCCGCATCTTGTAGTCTGCAAGACGCCCCACTCCCGCGTGTCCCTCAGCCCCGTAAACCTCCCTAGTTTCTTGAATCCAAGCCTTGCCCAGCTTCTTGTAAAGCTTGCGAGAAAGCCGAAATTGAGGAAGGCCTATGTCTGGAAAGAGAGTGATAAGCCTCTCAGGAGTGATCGTGTACAAACCCACGGTCATTTTCCCATCGCGCACAGAATAGTATTGGACCCTGCTATGGAATAAGGGGTGATCTTTCAAGCCCCTTTGCGGCTTAATTCCCTTTCCTTCGAGAAGCTGACCGGCGAAGTCAAAAATGAGGGCGACCGTTTTCGGACTGTTGTCGATGATTTGAGCATTGAGTACTAGTTCGGTGTTTGTTTTTCCAGAGCCAGTCATTCCAAACATGCCCATCATCAGTGGAATGGCTTCAATGTTTATGCCGACTGAGCCCAATAACTGCTCCTCCGAGCGGAGGCGCCCAATTTCTAATTCTCCCAAAAGTTTGAGGACAGAGCAGTCTTCTTCTTCGGCGGCGTAAACCTTGTCTCTGTAATTAGGATTGAATGTTGGAGAACGCGCCTTATCGGCTCTCTTTTCTAAGAAGAGTACCGACTCGACGCTTCTATAGGCTGAGTATGGTCCAAAGGCTTCTTTGCCTTCTGCTTCCCGTAGTTGTTCAGTAGTGTCAAGTGTGGAACTGCTTTCGGCGTTAACAACACGGGCGTAGAAGCTTCTTTCACCAGAGTCTATGCGCACAATTTGCCCAAAGGAAAGATTAACTCCTTTGTTAAGAAAGAAAGCTACAGAGTCACCCTTAGTTCCGCAAACAAATCCTATAGGTTCAGAATGGTTCACCCCACCACTCCCACTCAAATGCGTGTTTTATTCCGTGGATTTCATCGGCAAAACTACACAAAAACTCTTCTCGGCGAAGTGCCTCTAATAGTCCAACCTCAGCGAGTACCTTCTCAACTTGATCGTGGTAAGAAAGGAGCATTGCGTCAGAAGGTCTAGAGAGTTCATGAGCAAGCCAAAGTGGAACAGGGTACCCAAGAGATCTGGGGTCTTCAGCCACCACTGTCAACGGAGAGAGAACTTCATCTATACCCTGGTTTGTGAGGTATTCCATGATGTCACACCGAAAAACCCGTAAACTGTCTTCACAAAGCTTTACTATAGAAACGTCACCATACAAACTTTTGTCTTTATCTGCCACTCTAACAGGATGGTAAACCCAAGTACTATAAGGGGAAAGAGCATACGTAGTAGCTATGAAATCACGCCCTTTCTCATCGTGAAGTGAAGGAGAATTCTTACTAATGGCTAAAAGAGTGATTCCATCTTTTTCACATTTTTCGTATAGCCATATTCGAAATTTCCTTTCTCCACCAAAATAGCCACCCCCGTCAAGAAGGAGGTAAATACTACGTAGATCCTCCTCATCTACGTAGTATTGTTGAAACTTCTCACTTATCAGAACATTTAAGGCCATTTGGCTTTCCATTTCGATTCTGATGTCTTGTAAAAAGCTGTAGCGAATGCGGGCGTCTCCGATAACTGTGCATACTCTTTCATTGTATCCCCAATCAACATTGCGTTCTTTTACCAATGCATACGTAGCTCTCATCAAGTAAATGCCCCAGTTATTAGCTCTTTTTAGTGTCCGAGTTGAGCAGTCAACTGCCAAAAATTGTCCGCTGAAGTTGTTCAGCTTTTTTAAGGGTTTTATATTGTCTGGGTTTGGCTTCACGGCTATCGTCGGTTCCTCTCGCACTTCAGTGAAGCCAGTGACACGTCCTTTTTCCACGTACAAACAGAGCTTTTTCTCCATCTCGGTTAAGTCTTCTTTAATCTTGTCGTTCATTACAGCACTCCTATAATAAGTTCTCACGATCTAATGCGTTGTTATTTCCTAAAAAGGTTTAACCAATATTTTTGTGCCATACTTGAAGTAGTCTCATCAAAGCGCTTGTTTTTTGTGTGCCGTTTGCAGAAAGCCTGGTGCCAATTTGTACTTTAAGCTGTTGGGAGCTCCCGCCCTTGCAAGCACCCCTTTGTTCGCCATCCTAGCCAGGTAGGTTGACACGGTGCTAAGGCCTATGGGTTCCTTAAATTCCTGTTCATAAATCGACTGAACCTCTCTCGAAGAAAACCACACAAGCGGAAAGTGCTTTTTTACCACCCTGCTAACCCTATCAATTTTAGAAATGCCATCATTCACAACTGTTTGGTAAATTTCAGGGCTGCTCTCACCGCCCTGCATCCCACCTAACAGTTCCATCAAATCCAAAAGGCGAAGAGCCTTTTCCCTACTTATTTGTCCTTCAAAGGACACCGTATATCTATTGCCTTCACCGTCGAATAGTTCAACGCGCATTTTTCTCGCTGGCATTAATATTATGCACCTAAGTGAGTGTTCACAATTTTACAGTTTTCAAGTTATAGGTATTATGGTGAAGAGAAAAAAAGAAAGGCGCCAAAAAAGCGCAGAAAAAGCAAAAAGAAGGAAAAATTCCAACGCTTTCAAAATTACAGCCTTCACAACACATTAAACAGCGAAAACAAAACAAACAAGCAATCAAGCTCTATCTTCCAATAGAAGAGCAGGGGTGGCTATTTTACAGTGAAGAAACAAAAAAAGCTAAAGAAAAGAAAAAAGAAAAAAGAAAAGAAGCATCAAAAAGTTAAATTCACAACGTTTTCGCAGAAATGTGAAAGGAAAAAAGTCCTTACCTCTCAAATGTCCATTAGAAGAGAAGCGTTTGCGCAAATATTTTTTAAACAATTTAAACAGTCAAGCTTAAGGAGAATGAAGAGAGACACCCCTCTCTTTCCAATGGAAAAAAGAGCACTCCTAGCATTCCTAGCTTAATCTTTGTTTTGTGTAATTTTTTCTGTTAAATCTGTAAAATCTTTAACAATAACAGTTATAATTCTTTGCAAGAGTATACCTATTGGAGTATATTTCCTCCAGCAGAAATCATCACTAATTGTTACAAATAAAACAGAGTTCTACAGGAAATTGAGGGGTGGGCTTCCAATTCTCAGCCTTCCAGCTTCATAACGCCCCCTTGCCCTTTTAGAATTCTGGTGCTGCAAATTTAGTTTTCTGTATGGCAGAGCTTATTTTTCCACAAGAAGATGAGGCGTTACCTTTGAGGGATTACAATGAACTCCGCTGATATACTCGACGACGTGTTTGAAAAATATGCCTCGAATGCGGCTATCTTTAAGGATAGAGAGGTTTTACGGCATGATTACCTTCCCGATAGACTTCCACACCGAGAGGAACAGATCAGACAGCTCGGAGAAACAGTGGCTCCGATCTTAAAAAATGCGAGAAGCTCAAACATTTTCATCTACGGAAAAACTGGAACCGGTAAAACGGCCGTAACAAAATACGTGCTGAGTCATCTGGAGGCCAAGGCAAAGGAATTCAATGCTTCTGTGAAGTTCTGTTATGTGAACTGTCGCTTGGCAGGATCTGAGTATCGCATCTTTGCGGGTTTATGCCAAAGCCTAGGCTCATCTGTTCCCTTTACAGGCTTATCTGTTGGGGAAGTTTTTGACAGATTCAGAACAGGCTTGGAAGCGTCCAAGATCTTAGCCATAATTGTTTTGGACGAAATCGACGCATTGATAAAATCTCGCGGTGATAACCTCCTTTACGAATTAACGAGAATAAACGAGACCCTATTTAAAAGCAAAGTATCCATATTTGGCATATCTAACGACCTTCGGCTGAAGGAATTTCTCGATTCCCGTGTTTTCAGCTCCCTCAGCGAGGAAGAGATTATTTTTAAGCCCTATGACGCCAACGAACTTAGGAACATTCTGCTTGAGCGCGGAAAACTGGCATTTCATGATGGTGCCTTGTCTGATGCTGCGCTTAGCTTGTGCGCTGCTTTGGCTGCTGCTGAGCATGGAGATGCTAGGCGAGCCTTGGATTTGCTTCGTGTCGCTGGTGAAGTTGCTGAACGAAAAGGGGCAAGCGTTGTGGTTGAGGAGCACGTTCGAGAGGCTGAAAAGAGCATAGAGCACAATCGCGTTGTTGAGGCTCTTAAAAATCTAACGCTTCATTCAAAGCTCGTCGTTTTAAGCGTCTACCACTTGAATAAGGCTTCCGTTCACAGCGCCATCACTGGTGAAATCTACGATGTTTACAGTGAGCTCTGTGGGGAATTGGGCGTTACGCCTTTAACGCAACGGCGCTTGTGCACGCTGGTTAACGAGCTTGATTCTATGGGGCTGTTGAACGCGAAGGTTATAAGTATGGGAAGGTATGGGCGCACAAAAAAGATTAGGCTGGATATAGCGCGCACTCTTATTAGAGATGTTTTCTCTAATGACAATAGACTTGGGCGTTTGATTGATTATGAGCCGAAGTGCCTTTCAAAACATGCTGACAGTAGGAGTTGAGGACGGAAGCTTCCAAAAAGGCATCACACAAAAGGCACTTCTCGCCGCAGTCTTGCTTAAAGGAGTGAGCATTGAAAACATAAAAATTACCAGAATAACCGTTGATGGTTTGGACGCAACAGAAAAACTCGCTGAGATTTTAAAAGAGTGGGAATTCGAAACAGTTCTCCTTGCAGGCGTATCTTTCGCAGGTTTTAACGTTATAGACGCAACAGAAATACACAATAGATTCAGAAAACCGGTCATCATCATAACCCGCACAAAACCCGACAATAAAGCTGTAAAACGAGCCCTCCAAACGCACTTTGAGGACTGGAAAACACGCTGGAGAGTGTTTGAGAATTTAGGTTCAGCCCATAAGATTATTGCTTTGGAGAACGAACCACCACTATATACTGAAACTGTAGGCGTGGACATTAAATGGGCCTTTAACCTTATTCGGGCTTTGTCCGTTTGTGGCAGAGTTCCCGAGCCGATTCGCGTTGCCCGTTTAATTGCCCGCGGGCTTTCCTAACTAAACGGAATAACCGTTGTTTCTAACGTTTGAAGATTTACTACCGGAACTTTTCCTGGTGTTGGAGTTAGCCCGAGTCTTCGCATGTAATCGGTTTGTTCCTGCCATCCGCCAGAGTTCACGATTAAAACTCCACGGTAATTGGTGTATCCCAGTACATGTATGTGGCCGGCGTGTAAAATGTCAGGAACGTCTTCTATCACTAGGAAGTCTCTGTTTTCCGGAGACAACGGCGTTTTTCCTCCATACACTGGTGCCAAATGACGGCCTCGCAGCAGCAGTTTCATTGCCTTTTCTGGATGTTCAAAGCCCATGTCTGGAACTGTTGAGATGATATCATCTAGGCTACGGCCATGATACAGTAACACTTCTACATTATGGAGACTGAGGAGGCATGGGTTTCCGAGAGAATAGACGCTTCTTGATTCTCGCAGGGGTTCCAGGAAGGTGTTTGATATTGCGGGCTGGGGTAGGGCTTTTCTGGGAGCGTCGTGATTTCCTGGTATGATTATCACTTCTATGTAATCGGGAATCTGCTCGATGAATTTTGCGGCAAGCCTGTACTGAGT
>Ga0315309_1001609_pt1 | contig 13425 bp, 8 predicted proteins | sample TDP4_MG_FD_203080 | JGI IMG/M metagenome (GOLD analysis project Ga0315309, IMG submission 203080) | Freshwater sediment microbial communities from Lake Towuti, South Sulawesi, Indonesia - TDP4 | ecosystem: Environmental > Aquatic > Freshwater > Lake > Sediment | place: Indonesia: South Sulawesi...
TCTCCAGCATAAAATGGACGATCTCTTCATCCGATAATCCAAAGACCTCCCGATATCTTTTTGAAGAGAGAGATCCTCCCTCGAATCCACTTCGAAAGAGGATCTGCGAGGCCCTTTCACCGATCTCTTTTTCAATTCCTTTTTGAAAGGCCATTAGAGTCTCAGGTCTTATGAGGAGGTAGCGGACTTCTTCATAGAAGAGGCCACCCTTCTCTTGAACCAAAGTAAGTCCTTTCAGAATCTCATGGGTCATAGTTCCTCCCGGTTTCTCAACCTGCGTTTCTCCAATAGGCTTGACAAGGTGGAGATGTTGGAATATTATGAGGCACTTTTCGGTTTCAATATACCCAATATCCTTCAAAAAGCAAGGGATAAAGGAAAGGAGGATGGAGAGATGAAAAAGTCTTTGGTTGGAATGTTGACGATCTTCTGGATTATTGTTTTTGGCTTTTTCGATATTCCAAGCATTTCAGCACAAGTGATGGAACTCAAAGGAGTCTCATTTCTACCGAAGGATCACCGATTATGTGCGATGATTCCCGTGTGGATCGAGAGGGTGAATACCGAACTGAAGGATGTCTTAAAGATCACCTGGGTCGGTGGACCAGAAGTCATGGCCCCCTTTGAACAACCCGAGGCAGTGAGAAAAGGCCTCTTCCAAGTCGGTTTCTTACCTGCCGCCTACTATATTGGGATGCTCCCTGAAGGGGATACCATCTCCCTTTCAAAGTATGATTTTATAAAGGAGAGGGAAAAGGGAGGGGTGTGGGATTATTTCGTCGAAAGGCACAAGAAAATAAACATGATGCTCTTAGGGACATGGTTATATGATCCCTTTTATCTGTATGTGAAAAATCCTGTTAAAGGACTCGAGGATCTTAAAGGTCTCAAGATGAGGACTGCTGCCAAATATGATAAAATGATGTTGAAGTTGGGAATGGTTCCTGTGACGGTTGCATTTGGTGAGACCTATACTGCTTTGCAGCGCGGTGTCGTGGAGGGTTTTGGATGGCCAACCATCGGGCCGAGGGAATGGGGCTGGCTTGAATACTGCAAGTACGTCATCGATATTCCTTTTTATACGAGACAGAATACATTTCTCCTTATGAACCTCGATATCTGGAATAAGTTACCTAAACCCGCTCGGGATAAGATGATGGATATCACCATCAAGTATGAACCGGAGATGAAGGCCTATTTTGAAAAAGAGATAGAAAAAGAGAAAAAGGAGATGGAGAAAGTAGGGTTAAAACGGATCAAATTTTCACCTGAGGAGACAAAGAAATATATCGATACAGCCAATTACGCATTCCTGGAAGACCTTGAGAAGAAAGTACCTGAGGAGGTCAAAATCCTGAAGAAGCTGATGGGTTATTGATCAGAAAAAATACGGACTGTTTCAAAGGAGGTTATATTCCATACGTACGGGGGGATGTGCGCAGCATCCCCCTTTTTGAATCGGGACTAACGAGATGAATATATTTTTTGAATGTGTTGAAAAGGTTGTTTCGATCATCAACAGAATCTTCCTATTTTTTGCTTCGGTCATGATGGCTGCACTCGTGGTTGTCGTTTGTTTCGATCTAACCCTAAGGTACTTTTTCAAGGCTCCCTTGATCTGGGGTACGGAGGTCACGGAGATCTTTCTTCTCTATATCACCTTTCTTGGAACGGCATGGGTCTTTAGAGAGGATGCTCATGTTGTGATCGATGTCTTCACCAGCAAAGCGAGTGGAAGGAGCAAGAAGACCTTGGCCATGGTCAGTTATCTTTTTGTTGGAATTGTCTCGGCGGTCCTTGTTTCCTATGGTTTCTATACGGCTTATGACCATTACCGAAGGGGCGTCTTCAACCCGACGATCATCGAAACACCCATTGCCTTAATCATCGTGATCATCCCGATTGGCTGCGTACCCCATTTTTTGGAAGTTCTGGTGAAAGGATGGAAACTATTGAGACGATAAATTTCAAATTCCAAAATCCAAATGTCAAATCAATGACAAATGACTTAATGCCAAACTTTCTCCTTTGGGCTATTTGAAATTTGGATTTCAATTGAACTTTGGACTTTGGCATTTGACATTTATTTTTGGTTAGAGGGGGTTATCGGATGGATTGGGTCACATTATTTATCATTATCCTTTCTTCATTGATCGCCTTGTTCTTTTTGGGTGTGCCAGTCGCCTTCTCTTTTCTTTTTATCAATATTCTCTTTTCGTACATTTTCTGGGGTGACGCGGGTCTCACCCAATTGATCTTGAGCATCTTCAGGTCGATCACCTCCTTTTCGTTGCTTCCTGTTCCTCTTTTCCTTTTGATGGGAGAGATCATGTTTCTCTTTGGCATTGCCCAGCATATGATGGAGACATTGGAAAAATGGATGGGCCGATTGCCAGGGAGATTAAGCCTGTTGGCTGTCCTCGGAGGTGTGGTGTTTGCCACTCTCTCTGGCTCCTCCATGGCAGGCTGTGCGATGCTTGGCCAGACCCTTTTGCCGGAGATGGAAAAAAAGGGGTATAAGTATCAGATCACCTTGGGTCCAATCATGGGTTGTGGAACGCTTGCAGCGATGATCCCGCCCAGCGCCCTTGGAGTCCTGCTGGCGTGTCTTGCTCAGATCTCCGTGGGCGATTTTCTTCTCTCGATCATCGGTCCCGGTCTTCTAATGGCTACATTGTTTGCTGTCTATATCATCGTCAGATGTAAACTGGAACCCGACCTCGCGCCCCAATATGATGTAGAAAGAGCATCCCTCTACGAGAAGTTGATACTCAGTATAAAGTATATCCTTCCTTTGGGATTAGTGATTTTTTCCGTAATCGGGCTGATCATATTTGGAGTGGCTACTCCAACAGAATCTGCTGCGGTGGGAGCACTGGTCTGTTTTGTCCTTGCCTTTTTTTATAAGGGCTTCAGGGGGGATATCTTAAGGAAGGCGATCGTCAGCAGTGTAAAAATTACTGTGATGATGTTTATGATCCTCTCAGGCGCAACTGCCTTTTCTCAGATCCTGGCTTACACAGGAGCAAGCTCCAACCTGGTCAGCTTGGCGACAAAAGCTCCTCTCTCACCCATGATCATGGTCATCATCATGCAGTTCATCTTGATCCTGCTCGGGACATTTATGGAGCCACTTTCTATATTGATGGTGGCCCTTCCCATCTATATGCCGATCATACGCCATTTAGGGATAAATCCCTTAGCCTTCTGTTCTGTGCTTTTGATCAATATGGAGATGGCCACCATCTCTCCTCCCGATGGTTTGGTATTATATACGATGAAAGCAGTTGCGCCTCAATACACCATGTCCCAAATTTATAAGGCGAGCATCCCCTTTGTGATTCTCGATGTCATTGCCATGGCAATCGTCATGATCTTTCCTCAGATCGCCCTGTTTTTACCATCAATTTCGAAGCGATAATCCCTTAAACTTAAACTTTAACCTTTTTGACTTCTGAGTTTTTTTGTTGCATCCATATCGACCTTTATAGTCTTTGGATTGATGACCACCCCATAATCTTCTTTAGCCTTTTCAAGGCTGATATATCCTTCCATCACATCATTCTCTACCATTTCAGGATCGCGCTCCAAGGGATTTCCATTCCCTCCTCCACCGGCCGCATCGATGGTCACTATATCCCCTGGTTTCAACTGCGTTAACCCATATGGATTTCCAGGTTCTCCATTTATTAGAAACTGGGCTCTGGCCCCTTGTCTACCGCCAAAGAGTCCTTCCGGGGCATGAATATGCCTTCCCGCTTGTATTCCTAAGTTAACAGGCGGAATAGGAGCATACTTATCGCCAGGTACTCTAAAGACTTCCCTTTGGCCAAGACCTCCCTTCATCCTGCCAGGACCAGCTGAATCGGCGACGAGCTCCCTGGTTTCAACAATAAGAGGCGTATCGCTTTCAAATATCTCAACAGGCGTATTTGCACCGTTCGCAGGGAAGATATATACATAGTTACCATCGCTGATGGAACTTGCTCCCATTCCACCGCCCCTGATGATCACTGAATGCCATGGCCTCGCGTCATTCCTCCTCCCATAGAAGACATTCATCTGTGCGGGTGTGCCTCCGCTTGCGGCAATGACTCTGTCGGGTAAGACTGAGGATAGGGCTCTGTAAATAATTTCGGTTATAAAGTGTCCAATGACGAGCCGTGCGGCCACGGCTGCAGGGAATTTGCAGTTTACAACACTCCCTTCAGGTGCTTTCAGTCTGATGGGTCTTGCACAGCCATCATTGTTAGGGATATCTGGATCAAACATGCTTTTCATGGCCATAAACACATAGGCATAAGTGAAGTTATACACGACATTGCCCCCCCAGTTGACCTGGGGGGAAGATCCATCGAGGTCCACGACGATGTCGCTTCCTTTGACCTCGACTGCTGCTTTAACCACCACATCGTCTTGCCCCTTCATCTGCTCTATGATCCCTTCAGCCCTGTAAATGCCATCCGGGATCTTCTCGATCTCTTCTCTCATGCTTTTCTCTGTGCGGTCAATAATCTGATCCGCCAGATCATCCAGGCCATCCAAATCATTTTCCTTGAGCATCTGGCATATTTTTTCTGCACACACATGATTGGCCGCAATCTGAGACCGAATATCGCCAATCACCTCATCGGGTGTCCTTACGTTCCATCGGATCATATCGATCACAGACTGATTGAGTACCCCTCCGTCGTACAGTTTGACGAGAGGGATGAAAAGCCCTTCCTCAAAGACATCATGATTGTCCGAGGAGACGCGACCTCCAATATCTGAATGATGAAAGACACAGGCAGTAAAAGCTGTTAACTCATCTTTATAAAAGATGGGGCTCATCACACACACATCGTTCAGATGGCCCGCTAAGGCCCAGGGGTCATTGGTGATGAATACATCGCCGGGTTTATAAGTTTCCACAGGAAGCTTGTTTACGAGATTCTTGATTCCGAGTGCCATGGCTCCAGATTGACCGGGTGTTGCAAACGTCCCTTGGCCGAGTTCGCGACCTTTGCGGTCCGTGAACATGCAGGTATAGTCATGGGCATCCCTGAGCAGGCTTGAGAACGCCGTGCGAGCAACGGCACTGTCCGCCTCGTCGACGATAGAAATCAATCTCCGCCATAGGATCTCCAATGTGATGGGGTCAAAGGTTCGTCCCATTTTCATGCCTCCCTAAAATCTAACACTTTAGCTCTTTAAAATTTCATCTTGATTGGTCACCGGCCAGAAATGCTTCCAAAGCTTTATCAGGCGGTCGTTATAGGGTTTTATGGGAAAGAAAGGATATCACTCAACGGCACATCGGTCATGTATCTGGAATCCATTCAGCCTATCAACAATAAAAGGTTTCCGCCATAAAGCTTTTCCAGCATCTCCGTCCGGTTTCCTGTATTGTTGAGGCTTCTTCAAGAATGATGGCTTTTTAAAAAAGCTAAAGTGTTACCTTCAAATCGATCCATAGAAATCCAAAATCATCGGTCGAAATAAAGGCGTCCTCGCCAACAATGACTGTCGATTCCTTCTCTTCAATAATGGCAGGGCCTCGAAATTTTGCATTCGGAAAAAGTTCGTATCGATCGTAAACGGTGTAGGGGATAAAATTCCTGGCCATAGGAGAGTAGGCGGGGCGTTGCCCCTTGATCGTCTTATTGAGAGACTGTCTCTTTTTCCCGAGTTTGGGCAATTGAAGGAGCCGTTCAGGAAGACTGGCTCGAACCTTGAAATTGATGAACTCCACTTCGGAGTCTGGATAGGTCCTTCCATATAATTTCTCATAGACCTCATCAAAGCGCCGGCGTACCTCCTCCTTCTTGAACTTTATGAAATCTCTTTCGGAGATCGGAACATTGGTCTCTGCTCCCTGGCCGACAAAACGCATATCCAGGGACCTTTCGAATTTAACCCGTTCGATGGCGTCCAAGCGCCGCTCAGGGTAAATATCTTTTCCTGTAGCTTCCTTCTTCAAGATCTTTTCCGCCTCCGCCTCCAGTTCTTTGAAAATCTTTTCTATTTCGTCAAAATCAGCATTGCCAAGAGAAACCTTGTGGCTCCTGAGAAGATCAAATGCCCGAGGGGCAGTGAAAAAGCCGAGAGCCGAACCCACTCCGGCATTGGGTGGGACGAGTAAGCGAGGCGCTCCCAATTTCTTGGCCAGACCATAGGCATGAACGGGTCCGGCTCCGCCGAAGGCGACGATCGTTACGATTTTTGGATTCCCCCCTTTTTCCGCAATATGTGTCTTGGCTGCTCCGGCCATCGTTTCATTAATGAGATCATGAATTCCCCATATGGCATGTATGAATGAGACTCCCAAAGGCTTGGCGACCTTTTCCTCGACGCCGCGCCTTGCTGCCTCCTTGTCGAGCTTCATTTCACCGCCCAGAAAGTAGTTCTCATCAAGATAGCCCAGCAAGAGATCGGCATCGGTCACACAAGGGTTGGTTCCTCCGCGTCCGTAACAGATCGGCCCTGGATCCGCTCCAGAGCTTTCTGGCCCAACCTGCAGCGTTCCCAACTTGCTCACCTTTGCAATGCTGCCGCCTCCTGCTCCAATCTCCATTAAATCAACCACAGGAACCTGAATGGTGAGGCCGCTCCCCTTCATGAACCTCTGAACCCGGCCGACCTCAAAGGTCGGTACGACACCGGCAACCCCTTTTTGAATCAGACAGGACTTGGCTGTTGTCCCGCCCATGTCAAAGCAGAACATTTCCGAAATCTTGAAGAGCCTCCCGTAGTATTGACCCGCGATGACCGCAGCGGTTGGACCAGACTCGATGATCCTTACCGGAAATTCAGCTGCTGTCTCGACGGAGGTCACGCCACCACTCGAAAGCATAATGAAAAGTTTTCCTCTGAAACCGATCGACTCCAGTCTTCCGGACAGCTTGGAGAGATATCTTCCTGTCAGAGGCTTGACATAGGCGTTGGTCACTGTGGTGCTCGTCCTCTCGTACTCCTTAATCTGTGGCAAGACATGGTATGAAATGGAGATGGATATCTTAGGGGCTTCCTTTTCGATCATCTTTTTGAGCATCAACTCGTGGGTCGGATTCTCAAAGGAGTTAATCAGACAGACAGCGATCGATTCAACGCCGAGGTTGAGAAGAGTACGGACCACTTGCCTTGCTTCTTCGGGGTCGAGCGACTTTAAGACAGTCCCATCACTCCGAATCCTCTCGTCCACTTCGAGGCGAAACCTTCTCGGAATTAGGGGCTTAGGGAATTCAGCGAATACGTCATAAGGGGCATACCGGATTCCTCTTCCAATCTCCAAGACGTCCCTGAAGCCCTTTGTGGTGATCAGACCTGTTTTCGCTCCCTTTCTCTCGATGATCGAATTAATGACGAGGGTGGTTCCGTGGATCACTTCATCCAGTTTCTCCACAAAGCCTGGTGTTTTGTTCTCCATTTCTCTTATCCCTTGCTCCACAGCATCAGAGGGATCTTGGGGAGTGGTCAGACACTTATAGATCTTCAACTCCCCGGTTTGATCGTTGAGCAGGACAAAGTCGGTGAAGGTGCCGCCAATGTCACAGCCCAACCGATAAAACTTCTCGAGCATGTATACCTCCTATTCTATAAATTCCAAATTTCAAAATCCAAATGTCAAATCAATTTCAAATGACCAAATGTCAAATTATATTATCTGTTTGGATTTTGAACTTCATTTGAGCTTTGACATTTGACATTCAGAATTTTTGCTTTCGATGCCATTCCTTCAAAATGAATTTCTGGATCTTACCGCTTGCGGTTTTTGGAAGATCTTCCACATACTCCACATATTTTGGAATTTTGTATTTTGCGACTTTTCCCCGAAGAAACTGAAGGAACTCCTGCTCGCTCATGCCCTCTCCGGGTTTTAAGACGATATAGGCCTTTCCCACCTCTCCCCATTTTTCATCCGGAACACCAATGATCCCGACATCGAAGATCTTTGGATGCGTGTGGAGGACCTTTTCAATCTCCGCAGGATAGACGTTTTCTCCTCCGCTGATATACATATCTCTTTCTCGGTCAACAATATAGATGTACCCATCTTCATCCATCCTGGCGAGATCCCCGGTATAGAGCCACCCGTCTCGAATCGTCTCAGCTGTGAGATCTGGGCGATTCCAGTATCCGCTCATCAGGGTAGGGCCTTTGACGACGATCTCACCGACCTCCCCTGGACTGATATCCTTTCCTTCTTTATCAATGATCCTCACTTCCCCATGAAAGACCGGAAGCCCTACTGACCCAATTTTGTCAACCGCTCTTTCTGGAGAAAGAAAGGTGATCGTAGAGGCTTCGGTCAGACCAAAAATTTGAGAAATGATGATCCCTTTTCTGTAGTACTCCATTAGCATGGCCTCAGGAATTCGTTCACCGCCTGTAAGGTAGCGTCGGACAGAGCTCATGTCGTATTGTGTCAAATCACATTGCTGGAGGATGAATTGGTACACCGTCGCCGGTAATTCTAACAAGGTCACCTGATATTTTTGAATCGTCTCAAGGATCTCATGGGGGCGAAATCGTTTTTTCAGAATGAGTGTGCCCCCTTTATAGAGGACAGGGGCAGCGTCTACCAGAAGCCCTCCAGAATGAAACATTGGCCGTAAGATAATGATGATATCCCTGGAGGTAAGGTCATTAAATGTATCCGCATTGAGGACGTTGAAGAAGGTCTTCCGATGGGAGAGGACCGCCCCTTTTGGGACACCTGTTGTCCCCGAAGTATACATGAGGACATGGGGATCTTCATCGCCTACGGGAACGGAAACGAGCGGCTCATGGACAGGGTTGTCGAGGAGGGCCCTCTCATAGTCTTTTGCCCAATCGGGTAGGGTAGGGCCAAGGGCCAAAAAGTCTCCATTAGAAAGATTCAATTTTGGACGAATGGAAGCAACTACCTCTTCGAACTCTGTTTCGAAGATGAGCATTCGGGAGCTGCTGTCCTGAATGATGAATTCGAGCTCAGGTCCAGCAAGCCTCCAATTCAGAGGGACGAGGATGGCACCAATTTTCGAAAGTCCGAAGAAGATCTCAACATATTGATGGCAATTGTGGAGAAGGACGGCAACTCGGTCTCCCTTTTTCACTCCTCCATTGAGGAGGAGGTGACAGAGCTGATTGGTCCGTTGGTTTACCTCCAGGTAGGTGAATGGCTGGTCCTCAAAGATCAAAGCCTTTTTTTGAGGGTGAAGGAGACTCCATTTTCTGATCCAATCGCCGACGTTGATCACAGAATCATTCAAATATGGAATAACGGAAGACTGGAATAGTGGAATCCTGTAAGACAGAATCGAAATTTAGTTACAACCCATTATTCCATGATTCCAATATTCCGATCCCCCTTTCATTAGTTATGGACAAAATTGGCGTTCACCTTGGGACCGTTCTTCATAAAATTCTCCATCCCGATTCTCATGTCCTGAGTCAACAGACACTGACCAAAGATCTTGGCCTCCAGTTTTAGGCCCTCTTTGAGAGTCATTTTCGCACCCTCCAGGACGGCACGCTGGAGCAGCGAGTCAATCTTTCGACTCAAATGTCCAATGTTCACTTCCGGAAGCTCTGAAGGGACCGGGATTGGGTCTTTCTTGATTGCGAGTATACGGACTTTCTGCGAAGCGATTCTTTTTACCCATTCGATGGCTACCTCGATCAGATCGCCCTCGACCTCCTCTTGGATCAGACCGATCTCTTTTGCCTGGGCCGATGAGATTGGATTGGCGGTTCGAAGAATGGGCCATGCTTTCTCCATTCCCACCAGTCTCGGAAGCCTCTGGGTTCCGCCATTTCCAGGGATGATGCCAAGCCTTGGCTCTGGCTGAGCCACAAAGATCCTCTGTCCTTTCTTTGCAATTCGGGCTATGCAGGCCATTGCCATCTCATTTCCTCCGCCAAATGCAAGTCCGTTCATGGCGCACACAACCGGTTTGCCCAGATTCTCAATCAGGTTTAACACCCCTTGACTCTTCAGACAGAAGGTTTCAGCTTCTTCGGGTGTCTTTTGAGATGCGAGCATTCCAATATCAGCCCCCGAAACAAAGGCCCTGGTTCCGAATCCAGTAAGCACTGCTCCTTTAATTTTTGGATCTTTCCTGACACTTCGAATGATTTCCCTTAACTGTTCAAAGACATCCGTATTCAGCGCGTTGAGGACCTTCGGCCTTCTGATCTTTATCAAAGCCACAGGAGGCTTGTCTTCTCTAAAGACAACAGGGATCTTCCATGGTTTGCCTGAGGCAGCCTGTTTCTTAAGGATCTTGGCCACTTCGAATCCAGGATTTTCTTTGGCATAGGCTTCCACCAATTCGAGGGCCTTCTTCACCCCCATCCGATTCATCATTCCAAAAGGAGGCATCATGACGAGACCCACATCCAATGCCATCTCCAGGTCGCCAACATTGGCAACTCCGCTCTCCACAATTTCACAGGCCATCCCGAAGTAAGCTCCCATGACCCTATTGGAGACGGCTTCATAAATCTCGGGACTATACTCCACCACTTCCCCTTTTGCTGCGGTCTCCCAGAGGTTGCCAGATTTTACCTGATCGTCCAGCAACTTTGGCGACCGATACCAGGGCATAATCCTTGTGTTCATCTCTGAGAGACCGTGCTGGGTGATGGGATTCCCGCCGGCAAGATTATGTGCAGTAAAAGGCCCGACTCCCATTCCAAGGGCTTTTGCAACAATGGCATCAGCCTGTTTGATGGTGGCGAGGCCTTTCTCAACGGTCAGGGCAGTGGCAAGGAAGAGCCCCTCAAAGATGGGATCGACTGCGTAGCCATAGCGGCTCTTTACTTTGATGGGAGCCTTGCCGATAAATTCATAAAGTCTCATGAGGTATTCGGTCAGGCCGGGGTCCGTATCCTTGCCCGGAACAATCTCAACCAGAATATTTCTTTCTGCAGGGTAAAAGTAGTGGATGACGAGACATCGTTTCTTATTCCTCATCTTTTTGAAGATCTCCTCAGGAACCATGTGGGAGGAGTTGGAAGCGAAGATCGCTGTTTTTGGGCATGTGGCCTGGCACTGGTCAAAGATCTTGTGTTTCACCTCCATCCTCTCAAAAGCAGCTTCGATCACGATATCGGCATCACTCAACTGTCCATAATCTGTGGTGAAGAGCATGTTTTTGAAGATGGCCTCTGCCTCCTCTTTCTTATAGATTCCTCTTTCAGCAGCCTTGGCCATCTTTGATTCGGCCTTTTTCGAACCTGCATCGAGAGCAGCCTGGACGATATCGACCACAACGACAGGGACGCCATGCGCATAGAGGTTTTGGCTGAAATGGAGCGCAATATCCGGACCAATATTTCCTGAACCGATCACCCCAATCTTTCGAATTGTCCGACCAAACATTGTGAAAGCCATAATTCACCCCCCGTGAGAATGCCAAATGTCAAAATCCAAATTTCAAATCAATGTCAAATGCCAAACCCTGATACTAAAAAAAGATTTGACATTTCGTCATTTGGATTTCATTTGACATTTGAGCTTTGTCATTTGAAATTATCTTTAGAAGATGGATGGTTCCTTAAACTCTCCGTAGACGTCCTTAAATACCTTCGTCATCTCACCCAATGTGGCATACGCTTTACAGCATTCCAAGAGATAGGGCATCACATTCTTATCTTCCCTTGCAGCCTCTTCAAGATCCTTTAATAGCTGGAAGACTTTTCGGTTGTCCCTTTCTCTTTTGACTTCTCGGATTCGTTGGATCTGCTCCTCGGCTGACTCCCAACGGTACTCATGGAGTTCCACCTCCATCTCTTCGCCCTCAGTATACTTGTTCACTCCAACCTTGATTAAGTCGCCCCTTTGGACTCCTTTCTCGAAGTCATAGGCCTGCTTGGCCACTTCCCTCTGAACATACCCCGTCTCAACTGCCTTGATCATCCCTCCGATCTCGTCGACCCTTTTCATCTCTTCGACGATCTTCTCTTCCATCTGTTTTGTCAATGTTTCGATGAAATAGGAGCCTGCCAACGGATCTACGGTATCCCTCAATCCGATCTCCTCCATGAGAATCTGGAATGTCCTGAGAGAGAGGAGTGCCGCCCTCGGAGTAGGAATCGTGTAGGCTTCGTCAAAAGAACAGAGGGCCGTTGTCTGAGCCCCGCCCAACGCCGCTGCAAGGGCATAGTAGGCCCCCCGGATGATATTGTTCTCCGGTTGAGCCTTCGTCATGCCATATCCTCCGCCACCGAAGATGCCACGAAGGAGAAGGGAGCGTTTATCTTTGGCTCCGTAACGCTCTCTTAAGTTCTTTGCCCAGAGTTTCCTGGCAGCACGGAATTTGGCCACCTGCTCCCAGAGATTTCCGAAGACATTGAGGTTGAAGGTAAAGCCTCTGACGAAATCGTCAATGGCGCAGCCTCGGCGCAGGACCTCTTCGATGTAGGTGTTGGCAATCTGAAAAGCGTAGGCAATTTCCTGAACAGGGGAGCATCCGGATTCCCGAATGTGATACCCGCAAACACTGACGGGATTGGTTCGGGGGAGTTCTTTCATGGAGTATTCGATCGTATCGCCGATGAGGCGTACTGCAGGCTTCACAGGAAAGATCCATGCCCCCCGGCCGATCATCTCTTTGAGGATGTCGTTTTGGGGGGTGGCGCTGATCCGATCCTTCGAATATCCGAATCTTTCAGCAGCTGCCTGAAACATTGCCAGCATGATGCTTGCTACGGCATTGATGGTGAGACCTACTCCAATCCGGTCGAGAGGGATGTCCCTAAAGGCAACTTCAAAGTCGCGGAGGGAATCGACGGCCATACCGACTCTTCCCACCTCACCCTCAGCCAGTGGGTCGTCCGAGTCGAGGCCCATCTGAGTAGGAAGGTCAAAGGCTACGTTGAGGCCGGTCTGGCCATGAGAGATCATCAGTTGGAAACGTTCATTCGTCTCCTTGGGTGTTCCAAACCCCGTATACTGGCGAGTCGTCCATTCACGGCTCCTGTAACCTAACGAGTGGATCCCTCGCGTAAAAGGATATTCTCCAGGGAGGGCTAAGTCCTTTTCGGAATCGAAGCCGACCTCTTCTAAATCCTTCTGAGTATAGAGAGGCTTGATGCGGATGCCGGATTGTAGAATGACATCCTGAACCTCGTCTTTCTCGTTCTTGACATATTTTGCAACGCCCATAAATAACCCCCAAAATCCGAAATCCCTGCCTACCGCAGGCAGGTGCTTCGAATTTAGAATTTCTCCCGATTAGAATCGGGGTTTGACGTGCTCTTTGATCCACTTAATCGATTCATCAAAGGGAGTCCCTCCAGGAAAAATTCCCTCAATTCCCATTTTTTGAAGAGGATGGATATCCCTTTTGGGGATGACCCCACCCACCACGACCATAATATCGTCGATCTTCTTCTCTTTCATTTTCTTCGTCAATTTTTCGCAAATTGGCAGGTGGGCGCCCGACATAATGGACAGAC
>Ga0315309_1001610_pt1 | contig 13415 bp, 10 predicted proteins | sample TDP4_MG_FD_203080 | JGI IMG/M metagenome (GOLD analysis project Ga0315309, IMG submission 203080) | Freshwater sediment microbial communities from Lake Towuti, South Sulawesi, Indonesia - TDP4 | ecosystem: Environmental > Aquatic > Freshwater > Lake > Sediment | place: Indonesia: South Sulawesi...
TTAGCGTCGAGGTCCTGTTCTCCCAAGGCGGCACGGTGAGCGAGCTCGGGGATAGAGTCGGACCCCAGCCGGCGCTATCGATGACGGTTAGGGAGTAGTTATCCTCGACGTTACCCACGTTGCGGACCGTGACCGTGTAGTTGACCGTGAAACTTGGCCTTACAGATTGATAGGGAGGCGAGATCGAGACATTAACACCCCGCAGGACTCTCACGTGTGCCAGGCTGCTCTTGTTGTCAAATATCGCTGCGTTATCCTTCGAGGTCGCCTTAACCCATATGTTATCCCAAGTACACTCCCTCGCGTTCTCAGGTATGTTAACGGTTAATTTAGTCGCCCTGTTTTCGCCCTTCGGGGTTAAGAGCCAGTTATTCTCGAGTGCAAGCGTCCAGCCGGCGTTATCTCCCCTCGTGAGCTGGAAGTTCTCGGGAACGTTGCCAAGGTTTATAACGGTAACGGCGAAGGTGACCGGGCGCCCGTTCTCGTTCTCCAAGTAGGCCGGTGGGCTCGGCTCGATCACCACCTGGACACCTCTCAAGACTCTTACGTGGGCTAGGCAGTTCTTGTTATCCCACACATTTACATTATCCTTCGATGTAGCTTTCACCCATAAATTATCCCATGTGCAGCCCACCGCGTTCGAGGGTATGGTTACTGTCAGCTTCGTCGCCCTGTTTTCACATTGTGGGACCAAGAGCCAGATGTTATCTAGTGCCGGCGTCCAGCCGGCATTATCTCCTTTAGTTAGCTGGAAGTTCTCCTGCACGTTGCCTAAGTTCTTGACGGTGACGATGTAGGTAAGCGTACCCCCGTTATCGTTCTCCTGGGTTGGTGGTGTAATCACCACCTGAACTCCCCTAACGACCGCCGCTACTTTAACGTGAGCTAGGCAGCTCTTGTTGTCAAATACTGCCGCATTATCCTTCGAGGTTGCTTGGACCCATATGTTGTCCCATGTGCAGCCCACCGCGCTTGAGGGTATGGTTACTGTCAGCTTCGTCGTCCTGTTTTCACCATTAGGTACCAGTAGCCACGTGTTATCGAGTGCCAGCGTCCAGCCTGCGTTATCCCCCTTCGTGAGCTGGAAGTTCTCGGGAATGTTACCTAGGTTTTTGACCAAAACATCGTACTTGAGCGTGCCCCCGTTCTCGTTCTCCTGCCATATGGGCGAGATCACCACCTGAACCCCCCTCACGATCGTCGCATGGGCTATGCAGCTGTCGTTATCGCTTTTCGTGTTGTCCCCTTGAGAGGTCGCCTTGACCCATATGTTGTCCTCGGTGCAACCGGTCGCATTCCCCGGTATACGAACGCGCAGCGTGGTGGTCCTGTTTTCACCCTGTGGGATGTTCTCGAGCCGATAATTGTCGAGCCATATGTTATCCCCCCAGCCAGCGTTATCGCCGACAGTTAAGTCATAATTATCATCGAGTGCCCCAGTGTTCTTGACGGTGACAACGTAGTTCAACAAGAACCCGGGTGGGCCGCTTTGATTTTCGGGCGAGATTGACACCGCCATCCCGTGCTCTGGCCAAACGTAGACGACCTTGAGGTATGGGTGGGTGGTGGCGACGCCGTGTTCTTTGGACCTGAACCCGTCCCTCCCCCTCGCGTTCTCCTTATCGGCCCTCAGGCAAAAGCTCACTATCCTATCGCTGGAGAACTCGGCCCTCACGAACGAGGTGACATCCCAATGATACCATCTGGAACTAGCGCACTTGGCTATTGTAGTGGTGTCCAAGATCTCCCCATATAGGGGCTGATTGCTCCAAGTTATGGCGCACTCCGCCCAATCATCGTTGTCGACTGCGCGAACCTGCACGTTAAGGTCAGCGAAGTTCGCCACTTGGCAGTAGAGGCAAAGCCTCGCCTCGGTAATAATTGCGCCCGGCGGGAGTGCGGAGAGGTCGAACTTCATGAACGTCCTACGGTTCTTCCCGCATCCGGCGCTTTGAACCCACATGATGCCGCTCGTGCCGTGGTTGCTGTCCGGCGAGAGCTCACGAACTTCCGCATCGTCTGTGGGCTGAAGCTTTATAGCATTCGAATTCGCGGACAGCGAGCCGACGCCGATGAGTAACATTAAAAGTAAGATCATCACGAGTATCGAAAACAAAGCGCCCCCGATTGCCTTGGCCTTCAACTAATGCCTCCTCCGGTATCCTCTATTTTGAATGTTTGGTGATTGGTGATTTAAGGCTATGAAGTGAATATGTGTTTTTCTCTCAAACAGTTCTTTTATTGAACTTGAAAACATCTTTGCGCGCTATTGTCCAACGATATTTTTCCAAAAACTCCAGCGAACTTCGGAATCTCGGCCACTTGCCCAAAGCGCCGTTTAGTAGTACGAAACCAGTGTACTTTCGCTTATGGAAAACTACCCTCCATATCCAACCAAGTGCGAAAGAATCGCCTTTTTGTGAGCTGCTTTGCTTACCCTATCTTTCAAGATCATCACGACGGACAAACATCCTAAGATAGTTAGAGGAACAAAGTCAAGGAGAATATTCAACGCGTTAGAAAAGACCAAAAAATCGCCGTTAATTAACAACTCAGCAAGCATCCTTATTCCAATCCCCGTTGCCCAAATTCCACATAACCAAAACAATATTCCCTTCTTTTTTATTTTTTCCATCTTTTTGTGTGGTGGCCCCCAGACTCTCTTGCGGTTTCTAAAGCGTCTTGGCCTTGGTGACAGCACATCAAGGTCCCTTAAAACTCTCGAACCCAATTAAAGCCTCCTTGTGTGGTTATGAAGTAAAAGTATTTAAAACTGACAATTAATTGCCGAAAATCAACAAAAATGCAGGTTGAAAATCGGGTAAAAAAACCGCGGCCGGCATCAAAACAGTGGAGGTGAGCGATCCACTAAGACCGGAAAGGAGGCTACGGTGAGGACCGCCGGACCGACCCGCGTCTAAAACCTGCGAACTGCCCGTCTAAGCCTCTTATGAAACTATCCTCTAGATTTATCCTCCATCTCCTTTTACCCTCTACGCGCCAACTGAACATCACATTATGCGTGAATGGGGTCTATGGCTGAAAATATCAAGGAAATAAAGGACCTATTTGTGATCATGAAATGCTAAGCGGCAATCAGGGCCCCATCAGCCTGGAATATGAAAAACTCGCTTTAATTTCCTCTTTTTTGGGTCGGAGCCGTATTAACCGTTTGGGCTCTATTTGGGGGAGATAAAAAGGGGGTTATGAGCAGCCGGGGTTGAAAATGCCGAAAAATAGAAAAGGAAGGAAAAACAATAAAACATCAGGGACTGGAGAAGGGAAAATGGGAAAAGGAGCTTTCATGGTCTTGCTCTTGTTTGTGCTGGTAGAGTTAGCTCTCGTGATCTTCATAAGGGGGGTTGAGGCAGAGGGGGAGGGAGGAGCAAAAAAGTTGGGCCTATCCTTGGTAGCGACAGTGATATTGGTCAGCTTCGTGTTCTTCCTCGCCTTGTACTTGGCGCATCGCCGAACCAGGAGACTTTATATCATTACCTAAGGGGAAGTTAGAAACCACCCTCGCGATCGAACTCCCTCACGGCAAAATTCTTCCCCAATTTCAGATCGAGGGGAGTATCAGCGCAGCGAACATCGCGTACGCTATCAGCATCATCAGGAGTGAGTACTTCAGGCCCGCCCTTAGGTCCGCCCCGCTGGTCTGCCCGGCCACGAGCCCGGCGAATACCCCCTCGATTATCGAGGCGTGCATGAAGATCATTACGACAAGAGGGACATCTATGCCCCCGAAGATAAGGGTTCCCGCCACCTTGCCACCCTCTCCTCCGACGCCCAGGCTTAAGATGTTCCCTGTGATCATGTACACCGAGAACAGGAATATGCCGAACATGATGAGCATGATAATAACGTAGGTTCCCATCGCCCCCCTCCTCTCCCTCTCGAGCTCTCGCTTGGTCGCCACATCGCGCATCAGGATGTCCAAAACGTCGGCTATATCCTCATCTGCCTCGCTCGCCTTCTTTATCGTCCTCGTCGCGCGCGAGACAAGTTCGGAGCCCCTTACCCTTCGCTCGAACCTGTCGAGCGCCTCCCCTGCGGACGACCCCCATTCAATGTCTGCATTCATCCGCTTTACCTCCGCCGTGAGCGGGCCGAGGTCCGCCGCCGACGCAACCTTCAGCGAGGCTGGAAGGGTCAGTCCGGATTTGATCCCACTCGAGATGGACCTCAGAAAGTCCAGCAACAAGTCCTCGTATTTACCCACCTTCCTCTGCTTGACCTCGTAGGCTACCGCGTAGGGCGTGGCTGCTATCACCACGCCGAAGATCAGGCATGCTGTGATATCCAGGCCAAACCGGAGGTAGAGGAGAAACATCAAGGCCGCCGTGATAGACACGCTAAAAACTAGGATGTATGCCGGCTCCCTCGAAATCACCTCGGCCGGCCTCTTGAGCAGCCCCCTCAACTTCTGCTTCATCATGCTCCCGGAGAGGATCTTGTGCAGCTTCTCCTCGTGCTTCCCCCCTCCGACCGTGGTCACCCCCTTATAAACCTCCAATGCCTTGACTTTTTGGACCTTCACGACGAATTTTTCCGGCATAACTATGCTCACCAAGACCATGAAGGCGACCGAGCCTATCGGGATCATGAGGTAGGTGATCATGTAAAGCCAAACGTTGGAGTACCCAGACATCGGGCCCATGAGGGCGAACACGAGCAGCATCAGCAGGGGCATCAGCATTATCAGGGTGATATAGAGCTCACAGTAGAGCTCCAAGGTCGAGATGAACTTCCCTTGGTCCGCCTTTGCGTCGTCCTGGTACTCGGACCACTTGCTCGCGAAGTACGCGGATACATCCCCTCCGGTTTCGACGATGGGGGCAAGGACCTCCAATAGCTCCTTGAGCCTTCGGGAGGGGGTGTTTCGAGATAGGTCACGGAGGGCGGTCAGCGGGTCGTGGCCGAGGTACTCCACATCCCGCATGAACGCGCGGGCCTCGATCCTCAGTTCGCCTGCATCCGGGCGGGTGCTGAGTTCCCTGAAGATCTCAACAATGTTGGCCCCGCTTCGACTCATGGCATGTATGAAAGCGATCACCTGGGGCAACGACTGGTCTATCTTGTAGGCCCTGTTCTTGGCGGACACCCCGGGGTAGAACAGGAACAAGCGGTAGGCCCCGAATCCGACGACTGGTCCAATGATGAATATTAACGCAAGCATCAGGGGCGTCATCAAACCCATGATCCACAGGAATAAGGTACCCCCGACGATTATCCCGATCGGGGCCATGAGGGAGCAAAAGATGGCGGTGGAGACGTACATGTCCGCCGTAGTCGCCGTCCCCGCCTTCCTCAGGTCCTTCTGCAACGTCCCATATTTGCGCTTCCGCGTCCAACCGCCGAAAATTCGATATGCCAGCTTACTAGTCGCGACCATGGCCCTAGCTCCCAGTTCACTCTATTTTTAACCCACCTGCTTCATCACCTTTTCCGGCTCAAAATGGTACTGCCGAATGATCTTCGAGACCTGCTCAATGCCGCTTATGTCTTTCTCGACGAGGTACTCGAGCACCTTCCTCCTGTTCTCGAGCTCGGTCTTAAGCCTCAGGGCGCTCCACCCACGCTCCTGCATGATCTCGGTCAAGACCATGGAATCCCCCAACATCTCAAACTGATCGGTCACCGGATCCCTCTCGAAAAGGCGATTGGTCTTTAGGGCACCTGTCTCTTGGTCAATTCCGCTGATCTCTAACACGGATTGATTGCGACGGACCCTCTTATCCTTGAAATAGGTGAGGAGCTGGATGCACACGATGTCGAGCGAGGCGAGCATGTGGTGGGGGACGTTGATGGGCTCCCCCTCCAGTCGGTATATCATCTCCTGTATTGAACCCGCGTGCATCGTGGAGTAGGACGTGTGCCCGGTGGTCATCGCCTGGAAGAGCGAAAGGGCCTCGGGGCCGCGTACCTCACCGACGACGATGATCTCGGGCCTCTGCCTCAGCGCCTGGGCCAAGAGATCGTACATGGTGATGGCCTTCCCGCCGTAGGCCGGGCGCGTGACCGCAGCTACCCAGTTCTCCTGGTAAAGCGAGAGCTCCCGGGTGTCCTCTATCGAAACTATCTTTGCATCCGGAGGCATGAACAGGGCGATCGCGTTGAGGGTACAGGTCTTCCCGCTCGCCGTGCCACCTACAATTATTATATTTCTCTTGTTCTCAGCCGCCAGCCACAGGAAAGCCAACATATCGGGCGAGAACGTCCTATATTTTATGAGGTCCACCGGGGTAAACGGCCTCTCCCTGTACTTCCTGATCGTGAAAGTGCTCCCCTTCGTCGTCACCTCTTTCCCAATTGTCGCCTGTAACCTGTAGCCCTGGGGAAGGGTCGCGTCCACGGTAGGCTTCCCTAGCGATATCTGCTTTCCTGCCCGCTCCACCAGCCTACCGACGAAAAGGTCTAACTCTATCGGATCGTCGTACACGACGTTTGTCCTGATGTTTTGGTACTCCTGGTGGTAAAGGAAGATCGGAAGACCCAGCCCGTCGCAAGAAATGTCCTCTATTTTTGGGTCCTTTAGAAAGGCATCTATCCTGCCGTACCCGATATAGCTCCTCTTCAGGTAATAGAGGAGCTTCTTGACGTTCTCTTCATCGATGGATATCTCGTACTCTTTGAGGAGCTCATTAACCTTGTCCACGAGGACTGCGTCTCGATCTTTCGTCCCTTCCTCGTAGGTTAGACGGTCGAGCAGATGTTCGTGGAGCATCTCCAGAATGTTTTTTTCAGAAGGCGTAAGGCTTGGCTCGGTCAGATAGTACATACGCTCATTTTTCTCCGGGTTAAATAGGATGGCCACCCACGAGTATGGTTCGGTGACCCAATAGCGCGCCTGTTCCTGGTATCCTTCAGGGCACTCGAAGGTCGTGTGTTCCTCAAACCTCCTTAGGGACTCGGCCTCCCCTCTGGCCATCTTCCGCTGAAGTTTCGCCAGCTCTTTGTCGGTCTCAAGCCCTTCAATGGCGGGTTTTTTAACCTTAACACCTCTGATCCTAGCGATCCTGGCGGCAATGCTCCCGGCCTTGGCAGAGGGTTTGAAAGCTTTTCTCTCAACGGCCGCTAATTCCTCCCCCTTTATTGGGACCTCGAGCCCTTCAATGGCGGGTTTTTCCACCTCAACGACCTTTTCCCGTCGAACCAGCACCTTTTTCCCTTTTGGTTTTTTAATTTTGACTTCCCTGACCCTAGCAGGGGGTTTGACGGCTTTTCTCTTAACGGCTGCCAACTCCTTCCTCTCCACTTCCGCTATCTTCTGCTGGAGTTCCGCTAACTCTGTGTCGACGAAAAGATTCCAAAAGGGCAAAGATTCCAAAAGGGCGGCTTTTTTTGCCTTCACAGTTTTTCTCCGTCCAACTCGCGCCTTTTTCCCTTTAGGTATTTTGACCTTAACGCCCTCGATCCCAGCAGCAGGTTCGGATTTTCTCTTAAAGGCCACCCGAATCCTCCCTCTTAGTTTTCATTTCCCAAATTAAACGCATTATCTGGGCTAGTTAAGCTTTATGAAGGATTGTTTCAGATACGAAACCAAATTTATATAGAGACATTTTCAGACAAAAATGAGAACATGGCTAAGCTCAAGTTGGCATGCGCTGGGCTCTTTGTCCTCCTACTGATGGCGCCGACAGCTTCAGCGGATAGGGGAATGATCGTACCTCCCGGAACCTCGGTCTACGAGCCCGGCCAAAAGGCGATAGTGGTCTGGAACGGCGAGCGAGAGGTGCTGGTCCTTTCAACTGATGTCTACGGGAGCGATAACACCTGGGCGTTTGAGATACTGCCGCTACCCTCGGAGCCAACGGTCGAGGCAGGAAAATTCGACTCCTTCATTGCGGTCCAAGATTTGCTCTTGAGGTACGTGGGAAATATGTATGCTCAGAGGGGTTACGGGAAGGCCGGGCCTGAAAATGCGCCCCAGTTAGAGGTGATATTTCACGAGCAAATCGGCGCCCACGACATAACCGTTGCCATGGTCGATAACGCCCAGGAACTTGTCAACTGGGCAGAGAATTTCCTCGGGGCGAGGGCTCAGGGGATCTCATGGGGAAAGCTGGAAGAACTAGCGGCGGTCTACATCCAACGTGGAATAAAATATTGGGTCTTTGACCTCATCGACCTGAGCGATTACACGAAAAGTCATGAGCCTATCGTTTACACATTTGAAAGCAACCGTCTCTATTACCCGCTCGAGATATCTTCGCTCGCTTCAGGCACGACGGAAATAACTTTGTACACTTTGACCAGCGATAGTCCCGATGCGCGATCGGTACAGGAGGCTGGCTTTCGCACCCTGTCCCTCGAGGTCGGTGGAGAGAACTTCCCGCTCGAGTTTAAGGTAGGTAAAAATGACCTCCAGCAGATCAGCTCGGGAATTGCGGAACTCTTCGAGGGCGACGCATGGCTAACGGTGTTGAGATACATCGGGAGTTTAGATGATTTGAGCGGAGATCTGATGATCGAGGCCGCAGCAGGGCCTGAGTATCCAGAGCCGAATCGCACCTTTGCTCTATTGCTGACGGCTGCGATGATCGCGGCGTTGGTTGTCATTTTCGCCCTTGTATACAGGATCAGCCGATGGGAACAGCCGTTGTCTCCTTCTCGGTCTTGAGCACGATCAGCGTTCGAGTGCTACTTACGCCTGGTATGGAGTCGAGTTCGTGTAGGATATCGTTCAAGGTGAGCGTGTCATCGGTGATCAGTTTAAGGAATAGGTCGTGCTCCCCTGCGACCTCATGAATTTCAAGCACCTCAGGCCTCTTGATGAGCTGGGATTTGACCTCGGCGCAGGCCCCGGGATCCGTCGAGACGCCTATGAAGGCCTTCAATTTCTTGCCTATGACCTGTGGCTCCACCATTGCGACGAATCTGTTTATCACGCCCGCATCGATGAGGCGCTTCACCCGCTTGTGGATGCCCGATGTGCTGACGCCCAGCCGCTTGGCCAGTTCCGCGTAGGGCATCTTGGCGTCGGCCTGGAGCAGGTTGAGCAGCTTTTTATCTATCGGGTCCAATTCCATTATTTCCACCCCATTGCAAATGCCGTGGCCGATACAATGTTGTTTTGTGTATATTATTTATATTTTTCGGTATTTTGGAAATAATTTCTACATAACACTCAATTTAGTAAAATTTATATACAAAAACGGCTGATGGTCTCAGGGATAATTATGGCGAAGTCGCTCGAGACGCTCGTGGATGAGGCGAACTATACACTGGTCATGGGGATAGGTGGCGGTGGCGATGTCGTCGGGACGATACCCACCGCGCGCTACCTACGCTGGCTCGGCCTGAACACGCTGCTGGGCGGCACGACGTGGGAGAGGTATGTTGTTGATCCTGAGCCCGGGCCGCGCCGGATGGACGAGATCGTCGACATCAAACTACTCTCGGACACCGTCGGGCTCGCAAACGCCCAAACTCGGACGACCAAGGGAATTCGCTTCACGGAATCCATCGTGGCGGAGGTATTGGGCGTCGAAACTGTGCTCGTGGATCTGAACAGAGGCGTGCAGGGGGTCATCTCGGGGTTGAACGAGGCGATGGAAAAGCTCGGCATAGACCTCTTCGTGGGCATAGACGTTGGGGGCGATGTACTAGCTGAGGGCACAGAGCAGGGGCTAAGCAGCATGCTCGCGGACAGCATGATGCTCGCTGCAATGGTAAATCTGAAGGTGCCGGCCGTGCTCGGGATGCTCGGTTATGGGAGCGACGGAGAGGTGGGCTTCAAGCAGTTGAACGAGAACGTTGCGCGGATCGCCGGCTACGGGGGTTTTCTGGGAGCTAGGGGTCTGACGCCCGATGACCTGAAGGTGCTCGACGAGGTAATAAAGAAGACCAAGACGGAGGCGACGGCGCTCGCGGTTGAGGCGGCTAGGGGAAGGGTTGGAGAGGTTGGGATCCGAGGCGACTACCGAAAGGTCCTGCTGACGCCAGCATCCGCAATCACGTTTTACTTCGACCCTCGGGTGATATTCGAACGCGTGAGCAAGGTCGCCAAGGAGCTCGTGCAAACGAATAGCCTGGATGAGGCGCAGCAAGTGCTCGAACGCATGGGTGTGCCCAGCGAGCTGACATTCGAACGAAATTATGTGTGGAAAAAATATGCTGCAAACGACAAGCTCTATGGGGGTGGAAAATGAAGCGCATCGACCTGCACACCCACTCTTTGCTCAGCGACGGCGAACTTGTGCCTGCCGAGCTGGCTCGTCGGGCGGAGCAGCTAGGCCATGGGGCGATCGCGATAACTGACCACGTCGACCGCTCTAACATCGATTGGGTCGTGAAGGGCATGACGAAGGCCGCATCCGAGCTGAACCGATACATGGACATCAGGGTCGTCCCCGGCGTCGAGCTGACTCATGTGCCCGTGCCGACTATAGCCAAGCTGGCGAAGCTCGCCCGAAGGCTTGGGGCAGAGCTTGTGCTCGTGCACGGGGAGACCACCGTCGAGCCCGTTCACGCCGGCACGAACGGTGCAGCGCTGGCATGTCCGGATGTCGATATCCTAGCCCACCCGGGCCTGATGACGCTGGAGCAGGCTGATCGAGCTTGTGAGGCGAACATCTACCTCGAGCTCACGTCGAGGCAGGGGCACTGCATGGCGAACGGCTGGGTCGCGCGCGTCGCGAGCGAGGCAAAGGCCAAGCTGCTGGTGAACACGGACGCCCACGGCCCACAAGAATTGCTCACCCTCGACGCGGCGCTAACGGTCGCGAGGTGTGCGGGACTCGATGAGGACGCAGCTAAAGAGGCGGTCTTGAAAAATCCGAAGGCGTTGTTGGAGAGGATATAAGATGTTGTCGAAACGTGTGAGCGAGATGCTGAAATCGCGGATAAAATATCCGCTGGCGCGCAGGTACGGCGCGGAGCTAGCGGGAGCCATAAACCTCGCATCAAACGAGAGTCCACTTGGGCCATCCCCCAGGGCGATTAAGGCGATCAAATCGGAGGCCAGTCGAGTCGGCATGTACCCGAACCCTCAAGGGGAGGAGCTCAAGCGGGCTATAGCTAGCTACATCGGAGTTGACTTCGGATGTGTGGCGCTTGGCAACGGTTCCGATGAACTCGTCGACCTCGCGTGCAAGGCTTTCATGGACCCTGGTGAAAAGGTGCTGATCCCTCTGCCAGCATTTAGCATCTACGAGCTCACCTGCCGCATAAATGGTGGCTTGCCCGAGTTTTTCGAACTGCCAGATCTCGAGTGGCGAGCTGCGGACCTCATACGAGCGATGGAGGATGTGAGATTAGCTTTCATAGGAAGGCCGAACAACCCGACGGGGAATGGCATAGATATCAAGGGACTGCGCGAGCTGCTGGAGGTCGGTAAATTGGTGGTGGTGGATGAGGCATATGTGGAGTTCGCTGGGTATTCGGTGGCGAAGGACGCCGCGAGGCGCGAGAACTTGCTGGTGTTGAGGACCTTCTCGAAGGCGTTCGGGCTGGCGGGCTTGCGCGTCGGCTATGCGATCGGCAACCCGGAACTCATCGAAGCGCTGGAGCAGGTTCGCGCGCCATTCAGCGTTAACAGCCTGGCGCAAGCTGCCGCAATTGCTGCACTTCGCGACGGGCGATACTTACGTAAGGTGATCGCTGTGGTCCGGAGGGGCCGCATCTACCTGCGCCGGGAGCTCTCGAGGCTCGGCATGCGCGTGCTGCCCTCGGATGCCAATTTCCTCATGGTCGATGTCACGCCACTCGGAACGGATGCACCAGCGCTTTGCGAGTTCTTGGCAAAAAAAGGCATCCTTATCCGCGACTTGTCGAACTTCAGGGGCGCTGGCCCGAGCTGGGTCAGGATCAGCGTGGGCAAGCCCGAGCAGAACGAGAGGCTCGTGGCTGCTATAAGACAATTCAAAAGAGGTGGTTAGATGTTGGTGAAAATTGCAGTTCCAAAGGGACACTTGGAGGAACCAACGGTCCGCCTGCTCGAGGACTCGGGCATAGGGGCCGTAAATAGGGAGTCCCGCCAGCTCTTCGCGAGGACGAACGACCCGGAGATAGAGCTGGTGTTCGTCCGAGCGCAGGACATACCGGATCTCGTCGCGAAGGGGGCAACGGACCTCGGCATCACGGGCTATGATTTGGTGTGCGAGAGCGGGAGCGACGTCGTGGAGCTTCTAGACCTCGGATATGGGTTTACGAAAGTCGTGGTCGCAGCGCATGAGAAGTCCGGAATCAGGTCGGCTAAGGACATGAAGTCTGGCATGAGGGTAGCGACGGAGTTTCCAAAGGTCGCAGGCCGCTACTTCTCCGAGAAGGGCATCAAGGTCGAGCTCGGCCGCGTCACCGGGGCTGCCGAGATAACCCCATTGATAGGCGTGGCTGACCTAGTCGTGGACGTAACCAGCACCGGAACGACGTTGCGCACGCACGGCCTGCAGGTCATCGATACCATCTTGGAGAGCTCGGCTCGGTTGATTGCGAACCGTCGGAGCCTGAGGGAGAAAAAGGCGAAGATCGAGGACATAACGACTGCGATGGGAAGCGTGATCAGGGCGAGGGGGAAAAAGCTCGTCCTCATGAACGTGCCAGAGGCCAAGCTGCCAGCCATAAAGCGGATAGTGCCGGGCATGGCTGGGCCAACGGTCTCCAGGGTTGAGGCAGCGAAGCCCATGCTGGCGGTGCAGGCAGTCGTCGAAGCGGGTAAGGTATATGAGGTCGTCAGAAAGGCCAAGCAGGCAGGTGCCAGAGATATCCTGGTGGTTCCAATCGAACGAATTCTGCCTTAGTGCACAGCTGTGAAGTGATGATGATGTTGGTGATTCCAAGCGTCGATATCCGAAAGGGGCGATGCGTTCAGCTAGTTGGGGGCAGGCCCGAGACCGAGCGGGTTTACGGCGACCCTGTGGAAGCTGCCCAGCGATGGGTTGTTGAGGGGGCCCGCTACCTGCACCTAATAGACCTAGACGCCGCAATGGGCACGGGCGACAACTTCAACAAGATCGCTGAAGTGCTGGCGAGCGTAAATGTTGGGGTGCAGGTTGGTGGAGGTATTCGATCAGTTGAAAGGGCTTCCGAACTCCTCGGGATAGGGGCCGATAAGGTGATCCTGAGCACGGCCGCGATAAAAAAGCCGGAGCTAGCACGCGAGCTTGTCGAGCTCGCTGGCGGGGTGAGGGTGATTGCAGCGATCGACACCAGAGCGGGCAGGGCTGTCATAGAGGGTTGGGCCACACCCACGCAAAAGTCCGCGGTCGAGCTGGCTAAAGAGTTTGAACGCATGGGAATCGGTTCGCTCCTTTTCACGAACGTGGACGTCGAGGGCAAGATGGCCGGCATCAGGGCGGGGGCAATTCGAGAACTCGTGCAAGCTGTTAAAATACCGGTCATCGCCGCTGGAGGAGTTGCTTCAATTGAGGATGTGCGGATAGCCCGTGAAGCAGGGGCGGCTGGGTTGGTGA
>Ga0315309_1001615_pt1 | contig 13403 bp, 18 predicted proteins | sample TDP4_MG_FD_203080 | JGI IMG/M metagenome (GOLD analysis project Ga0315309, IMG submission 203080) | Freshwater sediment microbial communities from Lake Towuti, South Sulawesi, Indonesia - TDP4 | ecosystem: Environmental > Aquatic > Freshwater > Lake > Sediment | place: Indonesia: South Sulawesi...
GTTTAGAAGGCATCATATTCTCGCTGAGGCCTTTAGGGCTGCGATGGATGCGCTGAATCTGAAACTCGTAGCGGATAGGGAATGCGTAGCCGACACCGTTACAGCCGCTTACTATCCGGAGAATATCGAAGATAGCAGATTCCGAAGTGAAATGAGACGGCGCGGAATTGTGGTTGCTCCAACTCTTGGACCTTTAAGGGGGAAAGGCTTCAGGGTCGGCCATATGGGAAACGTAAGCCAAAACGACATAATGTCTACAATAGGAGCCATAGAAACGACATTGAGAAATCTGAGATACCACTTTATTTATGGAGCAGGACTGACAGCAGCTCAAGAGAAAATCCTTTCTCTGTAGCAGCAAACAACACTACAAAAACGCTTTATAAAACGTGAAAAACGAATAAATGCCGGTGCGAGCATGTCCTTTGAGGATTTGGAGGAATACCTTAAAAAGATGGGCGTTGATGCAAGATTTTTCACGTTTGAAGAGCAAACAATGACTGTTGATGCTGCTGTTAGCTGTTTAGGCGTTAGCCGCGGAAAAATAATTAAAAGCATCCTTTTCATCGACGATGCTGGTTTGCCAGTTCTGGGCATAGTTACCGGAGACAAGAGAGTAAGCGAGAAGAAGCTTGCAATGGTTTGTGGAGCTAAAAGGGTTAGAAGGGCTAATTCTGCCGAAGTGAAGGGGTTCACTGGTTATGATGTTGGCGCCGTTCCACCAGTCGGACATAAAAAGTAAATAAGAACTTTTATGGACGAGAAGGTTATGAGCTTTGACAAGGTTATTGGGGGCGGCGGAGGAATTAACACGCTCCTTGAGATAAGTCCCGTTGAAATAAAAAGGTTGACGGATGGCGAGGTCAAGGATATAAGTGAATGATATGGAAGTCGTCACGGATTTCTACTTGTTCTTGCTTTCGGTGATTTTCATATCATTATCGGGAGTGATGGCGCCCGGCCCCCTATTTGCCGTAACGATTGCGAAAGGATCTAAAGACAAAATTGCCGGAGTCTTAATCTCTTTTGGACATGGAATTATAGAGTTTCCATTGATGTTTCTCATCTACTTCGGTTTAAAGTGGCTATTTGCCTCAAGTGTTGCCCAGAAAACCATCAGTCTTGTCGGAGGCCTAATCTTGATATACATGGGTGTTCGGATGCTTAAAACTCAAAAAGAAACCAACAGGGAATCTTCATACTCCAAGCGCAGTTCCCTCATTTCCGGAATTCTCGCAACAGGCGCCAATCCTTACTTCCTCTTATGGTGGGCAACAATAGGCGCCGCATTAGTAATGAATGCCTCCATCTTCGGATTCATAGGTTTCTTAATCTTCGCTGTAACACACTGGTCTTGTGATCTTCTTTGGAACACTTTCGTTTCCGTAACGGTCTTCAAGTCTAGGCGTTTCTGGACAAAAAGCGTGCATGATGTAGTATTCAGCTTCTGCTTTGTAGTTTTGGTAGGTTTTGGCGCATGGTTCATTGTCTCAGTATTCCTCTGAGTGCCTTCAGTAAACCTTGACTTTCTAATCTTTCTGCAAGTCAGAACCACAACTTTCACTGGCTTTTCTTTAATGTTGTCCGCGGTTTGGATTGCCCGTTCGAAGTCTGTGAGCTTAAACCTATGGGTTATTAATCCTCTGACATCCACGAGCCCCTTTGATAAGAGATCTAGAGCCAATGGATAATCGACGGGTGATAGATACCCGCTGAAGAATAGCGCTTCGCCAACATTTCCCAGATTCAAATAGCCCTCTGACTCGCCTATCAGCGCAACTTTTCCAGCACTTCTCACTAGAAAAGGAGTTTGCTCTACTGTTCGCCTTGTCCCCGCAGCCTCAATTACTACGTCTGATCCCCTTACGGTGATTTCTTTAACTCTTTTTACAGGGTCTTCTTCTCTCGCGTTTATGCAAACATCTGCGCCGTATTTCTCAGAAAGCTTAAGCCTGTAGTCACATAAGTCTATGGCAATGACTCGACATCCTTTAAGCCTGGCTATTTGGGCCATTAATAATCCAATCGGGCCTTGACCTATTATCGTTACCCAATCCCTAAGCCTTGGCTGGAGAAAGTTTAGCGTATGAATTGCGAGGGCTACTGGCTCTAGTATTGCTGCTTCCTCTTCGCTTACGTTCGTCGGAATTGGAACTAAGTTTTCAGTGGGTATCGCGATGAAATCCGCAAAAAATCCGTCAGCACTAAAGCCCATGGTCTTGCGACTTTCGCACAAATGAGGCAGTCCCTGAAGGCAGAAATAACACGAACCGCAATACATAGTCGGTACCATCGCAACCCTTTCGCCAGTATCGACCCGAACGCCGCAAGCGTCGTGTCCAATAATTTGCCCAACCCTCACCCCAGTCCACTCTCCTTTATAGAAGTGCAAGTCGGTTCCACAAATGCTTCCAGCTCTAAATTCAACAAGCACTTCTTTAACAGAAGGCTGAGGCTTAGCAACTTCCTCAACTTTTATATGTCTTGGGCCTCTAAACACTACAGCTCTCAAAACTCTCACTCCTCAGACATGACTAAATGTTATCTAACAAACCATTACTAATATTTTGTTAAGTATAGTAATCAGAAAAAACGCTTTAAATGAAAGAAAATGTTAAAACGCCATAAAATGGCAATCTTCGATAATAAAGTGGATATGGAGAAGAGAAAGATGAGTGACGAAGAATTCTACGTTGGAAAAGCAAAAGTTTGTCTAGTTCAAGGGGACATAACCGACATGGATACGGACGCGATAGTGAACGCGGCGAATCCAACCCTCATGGGAGGCGGCGGCGTTGACGGAGCAATCCACCGTAGAGGCGGATCGGAAATACTCGAAGAGTGCAGGCGAATAAGGGCTACAGATTGGCCAGATGGCCTTCCAACAGGGAAGGCGGTCGTTACCTCAGGAGGCAATTTAAAGGCTAGATACGTCATACACACGGTTGGGCCGGTCTGGCGTGGAGGCGGTCAAGGCGAGCCAGAACTTTTGGCAGAAGCCTACCGCAACTCCTTAAGATTGGCGGTGTCTAAGGGGATGAAAACCATAGCGTTCCCGTCAATAAGCACAGGCGCATACGGATATCCCGTTGAGAAGGCAAGCCGAATAGCCTTATCAATAGTGAAAGAGTTTCTGGAGAAGGAAGACAAACTCGACGAGGTGGTATTTGTTTTATTCACGAAGCATGACCTAGAAATCTACAAAGAAGCAACAAAAGAAATCATATAATCTGTATAGACCCAGCGTTGGAGCCCATATTTTCAGCAGCTTTAACGGGAAGAAGCAGTTGGGGCTTTTCTGTTTCAAAGCCTGTGTTAACGAGGGCTGTGGCCTTAAGCATCCTGCCATCCAAAAGCATAATCTTTGATCTGACCCTAACCGCCACTTGCTTTTCTCTCCTCTTTCAAGACGCAAGCTAGGTCCCTAGGTTTAATATGGCCAACTCTCTGCCTGAACTTGACCCACATGTGACCCACACGCTTTCTCTCGGACTTTGACAAACGCCACCCTTTACCTGTTGTTATTTCCAAAATGGGCCTGGATGATATGAGAATTGCTTTAGAACCATCCATGCTATGGTTATTGTTAAGAAGTAGATGAAAAGTACGATTAGGTATTTCCCGAATCGTGATTTCGGAGTTGGAAGCCGTTTTGAGATGTTGGGTGATAGTAAGGGTAGGATGAATGGTACTTGTTGCTTATATATTTTGATTTCTTCTTTGTACTTTTTTTGCAGAATTTTCTCTTCGCTACTTGCGAGTAGGAGATATAGGAAGGTTAGGTTGAGCCATGCGATCCACGCCATGGGTCTTTCGCTTGTAAAGGTGAAGCCGAGGGTTGCAAGTATTATTCCAAGGTACTGGGGATGTCTGACTTTTGAGTATAGGCCTGTTGTTACAAACCCTTCTTTCCGTTTGGTGAGAAATTGGATGGCTGCGGCTAGGAAGATGCAGAGCCCTATTGTGAATAAAATCCATCCAACAAGGGCATTAAGATTAAAACCATAGAGGTTTGGAATGCTGATCATATCGAAGACGAGCCATCTGGTTTCCCAGAACCGGTAGAAGGGACTCCATGCAGAGAGGAGAAGCCACTCAACACCGATGGGAGCGATCATGCCGATCAACGGGTTGGCTACGCAAGCATACGTGGGAATAGCATGAAAGCCCAAAAGGAATGCAGCCACAAGCTTTCGCAGCAAACTCTTGAGACTTGCCATTAAGAACGGGTACCTCACATAATGTTAATAGCAAAAGTGGCCATACAATCACAATTAGTAAGTGTGATATCTGGCCATGCAGCTCCTACGATGCTGTACAGATGTAATCCGCCTACATCTAAAGTAACGGTGAAATTGAAGATGGGAATCTCGTAATCCATTTCATCTTTGGACTTATTTGCAATCACAGTTTTTTCACCTACAAGTTTTGGGGCTAGCGCGCGTGCGCTCGTATCATATATTTTGAAATAGAAAGGGCGTGGTCCATAGTCAAACGGTGCCCAATACGAGGCTGTAACAGAAACTTTGAATTGCCGATCACTTGAGCGATACAACACAGCTCTGTTTGGAGTTAATTCGACTGAGAACTCGTCCCACATTTCACTAGCAAAGCCACTTGTCAATGTATGAGTTTCCTCTTCACCTCTTCCTTGCTGTAAAGGTTTGATTACCCCAAAAAACAGATATACGTTTAAACCTATCGACATAGCAAGCAAAACTAGGAGCAAAACTAGAATTTTATTTTGATTAAAAAACCGTTTAATATGCGTCATGAGTTTCACACTTTTCCATATTACTATTGAAAATAACAAACTAGGCTTATATAAGGTACCTTTTAAAATGCGGCTACCAGTTTCCATTAACTCTTGAAACTAGACATTGGGAGATATTAGAAGCCCTTCCTCTACCCATACGGGAAACTCGAACGTCTCCCAAGCTTCTGTTGTGCTTCCGAACTCGACTTTGTAGATATAAATACCGCGAGTATCTGGAACAATGGCTGTTAAGTTGCCAGACGAGAAGGTGATATACATCGAGTCCTTATCCTTCTGTGCAACTACGGTCTTTTCCGCTATTGGAACGTCTAAGTATTTATCATCTTGTTCTGAGCGTTCATAAAGTCTGAAACAGAAATTATATGTTGCTGAACCAGTGTAGGGCTCCCAAAGCTTCACTCCTACGGAGACGTTGAATCTATACCCTAGTCCGGCTATCATCCCTGTGCCTATAGAAATGTGCATGCTCCCCATTCCTCCCTGTATGTCCACTATTACTAAATTGGGCGCATATACATACTTAGATGGGGTTTCAATTACATTGAAAAATTGGTAAATATTTAGAGCTATTGACATGACAAGCAAAACCATGATGCTCAACTGAATTTTGAAGGATCGTAGCCTACGCTTTTCCATAATCCGAACCACTTTAACAATAGAGAACAGACATATAGAAACCATCACCTTTCTAGACTGCTAAGACGGGAAACTCAACTTCATAAACCAATGCGCCTTCTATCGCGACTTTGTATATGCATATCCCAGAGTCTAGCGGTGCAGTAATGGTTAATATGGCATGTGCATCCACGTACATTGCATCTTTGTCCTTTTGCACGATTATGTTTTTTTCCGTTGTAGGCGTATTTGAGTATTCTTCGTATAGTGGGCGTTCATAAAGTTTGATAGTGAAAGGATATAAATATGTGCTTGTGTAGGGCTCCCAAAGCGAGATCATAATGGAGATGTTGAATGTACGTGGCACGCTCACATACTCCATTTCATACTTGAAACTGAACGCCACGCGGTGCTCTATCGCAATGGCTAACGTTCCCATTCCACCCTGTATACCTTTAACAATCAAAGCATTGAGCCCGTATTCAATCTCATATTCAGGCGAAGGTTGTATTGCTTCAAAGTATGTGTATACGTTTATGGCTATTGAAGTAGTAAGCAAACTCACAAGCAAGATTAGAACGTATCGCTGAATTTTGAAAGACCTTATGCTACGCATATATTCTGACACCATTCCTTAAATGACGATACAGGCACATATAATACTATGGTCTAGAACAGTCACCTTTTTGTTTGACCCAAGAAAAGCCTTATAAACTAAGCGTTCAAACTATTAGAGGAGAAATTTAGAGGAGAATTTAAAGGAGAAAGAGAAATGAAAAGCAAAATAGCCATAGCAATTACCTCATTGCTACTAAGCGCTTCTTTTCTTGGCATTGTTTCTACTGCACAAGCGCAAGATCCGCAACAACTTTGGGCGCTCATAATTTGTGGAAGCACAGAAGGTACTTTTTCAAACGATACCCAGTATATGTATCATGTGCTGAATGATCACTACACATTCGCTGGCATCTACTACCTAGATGTTAATACTACTCGTCCAGGTGTCAATGCCTTATCGACAAGGGCTAATGTCAGGTCAGCAATCACCAATTGGCTTCGTACCCATTCAACTGGGAACGATATCATATTCATCTATTTCAGTAGCCATGGAGGTGGGTACAACACTCAACGGAATCATCAATTACCATACGCAATGGAGAGTGGTAGGTACGACGCAAGTGGCGATGAAGGCCAAGAAGTTCGAGAGAGCACGTTTCGAGAGTATTGCTGGTTGCTGAATGCCCTCTACGACCTTCGAGGCGATGGCCCTCCGTACGATCTCGTACGTAATCTTGACACTGATGCATACATCGAATTTGATTATAACAATGATGGAACCATTAATGGCCAATTTGATGGCCTTCAGGATCTGGATGGTGATAGTTTGGCTGATGACATACTTCTGGATCCTGATAGAGACGATTGCTGTAACATAGCGATTGATGCTGACGCCAATCACGATGGAACGCTTGACAATTTTGTCAGCGATGGCGAAGATACGAATAGGGATCGGTGGATTGTGGGTATAGATCTCAATGGAAACGGTAACACCAATGATTGGGTGGGCATCGATGAATGTATGGTAGTTCAAGACGGTGTATATTGGGATGACGAACTTGGAACTGACCTTAACACTCTGAGCTATGCGAAACTGATCTTTGTAAGATTCGGCTGTTTCGAAGGAGATAAGGGATGCTTCGGCGGCGGTTTAATTGATGACATAAGCGCGAAGAACAGAATAATTATGACCTCAAGCAACGAAACAACATATTCGTGGATGCCGGCAACTGGATCTTACAGCTTTTGGTCGGAGGCTTTTATAGATGCGTTGCATGGCCAAAAAACGCATTATGACAAGACTAGCAACAGCGTCGTTCATGAAACTCCACCTGTCTATGTTGACGCTGATTGGAGTAACGATAACAACGTGTCTATGTGGGAGGCTTGGCAATACGCTTGGGATAATGACACCACGCGCTTGAACGGAATGGAAACGCCTTGGCTTGACGATAACTTCAACCATTTACCAACATACATCAACGAGGCTGACCAGCGAGACTCATGCGACGGTTTGTTTTCAATGGAAACCTACTTCGGTTTCGGTAACCTGAAAAGTCCAGATGTCAACGACGACCGAATCGTCGACATTCTTGACATAGCAACAATTGCTAAAGCCTACGGCTCTTATCCAGGACATCCAAACTGGAACCCAGCCGCGGACCTTAACAACGACAACAAGGTAGACACGATCGACGTCGCCGCCGCTCAAAAGCATTACGGAAAATACTACTCGGATCCTCCCAGTTCAGTCTCCACGAAAACTATTCTCTTCACACATCCAGTTTGGACCATCGCGCGCAAAGGTGAAACCTTCTCAGTAAACGTAACCCTCTTCAACGTCGACAACCTACGCGGCTGGCAGTTCAAACTCTACTGGAACAATACCATTCTGAAGTGCACCGGAGCCGAGATACGCGTGCCCGACGTTTGGGGCGAAAGCATAGTTGAAGCCGGTCCGGGCGTAGAAAACGATTTCAACGCAACACACGGAATGTACTGGATAGCTGTGTCAGCACTATATCCAACACCATCATTCAATGGAACCACGGTGGTGGCTACGCTCACCTTCGAGCCTAGAGCTGTAGGAAGCACGATACTAGACCTGCAAGAAACCAGACTAGCAGATAATGAAGCTCACGCCATTCCCCACATTGCCATCGACGGCTTTGTGACAGTCAGAGAACGTTAATACACTGAACCACAAATTTCCCCTTTTTTTCTTAAACTAGGCAGACCTAGCTCACGCAGAAGCCCAATCAAAACGAACTATGTGAAAACTTCAGAAAAGCCGCGAAACCATCCACCTTTTCTTCACTTAATAGACCTAGCAAAGAGGCTGGTGGGCTGGCGTGTTGGTTGTAACCCGTCATAGGTCTTAGTAAATTAGTATTTTCTTGTTTTTCTTCGCTTGGTTTTGTGTTTTGTTTTTTCATTTTTATTCCTCTTTTTTCTTGGTTTGTTCCAGTATGGGCTGTGGCATTTGGGGCATGCTTTTGGTTTTTCTGTTCGTGGTATCCATGTGTTTCCGCATCGTTGGCATGTTCGTGTTGGTAGTGGGGGTATGTCTTTTGTATCTATTATTCTCATTTTCTCTCACTTCCTTTTATATTATCATGATAACATACTTGTTTATAAGTGTTTGTGTATATTTCTGTGCATTGCTTTGTTTGGGTTTGTTCCTATGGCGCATCTATTACTGTTACATTCACTCAATTTCTATCACTCTCTTCCTTTTGACTTTCTCTAGGTATTCGTCTATTCTCTCGTTTATTACTAGGCAATAGTCTCGACTCCTACTCCCTAGTTCGTATTTCGGTTTTTTATCTTCCATTTTTATCACCAATTTCATTTTTTTCGTTTTGTTTTTGAATGAGGAGACAATAATTATTTTGGGTGGATTCCTTTCGCAAAAGGGGGGGCGTATCCGAAATATTTATGTCTCCGACCTTTTGCTATGAGGTTTGTAGAGAGATTTTTTAAGGTCATCGGTTGTTGAATCAATTTTTTGGAGTGTGAAGCGAACCGTTGTCTGTGAGCTTCCTATTGCTAGGTCATTTGAGTTTTGTGGTTGTTTGTTCGGATTATTATAAGCGGTGTGTTTGTTGTTTGTTGTTTGTTGCTGGTGTTTGTTGTTTGGTGTTTGTGTATATTTCTGTGCATTGCTTGTTGTTTGTATTGGGTTACGATTTACTATAAGTTATTTAGCTGGTTGTTCTAAGTTTTCCTGTTTTTGTGTGGGTTCTTCTTTGGCTTTTGCTTTAGCGTCTGCCTTTTTTTCGGGGTTTGAAGATAAGGTGTTTATCTATTTATTTTTCTCTGCGTTGTTTATTTTTGCGTCTTTGTTTAAGCATTATTTTTTAGCAGTTGGTTATTTTTTGATTTTTTAAAACTTAGTGAACGTTTTGTTTGGTTTTGCTTATTGTAGTTCGTTTGTTGTTGTTGTGGTTGTTGGCTTTGCGTAACGTTTAGGTGTCATCGGGAGTTTCTCGGAATGTCATGAACATTTTTTTGTTCCGTTTTTTCGTAGATTTTGAGTGCTGTTTGAAAAATTTCTATTTGTCGTTTGGCTTGATTTATCAATAATTGGTTAATGTTAAGGTCGTTTATTATTTTGCGTGATGCTTGAATTAGTTTGTATGTATATTGTTTATAAGCTGACCATAGGAAGTATTCTGCCCAGAAGTAGATGTCTTCATTGGTGGCATTTTTGTCTTGTTGAATTCGTCTTAGTAAGTCTATGAAGTATAGTTGACTATTAGCGTGGATTCCGTCTAAGAGAAACAAGGGGTCTTTCGATTCGTTTAAAGCTGGTTCCAGTCCATTAGCGATTTCTTCTCTTACTATGTTGGTTTTTATAGATGAGTTTACATCTGGGTCGACTTTGTAGAAGACGGGATAAGGGTATTTTCCGCTTTCAACGTCTGTTTTCTTTTCTACATATCGAAGGTTTGTCATTTGGCTTAGATGTTTGGCTAATGTGCGTGAACTTAATTGGGTTTTTTCTTTGAGTTCCATGTTGCGGTGCCATTGACCGTCTGATAGAGCTTTGAAAATCGATTGTCTTGCTTTGTATGCTTTATTTTTCTGGTCGTTGCCTATGCCAGTGTTTTGTTTGCGGTTTTTCGTTTCTCGTCACCTATTGTTTATGACTTTACAACCGAAACTTAATAAAGTTTTGTTGCGTATAGGTCTCCTTAAGCATCTGGTTGAAGCTGGGTGCTAGGTAATTCCGTGTACACACGGGCGTGTTAGAGGGGGATTGTTTCTCCCTCTTTCATTGCGTAAGGTTGGTTTGACATGAAAGTTTGCAAATATCATCCTGATAAGCGGTGTTATCATTCAAGTTGTGATTTTATAGATGCTATGGGTAATGTTGTTGTTTGTCCTTTGCATCTGAATCCTAATGGTTATTTAACTCCTCGTAAGGTGGTGGTTTTTTCATGAGTTCGACTCCTTTGCCATGTGTTTTTTGGGGTGATGATGTTTTGTGTTCTCATCGTAAGAGTATGAAGGTTATGTTTTTGAATCGGTGTCCTCAGTGTCCTTATTATTTGGAGTTTGAGCGTGAGATGGATGAGGAAGAGGATGAGTTTTTTGCTGAGGTTGATGAGTTTAATGAAGTCCGTGCTAAGTTTGAGCGTGGAGAGTTAACTAAGGATGAGTTTGATTTTGAAACTGACCGCATTTTTGCGAAGTATTTTAAGAGAGGTAAGGGTTGATGGTAAATCTTGATGTTTATAAGCGGTCTTTGGCTGAGCGTGTTAGTTTGAATAGTCAAATTTTGAAGAATAAGTATTGGTATTTACCCGTTGATGATAAAGGTCATTTGGAGTTTTCTCCAGTTGGTCGTAGTGTTAAGACTTCTGATTGGTGTAGTAAGTTTCGGGGTTTGAGTGTTTGTAAGGATAAGGATGCTCATAAAGGTCATTTTTTGAATGGTGTTGATTGCACGAACAAGTTTGTTTCTCGGATTCATCATTTTTGGTGTAAGAAGTCGTCTTGTCCCGTTTGTTTTATTCGTGGTTGGGCGGTTCGTGGTGCTAAGTATCTTGTTGGTCGTTTGGATAAGGCATCTAAGGAGTTTGGTAGTATTGAGCATGTTGTTTGTTCTGTTCCTAAGTGTGATTATGATTTACCTTACAAGGTTATGCGGAATAAGGCTGTTGAGATTTTGAAAAGTCGTGGTGTTTTTGGTGGTTCTCCGATTTTTCATGGTTATCGTGTTGACGATAAGCGTGGTGTTTTGGTTTGGAGTCCGCATTTCCATGTTCTTGGTTTTGTTGAGGGTGGTTATAAGTGTTGGAGTTGTAAGCGTAAGAATAATTGTTTGAAGGGTTGTGGTGGTTTTGATGACAGAAGTTATAATGATGGGTTTTTGAAGGATGGTTATATTGTTAAGGTTTTGCCTAAGCGTAAGACTGTTTTTGGGACTGCTTGGTATCAGTTGCATCATGCAACCATTAAGGTTGGTATTGAGCGTTTCCATGTTTTTACGTGGTTTGGTGTTTGTGCTTATCGGAATTTTAAGCGGTCTGATGTTGCTTCTGAAGTTCCGTGTCCAGTGTGTGATGGTGCTATGGTTAAGGCTGTTTATGTTGGTAAGCGTAGGATTGTTAAGGATTTGGGTGATGAGGCTTATGTTCCGTTTTTTGTTGATGATGAGTTTGATGAGGATGGTCATCCGAATTTTGTTGATTCTATTGGTAGTAGGGTTGAGTAGGTTTTTGGGTAGTGGTAACTAGGTTTGTTGTTGAATGAGCATGAGCGTAGCGAATGCGAAAGACTGTTAGAAATAGCTTAATAGAAAAAAAGAGGGGTGTTTGTGTGTTATTTGCGTTTTCTGTATATTTTGATTCCGTCTCGTTCTGTGACGTATTCAAAGCCGTTTTCTATTAGTTGTTGGTCTTCTTTTACGTTGTTGGCTATTCTGGTTGTCCATTCTTCTTCGTTTAGGTTGATTAGCTGGGTGTAGATTAGCGTGTTGTTGATGTTGGTGTGTCCTAGTTGTTGTTTAACGTAGAGTATGTCTCTTGTTTTTGCGTATAGTGTTGTTGCGTAGTAGTGTCTGAAGTCGTAGAGTTTGATTTGTTGGATTGTTGGGTCTTGTAGTTTGGTGGCTAATGCGTTTCGTGTTTCTCGGTATGCGTTGCCGTATGTTTCTGCGTCTCCTTTGAACAGTTTGTCGTTTGGGTTTAGCTTGTGCGTGATGATGTGGCTTTGTAGTAGTGTGGTTAGGTTGGCTGATATTTTTAATGCTCTTGCTGTGCCGTGTTTGGCTGTTGTTGGATAGATTAGTCTTTGTTCGGTGTCTATGTCTTTGACTTTGAGGTTTTGTAGTTCGATTGGTCTTAATCCACATTCTTTGCTTATTCGTAGTTTGATTGATAGGGTTCTTCCAGCTTTGGCGATTATCATTTCTAGTTTTTCGCTTGTTGGGATTTTTCTTATGTTGCGGTCTTGTCTGTAATGTGGCTTTTGCCATTTTATATTACAGAGTTGTGCGTATTTCTCGTATGCGAAACATAAATTTCTCTTGTAGTTGTTGCTTGTGTGTGTTGCTATGACGGTTTTAACTTGGTCTGGATTGTTTAGGTCTGCGTGTTTGTCTAAGAATGTTAGGAGTTTTGATGTGTTCTTGATTGTGTAGTCGCTTAAGCCGTTGTTTTTCATTTGTAATAGTATGTTTACTATTTCTGCTGTGTGCTTTGCTGAAAAGGAGTGGGTTACAGTTGTGGGCATGGTGAGTTGGTTGTAACCCGCCTTCTGTTCACTGTGGCATTCGACTAATCGGGCTACCCGCGCCTTAGGTAGATTCCTCATCAGCGTCTGTTTGCCCTTTCCACTTGCAGGACGGCCGTTTCACCGCTTCGCATCCAGCATTCTCAACAACTTAGCATGCATCACAGGCACCTGCTGGACGGACGTTTCGTTTCTGCTCCGGAGCCAAGACTCTCGCCTTACGCCCTTACAGGCGTTGCAATTCTACACGTGGGCGGAGTTTCCTCAAGCCTCCTGCGAGGCTCGAAAGCCACACGCCAACTCGCCAGCCCGAAATATAATAGCGCAAAGGAACTCAATAAGAGTTTTGGAAGCTTTATTTCATCCGCATGCTTAACTATGAACGGTACGGAAGTGCTTAAAGTTGAAGCAAGTGATCTTGGTGACGGGAACGCCTTGCGTTGGAAAGACATCAGTTGCCCGTTTACTTACTTCAAGGCTTGACGCCTTCTACGTGAATCTAACCGAGTTAGCCTTACACGAAAATCTGGTTCTAGGCAAGGACAAAGAGAGAAATTCCATAATCGTTGATGAAACGCGTATGCAACGGAAAATCGATGAAATCGTTGAAAAGTGCGATGAAAGCAACGTTATCGTCGATGGACACTACGCTGTAAGAGTTGTCCCAAAAAAGCTTGTGACACACGTCTTTGTTTTGAGGCGTGACCCTGCT
>Ga0315309_1001617_pt1 | contig 13395 bp, 16 predicted proteins | sample TDP4_MG_FD_203080 | JGI IMG/M metagenome (GOLD analysis project Ga0315309, IMG submission 203080) | Freshwater sediment microbial communities from Lake Towuti, South Sulawesi, Indonesia - TDP4 | ecosystem: Environmental > Aquatic > Freshwater > Lake > Sediment | place: Indonesia: South Sulawesi...
CCAGAACCCATGGGAATACAAGGTTTGGATCATATAACTTGGTTAGCTCTCGCTGCTCGAAATTTATGCATCGCCGAGGAACTTAATTTAGACATCTTAACATTATGCAACGGCTGCTATGAAACTTTAAAAACGGCTAATACCCTTTTGGAGGAAAACCCACATCTCAAAGCCGAAATTAATAAAATTTTAGCTAAAATTGGCAAACAGTTCCAAGGGAAAATCAAGGTTTTTCACCTAGTCCAAATTCTCTACGAAGATGTCGGTCCTCAAAAGATCAAGAGTTTGGTTCAAACACCATTAAGAGGAATTAGAGTAGGAGCTCATTACGGGTGTCACTTAGTGAGACCGAGCACCATAATGAAATTTGATGATCCAGAGCAGCCATCCTCTCTTGATAAGTTGATAACTGCGCTTGGCGCTAGAAGTGTGCGATATCCTAAAAAGATGCTTTGCTGTGGCGCTGGACTACGCGGGATAGATTCAACTTCAGCTATGGCGATAGCGCAAATAAAGCTGGCAAATATGAAACGGGCGGGGGTTGACTGTATGGTGGTTACTTGTCCGTACTGCATGATTCAATATGACCTTAGTCAGCACCTTATTCAACGAGCCTTTAACGAGGTTTACAACATTCCGGTTTTCTATTATCCAGAACTCCTTTGTCTCGCAATGGGCGAAAAGCCAGAGGAATTGGGTTTTAAATTTCATCGAGTTGATCCAACTCCAGTCTTTGAAAAAATTCAGAACGCGAGTCTATAGATGCTTAGAATATAGCTTTTTGAGCAAATCACCGAGCTCTTGGCCTACCAAGTGTAGGGATTACTTCCCGCCCTTACCCATCGAGGGTACAACACCGAGCTGCTGCATCACGGTCAAGAGATCTGATTTGTTCCACCATTCCACGATCTTGCCTCCAGCCATTCGGTAAATCGTGATCCCGCTCCTGTTCACTTTCTTGTTCGTTACCGGGATGCCCATAAACTCGCCTTTATGTGTGCCTGTGGAGTCCCAGCGGAGCACGACCTTTTCCTTTTCAGCGATCATATCCTCAAGTGTGAAACGAATGTCAGGGAAGGCATTATGAATAATGGTGGCCACTTTCTTGAAACCTTCCCTGTTGGCTGGTACCCCTGCGGGAAGGTCGTGTGCGACAAATTCTGGGGCACAAAGTTCGTCGACTATTCTATAATTCTTTGCGTGCCATAATTCCTCAACGAACCTCTGTACTCGCGCCTTGTTTTCTTCTGACATATTTTTCTCCTCTTTTTTAATTGGTATTTTTATTATCACGCCCCTCCTCGGCGCTGGAAAGAAGAATTCTATACTCTAACCTGTGAAGTAAAAAAGCTAGAACCCTTCTCCTCAAGCATAATTTTTAGAAACCTCTTTATAAGAAAATCTTTCATTACAAAATGTAAACTAAGACCTCACGTCCATTACCGAACCAAAATACATCGACTTCATCAGTCCGAAAACCTTCCATGGTGGGATTTGTATAAAAACATAGAGTTCAATCGTATAGTTGCGGATAATCCAATCTGCCGAATTGATTATCACGTTTTCAAACTGATTGCTGCCTATATAACCTATGACCCCTATTAAAAGCGCCTTTTTTCTTGGTTTCCCAAATGACCAAGCCACACCTATTTATACGCTGATTGTATTTTCTCACTGCCATTCTGAAGTTTAAGCCATCTTTCTGTTCATTACATTTATAATAACTCAACGTTCAATCTATTGCCGTTATTTAGAAAGGGAGGCGCTTATCCTTGTTATCGGAGAAAACACAGGGCAAACTCCATCTATGGGATAAATTTGGTGAGAAATTACATCCTTCTCCACCGGTATCTTTGAAAGATAGGATTGCTGGGGTGCTTAGCAGGCTTAAAATTCAAGTGGAAAAATTGGATCAAATTGGTGTTCGGTTACAGGAAAGGAGTAAAGATATTTTTGATAAGTGTGTAAAAGCTGAGGTTTCGAAGGACGAGGCGCATGCTGCAATTTACGCCAATGAATGTGCTGAAATTAGAAAAATGGCCAAAGTTGTCTTACAAAGTCAACTTGCATTGGAACGGGTGATTTTGCGACTGGAAACCATCGAGGAGCTCGGCGACGTACTTACAACTATTGGGCCTGTTGCGGGCATTGTTAAAGGAATAAAGGGTCAACTGGCTGGGGTCATACCCGAGGTAGCATACGAATTGGGAGAGATAAACGACGCTTTGGACAGCACCATAGTTGAGGCCGGTGACGCAAATGCTCGATCTGAGGATATTAAAGCCTCTGATGAGGAAGCTCAGAGGGTGCTGGGTGAAGCTAATGCAATCGCAGAACAGAAACTAAAGGAGCGGTTTCCAGAGTTGCCTTCAACATTGATTACACCGAAGGCTAAGTTATATGCCGCAATCGAGGACAAGGTTTATGAATACATTGTTTCTCATGGGAGAGAAATTAGCCTGTCAGAATGTGCCGCTGCTTTGAGTGTTCCCGCTGAAACTGTTCGAGATGCGGTCGAGTCGTTAAGTCAGAAAGGAAAAATTACGATCGAAAGTGCAGAAGCCGCGTAATGAATAGGTCAGATTTTAGAAAGTTGCTTGGCAAAATCTTTCTTAGATAGCCTTGAATCTTTCATACCACAGGTCATAGTTTTTAATCATTTCTGGCGCTACGCTTGGTCTTCTTCCCTTTAATACTTCTTGAAAATCTTGCATTGCTAACATTCGCGGTTGGGCTTGTTTGTCTTCTGCTTGAGCGGATTCGAATAGTTCTCTGACTACTTTTATTTGGGCTGTTTGGCATACGTCGTGAATATCGCTTCCCGTATAACCCTCGGTCATTTTAGCCAGTTCAGTTGGATCGACATCAGGTCCGAGTCTTAGACCTTTGGTGTAGATTTTGAATAACTGTACGCGTGACTCAAGATTCGGTATTGGAATCAGAATCCTTCGTTGAAATCTTCGGATGAAAGGTTCATCCAGAGCCCAAGGTTTGTTTGTCGCTCCAATAACGTATACATGCAATTTCTTAGATTTGTCTACGACGCCGTCCATCTCTTTCAAAAACTGGTTTCTCACCCGAACTTCGCCACCAACTTCTTCTCTTCGGATGCCAACTAGGGAATCTATTTCATCGATAAACAAAATCGCTGGTTGGCTTTCAGCTATTTGTCGAGCATTTGCAAACAGTTGAGCGACGTTTTTTTCTGACTCCCCTAACCATTTTGACATAATAGAAGCTGCATCAACGCAGTAGAAGGCAGCATTTATTTCGGTGGCAATCGCGGCTGCCATAAGCGTTTTCCCACATCCCGGCGGTCCAAAGAGCAGGATGCCTCGAGGCCACCCTAATGGAAATAGGTCAGGTCTCTTTACAGGGTAGGTTATCGACTCTTCGACAGCTCTCTTTGCGTTTTCGAGACCCGCGATGTTCTCCCATTTAACATCGGGCTTCTCCCTTACAACTAGCTCGTCGAACTTTGCTTCACCCTTCTCCACTGGCTCTTCATTTACAATTTGACCTTGAAGAGCCTTGATTCTATTTGAGTAGGCTACGACATGTTGTACGTAGACTGATCTTAAGGGATGGTTGGGATAGAGTGCACATAACTTGAGCAAGATTTCCACGGTTCTTTGATATTTAGCTAAAGCCATTCCACGTGAACCTTGCTGGTCAAGTTGGATCGCTTCGGTTGCGTACTTTGCAGCTAGGGATTCTAGTTCAGCAGCAGCCATATCAGTCACGTGCCAAACGTTCTAATTCTGACTATTTAATATTATGTCCCTTTTCTATAGGTTTTTCAAGATCGATTTTCCTATTCCACCTTGCTGTCAAATACAATGCATTTTTCTTCAATAACCTTGAAGTTGAGTCGTTGTTCCTCTAGCCCGTAAAAATACTATTCAATATCTTACAGAATCTTATCGGCGAGAAAGCTCCCGAATTTATTCGTGGGGATGGATTGCTCAACTTAAATACCTCCCAACATATTTCTCTTATGAGCGTGTCGCTCATGCAGACGAAGAAAACCATCAAGGCTAAGATTCTTGAACTCCGCAAAGGCAAACAGGAACTTTTGACCAGAGAATACGAGAACTTTCAAAGATACCTTCATGGCGATAAGACTGTTCCACTCTATTCCGCCACCAAGCAACAGGCAGAAAGGCTTCTGAGAAGAATCGAACAACCTAAAGAGGGCAAAAGGTATCCACTCATTCTTAGAAACGATGTCTACAAGATTGATAGGGCTAAAACTAAGCTCACAGAATATTGGCTTAAGATTCCTGTTCACGGCGTTAGAGGAGGCATTTTCACTCCCATCCGACCGCATATTCCGATGCCAACGAACGTGAGGTTCAGAGAGGCTAAAATCATACGGCGAAAAGGTGCGTGGTATGTCTACATCACGGTTCAAGTCGAAGTCTCTGAAAGGAAAACAAACTCCATATTGGCTGTGGACATGGGGATACATAACATTGCTACCACAGTTAATTCTAACGATCCCAAGCCGAAATTCTACGGGAAAAACTTGAGGGGAGTTCGAGGACACTACTTCCACTTGAGGCGAAAGCTCGGAGAAAAGAAAGCCCTCAAAACAATCAAGAAAATCGGCAACCACGAGCAACGCATAGTCAACTACGAACTTCACAAGATAAGCAAAGCTATCGTTCAAGAAGCTTTGGAAAACAATTCTACGATAGTTCTCGGGGAACTCAAGGGGATAAGGCGAAATGGTGGAGGTCGAAGATTCAACAGGAAGCTCAACAGTTTTCCCTACCATAAACTCGCCTCTTTCATCGAGTATAAAGCTCAATGGCAAGGAATACCTGTGTTGAAGGTAAGTGAAGCCTACACAAGCCAACGGTGCAGTCATTGCGGGCAGAAGGGTCTCCGTGTCAGAGGTCTCTTCAACTGTTCTCATTGTGGTTTTAACCTTAACGCTGATTGGAACGGAGCGAGGAATATCCTTAAACGAGCACTCGAACAAGTTTCGAGTGTAGGGGCTGGTTTGACACAGCCCATAACTCTTCCCAGCATAGCCTAAATGCGATGACGAGAAGAGAATCTCCCGACTTGAGTCGTGGAGAGTGTCAATTGGCAACAGATAGAGCGAAGTTATCTCACAACTACTACGGCACATGGCGCGTATGTGACTACTCCGGTTGCAACGCCGCCTAATCGAAAGTGTTCAATTCCAGCTCTTCCCCTCGTTCCCATGACAATGAGGTCGCATTTTTCCTTTCGAGCAAAGTCGCAAATGGTGTCAACTACTGATGGACAGCATTCAACTACCTTAGTTTCCACATCTACTCCAAAACTCTTACCCATTCTCTTTACATCGTTAACGTAACTCTCTGCAGCCTCCACTTCCTCCTTGGAGGGGGTTTGGGCTTGCTTGCTCCCCGGTGGAAATGCAAAAGACATTCGTATTGCATGCAACGCGATTACCTTCGCTTTTCTCTCCCGCGCCAAATCAAGTGCTAGTTTTGCGGCTTCAATAGATGATTTGGAACCGTCAACGGGAACCAAAATCTTAGTAATTAAGGCTTTTCTAACCATGTTATTTCACGCTTATTCCATATTCATAAGACATGTTCGTTTGTTGATATCAATATTCACTTTTTCTTAATAGGATATACAGCACCTTAAATATTCTTTTGAAAATCCACATCGCTAAACTAACCGGAGAATCTTCGTTCTCGTGCTTTTAAATAAATAGCCGTTTTTAGCTGTTTTTCTTTTGAAGAAAATGCGCAAAAGTTCGTAGAACTCGGCAATCATACGATGAAATTGGCTTTGGATACTAAACTTTCTGTAAATTAAGTTTATTATTGGAAACTATGGCGTTGTTGTGTAGTATAATTATATCGTGAGATGGCTAGCCTTGGCGAAAAACTTGGTTTGGGAGGACACCGGCAAGAAGAGCATAATCACTCGAATCGAGTCAAAGCTCCATCACCCCCCGCCTCCACCTCTGAAAGAGAGAATTAACAATGTGCTACATAGACTGAAGATCCAGTCAGATAAATTGGAACAAACAGCAGATCGATTACAGTCGAGAGACAAAGAACTTTTCGATAGATGTGTCAAGGCAATGATGGTGAAAGATGAGGCGCGCGCTGCAATGTATGCTAATGAGATTGCTGAGGTCAGAAAAATGGCTCGGATCATTATACGTAGTCAACTTGCTTTAGAACAGGTGACCATGCGACTCGAGACAGTCGAGGAACTCGGTGATATGATGGTACAAATGGGGCCAGTCGTTGGCGTGGTTAAGGCGATAAATGTGCAGTTAGCAGGAGTTATTCCTGAGGTAGCCGGTGAATTAGAGAGCATAAATGACGTATTAAACGGTGTTGTGCTCGAAGCTGGCGATGTGACCGGGCGACAACATGACATCAAGGTTTCTGATGAGGAAGCTCGGAATGTACTTAACGAAGCAAACGCAGTCGCGGAACAACGTATGAAAGATCACTTTCCAGAATTGCCGACTGGATTATTGCCTCCGGGAATTGGAGTACCTCAGAAATCCAGCCTCTAGTCAAAGACGGTTTGACCAAATTCTTTTTTCTTTCATTTTCAAAATAATCCTTCTCTCTTTCAGGTTGTTTCTAAAAGCAAAAATTATCCAATGTTATAGAATTAAATGGTGAACGCCGTGAGTAGTCGAGGGCAGGCTGTAGCTCTTTTAATCGAGAAGTTTGGGGTGCGATTCTCAGGGCAACTAGGAATTGATTTGAACAGGGGACAGGAAGTCGAGGTGTTCAAGTGGTTTGTTGCAGCTCTTTTATTTGGTGCTCGGATTCCGGAAAAAATTGCAGCCAACACGTATCGACAGTTCGAGCGAGACAAGCTACTTACTCCAAGCAAAATTCTCGAGGCTGGATGGGATAATCTCGTCCGAAGCCTCGACCTAGGAGGGTACGTTAGGTACGATTTTAAGACTGCCGACAAATTCCTCGAGGTAATGGGTAGTCTCGAAAAGAAATACGATGGGAGCCTCAACGGCCTCCACGCAAAAGCATCTGATCCTCGAAATCTGGAGGAGCGTCTAAAGAACTTAGGTAAGGGTATAGGAGAAGTAACAGTGAACATTTTCCTTCGCGAATTACGTGGAATTTGGACTAAGGCAAAACCACTGCCTCAAGACTTGGTTATTACTGCAGCAAATAACTTAGGCTTCACAAGGTCAACTGGAGCAACTTTAGAGGAGCGAGCAAACGTTTTAGAAGATTTAGAAGAAGTTTGGAGAAGCGACAAGGTTTTGGAGAGGAGCTTCATCGACTTCGAGGCGGGCTTGCTTCGCTTGGGGAAAGACTTTTGCAGAAAAGCCAAATGTCAGGAATGTCCGCTTAAGATGCATTGTATTAAGTTGACCTTAAGAAATGAATCATAATAAGGCGGTTTTTACCTTACATGACCAGAAAAGTAAAAATTTAACGCTTTCAAAACTTTACCAGATGCTTCGTCGTGATACAGATGGCAAAAATGCGTAATATCATCCCTTGGCGTACTGCGCAGCGGTGGTATTGCTTCCGTTGTGGTGCGTGTTGTCGCGCCTTTATTGTTCCTATTAGAATGGCAGAGGCTTGGAACTTAATCAGCAAATACGGACCAGTCGTTGTAAGCGTTAGTGCCAAGCAATACCTGCTCAAAAAAGATGATGGCTCATGTATATTTCTTGCAAACTATGGTCAGTATGCCACGTGCCAAATTTATTTTGAAAGACCGAGGTGTTGTCGCCTATTTCCATTTCAAATCTATGCTGAGCCTCCACTTGATGCAGAAAACGGGGATAAAGCTCTTCTCCCTAATTCTGAAGATGGAAAGTTATACGTTTACCTCAATAAAAAGTGTCCCGGTGTAGGACGTGGTTATGAAATTACTGGTTTGCTTCCAAGAATTGTTCAGTTATGGAAAGAATATGGGCGCCTAGTTTAGATTCGTTCTTTAAACTTGTTAACTTTCGAGGTAGTTAAATAATACGTCAAAATCATAAAAACCGCTAGGTGATCCGCTTGTCTCAAGAGTATGGAAGCCGATGGGTTGACTGTCAACTTATGCCAATTGGCGGTCAGTGGTGTTATTGCGTTGGAATCGTGCAAGATATTCGAACAAACGAACGGAAAGTCCGTATCGCTAAAGGAAAGGTGAAAGGCTATGTTCGAAGAAACCCTGATGGGAAACTTGAGGTTTTCCCAAACGATCCAAAAAATCCGGTTTCTCAAATTAACCGTCTCAATATTAAGGATTTCTCGGAGTGGGAAATGCTGACTACTGCTGTTAAAGGATGGTGTGAAAAACTAAAGGCTTAAACTATCCGTTAGTAAATGCATCAAGTCGAAGCTAGGAGAATTTTATTCATTATCGGCGATATGTAAACGAATGATACTCCTAAGGCGGATACCAAAACAGCTGGGAGGATCTGACTGTTCGCGACGAGTAAGGCGATAATGGATGCCCCAATTGATAAGTTTATAACACCTAGCCCAGTATAGGTGGCAGCAGCACACGTGTAGAGCATAACCCGCGTTTCGCCCCGCACTTTATTTTCAACTCTGATTATTCCGGCTAATGTGCCGACATAGAAAACTAGCCAGCTGAGCAGGAAAAATATGCTGGCGATTTCCAATCCAAAAATTGAAGCGAGAGACCTGAATAGTGGGCTATAGCTTGTAATGAGGCTGGAACTAAAAACAACTATGAATTCGATAAAGGCAACAAAGATGAAGCTCAAGATTGCGAAGGTAAAGCAAGCAAGTAAGCAACTCCGATCAGCGTAGTAGAAGTCAAAGAGAACGCGTTCAATTTTCTTTTTCATGTTGAATCGTCATGTATTCAACAAGTTTATGTTAAATGGATATATTGACATTTACATAAAAAAGTCAAAAAATCTATGGAACAATTTTTGCTTATTGGTAAAAAATCGTTTACTTATAAAGTTAAAAATTCATAGGTCAACCCTTCTTTTTCTACGGGTGATTGTAAATATGATACTCTTTTCTATTGCAGAGCGCTAAGCCATTTGGCACATAGTTTGGCGTTTGCTATGCTGTTTCCTTCCATTGTCCGGAATGTGGGAACTTTCGAGTCTCCAAGAAAGTCTAATTTCTATTCTATTTCTGTTGCTAGCGGAGGAAACGTTTTGTTGAGCGTGCAAAAATTAATAAAACTGCATTGGTCCACTAAACCTGGGGTTGAAGTTTTTGGGCGAAAATCCTAAGGAATTGCCTCCGTGCTTGAAGATTCTTAATGAACATGACCCTAAATACGGAGAGATCTTCAAACCACTCTTTGAGGTTACTTTTGCTCCAAGAGCATTGGATGCCAAGACTAAGCTACTGATCGCTATGGCCATAAATGCCAGAACTGGAATGGGTTATGGTTGTCGTGAAATAGCAAAGATACTTAAGGATATGGGGACCAAGGAGGAGGAAATTGCAGAGGCTCTGCGAGTGGCATCCACTGTAGGTGCGATTCAGGCTGTAACGACCGGTGCTGAAGCCTACAGCAAATAAATGCGCGCTTGTCATGGACTTCTCGTCATCACCCTTTTCTATTTTTTGACGTGCGTTATCTAATGCTTTGAATTTTCACTCATTTTTCGAGACGGATAACAGGTCCTAAAATTTTAATCCACGCCATATACATGATGGGGTGAGTTTCATAAAGAAAGTAACCCATCTGGCATTTTCCGGGTTCCTTTGGGCGATCGCATGGAAGTATTTTGGTGCACCTGCTTATGTAGCAGTTTTCATAGTTGCAGGCTCCATAATCCCAGACTTAGATCTTTTCTTTCCGCAGTACCATCGAAAAATGCTCCATAACCTTTTCGCCCTAATCGGGATGACCATTCTACTCTTCTTACTTTCGTCAAATTTTCTTCTTGCTCAGTTTTTTGCGATTGGGTGTTTAGGGCATTTTATCCTTGACAGCCTAACTGAGAAGGGAGTTTGGTGGCTTGGATTCGGGGGCCGAATTCATGGCTCACTCCGAACGGGGGGTTTCTTAGATCGTTGTTTTTGTGTCTGCTTTTCCGCTATTGCGGTGGCAATTGCAGCCATCTGATGAACTTTCATTTTAGACCCTCAACTGAGGGACGCAGGCTCTGCTTGACGAGAAGCAGAACACAGATTTCAGTTATGTCTTGCCGAAGTTTGGCTGCTTTCTTCTTGAGCAATACAAATCCCTCACGGGCAGCTTCATGTTCGATGTCCTTTGTCGTCTTCAGCCAAGTCAAAGACAGTTCCCGGAAAATCGGGCAAAGTTCGCATTCCGCCTTCCTACATAACTGTTTCATAAATTGGGTTTGTTTTAGCATGTAGTCAACGATGCGCGATCGGTCGCTTTCAAAAGTATCTTTAAAGCTTCCACAATCAGAGCAAAGTTGCCAAACCTCACTCCAACAGCCCTTACAAACGAGGCGACGACAACGTGGACAGAGAAGAGTTGCTTTGTCCCCACGGCAGACTTCACAAAATCCCAAGGTGAACACAGAATTTTCCTCCCTATTTCTATATTACTGGTAGAAGTTTCCAGATAAATTTACAACAAAGCTCTCTAGCTTAACGCATTATTCAAGACGCTTGCTCGCAAGCTTCGGATACTTCTTCGATTGTAGCCAAAGAAAGAAAGGGTGAGAAAATTCTGCGGTAATCGGCTGCCGCTGCATTGCGGATGTTGTTTATGGGTCCACCTGCGTCCACGTATCCCTGGATGAAGCTTTCTGATGCGCGTCGGATAATCGATCGCGGGGTGGCAAGCTTAGCGTAGAATCCTGAATAGTAGAGGAATTCGGCGATATCCCAGACCTGATTTCCTCTTTTGCTCGCCTGCTCTAGGTCAACAAGGTGTATTTCACCATCGGTTGAGAGAATAACATTCTCAGGCTTACAGTCACCGAGAGAGACTCCAACTCGGTGAACACGAGCAATACTCCCACCGACACGTCGAAGCAAGATTTCCTCAGTTTCTGAAATTGCGTCTCGCATCACTTTTTGAACTATCTTATCAATGCTTTTTCCTTCTAGATATTCCAAAAACAGGAGTTTATCTTTCCAGCTTACGTGATAAATTTCCGGAACTGGAAAACCTTGGCGTTTAAGGAAGCGGTTAATTGAGTATTCGTTTGACATTCTCTCCTTTCCAGCTATAGCAAAGTTCTGTATACCTGAAGTCCAGAGTGCAAGGGGGAACCATTTGTAGCCAGCCCAATCCTTAAAGGCTTTCACTGCGACCGTCTTTGGAGTTTCATCTTGCTGAAACTGAACTAAGAAAACGGTGTTGAGGACGCCACCTAGTTTTTTAATTGTAGTCTGGGATGCCCCGCCAAATGTGGCATTTTTTTTAACAAAATCAGCGATTGGTGTTTCTTCACTAAGTGTAACTATTCCGGTTTCGGTCTGAAGAAGGAGATGTTTCCGCGGGTCGTCAAGATCATGCGTGGTGCGGGTCATTGTTCGTAATTCACGTTTAAGTTTAGCCATGAGTTCTTGTGCGAAGGTCAGCGGTGCGAGTGCGCCCACATAACCTGGCGTTACGTATGCTTTAGTTGCTTTTTCAATTGAGTCAAGAATAAGTGCAATTCCATGTTTGCGTTTGGTTATTTCGTCAAGAAATGTTTCATTGATCTTAACGTGATTTCCGACTATTCTCACCAAACCGTCATCTGCCATTTCCCTAAGCGCTGTGAGGTATCCTCTCATAGTCAGTTTGATATTCCGTTCTCGTAACTCTTCTCGTAAAATTCCTAGGTAACTGTATTTTAACGGTGGATAAACTCTAGTACGTCTATGCATTTGATTAAGCATAAAATAAACTGGCTCAATTAGTAACTCCCCAGCAAGTTTAGAGTACTCTAAAACAAGATTTTCTAACGCTTCTTTTATTACGCGCTTTTTTAACTTGACTTCTTGTTTCCAAAGATAGTCAGGATTTAATAAAGAATTGTAGGGGGTTAGAATCCGACCAGCGGCAAATTCACCTAAACCACCCACACCAACGTCGTGTTCAAAAAGCTCTCGATCTACCGCGAGAACCGCAAGGTGAATGTTATTCAATTTTTTATATTGATATTCAACTCCGCTTTCATAATCGTCCAACACTAGAAGAACGTCTAAGTCGCTGTCTGGTCGAGCATACCCGCATACCCATGACCCGTAAAGACAGGCTGCGGTTATAGCTTTTAAACCAGCAACTTCTTTGCATAACGCTAGGATTTTATGCATATCTAGAGTTTCAACCATTGTATTTCTACCTAATTTTCTTGCATAATCAATTCTGTATTTCTTGGCTTTTAAGGGCAGTTTCAAAAATTACTAGTAAGCGATTATATGCAAATTGAAAATGTGGTTCATTCCAAAATTTTGGGGATTTCTTTTAAGATTTGTAGCGCTCGAGAAAGATCGTTAGGGAATAAAATAACTTGGTTGCATTTTTGGCATTTCCAACCACGGATAACGTAATCAGTCCCGCGATATACAATGGTAGGCTCAGTTGGGATTCCACAGTAGATACAAAGTGGTCCTGGGTAGCGCCATTCAATTCGATTCCATTTCATGTTGCCTTGGGCTCCAATGTGTTGTACAACTAATAGCAATGTTATTTAAAAGTAGCGGGTTTCTTGAATGGCTTTACATAACCAAATCTTTTCTTTTACATGATTAAGTTGTACCCACTTAGTAATTTCACAGAAATCTGTTATCGCCTTGAATAGTAACCTAGGTAGAAGGTGTGATGCCACTTCGGAGGTCGCGCAATCTTTTTATAAACGGGATAATTTGCGTAGCGCCCTTTTCCTTTAACTCATTAATGACTGAATCCAAGTCGGGTTTGAAGGGAATTCCATAAGTAGTTTCAAGATATAGTTGGAGCATTTCTTCGACGGCAGCATCGTAAAAGTAAATCGCCTCCTCATAACGGCCTTTAATATAGGCTTCATCTCCCTTCTCTATCAGGAAGCGCATTAAGTTAGGGTGATCTTCAGTTGAGTTTTCCTTAGCCATTGTTTTTCCTGCGCTTTCTTTGGTCTCGCATCCTTTAATCTTTGTGGGTAACTAAATGTATGATAAGTGATTCCCATTCGTTTCAGTTTTCTCACTGTCATCCGTAGGCAAATTAAGGATTTCTTAAGTCCAAGCATCACTGTGATGATTAGTTTAAATTTTATAAGCAAGTTTCAATGCAAAACACATATTGGAAGGTGACAACTGGAATTGCCTAAGAAGGCAAAGAAGAAAGCTAAGGCAGCATGTAAATAGTGTTAGCTTCAAAATTACGCATTGATTTAATTAGAATATACTCAAGCCCCAAGTCATCCGCTCTGGATGACCCCTTCCCCTTTTGTTTTTCATTCGTCAAAGCAATCTTAACTCGTTACACATAGCGACCAGTTAC
>Ga0315309_1001618_pt1 | contig 13394 bp, 11 predicted proteins | sample TDP4_MG_FD_203080 | JGI IMG/M metagenome (GOLD analysis project Ga0315309, IMG submission 203080) | Freshwater sediment microbial communities from Lake Towuti, South Sulawesi, Indonesia - TDP4 | ecosystem: Environmental > Aquatic > Freshwater > Lake > Sediment | place: Indonesia: South Sulawesi...
GGGGAGCATTATGGCGTAGATTGTTTCAATTTTCATGTCTTTGCATATGTCGATGGTGTGTTCCACCATTTTTGTTCCTAATCCTAGACCTTGCCAGGGATCGGCTATGATAAAGGCTATTTCGCCGCTCTTTCTGTCTGGTTCTAGGCTTACTCGAACGACGCCGAGTATTTTTTTGTGTCCGTTTTCGTTTAGTTCTGCGACTATGGCTATTTCTCTGTCGTAGTCGATGTTGCAGTAGCGTACGCGTACTTCGTGGGGCGCGTCTTTAATTATTTGGAAGAACCTATAGCGTATGGATTCTTCTGAGAAGTTTTGGAACATTTCCAGCCATAATGGTTCGTCTTCGGGTTTGATTGGTCTTAGGAGTACTGTTCGGCCGTCTCGCATTTTCCACAAAGTTTCATATTCTTTTGGATATGGGCTTTTCATTGCATGTTGCTGAGGTTCAGGTTTTTCGAAAACGATTTTCTTGTTATACGTTTTATTGCTGTTTTTCCGCATTGTTCCACCACTCTGAAACTGTCTAGTACAAACGTTCTTGACCAGTCTAAGAAATGAACGAGTATCCCTCATATTAAAGGAGTGTCGCTAAAGTTCAATCTATTCATAAGGGAGGGGGTAGAGGCTCGAAGACGGACAGATGATCCTTACAAATTTTCACAAAAAACATACACTGCGCAAGCCGTGGTTGAATCTATTTATAAGGAGGGCTAGTCTCCGCAGAGAGCAACAGAGCTCATCATGCAAAAACCTAGAGGATAGGGTCCGTATTGGCTTGTTTTTATGCCAAAAAACCTAGAGAGAGGGTATCCAATTTAGGTTGTGTACGAAGCCTAAATTTGACTATTTTTTATTCATCAGGTATTCATGTATTGCTCTTGCTGCCTTCTTTCCTGCGCCCATGGCGCTTATCACTGTTGCCTCGCCAGTCACTATGTCTCCACCAGCATAAACGCCTTCAAGACTCGTCTTACCATTCTCATCAGCCACAATCGTGCCCCACTTAGTAACCTGCAACCCTTCAGTCGTCCGCTGAATAATAGGATTAGGCGTACGCCCAATCGCAACAACAACCGTGTCAACATCCATCACAAACTCCGAACCCTTAACAGGAACAGGCCTCCGCCTTCCCGACTCGTCAGGTGGCCCAAGCTCCATGCAGATGCACTCCATGGCTTTAACCCAGCCCTTCTCATCGCCGATAAACCTCGTCGGAGCAGCCAAAAACTTGCAAATAATGCCTTCTTCCTCAGCATTCTCGATTTCCTCCTTCCTCGCTGGCATCTCCTCCCTTGAACGACGATAAACTATGCAAACTTCTTCAGCACCCAAGCGCAGAGCGGAACGAGCAGAATCCATCGCTACGTTGCCGCCGCCGATAACAACAACATGCTTGCCAATTCTTATGGGCGTGTCATAAGCTGGAAAAGCGTAAGCCTTCATCAAGTTAACCCTGATCAGAAACTCATTTGCAGAATAAATCCCGCCGAAATTCTCTCCGGGCACACCCATAAACTGAGGCAAACCAGCCCCAGTGCCTATAAAAACCGCGTCAAAACCCCTGCTCTTAAGCAACTCAGGAATCGTGTAGGTTCTACCGACAAGGTAGCCAAGACGAAGATCAGCACCCAACTTCTTGATATAATTGACCTCCGCCTGAACAATACTCTTTGGCAAACGAAACTCAGGAATACCATAAACCAAAACGCCACCAGGAAGATGCAAAGCCTCAAAAATCACAACCTCATATCCAAGCTTCGCCAGGTCAGCCGCAACCGTGAGCCCCGCAGGTCCAGCGCCGACCACCACAATTTTCTTACCTGTCGGCGTCGCCCTTTCGGGCATTGTAAAGCCTCTTTCCCTCTCCCAGTCAGCCACAAACCTTTCCAACCTTCCAATGCTAACTGGGTCGCCAACCTTTCCAATAACACAGAATTTTTGACACTGCTCTTCCTGTGGACACACGCGACCGCAAATCGCCGGGAGACTGTTTTTCTCCTTAATCTTCATTATCGCTTCATCAAATTTTCCTTCTCTAATTGCTTTGATAAACGCTGGGATGTCGATTTCCACGGGACACCCTTGGATGCATTGCGGCTTCGGACACTGCAAACAACGATTTGCCTCTTCCTTGGCTTGCTCTTCGGTATAACCCAAGGCAACCTCGTTAAAGTTTCCTCTGCGAACCTCTGGAGCCTGCTTGGGCATCGGAGTGACTTCTTTCTTAACCTTTGGTTTAGGCTTACTTTCCGCCACAACGACAACCCCCAAGCTCCCACAAGAGCGAACTTAAACGCTCCTCAGGAAGGAAAAGCCTCTGCCTCTTAATCAACTCGTCAAAATCAACCTGATGCCCATCAAACTCTGGCCCGTCCAAGCAGCCGAACTTCATCTTTCCACCGACTGTAACTCTGCACACACCGCACATCCCCATAGCATCAACCATTATAGGCGTCAAAGTCACCACGGTGGGAATGCCAAAAGGCTTCGTGATTTCACAAACGTTCTTCATCATAACAACAGGCCCCATGGTAACGCAACGGTCAAACTTCTCTTTCGCAATGATTTCCTTCAAGAACTCTAAGCCCGTATACCCTTTAGAACCGTCATCCGTCGCGACGTAAAGTTCTTGGCTCAAGGCTTTCATTTCATCCTCGAAAAAGAGTAATTCCTTTATCCTTGCCCCAATAACGGTGGTTACATTGTTTCCGGCTTCGCGAAGCGCTTGAACTTGCAAAAGCATCGGCGCGATCATCACTCCGCCGGAAACACACAGAACTTTGCCAAAGTTTTTGATTTCTGAGGGGTTTCCGAGGGGTCCTGTTATGTTTTCTACGTGGTCGCCTTCTTTTAGAAGTCCAAGCTGCTTGGTTGTCTTGCCAACTTCATTGAATACAAAGGTTATCGCTCCTTTCTTTGCGTCGTATCCAGCAAGGGTGAGCGGTATCCTTTCGCCCTTTTCGTTTATGACTACTATTATGAATTGTCCAGGTTTTGCCTTTTCAGCTATCTGTGGAGCGTAAACCTCGAACAGCTTGATTTTCGGAGCAAGCTCCTTCTTTGTGAGGATTTTATACACTTGCTTTAGCCTCCGCTTTTATGGGTTTTGATGTCGGCTTTAGCTATTTTCTTGAAAAACTCGTCTAGTTTCTGGTTGAAATCACCAGCACACCGCGGCGAAGCTTCGAAAAGCTCGAAACGTTCAAGCAAATTCATCTTCTTTAAAGCATCCCTTAGCACAGTCGTGTTTCTTTCAGCAACTTCCCTGCCCTCCTGGAGCTTGCAATCTTCCGCGGAACATACAACAGCCATGACACCGTCGAAACCATTCTGCAGCGCATTAACAACGTGGACTGGGTCAACCGCCTTGAAACATGGAACTTCCAAAGCTACGGCATTCCTCTTGAAAAGAAGACTTTCAGGCTCATCCAGAGCCGAGAACTCCGACCATTGACAACAAAAGACCAGAATCACTGGGAACTTGCCTTCCGCTTTCAGCTTTGCGGCTGATTCCCCATAACGTTCCAGAACATCCTCAAATTCGAAGCCTTTGATTTGAATTGCGTGATGCGGACAAACTAGGGCGCATGCTCCACAACCCATACAACAGTCGTAAAGTATTTTCGGAGTTGCGAAGGGTTCCGCTTCAATGGCAGCGTAAGGACAGACGAAAACGCATTTGTCGCAACCCACACACTTCTCAGTTTCATAAACCACTTTCCTAGAATATTTTACAACTCTCACTGTTTCTTTACTAAACCCTAACTGTTCAAGCACCGTTCTGCCCAGAAGAAGCCGTCTAGTGTTAATCTTCGTTCCTTCCTTGAAACGACAAAACGCATCTTCACATTGAATGGAAACAACATTTTTCACGCCGGACTTCAAAATTTTGAAGATAAATTCTGTTGGAACACGCCCAGAACATGGCAATCGCAGAGGAACGTAATCCTTCACGTTTAAGGCTTGATCTACCAAAATTTCTTCAACTTCACAAGTCGAAGGTGAGTTTCCTCGGCACATCAAAACAAGCGTATCGCTCCTAATTCTTTCTCGCAGACAATCAACATAATTAAGCAAGCTGGCATAATCATAATAGACCATTTCTATAGCGAAAACTGGGCATGCACTATAACATATTCCACAAACCTGGCACTTCTGCAAATCTATTTCTACTTTACCTGTCTCTGCCTCACGTTTTATGGCTTCGTATGGACATATGGAATAACAAATTGAACATCGACTGCAATAATCCTGATTAACGTTTATCACAGCGACACGCTTTTCACTCATTTAGCATTTCTCCGATGTTCGCTGTTTGGGTCATTTTTAACATGTCAACTGACGCTTAGAAGTTTTCAAAATAGATTCAGAACGATATAATAGTTTTGTAATCTTTTCTACCTTTTGTAGTATGGCCTTCGAATGAAACCATAAGCCTCTAACGCGGCTGTTATGCCCTGCCCAACCGCAGTTCCAACTTGCTTAACAGGATGATTCGTAACATCGCCTGCTGCGTAGACTCCTGTGATGTTTGTTCGCTGCAACATGTCAATTTTTATATAGCCATCCTCGTCAATCTCGACGCCTGCCTCCTTGGCTAGCTGACTGTTTGGTGCTTCCCCTACCTGGACAAAAACACCGTCAACAAGCAACTCTCTAGTCTCGCTACTTTTGTTATTGAACAGTATTACCTTGTTAACCAGTTTCCCGCCCCTGATTTCTTGCAACTCGGTGTTCCACAAGATTTCAACATTCTTCTTAGCTTCTAACGCCTTCACAAGCGCCTCCTCAGCGCGGAACACTTCTCTGCGATGGACAATTTTAACTTCTGACGCAAGGTCGGCGAGGTATAGGGCTGTAATTACGGCCGAGTTTCCGCCTCCAACAACAAGAACGCGCTTCGCTTTGAATAGTGGACCGTCGCAAATTCCGCAGTAGCTCACGCCTCTTCCACGAAATTCCCTTTCGCCTGGAACTCCTACTTGGCGATAATACGAGCCAGATGCGATGATGACAGCCTTCGCTTCGTAAACCGCTCTATTGGTTTTCACGACCTTCTTTTCGCCCTTGAGGTCCAAGCCGGTCACGCCTTCGAATTCGCGGATAGTCACGCCTGTGCTTCTGCAGTGAAAAACCATTTTTTGAGCCAATTCTGCTCCGCCTACACTTTGGAAGCCAGGGTAGTTCTCCACCATTGGAGCGTCTACGGTCGTGCCTCCTGCCACTTTCTCGTCCAAAATCAGTGTTTTTAGTCCGCTTCTTGCCCCATAAATCCCAGCGGCTAGACCAGCGGCGCCAGCGCCAATGATTATCAAATCCCAGCTTTCCATTTTGAACAACTCGTTTGAATAAAATAATTTGGCGACTCTCTATTTAAAAATAAGATTTCTTTTTTTTAAGAATGCTATAGGGCGGTTGAAAGCAGTTCTGCTATGTCCATTATTTGGATTTTGCCTTCGCTTCCCGTTGTCTTTACAGCATCCTCGAGTGTTAGAAGGCAGAACGGGCACGCTACGGCTAATATTTCTGCGCCATATGCAACAGCATCTTTGACACGAGTTTCTGCTAGGCGAGGTCCTGGAATGTCGACCCACATTCTTCCGCCTCCGCCCTCGCAGCAGAGGCTTCTGGCCCTTGAACGGTCAAACTCCAACAACTTAACGCCTGGCACACTTTCAATAACCTTTCTAGGCTCTTCGTAGATGCCGTTTTGCTTTCCCAAAAAGCATGGGTCGTGATAAATGACCTTTTTGTTTACCTCTTTTGAAAAGGTGAGCTTTCCATTTTCAATTAGTTTTGAAAGCAGTTGCGTGTGGTGTTGAACCTCAAAGCTTGTTTGGTTGTACCTGTTCTTGAAGGCGTGAAAACCGTGAGGGCAGCTCGTGACAGCCTGTTTTATGTTGTACTTGTTGAAGATTTTCATGTTTTCCTCGACCAGAAAGTCGAACAAGCCTTTTTCCCCCATTCCGTAAACTTCGCTTCCACAGCAACTTTCTTCATCGCCAAGAACGCCGAAGTCTACTCCTGCTTTTTCAAAGCATTTTGCTAGGCTTTTGGCTACTTCTTGAATTCTTGGGTCGTAGGCGGATGTGCAGCCAACATAGTACAGGATTTCTGCGCCTTGCGAGATATGCTTAATGTTTAAGCCTTGAGTCCATTCTGAGCGTTTGTTGCGTATTCTTGCCCAAGGGTTGCCGTTTTTGAATATGCTTTCTAGGGCGTCTCGGATAGTTGGTGCGATTTGCCCTTCTTCAACGGCCATGCTGCGAATGTCAATCAAGAACTCGTATGGGTTCAGGTCTTTTGGGCAGCGGATGCCGCATGTAGAGCATGTTGTGCAGCTCCATAGCTCGTTCTGCGGGTGGATGGTTAGCTTGCCCATGGCGGAGATTTCACGCATATATCTTCTGACGTTCAAGTTAGCCTTCCTTGCAACAGGACAGCAACCAGTGCACATTCCACACTGAATACATTCGAGAAGCTTATGTTTCTGGACGAGTTCCGGAGCGTTCATTTGACACATCACTTTTTGCTGAAAATGGAGAGTAAGATTTTTAATAAGTGTTTTCCCTTGTATGAATCAAAACGGACTATTGAAAGCGGAGATTAGCCAATGGAGAAGAAGACGCCCAGAATCGGCATTTTTGTCTGCGAGTGCGGCGGAAACATAGGCGACGTTATAGACGTCAAGGCAGTTGTTGACACAGTTAAGAACTGGGACGGAGTTTTTGTAGCAAAATATCACAAATATCTATGCTCCAAACCAGCTCAGGAAATCATACTAGAAGCAATAAAGAAGCAGAATTTGGACAGAGTTGTAGTTGCCAGCTGCACGCCGAGAATGCACCTCGCAACTTTTCAGAATGTCTTGGAACGGGCTGGCTTGAACCCCTACATGCTTGAGTTTGTAAATATCAGGGAACAGGACTCGTGGGTTCACGGTCCACACGCATCTGCAGAAGCCACAAAGAAGGCTATAAGCCTGATTAGAGGCGGGTACGAGCGTAGCTTAGAACTTGAGCCATTAGAAACTATAAGCGAAAAGGGTTCAAGGGAAATTCTCATCGTAGGCGGGGGCATAGCTGGAATTACCGCTGCACTTGAACTTGGTTATTTGGGCTTTAAGGTTCACGTTGTGGAGAGAAAGCCAAGCATAGGCGGCAACATGGCAAAATTAACAAAGGTTTTCCCAACACTGGACTGCGCTCAGTGCATACTTACCCCGAGGATGGCTGAAGTTGGGAGAAACCCGAATGTGAACCTACTTACTTATGCTGAAGTGCACGATGTTAGCGGACGACCTGGTAATTATGCCGTTAAGGTTTTCATGAAGCCCAGAGGCGTAGATGTGGACAAATGCCGAAGCTGCGGTGTATGCACGAAGGTTTGCCCAGTAACTGTTTTGGACGAGTTTAATGAGGGTTTATCCCAGAGAAAGGCCGCCTACATAGAGTTCCCGCAGGCTGTTCCATCCGCTTATACAATTGACTTTGACTTTTGCACGAAATGTCGAAAGTGCGAACAGCTTTGCCCAGCTAAAGCAATAAACATAGACGATCCGGGCAAAACAGTTGAGCTAAACGTAGGCTCCATAATTTTAGCCACGGGATACAAGCTTTACGATGCTCAAAACTTGGAGATTTACGGATATGGCAATTACAAGGATGTTATAACAATGATGGATTTGGAGAGGCTCACCTCCGCCACCGGACCAACGGAAGGCTATGTCAAGAGGGCGGATGGCAGCGATGTCAGGAAGATGGCGATTGTGCTTTGTGCTGGCTCTAGGGATAAGAACTATATTCCCTACTGCAGCCGCATTTGTTGCATGTATTCTCTGAAGCAGGCCTTTGTGCTTAAGAAGATGCTGGGAATAGACGTGACAATCCATTATATTGACATAAGGGCCACAGGTAAGGGCTACGAGGACCTCTACTGGCGAGACGAAGAGGCTGGAGTTGTTTTCATTCGAGGAAAAGTGGCTGAAATCTACAAGAACAACAGCAATGGCAAGCTCGTTGTCTTGGCCGAGGACACACTTACGGGTGAGACGGGTGAGTACGAGTATGACATGGTGGCTCTGGCTACTCCCATGATTCCGCCCGTTGGGTTAAAGGAGCTTGCAGATAAGATGAAGGTGGCGGTCGGCGAGGACGGGTTCATAACGGAGAAGCACCCGAAGCTGGACCCTGTTGATTCGCTGGTCACTGGAATTTTTGCTTGCGGCTGTGCCCTCAGTCCGAAGGATGTTCGTGACACGGTTTCCGATGGTTTGGGGGCCGCCGCTAAGGCTGCATTATTCCTTAAGAGTGATTATGTTACGACAAGCCCTGAGAAGGCTTACGTGATTGCTGATTTGTGTAATGGTTGCGGCGAGTGTGTTCCGATATGTCCGGTGAAAGCCATAACGATGATTGAGGGAAAAGCCAAAGTTGACCCGTTTCAGTGTGTTGGCTGTGGCGCTTGTATACCTGTTTGTCCCAAGGAGGCTATTGACTTCAAGAATTCGACGAGTAGGCAGATAATTGCTCAGTTGCGTGGAGTGCTTGCTGATAAGGCTGTTGATGAAGTTAGGATCGTTGCGTTTGTTGATAAGAACATTGGTTATACGGGTCTGGACTTTTTGGGTTTGGATAGGACGAGTTATCCTGAGAATGTCAGGGTTGTGTCTGTTCCGTCTACAGCTATTTTGGGTTTGAGGCATCTGCTTAGTGCTTTTGCTTTTGGGGCTGATGGGGTTTTGGTGATTGAGGGTTCAGAGGAGATTGATGAGAAGTTTACGAAGAAGCGAATGATTGAGATGGGACAGAAGCTTGCGCGGTACGGAATTGAAAGCATGCGGGTGCGCTACAGTTATGTGCCTTTGCCAGTTTACAAGAAAGCAGCGGAACTGTTCACTATGTTCGCGGACAGAATTAAGAAGTTTGGACCACTGCCCGAAAAGAAACGCAACGCAATAAGGCAGAAACTGCAAGTCTAGAAAAGCTTGTATATGGTTGCTCATTTATTTGCTTCGTGGATTTGGTTGGAATGCGTTTGGCTTATCCTTTGAGGGTTAGGGTTTACAAGAAGCGTTATGCTGAGATGGCGAAGCCCGAGTATGTGCGGGAGCTTGTTGATTATGCGAGGTTTGTTCTGCGTGATTCATTTGAGAGTTTGGATTGGAAGCAGTTGTTGGATTGGGTTCATCGGCATTTTGAGTACACTAGGGGGAGATTGCCTAAGCCGAGGGCTGAATTGCCCATAGACATTATCAGACAGGCTAAGGGGAGGTGTGGGGAGTTTTCGCTTTTATATAATGGATTGCTTTTGGCTTGTGGTTATCGAACGCGTTTGGTTATTGACTGTTCTACGCTTAAGGATAAGTCTAAAAAGGTTGCTGGAGATCATGTCTGGGTTGAAATATTCATTAATGACGCGTGGGTTCATGTGGATCCAACAGAGAAGAGGATTGGTGAGCCTTTGATGTACACTTTAAACTGGAACAAGGACGTGAATCGTGTTTATGCAGTGACTGATAAGGAAATAGTGGATGTGACCAGAACCTACCAACCCAAAAATGAAAAGCCTTAGCGCATGACTACGTTTTTACTCTGTCTGTTGCTTGTGGAACTCTCTAGCCTCCCTTATATAGATTGAACCTAGCATTTACTTTAACGATCATAAGGGGTTTGTTTCTCTAGTTTTTATGCCATGAATATTAGGCTTCAAATTTGAGAAGATTCATTTCTGGATTCGGGCGGTTTTTTGCTGAAAGTCTTATCTTAAGCTTGTTTCTACTGATAGTGAGGAAGAGAGTTTGGCGGGAGCTTCGGAGGTTAAGTTTTCTAGGCATGCTGTTGAGAAGTTTGAGGTTGTAAAGCGTTACGGTTTCGAGGTTGGTGAGCATCAAGTTGTTGATGTTGTTCTTCATCCGGAGCGTTTAGAAAAGAAGGATAAGCAGTATTTTGCTGTTAAGCTCATGGATCCGAAGCATGCTTTAAGGGTGGTTTATGAGAAGAGGAAAGGCTTTTTAGTTGTCATTACTTTTTATCCTGTCAGGCGGGAGCGTTATGGCTTATAAGATTAAGTATGATGGTGATGCTGATGTGTTAACGATTATTCTCAGGGAGAAGGGTAAGCTTTCTCATGCAGAAGAAGTAGGCGACATTATAGTTCATTTCGACGAGGATGGAAAGCCACTTTTTATGGAAATACTTAAAGCCAGCAAAATTGTTCCATTGATGGTTGAAGGCTTGGCCAAAAAAGAAGTTATAGTAGCTTAATGTTACATAGAAATTAGATTCTTCTGCTTTCAGATCATTCGTGCTACAAATTTTCTGCTATTTGTTCGACTTTTTTGGCTAGCGTGGTGTTTAGGAGTTTGTTTCTGTTGCCTATAGCTTCTTCCACTTTGGGGTCGTATAGGATTTTTCCCAGAAACTCCACGCCTAGCTTCCTAGTTCGCTCTTGAATAACATTTGAATCGTTCATTTTCATGTTTTCAACAACACCTATCACAGAAATCTTCAATTCGCTCAGCAAGCTTACAAGTTTTCGAACTGTTTCGAAGGCTAACTGTGAAGGCGTCGTCACAATGAGAAACTCAATATTCTTGATCAAGCGTATCAAATCGAGTGTTGCGTCCCCGATTCCAGGCGGCATGTCTACGACAAGAAAATCCAGGCTATCCCATTTTGTAATTGAAAGCAGCTCAATTAAGGCGTTTGAAACATCCGCGCCCCTCAGTGGAGTAGCGTGTTCGCCTGAATAGTAAACTATCGACATGTATTTTGTGCTATGCACAGTTGGCGGAACTATGCCCTTCTCCTCTTTCGGCTCTACGCCTTCAATGCCTAGGATGATGTGTGTAGAAGGACTTGTGAAATCCAAATCGAACAGTCCCACCCTGTAGCCCCTCTTTGCTAGTGCTAAAGCAAGCGTTGCCGCCACGAGACTTTTGCCCACTCCACCCTTACCGCTAGCCACAGCAACAATTCTGCCTATCCCACGCATTCTTTCGTTTATGATGCTTGTCCGCGGATCAACCATCGCCATCCTTCACTCCCTTAATGCTTTCAAGCCAGACTCCACGTCCTTCAAGTATTTCGAAGTCTGGGCTGCCGCACTTTGGACACTTAATGTAAGTATGCGCAACTTCTGGAACAAAATGTATGGCTTCCGCCGTGCCTTTATTCAATTTTTCTTTTCTGAAAAGCCATTTGTGCTCGCAAACTCTGCACTTCAGCTCAGCCTTAGCGACATCAATAGTGAATTTGGCTTTTTTGAATTTGGCTGGCTTAAGCTGTGACAACGCAAATTCCAGCATATCCCGCTCTATCTGCTGCAGCTCGCCAACCCTTATTCTCACTTCTGAAACTTCCCTTAATCCTTCTTTCTCAGCAATCTCAGAAGCCGCAGCAATCACCGCTTCAGCCAAAGCCCACTCATGCATAGAAAAGCCTACATCAAAGCGCCATTTAAAAATATTGCAAAAGCAAACGCGAAAAGATGTTTAGGACAGATGTTCCTGCTATTAGAAGAATTTAAGTTATGAACCAATGGATCAATTATTGGTGAGAGAAATGAAGAAACACACTATTACTGTTTTATTGATTGTGGTATTGATAGGGTTTGCAGTGTTTTACGGCTATTTTTCTCCAAGAGGGCAGTCTGTATCCGCGAATAGTATTCAGATGCAAGCAAAGGAATCAGCTTATTCTTACCTTGTAAATTCTTATAATTATACATTAGGCTTATGTTACTGTAACCCTGAAGCAAAAAATGTTTATTGGATCTCCAATGACAATGTATTAGCCTCTTATGCCTTGCAGAAATGGAACAGAGAAATAGCGGATAACATAACAGAAACAATCAAGCGCATCGCCAATGAATATGCCTTACTAACTTCTCAAACAGGAATTCCTCTAAACTGTAGAGCAGAAATCCTTCTAGGCTATAACGTAAACGTTTTCTTTAACAAAACTGAGAACATAACTCTAAACGCTTCCTATTATGGTTCTGAGCTTAAAATAGAAAAAGCTACAAACGAGATTTTGACAAATTTTGAGAATTATAGTGACTTGCTTTGTTATGCCTCATTGGTTGAATGGAAAAAGGAAAACTATTCAGGAGCAGATTACTATTACGAAAAAGCTAAAGCGATGTGGGATGGAAACGGTTTCAGAGACGCATCTTTTTACAACACAAGCTATTATGCGACATACAAGTTAGGCTTATTTTATTTCGTAAATAAGATGACGCGTAAAGGCTCTTTCGTGTTCGAGAAGCAATTGATTGAGCGAGTGTGGCAGTGCCAAGATTCTAATGGGGGTTTTAAAACAGATTATTATGGAAATGGAAGCTTTCCAGTTTGCCAAACAAACACGGAAACCACAGCAATGATTCTCCTAAGCAGTATTCCATCGTCGCTTGAATATGAAGAAGCCGTGAAAGTAGGCGCATACTATTACATCTGGTGGGGACAACTGCCACCAAATGGGACTAGAAATCATTGGAACGAAACTATCAAAGGCACACCATTTCTCGGCAAATACAATTCAAATGATTCCACCATTGCCGACCAACATATTTTGTTAGCAAAACAGCATGGAATAGACTTCTTCGCAGTTTCATGGTTCGGTAAAGGAGAATGGCTAAATTGGGATTATGACGATATTGACCAAAACCTTAGAAATGGTCTTTTAAACGCGAGTCACTTAAGTAGCTTCCAATTTTGCCTTTTCTATGAATCAGAAAGTCTCTTAAACGACGCTCTAAACGCTACCATTAACCCTGATCAAAACTTTACGAAAATATTCATTGAAGACATGACATATGCTGCCGAAGAATATTTTCCTAATCCAAGTTATTTGAGAATCGATGGAAAACCAGTCATGTTCATTTATAATTTACCATATATTTACAATAGGCTGGGTACTGCAGAGGCGCAAAATCTTTTTAGCATTTTAAGGCAACGATTGGATGTTTATTTGGTTGGAGATGCAGGTAGCAATTACACCTCTCCACATGACGTAAATTCATCATTGTTATACTCTATGAATGCCACGACAAATTACTTTTTTGCTCATGCCAACGCTTCAGAGGGATGGCAGAAAATCTTGGAATATGCTATAACGTACTATCCCGAATGGCGTATAGTGATGAATTTTAAAGGAATCAAGTTTATTCCAAACGCCTATCCTGGATTTAATAATACTGGACTTGCTGGTGTCGTTAATTCTACAGAATTGCCTAACAACGCGACGATGTTTAGAGAAATACTGAAAATTGCCATAAACAATGCGGATATTGATTTAAAGATGGTTATGGTAACTTCGTGGAACGAGTGGCTTGAATCCACTGCTATCGAACCATCCATGGAGTTCGGAGAACTGTTTCTTCACACAATT
>Ga0315309_1001620_pt1 | contig 13379 bp, 8 predicted proteins | sample TDP4_MG_FD_203080 | JGI IMG/M metagenome (GOLD analysis project Ga0315309, IMG submission 203080) | Freshwater sediment microbial communities from Lake Towuti, South Sulawesi, Indonesia - TDP4 | ecosystem: Environmental > Aquatic > Freshwater > Lake > Sediment | place: Indonesia: South Sulawesi...
ATGGCACTACGTAACCAAACGAGCCATTCTTAACCACATTAAGGACATGGTAGGAAGATCAAAGTCAACCATCACAATCGTCTTGCCGAACTTGGACGAGGCCCCAATAAAGGAGATCAAGCGAATAAGGAGAGCGATAAGAATTAACATCGTCGCTGGGGTCGATGAAGCACTCCACAAGAACTTGCTCAGAGAACTACTAAGTCAGGGAAACGTGAGAATCTGGAATTTCCCCGAGAGAAACTACTTGAGCTGCACACGCGATGCCGAGGAAGTACTCATTGCCCCCATCGCGCCAAAAGACATCGACTGCATCGCAACAGTAAGCGTAGAAGAAGGATTCATCAAGCTAATTATGAAGATAGTTGGCCCCATGTGGTTAGCAAGTTCAAAAGAGGTGCGTAGTTTAGCTTCCCATTAGCTTCCGGAGAAGCACTCCGTGTCGTTTCTCGATTTCCATGTAAAGAAGCATTGGTGTTGGTGGTACCATCATTTCTTTCTTCATATCTGTTAGCGGGAAGATTATTCCCCATTATTCGACACCTTTTCTAGGGACGCGTAGTAGTTTCATTGAAGATGTTCGTTCAGTCGTTTGGTGATAATGTTCACCTGCGTCAGGAATCCTGCGATCTGCCTCTCGAAGTCCTTGTATTCCATCACCTTAGTTTCACTGTTGTGTGGAAGATATCTTCTCACTATGTCATACATGTAGTTTGGAAGCACTATGAAGACTCTGTAGCCGGCTTCAACGTAGTCATTTATTTTCTTTCTGCAATGCGACCAATAGCCCTCAGTGGTGAGCCCTGTGACTTCAAGTATCATATTATCTCCGAACACGAAATCTGGCTGGTAGCGGTGTCCCTTTAGTCTCAAATCACAATGATACTCAAAGTGAACTCCATGTTTCTCCAGTAACTCTCTTACTCTAAGCTCAATTGCGCTATCTGCTCCATGCTTTCTTGCTTCTAGTGAACCATATTGCCCCGTGTTCCTTCTTCTCCTAGTTATTTCTTCGTATCTTTTCTCATCGTCAATACGTAGTATCTTTGCAAGAGTGCTTGGACACACGTTGTATTGCTTAGCTAGGGCGACAAGAGTATTCCCATGATCTAGTTTTCTCCATACCTTGGTTATTGGAAGACCGGACATAATAAGAGACAGTTCTCTTCTACTTCTGCTAGTCACTAGTTTTCTGTATTTCTTCCCGTTCATTGTTCGTAGCATGCGCGCAAGAGTTGTGCGACCCACAGCGTATCTCTCGGCGACGGTAGTAAGCGTCTCTCCGTGTTCCAACTTGTTCCAGACTTTGGATATTACTGAAAGAATTGCTTGTCTTCGTCTTCTGTTGCCCATTATTCTATCGTACTCATTCCCGTAGATCCTCTGCAGTATGTGCGCCAGAGTATTGCCTTTTATGTCGTGTTCCTTAGCAATGGCGGTGACCGTGTTTCCACGTTTCAGCTTCTTCCACAGCTTAGCTACCGGAAGATTCAGTTCTTTTCTCCTTCTGTTCCTCATTATACTTTCATATCTTTCCGTGTCATTTCGCTTCAGAACGCTTGAGATGACAGTGTAACTCACCTTGTATTCTCTTGCGACCGCGTCAAGTGTCTCTCCGTGTTCCAGCCTTTTCCAGACTTCGTTTGTCATCGGGAGAATTAGTTGTTCTCGTCTTTTCTTGTTCTTTGTTTCTTCGTATTTGTCTCCGTCGATTCTCCGTAAAGCTTTTGAAAGAGTCTTGCTACTTATGCCGTATTTCCCTGCAATGGTAGCCAAAGTCTCTCCATGTTCAAGCTTCTTCCACACTTTGCGTAACGGAATCATTTCTGTTGACCTTCTATCCCTTCGCTGAACGTACATGGTATCTACTTTCTTCCTGTTCTTCCTCCCTCTTCTTTGACCTCCCTCTCGCACCCCAGGATGATTTCTCAATCAACTGCTTTACCAGGTCACAGATGAGGGTTCACACAATCGCATGATGCAACGGAGGAGTGTACTTAGCTCCAGATATAGGGAGGAAGAGTGATTGTGCCTACTTTGGATGTCGGAGTTCATTGTTGTTTCAGTCTAAGGGTGAAAGAAGAATGACCTCCTCCGCTCACAACCATATGCTGCGTGGGTCGGAGGCTATCTGAGGGGGCTGATAGCCAGTTTTGCCGGCTTTAGATCTTCACTCAGACTTCTTTCAGGGTCTTGGTAGAGGAGAGGGAGTTTGTCAAAGTGGTATCCGTTTCTTCATTCATACTTCCTTCACTCTCTTCTGTTCCTTGTTATGCCTTATAGTCTGCCCTTTAGTGCCTTGAGGAGCATTCCTTGCTCTGACCTTGTGTTTTGTATTGCCGTCTCCTTACAGAAAAGTTATAGGTTCCATTTGCCTGACTTCGGTTCGTGGTGGTGGTGGATCCAGTTGGTTGCTTGTCGTGCGTCGTAGTAACCTGTACTTGTTCAGCCAGCCTTCCGGCTGCTACTCATTCCTCCCTTGTGGGAGTTCACTCCTCTTTTCTGCTCTGGGTGTGGTCAGCCTTCCGGCTACCAATTTGCTCTCTCCGGACCCTTCGCCACATACTAATACACCGATTCTTGCTGGTGGTTACTGAGGCCTGATAGGATGTTGGTGGGTGGGAGAGAGTGAGTAGAGCAGATGAAAGTATTTGGATAGAAAAAAAGAGGAGAGGTTTGATGCGAATGGCGTATGTGGGAGGAGTGTACGAGGTGTTAGAGCGCGCGACGGTGTTTTCCCCAAAGGTGTCGAACATATCATCTTTTGCAACCATTGGCAACAATGGTATGCGGGCGTTCCTCTTTTCTGTTTCCTCGTTGCTTTACTTTCTGGCTTGCATCACCTTTGACAGTTCACGCCGCAGCATTGTGTTGAGTGAAACTTAGTCAGCGGGTTGATTTGGTCAAAGGCTCATCCCGTCTCCTCACTCAACGCCACGTGAGACATTTTCTACGCTCAGAAGCAATGTCAGGGGTCGGTGGCTTATAAGCCGCAATAACCTCATCACTTATACTGCTCGTGAACTCAAGTGCTCATGTCCTCGCTCTTTTGCTGCTTGAGGTTTGGCAGTCGTGGCCCAATCCATGTTCCGCTTTTCTTCTCCTCCCTGATTCTTTCTCTTCTTTGTTGCTGTATGGTTTGCCAGATGTTCTTGCCGTAAGCTGTTAATGTGACGATATCGTTCTCCATTTGGATGAGTGGCATCATCCAAATCTTTGTGTCGGTTAGGACTCTCAGTACGTCTTGAAATCTCCAACGTTCGCCACGAAACACCATCTCAGCGAGTTGATCAACTTGGATCTTGGCAAAGGATTCATCCGCGACACCTAGCACTCTAAAAAGTCTAAACATGTCGCTACCAGTTTTGCCAAGAAGCCTGTGAACATCCCACCAGTCAACAATGATGGAACCATTACTGGCTACTTCAATCTGATTATTGTTCCCGGTACAGCCCTTGACCGACTGATCGGCTAGTTTTTTCATTTCCGTTGAGGAGGATGGTGGTGATTCCTTTGATTCCACTAGTGTTGACCCTCGTGGTCTTTGCCTCTCTTGTGGTGGTTGTGGTGTAACTGACAGGTGTTGCTGTGGACTTGCGGTAGGGACCCTGTACGGTCCTCCTCGCACGGTCCTGATGATCGCTTCATATCGTCTCAGAGTCTTCAGCGATTCCTGTTGCTCCTCATTTAGCCCTAGGAGGTCTCCGACCTTCTTCGCGTCGTATGGTGTCCTAAAGACGACCTTTGTTCCCGTGTTTGCGAGGACGAAGCTGCTTATTGTAGGCCGCTGGGCGATGAGAATCAGCGCCTCCCCGAATCCGCGTGCAGCAAGCACCATGTCCTCCGTAGCTGTAAGGTCGCTCGTGGTTACGCGCCTGTAGACTTCGGGGACGAGCAGGTTGGCTTCTTCAACTATCGTAATATGCCTAGTGGTTGGAGTGTGAGCCAAGCCACCTCGAAATGCCTCTTCGAGTATGACACCTATTATCATATTTACGAGTAGTCTCAGTTCTTCGCTAGTTGAGCCTCGCTTGGCGCACTCACTGAGGTCAACGATAGTCTTCCCTGCGGAAAGCGATGAGGAGGAAGAAACGATGCGACCGTTCCCCTTCCTGTAGCTTGGGTTCAATACGTCGCCGAGAACCCCTCTTTTAAACCGCTCGAGGCGATTCCTAAGTGCTTCGGCACTCCTCTGAACATCTCGCCTAACCTTCCCAAAAGCCCTAACGTAAGAGTCGATCTCATGGAACAGCAGATTGAAGAAACCCGCCCCACGACTGACACATGCATCGCCCTTATTGTTGTACACTTGATCCAAGCAGTCATAGAGTATTCTCTCCATGAGTGGACTGAGTTCTGCATTGTCCCTAAATAGAGAGGAAAGACTTTCCTTAAGCAGGGAGAATGCTCTCTCGACGAGCCTCTCCCTATCATCATCTTGACTGATCTCAAGGAGGTCAATGCGCAGAGGCGCAAAGGTCACCCCGCCGCTTTTATAGAAATCATTTAGACCTGGCTTGAGAACAACTATGCCATCGATCATAGAGCACAGATAACTTAGGTACTCTCCCTTGAAATCCAGTATAGTCCAGTTGAGTTCAGAGCACAGATCGAAAAGTTGCATCAACAAGTTGATTGTGAAGGTCGTCTTTCCGAAGCCGGATTCACCTAGGACAACCATGTGCATAGCTAAGTCGTCGATGGGTATCTTCACGTTGGCGATAGGGGTCTCCGCGAAGTACGCCTTGCCAACATCTATGGCGAGTGGTCCGCCACCAATCCTTTCCTCCAGTTGGAGAGCTCTCATCCCTTTTTCAGTAAGATGGTACACTATCTTCATACTGTCGATTCCAGTCTTTGCACGATGAGTGGCGATGTATCTGAGGTCTGCAAGTTTTGAGAGAAGTTGCGCGACTCTTTGTCGGTCGGATTCGTCAAAGCTGTTTACTATGTTTGACCTGCCGAAGTCTGGGTAATCCTCCAGAAGTTTTAGTATCTCCTTAGCTGTCCTGCGTTCTTCTCGATCTAGAGAATCGATTTCAATCATAGTCAATCTCACACGATTCGGGACGCGCTTCTCGAGAACCGTCCCTCTGAATCAGGGTCGAGAATAGCCGATCAAGTTTCACCTATTCGTCCCTTATAAGACGATAGGACCCTCTGTGCTCACCCAGATATAGTGGAAAAGCGGATTACGTTGTTGGATAAGGAAATAGAGACACCTTTGGAAATGCCGTCTCAAACCCGTTCTCGGATTCTAGTATCATCACCATTAGGCCGGTGCTCTAAGACAAAGCAAGTCCCCTCCAATACCAGTAAGGGAAAGAAGAAAGAATCGCCGTGCGGTTCAAGCGACAGTCTTCTCGGCCAGAGGGTCATATCCCGCGTCCACAAGTATCATGGGACTGCGCCTGCGAATTGAGGAGACATCAATCTTCTGATCTCAATAGCATCCCTATGAACCTCAATCTTGACATTGTTGATAGATTTGCTGAGGGCTTCTCTAGTTTGTTGTGGGATGGCATTTTGACATTTAAACCCATACAATAGTTCGTAAGCAGAAACAAGCAATAGTAGCACCTGAGCATTCTTCGCTTAGAAGAGTAATTTTTCGGCGATCAGAGTTGTATCGAATTCAATCACTCGTTGTATCCGACATACCACTTGACTTCTTCCCAACGACTCCTCAGGCTCAACTTGAGCCTGAGGCTCCGAAGGGAATCAATGACTCCCTCAAAAATATTGAGGAGAACGCCTGGTTCTTTTCTTTCCTTCGGGATGGCTAGAGCCCTACAATCATCAAATACTAAGATGAGAATCCACCTTAGTTCCCCTAGTTAAGAGAAATAGGACATCTCAACAGTGGGCCCTTGTTGAATGACACTCTCATCCAAAGAAAGGAGGCAGACCTCTTCTCCAGGTGCTATACTCGCTATGGAACTCTGTAAGAATGACTCTTTTTCATTGAGACACACAATCCTATTCTTTGCGTCACGGATTCTTCCGACACGAACATGGTACGCTTGATTGCTACTAACGTTGCGAATGTACATTAATCTGGTTGCACAATGCCTATCCTCAGCTGGTTCTGCTGCCTGCAATCCTACTTCGAAAAAGGGCTCAAGTAGAAGCGAAGTTTCAAATGAACCTTGAGCTAGCGCCCTTAGTTTCAACTCTATTTCGACCCAAGTAATCAATAGCCCTAGATACGTAAAGGCAGGCAAGATCGCGTCAGAACCCAATACAAGCGCAAGGAGAACAGGAATCGACACTAACAAGGTTAGTTTCAGCAAGTTCCCTGTGAGACAACATTTAGACTGACTCATTTGTAATTTACGCCTTCTTGGTCAACTATTATCACTTCGAGCATAAAACAAGTTTTGTTCGATCTGGCGAGACAAGGATCTTCTGTCTGAACTAGGGGCCAGCATGAACTAGATGATTCCTCGGCGATCAGGTGCCTAAGGAGAAGAACAGGAACCTAATCTGTGAAAGTTCAGACACGCCATTGATGCGGTGATGAAAAAGATTAGGAGTTGAAAGAGTCCAGAGGACCACGAGGAACTCAAGATGCCCTGCCAAGATGGGTCGTCGCCGGGACAGATTTCCAAAAGTAATGGAGCATAAAGGAAGCTGGCAAATTCCCCTTCTGCTGGTTTGCTGTTGTGATGTCGCTAGGAATCCTGTCATAGGGGCTCTAGTATTGTTCCTGCAAAACGTGGGGATTCAATAGTTCCAAGATCTTGAGGCATGATCAACAAGCCTCTTGTAATAGAAGAAAAGGGAACCACCACAGGATTTAAGTCCTTGAGGACAGTAGGAGAAGGAGAGACCAAAGTCTTGAGGTGACGGTCAGCAATGCCCGATTTGGATTATGAGTTGAAGTTGTTATCGAGACTGGTCGAGTTGGATACGGATTCTGACGAGAAGAGAAACTATGAGGAATGTAGTAGACTCATATCTGATGAAGCGAAGAGGATGGGGTTAGGGGTTGAGATCCTTGATGGAAGAGCCGTTCTAAAGGGGGACAACCGACCAAGACCAAACGTCATCATCAATCTAGACAAGGGATCGGACACAACTCTCCTACTTGTTACCCACTACGACGTTGTTCCTCCGGGAAAAGGATGGACTCATGATCCATTCAAGCTCACGATCGAAGGCGACAGGGCCTATGGGAGAGGAGCAGCAGATAATAAGGGTAGTATAGTAACGTGTTTTGGAGCATTGAGTAAACTCATTGACGATAAAACCGCCGACATCAATGTGAGATTAGTTGTAACATGCGATGAGGAAGTTGGTGGAGAAGCTGGCATTGAGTTCCTCACTGGGAAAGAAGGGATCAGAGGAGACGCAGCCCTAGTCATTGATAGTGGCCCTGAATATGTTAGCTGTGGAGCCAGCGGAGTGCTCTGGGGAAAGATAAAGGTAAAAGGGAAACAGGGGCATGCTGCGTTACCGCATAAGGCAACAAACGCCATCGATGAAGCCCTGAAGATGATATCTTCACTCCAAGAGTACAAGAAGAAGATCAGTGCCGAAAGAAAGTCAAAGATCCCCGCACCGCCAAATAGCCCACAGAAAACCGTTTGGAGAAGACTGTCTGTAACAATGATGCGTGCTGGGGAGAAGGAAAACATAATTCCAGGTGAATGTGAAGTCCGGTTCGATTTGCGTGCTCTTCCAGATGAGGATTTTGATGACCTTGGGAGCAGGACAAGGAAATTCATCATAGGTGAAGCGCGAAAGAAAGGTGTGGACGCCATATATGAGGTTGTTCATGCCACCCCAGGTTACTATACGGATCTGAGGCATCCGCTAATATCATCCCTCGGGGATGCTATCAAGAAAATCACGGGTGAAGACCTTGCAGTGGCAGCCGACCTCGGAGGTAACGATGGGACTTTTCTAGCCAAAGTTGGGGTACCAGTCGCATGCTTCGGTCCCCTCAGGGAAGGAACAAACTATCACGGCCTGGACGAGTACGTACGCCTCGGCGATATAGCGCTTACCCGCGACGTAATTGTAGCCCTATGCCAAGAGGGAAGAAGAAAGCTGAAGAAGAAGTAGAGCGATCTTCACTTAATTCGAAGAAAGCAGAAGATCCTCTTGAATTTTTCATTCTTAGGTTGGGTTATCTGCTGACGCCACGCCATTCCTTTATAGCTTTCGCGTATCTCTCAGGTGTACCGGTGTCAAACCATTGTCCCGAGAATAGGTAGCCGTACAGTTCACCCTTTTCTGCTATCTTGGGAAAAACGTCTTTTTCTATAAAGGAGGTGCCCCCGTCAGGAACCATGTCACAGACAGATGGCTCAAGGAGGTATAATCCCGTGTTTATTAGATTAGAGGGTGCTTCCCCCTTGTGTGGCTTCTCAACGAACTTGACTATTCTTTCCCCTTCAAGGACAACCACGCCGTAGCTTGACGGATCGCTGACAGTGGTCAAGGCAATTGTCGCCTTGGCCCTGTTTTCAAAGTGGGCTTGATACATTTTGTATAAGTCGAGGTTGATCAAGTTGTCTCCATTTACCATTATGAAAGTGTCTTTTAGAAGGTGCTTGGCGAGTCGAAGCGGGCCTCCTGTTCCAAGTTCTTCCTGTTCCTCGACAAAGGTTATTTTTACGCCTAACCTCTTCTCATCGCTGAAGTATTCCTTAATTCTCTCGCCGAGATACCCTATACTCAAGACTATGTCTCGAACATCGTACAAGCGTAGCAAGTCGATAACATGCTCAAGGATAGGTCTACCTTGAAGCGGAACCAGAGGTTTCGGTATCTCGTAGGTGATGGGGCGGAGACGGGTTCCTTTGCCACCAGCCAAGACAAAGGCCTTGGAAGGCATCCTGTCAATTAGAGCTTGAAGCAAAAGTGATTCGACAGCTTGTGAGAGATTCCTAATTCTGCTGCCATCGACCATCAAACCGATCTTTCGGAGTATTTCATTGTCAAGGGTCATCGAAACCTTCTTCTTCCGACTCGCCATACCATCACCAGCCTCTTCTGGCCTGAAAGTTATCTCATCTCTCTCAATCATGTTACTGGGCGCAAGCAACTGACAACCAGCTCAGTCAATTGGGGACAAGAAACTCATTATCAAATTCAACGAATATAAGTATTTCACTTACACTAATCTCAGAACTCCTTGATTAGCGTCCTTATCTATTGCCATCTTTAGACAAATCGGTCATTGAAAATGGTAAACGGATGTTCCTCTCATGTCCGTTTTAAGGACATTAGCGAAACTTTTATGGCTTTCCTTCTAACTTGATCAATTGTGACCAATACAGAAAATAGAGGTGCGGTAAGCCAGTGGAGACATGGGTAGTTCTGCTAACCTCAATAGGTTTCATTGTCTTCGTTGTAGGGATAGCTTTGGTTATCATAGGAATCATCCTGGCCGTGGTCAGAAGAAGTTCCCAAGAACGCCACCGAGAAAAAGAAGAGGAAAAGCAGGGCAGCAAGAAAGTTCGAGGTGCCGGAGTTGTTGTAATCGGCCCGATACCCATCGTGTTCGGAACAGATAGAGGCGCTCTGCTATTGGCGTTGGGCGCAGCTGTAGTTTTGATGATCTTCTACCTGCTATTACTGTCAAGTTCCTAGAGCTCGATTCCAATCGAATGGAACTCACTTTCGCCAAGAAGGTCACATGATGAGAAGAATACAGCAGGAGAAAAAGTATGCTGACTTCTGAAGTGAGGTCTTGTGACTTTGAGTAACGAAGGACGCCTCATTGCTGTGGGCGCTATACTATCAGTTATAGGGCTGCTAACAATCGTGACTGGATTAGTCGCGAACTCTTTAATAGCTGGGAACAGTGGATCCGCTTCCTTTGGCGGCGTTATAATGGTAGGACCTATCCCACTAATCTTCGGAACAGACAGAACAGCTCTGCTAATTGCAGTTGTTGGAGCAGTAATCTTGATGGTAGCCGCATTCGCCATCATCTACATGGGTGCCGGGAAGAGAGTAGCAGTGCACCAAGAAACCTAGAATAGTATCGGCACGATTCTCACTCGGTACGGCACAGTTTGCTTTTTGAGTACGCGAATAGTACGTCGTCGCTACCGCTAGATACCTATGTCACCATTAATTCTCGGTCGAAAAATAGCGCGCAGGCGCAAGGTGGTGCAATCAAGGACTTATGACGGGCAATTCAGCTACTGTGTAAACGCCCTTGTCGTAGGCAGTGACAACCCTTAAGCTTAGTTTCGTGCCATTTGTGAAGGCTTGCATCAGCATGGTTATGTTTAGCCCTGAAACCCTGAAGGTTACTGACTGACCTGGGTTAACGTAGTATGTTTCGGAGTGTGTGATCCACGAGCTTGTGTCCGCATCCCAGACTTGAAGAGGCTGCGTCGAAACTTGGCGGGAGTTGTTCAGCCAGATACTGCCATCGTGTGTTCTCCCAGTTTCGTCTACAAAATTGTTCAGCGGTATTGGTGGGAATGAAGCTTCTCCGTTGTTCTTCACGGTTACTACGGCTGTTCCATTGTTATAGAGTTTCGTCGCATTCACGTCTATGGACAGTTGCTCATTCATCTCGAGAGGTGTGTAGTCCACCTCGTAGATCTTCACCAAATGGTTTGATGATACGAATGCGGTTTTGAAGAATCTTGGGCCATAAGGATCTATTACGCTCACTGGAATGTAACCAGACTGTTGACTCAAGTAGCTGTTCATTGTGTTTAATGCGTTCGTATTCGGATGGACGGCTGGGAATGGTTGGTATGCCATCCTTCTAGTCGAATTAGATGTCCCCATGGTCAAGACCAAGTAGTCGTCGAGGGTCAGACTGGATGGAAGCCCAGTCTCATATGGTTCACCGTTGAACATTAATCGGTACAAGGTCGTGTTGTAGAACAGTGGGAATATCAGTTGACCGGTTTCATTGTAGTACTTGGTCTCGTTGATGAGCCCCTGAGATGCAAAGTTGTCTGCAGCTATTCTCAACATCCATAGCCACTTACCTTCATCACCAGCTAACCCAGCCTGCATGTGACCAAAGTACACTAAGACGTACCTGGTATTCCATCTCTTGAAGATCTGCAGCGACGCGGTTTCGTTAGTTGCCATGAACGCTAGCCCAACCAAGGCGATCTGCGTACTGTTGCCCGTGCCATTGTCGCATACTGAGGTTCTGTTACCTACACACGTAATGAAATATCCATAGTCCCACCAGGCAGCTATGACGGAGTTTGATGGGGCCACATTGTTCATCCACACGCATGCCTCCTGCCAATCGTGCAACGAACCTCCTGGCAATATCTCTGGTGGCGACATGCTCTCAATGAGCGTGGTCGTGCTGTTCGGAACTGGCGACACGATCGTGATTCCATACGCAAAGAGTATAAGTCCTATCATCAAGAATGCCATCGCTGAGTACTCTCTGCCGACAGCAGGAGTGATCCGCAGCCTCTTTCTGTGGACGATTTCTTCTTTCGGCGCCAGCATTATCTTTGAAAATGGTCTGAGGACACTTGATAAGCCGTAGCCTGCGATGATGGCGAGAATCGGTGAGAGGGTGACAATTATCCTTATCATTGAAGCGGAGAAGTACACTAGCGTTACTGTCGACAGTATCATGAAGACATCTGCATCACTTTGTCTCCTAAAGGAGAAATATAGACCCACGATGGAGAGTGCAATTGTGATCCCCAAGTAATGATAGAAGCTCGCCCATATTGATGGCAGGTGCTCACCGACTGAGGCAAGTATTCTTGCCTGCGTTTCCCTGAAAAAGGGGACGAGTAATGTGAAAAACTTGCCTCCCATCGGGGTAAGCAGAAGTATGATCAAGACTCCTAGGGCGCCAATCGTAAACAGTAGAAATGGGTTTACAGTCTTAGTCCTTTTACCAATCTTGGAGATGAAGGGGATCTTGGCGAAGTACTTTGAGCCCTCATATGCGATTAGGAGTGCAAGAATGAAGATAGCTGGAAGGACATCTCCACCTTGTAGCATCCCCACTCCATTTCGCGGCGCAAGAACCCCTATGAATAAGCCAAGTAGCAACGTGATCGCACTTGCGTTGAAAAGCCTCATACTATACCGTCTTAGAACAAGCATCACGAAAGTGAACAGTGCCAATATATCAAGGACATATCTGAGAATCCCCCAACTAATACACACAAACCCCAGAAACAGGCCAGCCATGATTGTCGACGGAATCGAGTCTCTCTTTAGAGCTCTCAAGTAAAAGTAAAACGTACATAGCATGAGGAATACGCCGAAGGCTTCGTTATCAAAGAACCCCGCTACCTGCCGCTGAATAATGGCCGGAGAGACCGCAATGAAGAAAGCTGCCAAAAGGCCTGAGCGTTTATCATAGGCTTCCTTCCCCAGGAAATAGACGACTATGGGTGTCAATGCCCCAAAAATAACAGGAAAGTAATAGCACACAGTGAACGCGGAGACCTGGATCCCAACTAAGTTGAGAGCGTCGTAAATGAATACCGCTGTGAAAATCATCCCAGGGTACGTGGCTCCGGCCATGTCTCTACCGAAGGGAGTCCACATCATGGACTCTCGCCAAGAAAACCACGGCCCAAAACCGTTTTGAACGATGTACTGCACATTTCTATAGAAATACCATGGGTCAAATTCCTTCAACAAAGGCCCATTTTCAGAGAACTGACTTGTGAAGATTGGGGTGAGCCTAAGAACTAAGGCTATGAAGAATATCAGCGTGAGGGCGCCTGCGAGAATAGCACTGCTGCGAGGAACCTTTGCGGCTACTCCTTTCACCAGGCTAAGCACGAACGCGCCAGTTCTCCGCAAAGATTTCTTGAAGGCTCTCCAAATGGATGAAATAGCCGAAAGACCTCCAGATGGGTTTAACGCCGTATCATGATTACATAGGTTTGCAAACCGAATTGTTGATAATCACTCATATATTTTGCGGTTCAATTTGAATATCGGAGATCGCACTCTGTGAGTCGTTATTGATGTTCACTGTTTCGCGCCGTCTTGATTGGTTCCTCATTAGGGTTCTACGAGGGTAAGATCGATTTTCCCCATCTTCGTCATGAAGAACCTTTTGACACGCGTTGTTCAGACTATTAGGCAACAAGATTTAAGTTTGAACCCGGATACCTTCTTCTACAATATGGAATGACTAATGGTAGCCGCTCTTCCCTAAGCATACAGTACCACATCCTCTCTGCGACGAGACGCCCTTCGTAGGAGAGAGTGGTCAAGTACGGTGGTCTGATGGAGAGATAGGCGATATGCTTGACATAAAACTGATCAGAGATCACCCTGAGATTGTCAAGAATAACCTCAAGAAGAGAGGAGACATTGAGAAGATAGCTTTGGTTGATGAACTAGTTGAACTAGATAAGAAATGGAGAGAAAACAAGAAACGGGTCGAGGAACTT
>Ga0315309_1001621_pt1 | contig 13378 bp, 10 predicted proteins | sample TDP4_MG_FD_203080 | JGI IMG/M metagenome (GOLD analysis project Ga0315309, IMG submission 203080) | Freshwater sediment microbial communities from Lake Towuti, South Sulawesi, Indonesia - TDP4 | ecosystem: Environmental > Aquatic > Freshwater > Lake > Sediment | place: Indonesia: South Sulawesi...
TTTCCGCTACACATGCATATTCTCTCTCACACCCTACTTCACCATTACCCTCGTTACCTCTATATCTAGCAGGTTTCTATGGATGGAGAGTCGTGTTGAGTAGAGGGGTGTTGGAGAGAGAGGAGGCACCCAAGCGACAGTGAGGAGAGAGGTGTCCACTGCGCGCATACATGGTGGTTGCCACTGCTTCAGCCGGCAGGTTGAGCGGGACGCCACAGACATACGTGCATGCGTGTACGTGAGTGAGTGGGGTTCGCTCTTCATCAGCCGGCAGGTTGGTGAAGGCGCCCACTACAACAGACGCAAATCGGCAGTTCGGCAGTGAGCACACGACTACTGCAGCGACATCGATGACATCCTTCTTCATTCATCGTTCAAAAGGACAAACCCTGTTTTCATCGACCCTTAGTTGCTCCAATCTCTCTCTTACCCCAAGGGTTATCCAATGCTAGAGGTGCCATACATACGTATGAAAGAGAAAGAAACGAATAATGAGCTGACCATAGGGAGGAGAAAGTGCTGCTACATGAATACTTCTGCATTGACTCCCGAGGAGCTAAGTTACCTACTTGGACTATACTGCGCTGACGGCTACTTGTATAAGAGAAAGAACTCAGCTGGCGTATTCTGGTGTCTACAAGGAAACGAGGAGGCAATAGCGAATAGAGTTGAAGCTCTACTAACAAGGACTGGCCTACGTCCCAGAGTACACTTTTCAAGACATGGAGGAATTGAAGTAGCTGCTTACTCGATGAGTCTTAGCAAGGTATTTCCAGTTAAGAAGAATATTCTGAAGACAAGCGTGGCATGGAGATTCCTTAAGAGATATCTTAGCGGCAAGTATGGGATCCCATTTGTTGCAGGGCTCATCGACGGTGATGGCCGGTGTAAAGCCTATTACAATCAAAGGTCGCATGGACTTCTTGGATACATTTCGTCGCACTGGGACTTTAGTCAAGCTAAGTTCCCATCTCTTCACGAGTACCTTCATGAGTTTATCGAAACACTTTCGCTAGGCGGCTCAACCATCAGAACCTATCGTAGACGAAAGGGTCCTAAAGAAAGAGTAGACCATGCAGTGCTGATTCGTAAGAGTGGTATACAAGCGTTGTTACAACATGGAATTGATAAGTATTCGTGGAAGGTTGAGACATGGCAACGACAGAGTGCAGAGTTACAGAGACGTCTATCATCACTCCGGTCAAGCGTTTGTACCGTTGGTCAGGTGGCTCGTTCACTAGGGCTAAACAGTGCCACAGTATGGAAATGGTGTAAAATGGGTAAAGTAAAGACTTTGCGAGGTCGTGGAAGAACTTGGCATCTTATCCCCTCTGAGGAAGTTGAACGTCTCCTCAAGGATAGAAACGCCTACACCACTAGTCAAGTAGCTCAGAAGCTCGGTGTTACCGTTAACATAGTAAGCATATGGTGTAAAGCAGGTAAAATAAGGACTTTGCGTGGTGGCAATCGAAGAAGGTATCTCATCCCTGTTGATGAGGCTGAACGCCTCTTCCGAGAACGTCGAAGGAAATGAAGGAGAATATGGGGGAGAGGGAGATGTTGTTGACTGTCGTGCTAATACAATGACTCCCCCGAATAGGCGGCTTGGGGCCGTTGAGTAACTGATTGCAGTAGGTATCCTGTTGAGTGCACGAGTTTCACCCTAATTCAGCATTTTTGTGCTAATATCTATTTCATGTGCTGAAGTATGTGACGGATCTGACCTTCTTCGATATGCTTAGGTTGTGGGCCACCCTCGAGATCAGGTTTACGCATAGGGCGTTGATAATGAGGTTGTGGGTTTCAACCTTCATACACTCTGGTGCTGGCAGGCTCCGTCTTGAAGAAGAATGCGTGGAACTTCCCAAGCCTAGAGCCTATGTGTCTAGCTGCAACCCTCTTGTCATTACTAACCCCTCTAGTCGTATGGTTCATGAGTCTCAGACTTGGCGGTTTATATTGTTTGATTGGCTAAAACCACACTTCCAAACAACCTATTTATCAAAGGTCTCATAGTCACTAGTAATATGTTGACCTTGTTGAAGTCCATATTGGTCAGCTCTCGCACAAATCTGATGATCACATTCGGCATCGCAGGGGCAACGCTTCACTAACAGCTTCAAAATGCTACTTGGTTAATTTAAGTTCTTTGCCTCTTTGTCCATCATGACAACTGTGTGGTGTTTCGGTCTCTAAATTCAGCTTTTTCTGCTTTGAGGGTTCAACTATCATGTGAGTTATTTTATCGATGTTCGAAGTGATTTCCTGCAGGAATTGGTTTAGCTTGAAGACTGGGACTATTGGCACACCTTCTATTATTGTTATGTTTTCGGGGAAGAGCGTTACGATAATTGGTGTTATTGTGGCTTGGTTCCATTCTAGTATCTGGGGGATTCTCCTCACGAGTGTTGGGACGCTTTTCGCGAAAGCGTCTACTCTTTCCAGATGTTTGTCCACTGCAGCATTTAGCCCTTTGACGTGTCCTGCGTAGTGCTTACAGTCCGCAAGTAGAATTAGAGGATCCATCGTAGCTGCTATGTCACACTCGTATCTTCTTCCTCTGGGTGATTTGAATCTGAATCCTTGAAAACAAGAGTATCCGTTTTCTTCAAGTACCTTCGAGCAGAAAGCTTCGAATTCCTTCCAAGATAACTTGCCCGCAGAGTCCTCAATAGTTGCACCAAACCTGACCGCGGCGACCGCCAACCTAAGTCTATCCTCTCCAACAGGTACGGCTACCGCCATGCCATTGTCTATTCTACTAATGAGCTCGCTTTCCTCCAATTGTCGGATTATTCTGAGAAGAACCTCCTCGGAAAAAGATAGTTCTTGTGAGAGAGTGTGGATTCCAATTGATGCTTCCCCGGCTTTCAGTAACTTCATTATGAACGACAGTTCTAGGCTCTTCGTGCTATCAAAAATCCTGACCCGACTTTGTTGCTTATTATTACTTGTGTTCCACAAGCTCTCCGCTCCTCTCGTTTGCTCGGAGGTAGAAAGCATTCTCGGCAACCTACTAGCCGAAACTCGCACGGTGGGTTGCAGGCAAATAGACTTGACCAAATGCTTAAATATAACTCTTTACCGTGTCTCTCCTAGTGGCTTAGAATAGCCATGCTGAGGGTGAAAAACGAGTAGGTAGGTGTAAGAGCAACATGCCAGGTGATTGTGTTTTCAAAGGTGAGAAGATGGCTCGACGGGGTGACCAACAAATTACAAGAGGTCATTGCACCCTCAAGCAGCAACTCGACCGCTGATGACGGTGTTTCCAGTGTTATGGTAAACACCGAGAGTCGCACTGCGACGCGTTCGGCTTGTTCTTCTTCGCAGTCCTTGCCCTTGAACAAACTAGACAGTGGACTGAGTGAGTGCCTGCTTGAGTTGGCTCAGTCGGTTCTTAGTGAGAAGCAGAAGTTTCTCCTTGTCTCCGCGTCTGAGGAACTAAGAAACGATTCTATGACATTGACGAGACTATGTGAAAGGCTATCCCGTGGACTAAGGATGAGCTACTCGACGGTCAAATGGAACATAAAACGGTTAAGGGTCTTGAAGCTGCTTTGTGGGGGAACAGAGAACTCAAAGGGAGTATGTGCGCAGCTGACGCCTCTTGGACATTTGATTGCGTCGATGTTTGTGCAAAACGGAAATGGTTCACAGAACGACGCCGTCAGGGAGGTAGGGCCAACTTAGTGTACCAGAAAACCTCGTGTACGATGTGTGAGAACAAGCTCAGTTGCGTGAGAAAACGTGCAACGACCTGCTTTGTCGTATCGAAGTAGGACGAACAACTAGGGTCAGCCTTGCCACTGCTTGGGGTATCCTAAGATTATTAGGAGAACCTTAGGCGCGGTACCGGTGGCGCACCAGACAACGGAAGAAGCAGGCTTCCTTCCTCACCTTTTTCTTGTGACGATTGCTGGGATCTTGGCTATGTCTCTCTGAAGTGTTTCCCATGACGAAAGAACCTCCGGTCCAACTAATAGTCAGGAGGGTCTCCACTCTATAATCAGTCTTTGTTGCAGATTGTGGGAGACATCTCCGACAACGAACTTCTTATTAGTCCCATGCCTCTACTGATTCCATATCAGAACATTGATACATGGTGAATATAGTTGGCGAAGTGTGCTGAGTGTGGCGAATCGGTGTCATTACCCTACCTGTGTAGACGATGTAGCAAGTATTACTGTGCAAAGCATAGACTCCCAGAATCACATGATTGCAGTGGCCTTCATGAAGGCAAGGTAGATCTCGCTCATGATAAAGTCAAGGAAACACACATTCCTGACTCAAAACTAGGGCAACCTGTTGACGGTGCCCCAAGGAAGGAGGACAGTGAAGCATGGATCTCCATTAAACCTTACTACGTTCAATCCAGTTACTACGCACAGTATGAAGCGAGGAGAGGCAAGATACACTTCTCGAAGACCGAGATTCAACACCTACTGATTGCATCTGTTCTTCTAATTCTGCTTAGTCTGTCATTCATGTATCCGGCTTTCCCTTTTGTATTCTCGTCGAGCTTCGACCTAACTTTTTTCATATTCCTGACCGTTATCCTGTTTGTGAGCTTTGTCCCTCATGAACTCATGCACAAACTGGTAGCACAGAGATACGGCCTTTTTGCAGAGTTCAGAATAATACCATCTTACGCTATGGTGACATTACTTACGATTATCCTGCCAGTTTTTAGAATATTCGCACCTGGAGCCGTGATGATAGTCGGCGAGGCACGGCCTGAAGCCTATGGAAAAACAGCGGCTGCTGGACCAGCCGCCAACGTCGCATTCGGTGCTGCCATGGTTGGCCTACTCTTTATCTTTCCGGATTTCGCGGTTTTCTTACTGCTAGGAGTCTATGTGAGCGGTTGGCTAGCTCTCTTCAACCTGATCCCTATTGCACCATTGGACGGCCAGAAGATCCTCCATTGGAACAAAGCGGCGTTCTCAATCCTAATAGTTGCTTCGATCGCCTTGTTTGCATTCGCACTCTTTTTCTAGACGCTTGACGGATGATTGGTTTACGAAAACTAGGGACATAGTATATCTGAACCTAATTATCAGTTGGGATATTTTCCACAATGATCCATCAGAATTAAATGGCTGTTAATCAACTAACTGTAATTGTAAAGGAGGGATGTGTTTTGCCTCACGAGGAGATCAATCCAGGTCTGATTAGAGTTCATGGCAGACAGGACGAGAACGGCATGTCAAACTCAAGTTTCATAATCTTGGATGAGAAAGTAGCTATAATCGATACTGGACTGAAAGGCGAATTGTGGAAAGAAGTCATCGACGTCATTAAGAAGAATGGGAGGAATCCTAAGCAGGATTTGAAGCACATACTCTTAACTCACGAGCATCCTGATCACTTCGGCTCCGCGACTGAACTCAAGAATGAAAGCGGAGGAGAGATTTCCGCTCACAGCGCTAGCGCCGAAACTATGAGGGAGCCGAGTCTACTGGTTACGAAACACTTCGATGCCTCCCAGGGGTCTAGCGGGCTTACACCCAAGCTAAAAGCAGCCTTTGGCAGGGTCACTGCAGTCAACCCTGATTCGATTCTCGTCGGTGGGGAGAAAATCGAGTTGGGTCTTTCTACGTTAACAGTTATTCACACAGGAAGCCATTGCGGCGGACACGTGATGTTCTATGACGACTACAGGAGAGCCCTATTCGCTGGTGACGACATTGTTGAATCACCTTCAAACCCATGCAAGTATATGATTGATTTGACTGGTAGCGCTGAGAGAAAGGAGCTTGTTCTCAACAGATTACTAGGTTTAAAGATTGATCTCCTTGCCCCATCTCATGATTCTCCCTCAATTGGTGGAAGCGTGAAAGAGCAGATCAGTCGGGCCATCGACGCAAATGATGTCTGGAAAAGAGAGGTTTATGACGCAGTTAACCGCCTCGGCGAAGCGACAACGGACGAAATTGCGGGCAGCGTCGAAGAAGCCCTTGGCTTGGATTGGTCAGGTGACTTGAAATCAGTAGCCTCCACTCTCACAACAGCAGCGTATCTCAGGGCGTTATCTGCCAAACGACGGGTAGCAGAATCTGACAACAAGAAGAGTGGAAGACCGTTATGGGTTATACGCTGAAGGGTTCAGGATAACAGTTGGCGACCGGACCTCTAGCGCATCAGTTAATCCACAATGAATGGTACATGGACTGGAAAGTATAAGAGCAATAAGCGAAGCATCTACACTTTAGGTGCCTTTGTTCAAGAGCGACACTTGAGAGGAGCTCACCTTGCATCAGAGGCTATGTTTCCCTGTCAACCACTACCCACCAACTATTCTACAGAGGAAGAGGTACTACTCTGACGAATTTGACATGGAAAAAGTTAAGCAATGGTTTGATCGCTTACCTCAGCCTCTAAGAAACCCCATCTTCTCAGTCGATGTTGGAACTGAGAGCGGCATAGCTCGTAACAATCTCAAGAGTTTCCGAGGCAAAATGCTCCTAGTATCGTTGACAGAGATTACTGAACTAAAAGGTAAGTTGGTAGAATACTCTCCTGAAGATGTCTACTATGACAGAAACATCTACGAAGACAAGGAGAAATGCATTGAATGTAAGAAACATGGAGAAAAAGATTGCTCGAGATGCACTAACATTATTGGGCAGCACATCATGTTCGACGTGGATCCTGAAAACATTGACTGCCCAAACTGTGGAAACCTCGGTGAAAGGATGAAGAGGAAATCAATGTACGGCTTCTGCTACATCTGCTTCAAGGAAGCCGCGGCCAACACCGTGAAGCTCCACGAAATCCTTCTTCAAAAGGGGTACAAGAAGCTTGAAGTCATATACTCTGGACGCGGCTTCCACATCTACTTAGAGGATCCTGAGTCTTACACGTGGACTTTCCAACAGAGGAACTGGCTTGCCAAGTGGGCAAAGGAAGAGGGAAAAATGCCAATAGACACGTGGGTGACGAGGGGTGGGACAAGGTTCGCTAGGCTCCCATACTCCCTCCATGGACTCGTCGGAAAAATAGTCACTCCGATCGACATAGGTGAGGTATCAACGATAAGTCCTTCGCGAGACAAGCGACTAACGCCAACCTCACTGATCTCAGAAAAAATAGGGGGAGCAACCACTAAGAAGAAAGGCTGAACACGAGAGAGAAATAAAGGTAATATTTCAGTACGCCCTAGTATACTGGACCGACGTTCGGACAGCTCGCAACCTACTTCTTCTTGCCCGCTTTCTTCGTTTTCTTCTTTGCTGGTTTCTTCTTTACTGGCTTCTTCTTCACTACTTTCTTGGGTGGAGCCCCCACAGGTGGTGCTGTCGGTGGCGGAGCAACCTCTTCAGGCTTCTTGTAGTATTCCTCCTTCTTTTCTTCCTCCAATCAAAACACCCTCAATCGTTCACTATATTGTTTGGGCAATATATATCGTTTTCGAGTTTACTGGCCAGCCATGTCTCCCGAGAACGATTGAAAGTTTAAAAATCGCCAGTTTCACTCCGCGGTAATCTTTGCTGCTGTAATGGTTTCACGCTAATGGATTACTTGCTAGAAAGATCTTGATCCTATCTGGGAGGTGGGCAGCGCAACGACATAGGATATATATGTTTCATATTTGTAACATTTACCCTCAAACTCAGAATAATCTGCGGAGATTGATATGTAGTCATGATACCCCTTAACAAGCCCATTATTGGCTCTGAAGAGAAGAATGAGGTCCTGAAGGTCCTGGACTCTGGAAACTTGACTAATCGTCTCGGAGAAGGATCGATGAACAAGGCTTTTCAGAAGGAGCTGGCAGATTACCTGAACGTTAAACACGTTCTTACCGTAAACTCAGGTTCTGCTGCTCTCCATGCCGCTCTCCTCGCTTCAGGCGTCGACAACGGTGATGAGGTCGTAGTCCCTCCCTTCACATTCATAGCCACTGCCAACGTGGTTGTGCTGGCTGGAGCAAAGCCCATTTTTGCAGACATAAACGCAAGAAACTACACCATTGACCCCGCCAAGTTCAAGAAAGCGATCACAAAGAAAACCAAAGCCGTAATCCCAGTTCATCTGTATGGCCACCCGGCTGACATGGATCCCATAATGGAACTAGCTGAGGACAAGGGGATCACTGTAGTTGAGGACTGTGCCCAGTCGATAGGCAGCGAATATAAAGGTAAGAGAACTGGATCCATTGCTCATCTTGGTTGTTACTCATTCTACGCGAGTAAGAACATTACGACAGGCGAGGGAGGAGCAGTCACCACTAATGATGACGAACTCGCTAACAAGATCCGGATGATCAGAAGGCACGGAGAAAAAGAAGAATACAAATGTGAGAGACTTGGCCACAACTATAGAATGCCAGAGATGGAGGCAGCTATAGGAAGAGTTCAGCTGAGAAGACTACCATCATTCCTCGAAGCTAGAACAAGAAACGCGGAAAACCTTACAGAAAGTCTCAAAGACATAGCGGGCATCCAGCTACCGATAGTCGAAGAATGGGCCAAACATGCGTGGTATCTCTACACGATCCGCGTGAAAGCAGGCTTCTCGTCAATATCCCGCAACGACCTAATGAGAAAACTCAATGAGAGTGAGATTGCGTCTGCGCCGTACTATGAGAGCCCGATACACCTTTCGCCATACTACTCTAAGACTTTCAAGTACAAGAAGGGCAACTTTCCTGAATCAGAAAAGGCGGCAGACGAAGTTCTATCCATTCCATGCCACCCAGCCCTTACAAGCGAAGACTTCTCCAAAATAGTCAACTCACTGCGCACCTTGCTCAAATAGGTGAGTGAGATCACTCAGCATGTTCTGCTGTTTTAAAAGAGTCTGATAAATGAAAACGATTTCCCAGACTGAGTTTCTGTGTTGAAGCAGAAGTAGTTGGAGGCGCGGTGGAGGAGGGGATTGTCCCCAAGGGACGATTTGTCCCTTGGAGGGGACTTTCTCTTCAAAACAAGAAGTAGAAAGACCGCGCCACCAACATTGATCTAGTAGTAACTACCATAGTGATTTTAATCTCATGGTGTCACTAACGCTACAACCACTCTTAGCAACTGTGCTTTTGCGATCTTCGCTGGGGGAGGCAAAGCGTTTTCATCCTTTTTCCACGACTTCTGAGCATCTTTTCGCTGAGTGGAAGGCGATATCACTCCCTCCGCCTTCTCCGTCGTAGCAGTCTCCGGCGAAGTAGAGCCCTTTGGCTGGTCCACTGATACCTATTCGCTTCTCTCTTGACTGTAGTGATGTGGGGAGGACGCCATCTACGATGTCCATGGTGATTCTCCTCTTCCACAGGGTTGACCCCTTGATCTTCGGGAACATTTTGAACGCGTAGTTCTCAAGAGTCTCGAAAGAATTCTCCACCATGCTTCGGTTTTTGATATGATGCGGTGGGAGAACGTACAGGAATGTTGCGAGCTGTTCTCCTGACGGGGCGACTGATGGATCCATGTTTGACGTAAATTGAGCGAGTATGAAGGGGTCGTCGACAGCTACCATTCCGTTTAGGTCTGATACTTTTCCTCGCAAGCCGAAGTCGACAGTGATACCTGCGGTGGGAATCATGGTTCTTGCTCTCTCAAGAAAGGCTCGTCCAACATCCGCCTCATTCAGCAAGGTGGGAAGATGCTGGCAGGGACCATTGTACACGACGATGCCAGCTTCTATCTCCTCTCCTTTGACTAATACGCCGTGAGCCCTCTTTCTTTCATCTATGATGATCTTTTCGACTTTCGACTTGGTCCTTATCTCCCCGCCATCCCCAGATATTATAGAGGAGAGCTTCTCTATGATGGTTCTCCATCCGCCTCTTGGGTAGCCGACAGATTTCCCAGCTTTGAGAGCTCCAGATATCACTGTGAATACTTCGCCGCACGAAAGTTCGTCTGGAGCGTGCGTAGTTATGCATAGCTTGCTGATGAGTTTCATCATCCAAGCGACTCTCTCGCTGCCTCCAGCGTTTTCAAGCCACTCGGCAACCGAGACGTCTAGAAGTTTGTGAGACGGTGTTCCAATGATTTTGCCTAGAAGAACACCTATCAACTTCTTATCCTCTTCGTTTAGAAGTGGGGTTCTCCTTAGGACATCTGTCTTGGTCGGAAGTTCGAGCCATTGTCCTTCGCGGAACAGCTTTCCCTCCCCGGGTTCCAGCACTTCCAGCTTCTCTCCAAGTAAATTGAAGACTTGCGCGGCAGCACCCTCGTCACCAAACCTCAACAGATGGATACCCCAGTCAACGGTGTAGCCTTTTCTGTATTCGATGCTGTTGGCCCGTCCTCCAAGTATCGCACTCTGTTCAAGCAACAGCGTCTTGAAACCTTTCTTAGACAGAAGCGCCCCTGTGACGAGACCGCCAACTCCACCGCCCACAACAATAGCATCAAACATAGCCTTTTTTTTCTCCCTGCAATACAGGATAGCCAAGACACACATTATTCTCGTGGTTCTTGGCTTTAATTTATTTCTTTGCGGTGAGATTCCAACAAGCGCTTGCGTTCTACTAGTTTACTTAGGGCCTTCGCTGCTCTCTGAGGCGTCGAGTATGGTAGTATACCAGTGGATTCAAGCATCATTACTGAAGAGGATTCCTCACCGGTGAGGCGTGTGACTACTATGATCGGTTTCCCATACTTCACCCTAGATTCCGCTATGTTCTTGGCAACTTCCTCCTCAACTACCTTCACGAGTCTAAATGGTTCAGCCTGCTCCTTTGAAGCGAGATGGGATTTTGGAATCTCGTCCGCAAAATATGAGTAGACGCCGAACCCGGCTATTATCATCGAATCGATTGAGGGTAACTCAAGCAGTGTTTCCATGCATACCCGCAACGTTGCCGCGTCGAACTTCGCCACAGTGTCAACCGGGTTTCCTTTGCTCCAGTAGGGAGGGAGCACCCGGCTTATCTTGTCTATTGCTTCCTGCGATAGCGGCGGCACAACTAGTCCGTGCTTCTCACATGAGTCGCTCGCGAGAACCCCCCACCCACCGCCAAGTGATAGGATTCCGACTTTGTTTCCCTTCGGCAGCGGTTGTGAAGCAAGTGCCCCGGCGTAGTCAACTAATTCGTCTTCACTTTCCGCCTTTATTACGCCAGATTGTTTGAAGGCTGCAGTGAAAATACCTTCTGTGCTCGCTAGTGCTCCGGAATGTGCCCTAGCCGCTCTGGATCCCGCCTGTGTTACACCTCCCTTCAAAACGACCACAGGTTTCTTCGTACTTACCTCCGACGCGACTCTCAAGAATCTTCTAGCATCGCTGAAACCCTCGATGTAGCAAGCTACTACGCTCGTCTCAGGGTCTTCTCCAAAGTATTCCATATAGTCTTCACAGTGAAGGTCTGCCTCATTCCCTGTGCTTACAAATTTCGAGAAGCCTAGACCCATTTTCATAGCGTTCCACATTGCCAGTGTGCCCAGATTCCCACTTTGGCTGATGAAGCTAACAGGACCAGGTCTTAACTGAATGAGGGACATGACCGCAACCAAACTTACTGGACTACTTAGCACACCCATACAATTGGGTCCTACTACTCGGATCCCACCCCGTTTAGCTGCATTTACTAGCTCCTTTTCTAGTTTTGCTCCTTCTTGTCCGCTCTCCTTGAATCCAGATGAGATGACAACGCAAGCTTTGACCCCACTCTCAACGCATTCGTCAACTACTTGGGTTACCGATTGGGCTGGTACAACAATGACGGCTAGATCGATAGGATTAGGGACATACTTTATCGATGAGTAGGCTCTCAGTCCTAGTACTTTGTTCTCGCTTCTGTTCACGGGGTACAGTCTTCCCCTGTACCTGTTCCACATGATGTTGTGTTGGATTATCCAGCCCCATTTCAATACATTATTGCTCGCTCCTACGAGAGCTAAAGATTTAGGATTAAAAATGGGGTCCAACTGCTTCTTGATTATGGTCATGATAGGTTCCTACTCCTAGATTAGAACAACCATGGATTTAGTCAGTCTGAGGAACGCGTTTCGCTCATGAAGGTGGATCGCTCGGTTGATGTCAGGGCGGATATTACTGTTATGGTGTTACAAAATGATAATCTAGTAGCAAGTTTGCTCCTTGAGAATAGTCCTGTGGTTACAGAAAAGGGAAGGAGATTTATTGACTGTTCTTCTTTCTGATTTCTTCGATTTTGCCCATGAAGGGAACTAGTTCTTTCGGTATTCTTATCGAGCCATCTGGCTGTTGATAGTTTTCAACAATAGCGACTATTGTTCTCTGCATGGCTACGGCTGTGCTATTCAATGTGTGTACGAACTCTGATCTCTCACCCGTTTTCTCTCTGTACCTTATGTTCAGCCTTCTTGCTTGGTAGTCTGTGCAGTTACTGCATGATACGACTTCCCTGAACGTTTTCTGGATTGGCATCCATGCTTCGATGTCGTATTTCTTGGCTGCTACCGCTCCTATGTCACCTGTACATATGTTTACCACCCTGTATGGGATGCCTAGCTTCTGGTAGATTTCTTCAGCATTTCCTATTAGTTCCTCGTGGAACTTCCAGGAGTCCTCCGGTTTAGAGAAGATGAATTGTTCGACTTTGTTGAATTGATGTACTCTGAAGATTCCCTTTGTGTCCTTACCGTGAGCTCCAGCTTCTTTCCTAAAACATGGACTTACACCTGCGAGTTTGATTGGAAGACTATCGGCTGGCAGAACTTCATTCATGAACATGGCGCCCATAGGGTGTTCTGAGGTGGCGATCAGGTAGAGGTCTTCTCCCTCGATTTTGTAGAGCGTATCCTCAAAGTCTCCAAGAGATGTCACTCCTTCGTACGGTTCCCTCTTAATCAGGAATGGTGGTTCAACCACTGCAAACCCTTTGTCTCTCAGGAAGTCAATTGCAAACTTAGTCAACGCGAGCTCTAGCAAAATAGCTTCATTCTTCATGTAGTAGAAGCGCGAGCCCGAAATCTTTGCGGCTCTATCTAAGTCAAGTAGATCGAGATCAATCATTAGGTCTATGTGGCTCTTGACTTTGAAGTTGTGTTCCTTTATGTTCCCCCATCGCCTTATTTCGACATTTTCTGTGTCGTCCTTGCCTACCGGTACTGAGTCGTGGAGAATGTTGGGTAGCCTCATGAGTATGAATCTTATCTTTTCCTCCAAGGTCACTGCGTCTTCTTCGAGCTTCTTTATTTCTCTTGGGATCCTCTGAGATTCTTCTACTTGCTTGGATATGTCCTGCTTGCTGCGCTTCAGCTCAGCTATCTTCTTAGATACGACGTTTCTTCTGTGCCTAAGTTCCTCGACCCGTTTCTTGTTCTCTCTCCATTTCTTATCTAGTTCAACTAGTTCATCAACCAAAGCTATCTTCTCAATGTCTCCTCTCTTCTTGAGGTTATTCTTGACAATCTCAGGGTGATCTCTGATCAGTTTTATGTCAAGCATA
>Ga0315309_1001622_pt1 | contig 13375 bp, 13 predicted proteins | sample TDP4_MG_FD_203080 | JGI IMG/M metagenome (GOLD analysis project Ga0315309, IMG submission 203080) | Freshwater sediment microbial communities from Lake Towuti, South Sulawesi, Indonesia - TDP4 | ecosystem: Environmental > Aquatic > Freshwater > Lake > Sediment | place: Indonesia: South Sulawesi...
GACTGCACGCCTAATCATGAATGGGACGAAGGGAAAGTCCTCTGATGAGGCTTCTGAACTCAGGAAGGCTCTGCTTGACGCTGTCGATGACGGCTTGCTTGCTCTTGGTGAAAGCGTCAGGAACGTCATGTATCATCATGTTAAGCGGAAGAGGTCGCTAAGGCGCGAGGAGATCCCAGAGAGGCTCGAAGCTTTCCACGAAGTACTAGATACCTCGCTCGGAGCAGGGGCTAGGGTTATTGAGAGGCTAGTTGCCGAGAAGCTCTACAGCAGGCTTGACTTGAAGTTTGTTGCACATGAAAGCTGGACGTTAGTCAACTATGTCGACAATGCAAAGAAGGATAACGGAGATGGGGAAACTTGAGGCCTGAACTGCTTGACTACGTCAGGAACCTGCCCTCTTCCAGCCACGTCCTCTTCCTCTATGAGTCTGAAGAAGACAAGAGAACGGTCCTCTTCACCTATGTTCAGGACAGAATTCGGAGAGGTGAACTTGTCTCCTACTGTGTCCACGTAGGCGAAGTGCAGGAAATAGAGCAGGCTATGAGAGATTTCGGTATAGACGTGGACCTAGGGAAGAGGGAAGGACTGCTTGAGGTTTTCAAGTTTAATCCGAAGATCGTTGAGGCGACCATTGAGACCCCTGCAAGAGAGATACTCAAAGGAATCTATGAAGCCAAGGGCAGGAGAACGATGAGTCTCATATCAGACAATTCTCTCCCGGCATGGACCCCTGAAAGGCTTCTTGAATGCGAAAGGTCTCATGGCAGGCGGATGGAGATTCCACTCACGTTCATCTGCGCCTACCCGTCGAATGAAATCTGCAAGATCTGGAATGGAGAATACGTCATAGAAATGCTGAAGACCCATGGCCACGGCATATTCCCCGGCATAGCACTCCCACTTGGATAAGGAAAACCAAAGAGACATCAGCTCAGATCCGGAATGGGGCTCACCTTTGCTTGGCGCTAGGTCTGCCTCTTCGCTCTGTAGACTCTAACGCCGCCGTAGACGTGTCTCGAAAGACTTAGCTCGACGGGCGAAGAATTGTTTGCAAGAGTAAGTTCTGAACTTGAGTTTGAAATCCGTGGTGGATCCAAGGCTCAGCCGGCATCTCTTTGGTGTACGATTCTTCCGCCCACTATCGTCATGTCTACCGGTATGTCAATTATAGTCTCAGTAGGGACGGTGAGGATGTCTCCTCCTAAGACTACCATGTCAGCATATTTTCCCGGCTCAATAGAGCCCATGACATCCTCCTCGAAGCTGTGATGTGCCGCGTTTATCGTGTATAGCCTCAACGCCTCCATCACCGAGATCCTCTGGCTTTGCCCGATTGGCTGACCTTTCGCTGTCCTCCGATTCACTAAGGCGTGGATGCCCATCAAAGGAGGATAGGGTGATGCATGGTGATCTGAGTGAGCAGATACCTTGATGCCGGCATCGAGGAAGCTACGTGCAGCGAACATTCTCTCCAGCCTTTCAGCGCCAAACGCTGGCAGTATCTTGTCGCCGTGGTAGTATGGGTATGGTCCGAATATTGTTGGAACTACGCCAAGCTTTCTAATCCTCTTAACGATCTCCGTGGTCACGACAGTGCAGTGAATAGCTCTGTTCCTCGGATCGCTGCGCGGATACTTCTCTTGGGCTTCTTCTATCACGTCGAGGAACATTCCTATGGCTCTCTCGCCATTGGCGTGGACTGCGAACCGATAGCCTTTGGAGTAGCCTTCCATGACGATGTCGCGCAGCGCTTCCTTGGTGATAGCCAGTTCGCCGTAATAGTTAGGTCTATGTAGGTACGGTTCTGCCACGGCTGCTGTCCGAGCTGATATGGCGCCGTCCGCAACGACCTTTACGGCGCATATCTTCAGCATGTCATTTCCGAACCCCTCGGCGATTCCTAGTCCTGTGAGCTGAGGCATCAATTCGCAGCTGAGATCCATCCTCATTCTGATGGGAAGCTCGCCTCTTCTTACAAGTTCTTGGAGGGCTCTCAATATAATGGGCCTTGCGATTCCTCCATCATTAACGCAGGTTAGGCCACTTGCTGCGTATTGCGTTGTCACCCATCGTATGGCTTCCATTGCCTCCTCAAGGGTCGGATCTCTTCCATATCTTGTTGGCTGCAAAACTTGGGCTGCTGCCTCATGTATCCAACCCGTCAACTCTCCACTCTTGGGATCTCTTTCGAATCTTCCACCCATAGGGTTAGGCGAATCCTTGGTCACGCCAGCTATCTCGAAGGCCTTGCTATTCACGATCGAGAAGTGACCGCCTACCGTGGTCACCATTACTGGATGATCCGGTGCGACCTTGTCTAGGTCCCACTTGTTCGGGTGGCGCCTTTCAACAAGCTTCGACTCATCCTCGTTGACTGCGTTTATCCATTCGCCTTTTGGTCTTCTCCTCGCCTGCTCAGCGATCCGGGCAAAGACATCAGCCAAGGATCTGACCCCTGACTCATAGCTGACATCGATGGCCAATGCCCGATGTAATGCTGACCCAGTGGGATGACAATGCGAATCAATTAGCCCGGGGATTACCGTTCTTCCTCTCAGATCTACAATGCTCGTGTCGGGACCCACAAGGGATTCTATACTTCTGGTTGATCCGACAGAGAGTACCCTGCCGAACTTCGCAGCTGCAGCCTCGGCAACCGTCTCCTTGTCGTCTGAAGTCACGACCTTCCCGTCAAGAAGAACCATGTCAGCATACAATTCTGAGAACCAAATCGGGGGTGATACTCGAACGCAATATAAGGCTTTGCGGACGTAACCCAAAATGGCACCGTAATGGGCTTCTCATGCTCAATGGATTCGTTCAGTCGCCGGATAGGCTATATCTGTTCGGATCTCTGCACAGGGCTTAGGCGCACACAGAAGGTTCGCATCCATAATGGTTATTTTCCATCTGGGCGTTGTAAGGAAGGGGTCGGGCCGGTAGTTCAGCCTGGTATGCCATACCCAAGAATGGGCCAAAGAACGTCCGGTTTGCAAGGCATAAAAGCCCACGAAACCGGAAGGTCGCGGGTTCGAATCCCGCCCGGTCCACCTAATTATTTAAGTGAATCCTTATTAGGAGCGTCAGGCCAACCCGTCTAGAGCGACTTTGAGAGGAAAGTACTCCAGCCTACTTCAAGACGATGACGTGAAGAGATGGTTCGATAACCTCGCAGCGAAGTCTATACTCACTGCAACCGTCTCTCTGAGGAACTTAGGGCTATATTGCGAATTGAACGGAACAAGCCCAAAGGAGATACTTAGGTCAGCCAAGACCAAGGCCTTCAGAGATCGATTCACAGACTTCATACGTAGACTTGAAAGGGAAGGTAAGGCAGGCTCCTACCTATCTAGGTTCAAGAAGGTTCTCCATTCATGGCTGGCATACAATGGCTTGAACGTTAGGCTCAAGGTGAACATAGTTGGGGAATACGACACACCAACATTAGCTAGCGAGAAGGTGCCGAGCAAGGAGGATCTTGAGAAGATAATCAGGATGGCTACTCCTAGGGCTAGAGCCTCCATAGCTCTAATGGCGTTCTCCGGGCTGAGACCTGAGAGCCTCGGAAACTATGCCGGTACGGATGGCTTGAAGGTTGGAGACTTTGTTGAGGCTGAGATCGGAAGCGATGGCATAGAGTTCTCTCATCTACCAGCCATGCTATTGGTGAGAAGAGGTCTAAGCAAAGTCAGACACCAATACTTCACGTTCGTCCCTCAGCAAGCAACAACCTACATCAAAGAGTACTTGGAGGAAAGAGTGAAGAGCGGAGAGAAGCTCAGCAAAGACTCTCCGCTCCTGGGCTTTGATCCAAGAGGCTTGAAGAGGAAGAACAAGTTCCTCAGAACGACCCTAGTTACAAGAGACATCAAAGAGTCTATTGTAAAGGCGGGCTTCAACTGGAGGCCCTACGTGCTGAGAGCCTACTTCGACACGAATATGATCATAGCGGAATCTAGGGGAAAGACCAGTCATCCATACCTACAGTTCATGATGGGGCATAAGGGCGACATGGAAGCCAGATACTCGACAAACAAAGGCGTACTGCCGCCTGACATGATAGAGGACATGCGTAAGGCGTACAAAGAGTGTGAGCCGTTTCTTAGCACAGTAGTTCAGCCGTTGGAACAGGTAAGCGTAGTCAAAGAGGCGAAGGTTGAAGCGCTCAAGAGTATAGCGAAGAGTCTCCTCGGCATAGATCTACTAGAGGTCAAGGTCGCCAAGGAGAAGGAGCTGGAGCGAGAGCTGACGAAGGATGAGGAGGTAGCGCTCTTCGAGAGCGAGATGAAGAGAATGCGAAACGGAGATCGGGACCCACAGATAATGGTCAGCGAAGAAGAGTTGGAGAAGCATCTGGCTGAGGGTTGGCAGTTCGTAAGCATCCTCCCAAGCCAGAAGATACTGATAAGAAAGATGTGCTAGCCAGAATTTCCCGCGATGATCGATAGACTGACTCTATTGAAGGTCGAAACTTTGGTCTAGACCAAAGATATTTTATGTGAATGCAGACGAACTCACTTGATATCTGGTCCTCTCTCGCGAGCATGTGTGGAGTGTGCAATGCGGTCGCTGATTCGTTTTCTATATCTCTTCCTTCTTGTACTCTTGTTGGTCACGGGCGCCGGGGCCAGCGCGTCTAGTGCTGAAGGCGATGGCAAGGTTCAGCTTCGAAGCGCTTGCGCGGCTATCAAGCCAAAACTTGATGGTCTAATTGAGTTTCCGGAGTGGAGCGATGTCCTGCCCTACCATGTTTCACTACTCTCTGGAGACGAATCGATAGACTGCGAGCTTCTCATCAAGAACGACGACACAAAACTGTACATTGGATTGAGAATCTGGGACACCACGAGATCCTTGGCAAAAGGCTCAGGAGACAGCTTCTCGCTCTACTTCGAGCAAGGACCAGAAGGAGGAAACCGTGACGGCAGACTGACCCCAAACAGCGAAGACAGGAAACAGTGGTTTGCTAGTGACACGCCAGGAAGGCCGGGACTCTTCATCGATTGGTTCTTCCTCGAACGTGATTGGGAGCTGGATGAGAAATTCGGTGGAACGAACGACGGCTTGGTTTGCGGTGACTACCATAAAGACCACTGGGATATAGAGTGTGAAATCCCTCTCAGCAGCGGAGACAAGCGCGACATGAAGGTGCAGGCTGGCAACCTACTCGGATTGGCGATTCACTACCGTGAACACGACACTGGTACTTGGTTCATCTTTCCAATGGAAGCAGGGTACAAGGATTCGACAAACTGGGCGGACCTCTTCCTCATAATCCCCATGACCGTTACCATCACAACAACAATGATTGTTGCGTCAACGGCTTTGGTTACAACCACGATGACAACAACTGCTGGGGTAGCGTTGACTGAGTTGACCACACCCGTAATTGTGGTAGGCCTAGTGCTCTTGCTGATGGCATACCTCCTTTGGTCTCGTAGAGCGAAGCAAGTTTCACACCATGAATAGTGATGCTGGTTGAGAATCGACTTTGATCTAAATTTGCGGTCTCCTATCGGAACATGGGTGTAGGCTAGGTTGAGTGATTTACGGACCCTGAAGGTCCCTCTTCGACAACTCGATAAGCTCCTACTTATCGCCGTAATCTGGATATTAGGGGCTGCCGTTGCCTTCTTCTGGTCTGCCCCGCCAGTGAGAGAACAGGTGATCACTGAGACTAGGACAACGAGTTGGCTGACCACCGAGACGCGAACAGCTGCTTGGACTACCGCTGAGACAAGGATCTCGACAACAACCGTCACAACAGTGTCACCTACCACTCGAACTATAACCTCGTACACAACAATCACCCAAGTCGTCACATCCATAGCTGCATTCGGCACCATCTACTACACCTACTACATTCCAGTGATGGTCACCCATGTTTCTGTGAGCCAAGTTTCAGCGACTCGGACCCATCTGGTAGGCACAACCGTGGCTCATACAGAAACAGCCTACTCGACAGTGACTTTCCTGAAGAGCGGCCACATAGAGGTGGTCCATACCCAACGAGTTTTGGAGCCTCCACTTATCCAGACGGCTTTTTGGATCGCCATAGGCGTAGTTGTGCTCGGACTGACCTATCGCAGGATCAACGAGTACAGAACACGCCTCCACATATACTATGAGATCCTCAGATATGTATCGCAGAGCCCTCGGATAGCTTCTCACATTATGCGTAGGTGCAACCTTGAAACAGGAAAGTTCAACAAGTACATCAATGAACTTCAATTCAAAGGCTTCGTCAACATAGTGCAAAGAGGCGACACGAAGGAATACGCGGGAACCGAAAAGTCTTTCGAATATCTGCGCGACGAGAAGCTCGCCAGATTCATTACTGAGCTCTCCTAGGACCTTTAGATTACGTATTTGCTCTAGAGCTGGATTTGCAACATTGTTGCAAAATCCCTTCATCTTCAGACATACTATCTTCTCGATATGCAAAGAGAGGAGGTGAGGCAGTTGATGAAAAGAAAGTGTCTAGGCAATCTGAAGACTGGTTTCCCTTCCCCAAAGATCGTGGCTATTGTCGCATTTCTTGTGACTCTTTCTGCAAGTGCTAGTTTCATGCCAGCTCTTGCCATGTCATCGAAACCATCGTTTGAATCGAAGTGGCTTGTCGAAAATAGACTGGCGTGGGTTCGTGTCTCAATAGACGGAAGAACAGCGGACTTTCATGTCACTGTCAGTGTTGCGAAGACGACCACCTACGTGCTCGGTGAGCTCAGAACTGAAGTTAGAGTGAACCTAGAAAAGATTGAGCCGTTAAGTCTCTCGTATGCTCAGCTTCGCATCGACTTTCCTGACGGCTCGTACATACGTCTAGAATGGGTCAATGGCCCTAGCTCCAATCCGAAACAAATTCGCACCATCCGCTTTCACATCGCTCCCGGCATCATGCAGCAAATTATTGAGCTCATTGTAGTCTTGATAGGCATTGCAGCCCTTGTCGTACCGCCCCCCTTCAACATAATTCTTCAGCCGCTAGTTGATGTAATCCGCGAGGTCGTCGGGGCAGCGAAGGAAGACCCCAACTCTGACGGCTCATGGGATATCTGGGTGCCTATAGACTACCAACCAGGCATCTGGGAGGAGTGGATACTCATAGCTACTCCCCGGTGGTGGTGGAAGATAACTACTGGTAGCACAGGCCGCAAACGGTTGGAGGGAAGGAACAATCCACCCCCGCCTACAAAGCCAATTCTGATCTATACCGCCCACATCGAGACCCTGTCGGGTAGGAGACATACACGATACAATGTTGTTTCTTGGCATGTCGAGAAAGGAAGTGTTCCTCTTACCTACACTGTAACACTGTACTACGTCGGAGGATCGTCTGAAACGTTTCACTGGGTGGTAAGATACAATTTCCGCCAAAATTAGTCTGTCAGGTTGATTGCAAACTCAGACGGAATGGCTCCTCACGTGCTTCCTTAGCTCCTCCACGATCTTCAGGAGTGTTCTCAGTCGCGGGCTTTTTTATGACTATCTAGCATCTTTGAAACCGTTGCAGAAGGCGCATCGTAGTCGCTTAGCTTTGTTGATGTATTCCTTTCCATCCTCTCCTTCATGCGACCACCATGTGCAGTACCTATCTTCATCGATATTGGCGCAGTTACGGAACCTGAATCCTCCCACCACTTCAGCCTGTTCTAGAAGGTCTTTCAAAGCCTTTTGCTTGAAGGCCCATTCGTAGAGGTTTATGCCCTTCAAGTCGCGCCATTTCTCGTAAAGTACTTTCACCTTGTCTGGGTCAGTTCTTAGGTCGACGACGACTTGTGCCGGGGAAACTCCCTTCTCGAAGAGTTCGAATACAGCCGAGGCCTCGTCTCCTTCATATACCGAATAATCCTCCGCAGTTTCTGCTGTCTGACGCTTCTTCAATATTCTAGAGATCTGGGCAGGGGAGACGCGCTCTATCTTCGCTATTTCCCTGTATGTCTTGCCCTCTGATCGGAGTTTAAGTATTCGCTCCTCTAGCTCATCAGTTCCTTCCTCACCAATCTTTCCTGTCTGTTTCGGAAACATAAATGGCAGTTTCATGTGTTCCACCCTGTTCCACATCTGTTTCTGACTGCTACTGTCTGCTTCATCTGTTCCATAGACGAAAAATAAACAACATTCTGAGCGTGGTTGATGCATGAATCCCTGTTCCAATCTTGGAAACAGAGGATTTGTTCCATGAAACAAGTGAGATGTTTCTGGCTACTCGGCATTGTTCTCAACTTCCAGAGGTTCCGGTTCCTCTAAGTTCAGGTCATATTTCGAGGCGAGCTGCTTGACGATATCTCCCTCCTCTAGGCCTGTTTCCATGAGGCGCAGAGCTTCGCTTCGGATTCCTCGCACCAATCTTTGGACTATCGGTCTAGCTATCGTTGCAGCTCGCTCTTTCGTATTGGCTCTAGCCAAGTATTCTTGGGGAACGTATTCTCTAAGCTTCTTCTCGACAAGTTTCAGGAAGATTCTCGGCCTTAGCGCTTCGACCTCCCAACAACGCCTTCCATACTTCTTCACGTAGTCTTTTGCTCTGGAGTCTCTTCTATTGACTGGGAGCGATAGCGGCTTATGCCGTTCAATTTGCTTCATGGTTAGCGCTATCCTTTCAACCTGTATCCCCATCTCTCTTGCTGCAACGCTTTCAATCAATAAGCCTGAAGGGTCGAAATCCCCGACGTAGAGTATCTTGGTGACGCCTCTTTTCGCGGCCCTCAGAAGAGCCCTGCGATACATCGATAGGCTTGCGAAACCCCGGAGCACTTGGATACCTATCCGGTGTCTCCTCGCCAAGTCTTCTAGGAAGCTCCGTATGGCATCTTTTTCGACCCAGAGCTCGATCGTGCTGAAGGGCAAAGGGGCTTTGACAAACGGGCGTGTAGGATCATGAAACTTCGCATTTAGCTCTGGAAACTTTCTCCGGAGCTTACAAAGATGATAGCTAAGCCTCTTGTAGGTCCTTCTTCTGGCTGAGTACCGAAACCTGCTTACGAGAAGGTAGAAAACCTGCCGAACAGTCAACTTGGGAAAATTCCTTGAAGTTTGCAGTATTCTCGCTTCCAGGAGACGGGAAGCTCTGCCCTTGGTCTTGACAGCTTTGAAAATCTTAGATGATCGCTTCGACATGAAGATCAAGTCACAGGTTGAGAAAGTAGGTCGGACAGCTTCTCAACTAGCTTCTCTTTCTTGCCATAGGCTTGCTTGTTAAGAAGCGATATCAGGGCATTGGTGACTTCCTTGTAGGGCTCGATCAATTGGGTCACAGCGTAGTCGAGGAACTCGTGCCGAAGAGTCCTCAGAGCATCTTGGAGGTTTTCAGAGTAGACGTGTATGACACCAGCCTTCACTTCTCCATCTAGGTTGCAATCATGTTTCGGAGACCAGACCACCTTGAGGTCATGTCCGTAGTTGAGAAGGCGTTGGAGTTTCTTCAGCTCGTTTTCGAGTCCGATCCGGCCTGCCCTGCGTCCCTGTGGAAAAGTCAGTGAAGCTCTTTTATGAAGCGGATTTAGCCGAGATCTGGGTCTCATCGCCTCAAGATCACTCTGCCTGACCGTGCGAATTTGTGTTAGCGTTGCCTAAGTCGAGCGACTTCTCCCTATCCTTCTGAGCCTCAAGCCAATCCATTACGAGATTGAAAAACTGAGAGGCTTGTTCAAGGAAGATGCGTTGACCTAACGACTCCTCCCGATAGCTCTTGATGAGGGCTAGGTGACTCTCGATCTGCTGTCCGAATTTGCCGAGAACACTCCAGATCTCGTTTCGGAGCTCCTCGACAGTGCTCCGAATTTGGTTAATCTGGAGGAATCGTTCTAAGCCTTGAACATCAATCTTCAACTCTAAGGTTCGAGGCTTAGGCGTATCATCCACGCTCAATGTGACACCCATGGCCGGTACAGAAACGACGCGCGGAAGGATCGTGGCCTCTTGCTCTGGCAGTTGCGGACCAACAAACTCTACATTGCGAAGTGTGTGAGTCAGCTTATCGTTGAACAGTTTCGCTTGATCAGGGGGCCATCCATACCGGATTACTTCCCGCTGAAGCCAATGACGCCAAGCATCCTGCGAGGCATGTGGATAAACCCTAACCGTTCCGTTCCGCTCTAACTGAGCTGAACAAGGGTCATTGTTGACTTTCCAACCGATCTGCTTCATGCCAGTCCGCAGATTCACCACCGGGGCACTCAACCGACGAACCCAGAAAGAAGGGACATGCACGTACCAGAACCCAAAAGACCCTTCATGATAACCAAGATTCGGAACGGGATCATCAAAGGGAACGCCTGAACGCCTACGTTCAGCTGTGACAAGTCGGTAGACACCACTGCGCTTGCTTTGGATGCGCTCGATGTAGTTGGCACGACACATGCGGCTGAGAACTTGACGCGCCTTTGCTGCTGACCAGCCGAACCTAGTAGTGATAGCCTTAGCGTACACTATGGGCTCGCTGCGAAGATAGTCAAGCACAAGCTGCCAGGAGCTAGGCAATGTCACACAAGAAGACCCCCTGTGAGATGTGACGCGACTGTGACAGGCACGAGCAAGATCCTCCCATAACTAGGATACGTATTCGATGCGTTTTTCAACGGGTCCTATCCATAGATACGGACGTTACGCACACTAAGTGGAACTCGGTTCCCTTTCAGAGGGAACGGCAATGAAAGAAGAGAGAAGAACCGACTCGATTAGGAGCTTCTTGAGGGTACTATTGTGGCTAGAGCGTTTTGTAGCGTTGCCTTGGTCGGATCTCAAGAAGCTGACTGGCCTTGGGAAAGCGACTTTGAAACGGTCAATTGACTTTCTGAAAACTTATACATTCGAAACGGGACCGGTCGTGTGGCGGGACCCTGAAAGGAAGAAATTGGCGATCACCACCGAAGGAATAAAGTTCCTGAAGTGGATTAGAAGACCACATCGGAGAGAAGCCTCCAGGTGGAAACGTGCTATTCAACTAGCACAGAGCGACACAAATCAACCTAGTACGATTCACGCTACAGATCTTCGCCGCGAAGACTCAATCTATGTTCCATTTACTGTTGCATGGCCGAGAGGCGATGGCTCAGTAAGCACGCAAGGAGTCGCCATCATCCGGAAAGCCGGGGATCTCAATATGGAAGAAGCAGAAGACCGAATCTATCGGATCATGTACTTTGGTAGTCATCCTTGGCTAGGTGCTTCGATCGAATACCACTATGCTCAGCTACGAAGATCACGAACAACTTCATCATTCTAGTTCTATCAGTTTGAGCGGTATTTGCACCTATCTAGGTCCAGAAACCCTCGGGTCGTGGTTATTCGTTGTTCCGCAACCCCAGGGTAACTCTCATACAGCCTCGGAGAGGGCAGAGAAAGAGGATTCACTTAATTTATTAACTGAATCCCGCCCGGTCCACCAATGTAGCGCAGCGCAGCGAAATTGCCTCAGGTTCGGTCCAGTCCAAGACGTTGGTGCTTCTAGAGGTACGCACTTGATTTCATCGGCCGCAGCTATCTTTGAACCGAAGATTTCCACATTTGAAATTTGCATCTTTTCGAGAAGGCGTCTTCAAAATGAACCCAAACTAGAATTAAGTGGTAGTTGGGTGGCTTTGGATTCCTGTTCAGCCCCTTGCTGGCTTTTTCGCCATTCAGGCGAGAACTCAAGGTTCTTGGTTACATTGATACTATTCGTCTCTGGACTAGGAAAATGTGAGTTCATTGTATTGATTTTGGCATGGATTTCCGTACAAGACTTTGATCGCTCTTTTGCTGGGGTAGAAAATCACTGAACGCAGAGTACTTGCATATTTGCCGTGTCGACAGATAGTATTTATTGAAGGTTCATTATCTTTGCCATGATCACGCAGGATCGCGATTATTGTGTTTTCGTCAATTCCGGTCCTATTTCTCAGCAGTTCTTGAACTCGTTTCAATCTTTGTTCGCTAGATTCGTGCACCCTGACATCAATCAACTCTTTGGGAACCCTACCGACATACACGGCATCATAAGGAATTTCGAGCTGCTGCATTTCTTGTGTAAGATAGTGGTTAGTGTTGATGATCTGACCGCCCATCATCTCACGAATTGACGAGTGATTGGATGTTATCTCAACCGTTCTTATGTGTCCTTCTGCATCAGCTAGCATTAGAAGAGCGTCATGTCCGCCTCGTTTAGCTTGTGCTAGGAATTCGACAGCCTCATCTACGCTTCTGCATGTTTCAAGCATTTCTTGCAAGGCCATTGAGAGTGGCGTGAAATACTTCGGCTTTTCTACAGTGTAAGCAAGATTGTAAGTGACAGTTAAGCCGTGTTCGTTCATGCCATCTAACATGCCAGGTAGAGGGGCCATCGTACAGCCAAGGGTTTTGTACCCTTCTTTTGGTCTTGTTTCACGCGTTAGGTGGTAGGGTGCCAAGTCATTCACATAATCGAAATTCTTAGCAACCATCGTTTCCTTCATCGCTGTCTTTTGTGGGCTAAACCCCAAACTGGTGCACGCTTGAAGACGGAAGCTTGGCTTTCCAATTAGCAACTCCATTGACTGCATGAACAAGATGGTTGACAAGTCTATTCCTGCGCCTTCAGCTATGCCTTCCAAACGTTGTGCTTGTTTCGGATAGTATTCGAATATATCATTCTTCAATAGCTTAGTAGCGCGGCGCTTAGCCATCATCAGAAAAAGAGAGGCTGGCAACAGTCTAGGTTTCATAAGCCTTACGGCTTCAAAATTCCGAATCTGTTCTCTGGTATCGAATATTAGTCCACGAACAGCGCGTCCTTGTTGAACGCCTATCTCGTGATCGTCCCCAGAAAAAGCATGCAACACTACTTTGGTCACTAGAGCAACCCGAATCTAAGGGTCCCAAAACCACATTTATGATTTTGCAAGCTGATGATCCCCACTCAGAACATAAGCATCGCCAAAGAGCCATCGGACTGACCTGTTGCCTAGAATTCTGTGCTTTACGCGATGAGGTCAGAAGTATCATCAAATAAGAAATCCCCATGTAAACCAGAGAGAGGATCCCATTCAATGACTCTAGGATCTCGTTGCTCTTCAATGCATCTTTCTGTAATGCAAATGCCACAACTCATAATAAGACACGAAGTCGCAATAGAGAAACCGCAGGGCCTTCACATTGTCAGTGAGGTTGTTCTCAGGAAAAGAAATACCGATTGAGATGCACAAAGCGAGAATGGTGCAAAAGATTTGGTTGAGTCCTGTCGAGGAGAGGCTTAAGGCTATAGAAGAAGCTGGCTACAACACATTTCTTCTCAAAACGAAGGACATATTCCTAGACATGCTCACCGACAGCGGCGTAAACGCCATGAGCGATAACCAGTTCGCCGGCATGATAAGAACCGATGACGCATACGCTGGCAGCATGACCTTCTACG
>Ga0315309_1001623_pt1 | contig 13370 bp, 14 predicted proteins | sample TDP4_MG_FD_203080 | JGI IMG/M metagenome (GOLD analysis project Ga0315309, IMG submission 203080) | Freshwater sediment microbial communities from Lake Towuti, South Sulawesi, Indonesia - TDP4 | ecosystem: Environmental > Aquatic > Freshwater > Lake > Sediment | place: Indonesia: South Sulawesi...
AACTTCTGCAAATTCGTTTTTCCTCTGCTTTGGCAACATTCTAGATTTCAACTTGTTCGATTTGTCAACCGAGAAAACTGGGCAGAGTTCTAGCAACTGAAATTAGCCGCAGAAAAACCTAGAGGGGTCTATCACTATTGGTTGCGCGGCAAACCAAAAATTGACTGAGCTATGAAGGAAATGGCTAATACTGAACAATGCCGATGGTGGCAAAATCTTCCGCAAACGAAAATAGGTGTAGATAAATTAAAAACGACGGTCGATAAGTTTTTATTTACGGTTAATTGTCTAAGGTAAATACCCAATAAATCTGTCGAGGATAGCTATGTTAGGATTGATGGGCGATGGTTAGAAAAGCACGCATACGATTAACAAGCACAGACTACAATAAACTGGAAGAAGTATGTGAGGAACTAAAGGTCATCGCCCAGAAAACAGGGGTCAAAATAAACGGCCCAGTTCCACTACCAACTAAAAGGCTAAAGGTGCCAGTTTTAAAGTCACCTTGCGGCGAGGGAACATCCACATGGGACAAATGGGAAATGCGAATTCACAAACGCCTAATTGATATTGATGCTGAAGAGCGTGTAATGAGGCGCATTATGCGAATTCGTGTTCCAGAAGAAGTGCACGTAACCATAGAACTTCTTTAATCATTAAAATGGCAGTTATTCTCTTTGTTTAGCCCATTTGAACAGTAAGCATTCTCCACATCTTTCCAGAAATTCCAGACCCTTCTTCGTCGTTTTTAGGCGACGTTTTTCATCGATTTCCAGCATTTTTTTCTCTAGTAATATGCTGAAATATTGTTTTGATTGTGTATATGAAAGGCCTGCGTCTCTCATTAGTTCTGTCTTTTTCTTTCCAGCGTGTGCTTTTCTCAATATTTCCATGGTGATATCGTGTCTGTCTCTGTTTACCATTTTTATCCTACTAGAAGTTGTTTTCAATAATATCTAAGCTTTTTCATGTGGCAAACAGACGTTATTTCTGATTATGTTTTTACAAGGCAAGTCCATACGAAATCAAGGTAAGAACTAAGCTTCCTATGAAAGCTAAAACCCAAATTTTTTTGTTCCATAGGAAGATTTTGAATCCGTCAAGTAGCCCGAAAGGAATTAGGTTAAAAAGTGCTATCCAAGCGTTGAAGGCTGCGCCGAGCATAAATGTTAGATTGTATTGTGGAAGGAGAAACGCAATTGCCAAAAATATTGTTGACAATGCAATGTTTGTTGCTGGTCCTGCTATTGATATTTTTCCCATACTTTCTTTTTCTGCTAATCCTGCTACCATGACTGCGCCTGGAGATATGATTTTGAATGGTGAGATTATGGAGAGTAGCGTTAAAAATGCGCCCATAATCGTTAGCCTAAACTCTGCCCAGTATCCCTTTCTTTGAGCGGCTATTTTGTGGGCTATTTCGTGTGTGAGGAAGGATGTGGTGAATATTATTATGAATGAGGCTAATATGGCGTAATCAACATAGAAAATGGTGGAAAAACCCATAAAGGATAGTCCAACGCCTATGACAAGTAGTGCGGCTATTGTTAAATGTGTAATTTCTTTATTACTAAAATGTATTTTTGCTTTTTTTGTTTCAGTTGGCACGTAAGTAATGGTGTATTCGTAGGGTTTCTGTTGAGCAACTATTGGTTCTGTTTCTTCCGTTGGCGTGCGTGCAAGTTCCATTTTTGGGCATTCATGATTTTCTGGTAAGCGGTGTTCTGAGCAAAAATAGTCTCCGCAGTATGGGCATCTGAAGGGTAGGAACACTTCTCTTTGGCATTTTTGACATTTCATTACTGTATTCGCCTTTTGCGTTAAGATGCTGTGAGTTAATCGTTTATATGTTTCTCTTTAATCCTACGGGAAAAGTTATGCATACTTCAATGTGCTAAATACTTAAAACTAGCGATAATAAGCTAAATTTAGGTGTTAACAGTTAAATGTGGTGAAAAGCATTTGAGGGCTTTCAGTTTTGTTCATGCTGCAGATTTACACTTAGGCTATTCACAATATGGTCTAGAAGCCAGACGTGAAGACTTTGACAGGGTTTTCCAAGAACTAATCGACAAAACCATAAAATTAAAACCAGACTTCATGATTATAGCCGGAGATTTGTTCCATCAGGCCCGTCCATCAAATACCACATTAGAAAATGCCATCAAAAACTTTAGTCGCCTTCGCGAGGCTGGAACACCAGTCTTAACCGTTGACGGTTCCCACGATTCAGCGCCCAACGTTATAACTGGAACTATTTTGAATCCTTTAGACAGCGCTGGACTAATCTATCATTTGCCAAGAAACGAGGGCGCTTGCTGGCAGAAGCCAGATTGCTGCTACGTTTATGGTGTACCCAACTTTAGAACGAGACGCAAAACCGAAGAGCAACTTCCTGCTTTCATGGAGCAAAACAAACCAACGCCAGACCCTGCCCTATTCAACATTTTCGTTTTTCACATGGCTTTAGACCTTCCTAGCGTTAAACCTCCCTACATGGAGGCTGAAGCTCCGCCCGAGCTTATACCAGAAGGCTTCAATTATTATGCAGCTGGACACGTGCACACCCCTTACAAGGAAAAGTTTAAAACTGGAATGCTGGTCTACAGCGGATGCACAGAAACAGTCAATTACGATGAAACCAAAATCAAGAAAGGCTTCTACCATGTTAAAGTAGACGAAAAAGGAGCAGTTTCCCCCGAATTCATAGAGCTTGAATCTCCCCGCAGATTTGTTACCCTAGAACAAGATTTTACGGGTTTAACTCCATCAAAAATAACGGAATTAGCCGTACAACTTGTAAAGGAAGCCGATGAAGACGGCGTAATCCTCATTCCTGTGCTGAAGGGAGTCCTGCCTGCAGAGGCAAGTCGTGCAGAAGTGGATATTGCCCAAATTAGAAATGCTGCTGAAAAGGCCTTGTTGGTGCATCCACTTGTTTTGTTACGTGAAAGTGAGGTTTCAGAAGAAGTTGTTCGCTCCATATTCGAAAGCGAATTCAAAGATTTGAAAACGAAGGCTTTCGAATATTTCTTACAAATTTTCTCTGAACGCCACAGCCGTGATGAAGCTGAAAAAATAGCCCGCATCGCTGTCAGCCTAATAGAACCATTGACCAAGAAACAAGAGGAAAAAGTGAAACAAACCATAGAGGAGCTTCTGCAATGAAAATCGAAATTGTTCAACTAGAAAATATTCGCTCTCATGTGAAATCAACAGTACCGTTCGCAAAAGGCTTCAACTGCCTTGTAGGCGGATTAGGCTGCGGAAAATCCAGCATCTTGTACGCAATAGACTTCGCCTTGTTCGGAGAACCCCTTGGCAGAAGTTACGAGTACTTACTACGTGAAAACGCAGAAAGCGGAAATGTTACGGTTCAGTTTGTTCAAAATGGAAAAAACTACAAAATATCCCGTGGACTGAAAAGACGCGGAAAAGGCATAAGCCAAGACAGTGACGCACTAAAACTTTTCGAAGCCGAAAACCTAATAGCAAGCGTGAAAAGCGAAGCCGTCGAAGAACAGCTTAAGGCAATAACAGGATTGGACAAGGAACTTTTCCGCGAAATAGTTTGGGTTAGACAAGAAAAGTTAAAAGAACTTTTAGACGCCACGCCAAGAGAAAGACAAAAACGCTTAGACGAATTGTTTGGGCTATCAGACTACGAAACAGCATGGAGTAACCTCGTAGGCTATCAGCGGGAATACGAAGGAGAAAGAAAAGCTTACGAAAAGGACCCAGACATTGTCGGAATGGAAAAACTAAACGTGGAATACAACCGAACAGTTGAAGAATTCTCACTCATCGAAATTCAATTGCAAGAAACAACGAAAAAGCTGAACGAAGCCAAAAAAGCCTTAGAAGAGGCTGATTCGAGACTTAAAAAGCTGGAGGAGACAAAAGCACAAGTCGAAGAACTCAAACGGAAGGAGGCACAAATTCAAACAAATCTGACAAACATAGAGGATACATCAGCTACATTAGCTGAAAAAATTGAGCAGAAAAAGAGTACAATTGAAAATTCTAAGCAACGCTTAACCGCCATAGAAACACAAATAGAATCTCATAGGGCTAAACTAAAAGAAATCGGAGTTTCGCCAGACCAGCCACTTGAAGCTTTAAGACATTATCTGGCATCATTTGACGATCAAATCTCCAGCCTAAAGGGCGAGCAAGAAGCAGCTCTCAGAGGCATGCGAGATGGTCAGAAAAGAATTTCTTCGCTTTCTGCTGAGAACCGCTGTCCCCTCTGCATGCAACTACTGACGGAGGAATACAAAAACGGCCTAATGCAAAGAATTCAAGATGAAAACAGTGGAAGACAAAAAACTGTAAGTCAACTTCAAAGCGACATCGAAGAGCTTCAGGAAATAAAGAATGAGGCAAATGCAGCTTTTTCAAACCTACAGATGCTTGGACCAAGAGCTGAGGAGTTAAAAACCCGCTTAAATGATGAATCTCAATTGTTGGCTGAACTTTTAAAAGAGTTTGAGGAGAAACAAAAATTTGAGAAAGAATTGCGCTTGCAGCTTGAAACTGTGCGAGTCGAAGTCAGCAGATTTGATGTTTCCGAGCTGGAAACCGCAAGGACTCAAAGAGAACAAGTCTTCCAACAATATTATTTGCTAGATTCTGAGTTGCGAACTAAAGAAAACCGCAAGAAAGACCTAATTAAGCGTCTAGACGAAGCAAAAGAGAGAATAGACCAAGCTCAGCAGAAAATTGAGCGTATGCAGAAAATAGCGAAGGTTATTGAGGTTATCGGCGGCATCCGAGATGCTTACAGAAGCATTCAGCCTAAGCTACGCAGCGAATTTGTAAAAGTCCTAAGAAACTTCATTCAGCAAGTTCTTGACAACTTGGTAGGCGGAGAAGGACCACTAATAAACATCATAATTGACGAGACTTACACGCCCTATGTTAAAAGCGAGAGCGGTTTTGAAAGGGAAGTTTCAAACCTCTCTGGCGGAGAAAGAACGTTGCTTGCTTTTGCCTATCGTCTAGGTCTAGGTCAGTTAATCATGCAGTCTAGAACTGGTCATGGATTAAGCATGCTCTTGCTTGACGAGCCAACAGAAAGCCTTGGAAGGGAAGACGGTTCAATAGACCGCTTAGCTGAAGCAATCTCACGCCTTAAAGCCATAGAACAAATAATAGCAGTTACGCACAGTGAAGCTTTTGCAGAAAAAGCTGAACATGTGATATGGCTTGAGAAAGAAGTAGGAATAAGCAAGATTTCAATTGAGAAATAACCTCAAGTTAGGTTAAATTCTTAAGCAGTTTTAACATAGAACTTTTAAAGCTAAATAAAACAATTATTAGTTGGGACTAGGTATGAGAGAAACGGTTAAAAAGGTGAAACTTTTAGAACCTGTAGATGTTGACAAGATCACCATAAAAAGAGATCTTTACTTCCGTAGAGCTTACATCATTGATCTTCCTCTAGATTCTATGCCTGATCACGTTTGGCAAGACATTTTTGAACAAGAATGGAAATCAAGCAGACATTTATGGGATAGGAAACTCTTCGTGTTGGGTGATAAACTTAGGCTTGTAACCACAGCAAATGAAATTGAAGAAAAACTTGATTGGATTAAACAGGTTATAGAGCAAACCAACAAAGGCATCGAAGAGTATAATCGAGAAGCAGAGGCTCGTAGGGCTCAAATAGGAGAGCAGGTGAAGAGACAAATGCTAGAAGAGGAAGCAAAAGTGGAAGGTATCAGGAATGTGCTTAGAAGAAGATATATTGTCGCCTAAGTATCATTTGAGTAAGCGATCTTTAGACCGATAAGTTTCAAACGTGTTGAGGTCTTACTTTCTACTGTTTGCTCTTAATGATATTTTCGAGAGTGAGCATAAAGCGACAGCTATCACACATATGATCGTCTTTTGTTGGCCTATTTTTTCCGCATTTAATACACTTTTCAAGTTCCTTTGATTTTTGTTTATGCAAAATTTTCTCTAACATCGTGTTCTCCAGAAAATATCCTTGTCAGAACAATTGTAATTATAATTTATGAAATTAAAATATAGATTCTGAATAAGTCTGTGTCGGGGATAGCAAGGTTTCTTTTATTTGTTTAAAAAGAGTAAGGAAAAGGCATACTTAAGAAATCGGTTTTTCCTCAATAACCATGTTTTCTAAGATGCCAATTTTTTCAATCTCTATTCTTACAAAAAATAAGCTTACTACTCTGTTATTGATCAAAACACCGTAATGTTCTGCTTCTTCTTTGTCTCTATAGCGAACGAGTCTCAATGCCAAATCCTTCCTTTAGCTTGGAACCACGCCAATCGTTTCTACAGAAATTTTTCTTTTCTCAAGTTCCTTAGTGAAAGAGTTTATGCCCACGGAATCGCTTGCGATGTGTCCTGTGACGATGAGATTTCCTACCCCGTCAGCTTTTAGTTTTTCCAAATCTGCAGAGCTTATGTGAATGTATATAACTGTTCCAATGCCATGTTTAAAGTATGTTTTTGCAATTTCATAACCACCATTCGTTCCAGCCCCGTGTGAAACAACAACTTTTCCAGCGAGGTTTTCTGCTTTTCCAAGTCGAATCTTGATTTCTGTAATAGCATTTTTAAATTCTGGAAGCTCCTTTAAAGCAGAGACTACTTCTTGCACTATGGAATTTTTTCTTATTTTGCTGTGGATTTTTTCACGCATTATTTTTCTTCCAATCTCATCTAAGGGTGTATGTATGTTCATGTAAGGCATTTTCAGAAGCTTCACAACATCAACAGCATGCGCATAGTTTCGTGTGTGTGCTTCCACTTCTAATTGTTCAAGCTTTTTCTTAACAGCTTTTTCCGCTTCTTCAGCTGAAACGCCAGCCGCAATCATTTGTTGAATGTGCCTTTTGAAAACTTTGTGAAAGTTTATTGCTGCAGTTCCGCCTGGCGGATGATGGGCAATCACAGCATCATAACCTAACTGTTTAGCAAGCAAAAGCTCTGGAACACCCGAATCAATACAAAACAATACTCTTCTAATGTTGTCACCGCTCAAATATATAGTGCTGTCTTCGGGAATTTCTTTCAATCCAGAAAGTTTCAAAGATAACTCCATAATCTCTTCGGTATTCACTGCATAGTCACCTTCAGATTATTGAAACGCTGTTATGATAAAAATTAGGTATAAACTTAACTTATGAGGCAACATTAAATTGGAAAGTAAGACGGGTATTTAGATGCATGTGAGAACAAGAAAGGTCGCTTTGACAGAAGGTGTAACTGCTGGGGTACTTTTTGGAACAGCAGCAATTTTTATAAGATTTTTACAAGACCCAGACGCATTTTACATAGCTTTTTGGCGTCTAATAATCGCTTGCCTAGCCTTAGCTATAACATTAGTTTTTCTTGGAAAATCCTTCAATTTCAACCTCGTTAGAAAAAATCTAAAAGACCTTTTTATCCTCAGCTTCTTTCTGGGCCTTCACTTCGTATTTTTCGTATCTGCAGTAAAGGACACAACAATCTTAAACGCAACAGTTCTCGTCAACACAAGTCCAATCTTCTCAATGTTCGTATCAAGCTTTCTTTTCAAGCTTAAACCGTCACGTCTAGCAAGTGTAGGCTTAGCATTTTCATTTATAGGCATATGTGTACTTGCTTATGCTGAAACTACAATTGCGAATGCAAATGCTTATTCGAAAGGTTTTTCTCCGAGCCTGAAAGGAGATTTAGAAGCTATTTTAGCTGCCCTTGTTGAATCTTTTTATCTTAACTATGGTAGGAAAATAAGGAATCAAATGTCCATACTTCCCATAATGTTTCCGATGTATATGCTAACAGCCATCATTGTAGGAGTTTTAAGCATACCAGCCACAAACAAAATTTTAACATTACCAACTGAAACTGGAATCATCCTTCCACTGGTTGGCTTAGGTGTATTCCCAACAGCAATAGCTCATACATTATATTTTTCTTCTTTATCAAACCTGAAATCCTTTGAAACCGCGACAATGGCCTTGCTTGAACCCATTGGTGCAACGTTTTTAGGCATAATTCTATTCGGAGAGATACCTGCATATCTATTCGTTTTTGGTGCTCTATTGATTTTTCTAGGAATCTTTTTTATTGTTAAAGAGAAGAGTTGAGTGCCTTCTGGTTTGACAAAACACATAAAAAAGAATAAACGGGTATTAATGTGCTAAAATAGGGTGAGAGAATGGTAGTCAATGAAAAAATATTGAATGCTCTGAAATTGGCTACGAATCACTTAGAGAATTCAATGCTGGCGTTTAACAAAAAAGATGAAAACTTGTTTGCTGATAGCCTTTGGCATACCGCAGCAGAACTGGAATACACGCTTTTCTTACTGTCAATGAAATTCTCAGACGAAAGTGATCTATCGAAGTGGAAGCCAAATCCTGAACTTAAGAAGGTTGAAACCAGTTCAATGTTAGCCGAGGCGAAGGATTTGTTAAACAAAGCTGAAACGTATATGGCGAACGAAAAGTCGATGGATGTCTACAAGAGTGCTTACGTTGCGAGGCATTACATCCTTAAGGTTCAGGAAGACCTCGCTAAAAAGAAACGTGACATGCTCAAAAAGAAATAGTACCCTATTCTTCTTCAGCAGTTTTCTTCTCTTTCACCATCAAAATATTTTCTTTGTCGCCTATTACTCTGAAATGGTCTTTTAGTTCGCTTTTGTGAAGAAACTTTCTTAGAAGTACTCGCAGATATTTTTTAGAAACATTTTTCCCTTCGCCTTTTACGATTATGGCGTCTGTTGTTGTTTCAACTTCGGCTTTTGTTTTTTCTTTTAAGATTTCAGCTAGTTCTTTGATTATGTCGCTTCCTTCACTTTTCAGTTCAGATATGTTAATTCTTGTTTCTGTCATATCTATTCACCTTATTTCCGAATCATTATAACTCTTACTTGGTCACATGCATCTTCACATGAGTCTGCAATCATCTCTAAGGCTTCAAAGAGTTGGCTTACTAAAACTGCTATGCCCGCTTTTGGCAAGTCTTCTTTTCCAAGCAGCGTTCTCGCTTTTTCATGCATATCGTCAACTCTTTCCTCCTCTCGTTCGACAGCATCCGCCGCTTGAAGGGCCTCTTCCGGGTGAGTCATAATTTTATTTACGCATTTTTGTAGAGAAAACGCACATCCTTTCACATTTTTAATCATATCTACGAATTCATCTTTAATTGATTTTGGCACATGTTCCATTGGTATGGCACCCAATATGCGTGTGGATTCTCTACTCCAGTCTGCAACCATGTCTACTCTCTTCACAAGATCCATTAAATCTGCTCTGTCTATTGGTGAGAGTTCTCCCTTTGACACGTCGTCTATAACCTTTCTTCGTAATGTATCTGCTTCTCTTTCGCTGTTAGTCACGTTTTCAATACATCTTCGTTTTTCTTTTTCGTCATTGTTTATGGCTGCTTTTATTGCCTTTTCTAACTCTTCAACTATTCCCGTTGTCAAAGCTAGGTGCCGCTGTATTGTTAACAACGCCTTTGTTTCTCTTCTCTTTTCAAACCATTTAATCAGTTCACTCAACAGCTATTTCCTCCCTCAATCCTGCTTCAGGATACGCAAACACGTGGGTCTTCTCAGGCGGGAAACTTATAGTTACTTTTTCGCCTACGTTAAACCATTCTCCAATTATGGAAGGTTTAACGATTACCACTAAATCCTGGTTTTCGAGTCTTATTTCATATCGCACGTTTGTTCCCTCAAAGGTCACTCTTTCTATTGTGCCTGAAACGAAGTTTTTGTCCCTCTTTATTTCCTTTTCCACGATGAAGGTTTCTGGTCTTACGGCTAAAATCACTCGTTCACCACTTTTTACGCCTTCGCAAACAGCTTGAACTTTTATTTCGCCACGAAGCTCTATTATCGCTCCTTTACCGCTTATTTTCGAAACATAACCTTCTAGAAAGTTTGATTCTCCTATGAAGTGAGCCACAAAGATGCTTTGAGGGTTCATGTAAAGTTCTTGTGGGGTTCCAACCTGCAAAACTTTACCTTTCTTCATAACGGCAATTCTATCTGAGATTGCCATGGCTTCGGATTGGTCGTGTGTTACATGTATAGCTGTTAATCCCAAATCCCTTATCATTCTTCTTATTTCATATCTCAGTTCATTTCTTACTTTTGCATCTAGCTGTCCTAGGGGTTCGTCTAAAAGCAGTAGTTTGGCTCCAGCAGCAAGGGCTCTTGCCACGGCTATTCTTTGCATCATTCCTCCGCTTAACTCGCTTGGAAAGGCATCTAAACGTTCATGCAGTCTAACCATTTCGAGCACCTCATGCCCAATTGTGCTCGCCTTTTCTGTGTCGAAACCTTTCACTCTCGGACCATAAGTTACATTATTCCAAGAATTCATATGCGGGAACAATGCAAAAGTCTGGAATACAAATCCGATGTCCCTGTCCTCAGGTGGAACATCATTAACGAGCCTGTCTCCAATGTAAATTTTGCCTTCATCCGGCTGAATTAGCCCCGCAATAAGCCTCAACAAAGTTGTTTTTCCGCATCCGCTTGGACCGAGTAAGGCGAAATATTCTTTATCGTGAATGTGGAGGCTTACGTTATTTACGGCAACAATTTTTCCGAACTTTTTTGTTACGTTGACTAAGCGGACATCAGGCATTTATTTTTGCCTCCCTTTTAATCCTATGTGAGTATGAAGGAATGCGTAAGGTTTTAGCGATATATTAAACATGCTAATATCTTCCTTTCCCTCTAACAATGAGTCTTAAAGCCAAGAGAATTATGAAGGAGAACAATATTAAGAAACCACAGCCTAAACCAATTTCCAATGGTGTGGCTGGCACTGTCTGTCTCACCCAATCGACAATGACTACGGGAGCTGTTCGAAGCTTGGTGACAGCTAAAGTTGCGCCGGTCTCGCTTACGCTTCGCGTGAAAACCATTATTGCCCCTGAAAGTATAGAGTACTTGGTTAATGGCAGAATTATCGTTCTAAAAACGCCTAATGGTTTAGCTCCAAGAGTTCTTGAGGCTTCTTCTAAGTCGAAACTTATTCTTTCGACAGCTGCAGACATTGACCTTACAAGGTAAGGATAGGTGATGGAAAGGTGTGCAAAGACAAGCAACCATGTTTCGGGGACGAAGGCAAAGCTTTCCCAAAAAATCTTGAGAGACGCCCCTAAAGCGGCTGATGTGACAATTAAGGGGATATTAACAAGGATATCTAAGATTCCTGAAACTTTTTTTCCAAATATTCCTCTTGCAATAAGAATTGCCATCGGTAGACTAATAACTGCATTTATTAAGGTAACTACAGCTCCCACCCCGTATGACAATAAAAGACTCTGCCAATATTCTCCCCAAACTCCTCCTCCACCTAAAGCTTCCGGCAATGTATTTCCAAGGATAGCTTCTATTGCTGGAAGGGCAACGAAAAGAGAAGGGATGAGCACGAAGATAAAAAATGTTAAAAGTGATATTCCATTTCTTGAAGAGGCAGCTGCAGAGTAGCTTAATTTTCTTTCTGTTAACGGCCAGACTTTTTTTATCGGCGTTTTCAATCTTGGACCTAATACTCTTATTATTATGAATATTGAACAGGAAAGAATCATCAAAATGAAACTCGCAAAAACCACAGGTCCTGTTATTTCTTTGTTTGGACCTAGATGAGTTTGGATGAATGTTGCTCCATTTTCAAATAAAGGTACATAGTTTCCGTTTTCGAGTATGCCTGCAACCATCATTGTTGCGCCCGTTTCTGAAAGCGACCTTGAAAATGCAAGTATGAAGGATGCTATCAATGAAGGTTTTAGGATTGGAAATGTAACTGTTCTTGAGGCTGTGAATGGTGGTGCTCCAAGGGTTCTTGATGCCTGTTCATACTCTCTTTTGTAATCAAGTAATGCTCCAACCATTACCCTAACTATGACCGGATAGGAAAATGTGAAGTGTAACAATATAACAAGAAGCCAACCTGGCGAAACTAGCGGGCTCCCAAAAAGCGAGGCTAGTCCACTAGACCCACTCCAAAATAGTAGTAGTGAGTAGCCAAGTGCGGCTGTTGGTACAATGAATGGGATGTCAGACAGGGTGTCAAGGATCTTTAGCCATTTTGATTTTCCGCGTGTGATAAGCCATGCCATTGGAACTCCAGCTATAACATCTATTGTGGAGACAAGAAGGGCTACTGCGAAGGAGTTTCCGATGGCGTTAAGTGCACCAACCGTAAGTTCTGGTTGGCTTAGAACTTCCTGCATCGTGTTCCATTTAATTATTATTCCAAGTATTGGCGGTAGCAATATTAATGCAAAGAATACTATTACTGCGGTTAAGTATACTCCGTACTTGACAGATTTTTTTGATGAAAGCCTGTCTAATGTTTCTGTGATTTTAGGTTTGGGCAATTGTTTCTTCCGCCTAGATTCTCTTTATTAGTTTAGATTTTCTTTTTCCCATTCGTGTTCTTAGCTGATAAATTTTCCTTACAAAAAGGTGTCAGTTCGCCCGTCGAGTCATATCACGGCCATAAGCTCTGTTGACTCTCTAGCTCATCATCCTAAAGAAATGAAACGCGCAACAAAACTTAAGGCTTTTGCGTTTAAACTATTAAGCTGAGAAGTGAAGTGAAATTATGGATGTTTTAGAGGCTATTAGAGGGAGAAGAAGCACAAGAGCCTTCGAAAGTGAGGACGTGTCCCCTGAAATTGTTAGAAAGCTTCTTGACGCTGCGAGGTTGGCGCCTTCTGCTGGAAACATTCAGCCCTGGGAGTTCATAGTTGTTCGAAAACCAGAGATTAAGAGAGCCTTAGCTGAAGCAGCTTTAGATCAAACTTTCATTGAAGAAGCTCCTGTTGTAATTGTTGTTTGCGCAGATGAGAATCGCTCTTCGTATGGGTACGGCATGCGTGGCAAAACTTTGTATTGTATACAGGACACGGCTGCGGCGATACAGAATATTCTTTTGGCTGCTTACTCGTTTGGGTTAGGCACGTGCTGGATTGGTGCTTTCAGAGAGGAGGAGGCAAGAGAAATTTTGAAAATTCCTCATGGAGTAAGACCTGTAGCCATAGTTCCTGTTGGGGTTTCAGCGGAGGCTCCTTTGCCCCCAGATAGAAGGCATATAAATCATATAGTGCATTATGAAACCTTTTAGGGTGGATTTTCATGAAGATGCGTAGTTATTATTTGGGCGAGCTTACGTGGCCAGACGTGAAAGCGTTCTTGGCAGTGCATGATGTGGCTGTTGTGCCGGTTGGAAGTTGTGAGCAGCATGGTCTTCACTTGCCTATTGATACTGATGCTTTTGATGCTTTTTGGCTTTCGTTGAAGGCTGCTGAAAAGGCGGAGTGCGCTCTTGTTGCGCCGCCAATTTATTATGGTATGTCTGCTCATCACATGGATTTTCCAG
>Ga0315309_1001624_pt1 | contig 13369 bp, 9 predicted proteins | sample TDP4_MG_FD_203080 | JGI IMG/M metagenome (GOLD analysis project Ga0315309, IMG submission 203080) | Freshwater sediment microbial communities from Lake Towuti, South Sulawesi, Indonesia - TDP4 | ecosystem: Environmental > Aquatic > Freshwater > Lake > Sediment | place: Indonesia: South Sulawesi...
TCGAGACATCTGTGGCATCCACGAGCGCAAGCTTCGAAAGCTCGACGGGGATCTTGAGGGTATCTGTAGACCCCCTCCAGTTCAGGACGGCGACTCCTCCGGCCTTCAGGCCGCTATGCCATGGGATGAGTGTGACCAGACCGGAGTCCAGAACTACGCAGATGTCGGGTGCGTAGCATTTCTGCCGTGTGCGTACGGGCTTGTCGTCGATCCGCAAGAAGGCGGTGACGGGTGCTCCCCGCCTCTCGCCTGCAAACATCGGGAAGGCTTGGGCGTACTTCCCCTCGTGCAGCGTGGCTTCAACCATAATCTCTGCTGCCGTCACTGCACCTTGCCCTCCCCTGCCGTGAAACCGGATCTCCATCAATTTCTATGCGCCTCAATCAACCAAGGGTAGAGCCGTGACTCACAGGCATACTGCGATGAGGACTTAAGCCTATCCGACCGTCCATGTGACTCAGGCGTCGGCCGCCCATGAATAGGCTTGCCTCCGGCATGAGGGGGAGTTCCGAGAAGGCTTAAGAGGTCATCGACCGTACTTACGTGCGGGTTACTGTTGGAGATAAGGATCTCAGGGGATTGGTTCGTCAATCCTCGAGCGCTGCTCGAGTTCCACCAGAGATACAAGGATCGACCGCCAGAGGAGATCAAGAAGTTCTCACATGAGCAAGGTCTCGCCTTTGGCCGAGCGATAGTCGAGCAGCAGGCCATCAAGGGCAAAGACGAGAGCGCCATCGCCGCAGTCCTTAGCACCGTTCTCAGAGACGAGCCCAGCGCCAAGATACTCAGCGTGGGCGAGGGCAAGGTGTTGCTACGCAACTCAGGCTTCTGCCCCCTAATGACGGCTTGTCTTTCACTCAACCTTCCTTGGGCGTGGCTCTGTGAAGTGTTGGGTTGGCCGTTCTTCCATGGCCTTGCTTCAGCGGTCGACCCCCTAGTCAACCTCCGAATGATGAAGCAGAGAATGAATGGGGATCCATACTGCGACCACGTCTTCGAGAAGGGAGAAGGCAGGATAATCCACCCCTAGTAACTCCGACTGTATCGCATCGATCGGATCCAGTGAACTATGCCGATCCAAGAAGAATGTGTTGATCACTCTTGAACCTCGGACAGCCACCTATCGGAATTCCGGATATCATCTACATCGCAACCTACCAAGCCGCAGGAGAAAGCGGCAGCTCGGTCAGATCTCAAATCCTCCAAGAGATAGAGCACCGTTACGGGGCCAGACGCTCCGAGTCTGGTGACGCCCTAACGTTCACCTTGGAGTCTTGTGTGGCATACGTCACGTCCTTTCAGGAGGACGATTTCCCAACATTGCTGATCGCACTGAGACGAGACAAGGAGCCGGATCGGACAACACCCTTCACCCAAGTTCAGGCCGTCTGCGACGCCGTTGTTCGCCCGCTCCTGCAGTTGCTGTCGGTGAATCCGGCCTCCAGCTTCATCCTGCGCGTCAGGCAGGCGAAGAGCCTCAAAGAGGCTTTGAGCACAGCTGAAGGGTATGCCGCCCAAAGGATGAGGAGCGCCGGGATGGTGCAGGAATGCCTCGTCTCCACAATCCGAGACTCAACCGTCGATCAAGCCTGCAGCGCTCTGAGGCGGGAGCTCATCGTGTCTCCACTCAGCCGCCGTCTTGAAGAGGCGTCTTCTTCTGTCTGGAGGCTGGCTGACGATGCAACCTCATTGGCCTCTTCTGCTGGGAGACTCAGCCATTTATGGTCAGGGAGAGAGCTCATGCTGAAGCAGTTAGACGCTTCCGAAGAGAGCACCCAACTCAGAATTGACGAGATACTTATGGAGCTACGAAAACCTGCGGAGCAGCTGAAGCCTGAGGATCTGGAGGAGGTTCTGAGGGAGGTTACAGTCCTCTTCTCACGGCTCTCCGTCCTCGCTAGTACAATGCGGCGAGACCACGTGAAGGCCAGCTCCGTCCTACGCCAGATCAGGGCTCTCTTCCAAGCTTGGAGCGAGGAGAGCGTCGAGGGGTATCCGACGAACTCGGCCATCGAGCTGGGCACCTTCGAAGGCTTAGTGGCACCCTTCAGGGACTTCACCGATCGCGTCGAAGCGCTGAGAGCCCAGCTGGACACAGTCCTAGACGCTGTGAGAACCTATCTGGGGATACAGGGGCAGAGGCTGAGCATAGAGGAGCAGCGCTCCTCCAAGGAGCAGCTCATAAGGATGGTGAATTTGCAGGAGATTCTGCATAAGTTTGAGATCCTTATAGTGGCTTTCTACCTCACCGAGATGGGAAGGCTCTTCTTCGATGCTCTACTCCCGGAGACGGCGGGCCTCTTGACAATCGGCTTCATCCCGGCAGCCTTCATTATCGCCATCTCGGTCATGAGGCTCCTCCACAGGCCGCGCAGACAGGGCGAGTAAGTCCTGAGGCCTGTAACCGGGGAACTTCATTTGCCATGGCCGTCAAACCTGGGCCAGTCAAGCCAGCGCTCTCTTCCGAAGCGTTTGATGGAGTTGAGCGCGCGCTTCCCGAGCGTATTATCATAACACCGTTATGATTATATGCTGAACCGACGCTTCTTCGATATGGCAAGCCCGAAGCCGACGTCTCTCAGGAGGATTGGCTGTACGATCTTCGATGACATCTTGGGACTTGTCGGCAACACCCCCATGGTCAGGATTAACCATCTCAACCCAAATCCGAGCCTAGAGCTGTACGTCAAACTTGAGAAGTTCAACCCTGGAGGCTCGGTCAAGGACAGGATCGCGAAGAGGATGATCGAGCAGGCCGAGAAAGAAGGGGTTCTGACCAAGGACAAGACGGTGATCGAACCCACGAGCGGGAACACCGGAATCGGTCTGGCCTTGGTCTGCGCCGTCAGGGGTTACAAGCTCTGCCTTGTCATGCCTGAGACGATGACCATGGAGAGGCGTAAGATGCTCATCGCCTACGGGGCCAAGATCATCCTCTCCGAGGGCTCGAAGGGGATGAACGGCGCCGAAGACTTGGCGCGGAAGATCGTGGAGGAGGCTCCCGATAAGTACTTCATGCCGAATCAATTCGCTAACCGCTACAACACGTTGGCACATTATGAGACGACCGCGGAGGAGATATCGAGAGACACTCAGGGCCGAGTAACCCATCTCGTCGCAGGCCTCGGCACGTCAGGCACGTTGATGGGCGCATCTAGAAGGTTCAAAGAGCTGAACCCAAGAGTAAGGATAGTAGCTGTGGAGCCCGACGCCAGAACTCCGATTCAAGGATTGAAGAATCTGAGCGTGCAGTACGTACCTCAGATCTTCGACCCCGGCCAGATCGACGAGAGAGTGTATGTTACTCTTCAGACGGGAGAAGAGACCGCCCGACTCCTGGCCCTGCGAGAGGGCGTCTTCTGCGGGCCAAGCTCTGGAGCAATCTTCCACGCAGCGGTCGAGAAGGCTAAGACCATCCAGAAGGGAGTGATGGTCGCGATCCTGCCGGACGGCGGCGAGAAATACCTTAGCACCGAGCTCTGCGACCCTGATCGTTGCGTAGAGTGTGCAAGAAGGTACAACATCGTCTGCGGATATCACGACGGCGAACCGGTCAGTAGGCACGCTGTTTAGACCGCTCTCCCTCATCCATCGTGCAGAGCGCTGTTTGGGCGGCCCCTCACCTATCACACAGCTGAACGAGCCGCTGCCTCATGTCAACTGTCGCATCCGTCAACCTGAGGATTGCACTTCAGATCGAGAGTAACTCACTTGTGAGACAAATGCTCCCCTTAGGGCGTTGCGTTGGCTGCTCTAAATCCCAGTCTTGTTTGTCAAGGTCGTCTCTTCTATAGGGCCTCGACCGGTATTGGGAATAGATTGATCCGCACGGTGCTTCACCTGCCGATTCTCTTTAGGATTCGCCAGGCCAGAAGGGTGATCCATCTCGATGGTTTCTCTTTCTGCCCGAAGTCGAAGTCTGACCAGAACCTGATGACTGATTCAGGTGTAAACATTGATTGATTGTCTCGTTTCGAGAGGAGCAGACTGCCCATCTCTGATCTTTGAAGTCTGTCTTCGGCGTATTCGAATTGGGATAGGACATCGAGAAACTTCAGGATCTTGTAGTCGGTGAATGGGTACTTCGACTTCTCCCAGCCGGTTCCGACCTGACTGTCGTGACCAGCGTATCTCATCTTGCCTCTGTTTCGCCAGCATTCGAACAGGAAGTCGACTCCTCTCCGAGCAATTTCACCCTCTCGAAGTCTCGGGTTTTGGGCCAACGCGCCGAGAGCAAACATCGTGGCCATGGCGCAGCTCGGCTCCCTTTCTCTTGGCCCTCCAATCTGGCCCGTGTCCTTGCACCAGAACCCGCCATCCAGACGTTGCCGTCTGACGAGCCATTCATAGGCTTTCTCGAGTCTGGCGTCTCCGAGAAGGCCAAGTTCCGCCAGTGACTCGATTATGATAGCGCTGTGGCAGTCGCCTGGTTTTGTTGGCGGACTCCATCCGAACGCTCCAGATGCGAGTTGAGTGCTTAGGACGTATTCGCACGCTCTGGCAATTCTTTCGTCCCCTATGGTGAGGCCGAAATCAGCTAGCACTGGAAGCAACCAGAATGTGGTATCTTTCCTTGGCCACCATGTGTGGATGTCCTTTGGTCCTCCCCAGTAACCCTCGCTGTTCAGGCGTTCGAAGATCTTTCTTATAAGTGGATGCTCGGGGATCGCCTCCCTCGTTGCTACGACTAGATCGTCTCTCTCATCTTTGTCTATAAGATCGGTCAATGTGCGATAGGCTACCCATGGCTCGCCGGAGAGCAGCCATCCCACCAGATCATCTCCCAGCGCCGTCTTCAGCGTCAGGGCCAATTCGGATTCACATCATTTCTAGCCGGTCCAGCGCTTAAATCTTCAAGGCTTGCACGCCTGTCTCTGTCCGACACTTCCGAGGGCTTTCGCAGGCTCTGCTCGCAGCTCCCTGCGCATCCTGCCAGCCTCTTCCTCTCGCAACTGCAGCATATCCTACAGGTGGCCCCACCAAAACCCGTCTAAACCAAAGGGGGAATCAGAGAGCGGGAGTCCAGAAATGGCGGGCCCGCCGGGAGTTGAACCCGGGATCTCCGGCTTAGAAGGCCGACGCCTTGTCCTAGCTAGGCCACGGGCCCATAAACATCGAACCTAAACCCAGCAGGGCAGAATAAAGCTTTCATTCAATATAGATCGCTGGTCTGAGCGGCCTAGCCTCCTTGGCTCTGCCTCTCGGATCGTATCTGCTCGCATCCTCTTCACTCTGCACCGCGGCCTCCGCACCCAGCTCCTTGGACAGAAATCCCCTAGCAGACTCGATCGCTTCCCTCTCTTTCGCAGAACTCAGCTTCAGTATGGCCGCCCTTCTCTCCTCCGGAATCTCCCTTAGCTGCTCAACCAAGCCAACCACGAAGGTCGAGACTTCTCTGGCTCGGCCGCGGAACTCAGGTCGCCGAAGCAGATCCGCGACAAAGGCCTTGATACTGAAAGTTTCCTTTGCCATATCTTCTGCAACTCTGCGAAGCACTTCCCACTTCCATTCGGCTGCATAATAGTAGAATATCCTCTTTGGAGAAATCTTCGTGGCCCTGACGACGTTCAAGGTGTCGTCCAGGGTGTTTCGAACGAGCGCCTCCGCCTCCTCTGCAACAGCGTCTACCAGACTCTGATCATACTCAGGCCATCGCGTCTGCGCTATGAACCCGTCTCCACGCATACTCTCCCAGATTTCCTCGCAGACAAATGGGGCGAACGGAGAGACCATACGAACCCATATAGATAGAATCTCTCTGAGGAATCGGCCGTTAGGAGACGCAGCCCTTCGAAGATACCAGCGGATGTCATTCCAGACCTCGTAGAATGCGCTGTCAGCTGCCGTCCTGGTTTTCAGGACTTCCATGCTCTCGGCGACCTTCTTGATTTTCCTCTGGACCGAGCTCATCAGCCAGCTCTCCAAGAAGGCCTCCGCCTGACCGCCACCCATCGCCAGAATCTCTTGGGACAGCCGATAAAATGACTCCAAGTTCGATCGAACTGCCTTCAGATTCTCGGCTCTCCAATCCGGATCGTCCATGCCCTCTGCGGCGAGGAGTACCGTGCAGCGCGTCGGGTCTGCTCCGTACTGGTCGACAGCCTTTACGAGAGGTATGAAGTTGCCCTTCGACTTGTGCATCGTCTCTCCCTCGACGAGCATGAAGCCGTTGACCGAGATGCTCTTCGGCCAATATTGCTCGGGAAAGAGCGCTGCATGCTGAAATATGAAGAAGGTGAGGTGGTTGGGAACCAAATCCTTCCCTGAGAGCCTAAGATCAACAGGGTACCAGTACAGGAACTCTTGTCTCATCTGCTCAATAGTCACTACATCGAGCCCCGTCGATCTTCCGATCACTTCGGGATCGCCCTTGCCATAGTAGATGTAGTCAAAGAACTCCAAGGGCAGTTGGTCTGCGCGTATTCCAAGCGCGTTAACATATTTGCTAACTGGATAGTACGCGTTATAGATCGTTGAGTCGCTTAGAGTCTCGACGATCCAGTCCGGACTCCATGGGAGAGGTGTTCCAAGCCCCGTCTTTCTGGTGCACGCCCATTCGTGCAGCCAATCGATCACGTCCAAGAACCACTTACGAGCTTCCTCGGGGTAGAACCGCATCCCAGAGACCAGCTTCTTCGCCTTCTCCTTCCAGACCGGATCAGAGTAGTTCAGAAACCATTGACCTTCGAGTATCTTGACCGTGCAGGGAGTCGTGCATCTGCAAGTCACGGGCTGAGTGAGGTCGTACATCGAGTCGGCAATCCCCTTCGCCCTCAAGTCGCCGATGATCCTCTCCTTCACGTCCCTTATGCTCAGTCCAGCGTAGGGCCCGCAGTTCTCTTTGAGGACACCCGTGTGGAACTCCTTCTTGTACAGCATCTTCGTGATCTCATCTGCCTTGGGATCGAACTGATCCTTCACCCCAGAGCTCTCGACCAGCTCCTTCGCAGGATGGTCGCCGAAGCCTTCCACGCGGATAATCGAGATCAGACCGATGAAGTCGAGGATGTTCGGAGAGACGTCGAAGGCAGCCAGCATCTCAGGCTTCCTCTGAAGGTCCAACAGCCCAAGCAGGTCGTATGGGGCGTGTGACGGGACGCTGTACACAACGCCTGACGCGTTGTCGGGATTCACGAAGGACGCGGGAAGTATCCAAAGCGGCCTCCCATCAATCAGACTCGCACACTGCTTACCGACCAGCTCTCCACCCTTCATATTACGAAGAATCTCGACGATGCGCAGCTGCTCAACAAGCTTCTCGGAGCACCTCTTGCTGACGATCCAGAGTTCGCCGCCAACCTTGGCCTCAACGTACTCCGCTTCAGGGTTTATCCAGAGGTTTGTGACGCCATAAATGGTTTCCGGCCTGAGAGTCGCGCATGGCAGATAGCCTTCACCAAACTTGAACTTCATCAGCACGTACTCTTCGGGGGTGATGCCCTCGCCGACGAGTCTGTCCGCGTCACCGGTCGGGCTCTTGCATCTCGGGCACCAGACGACTGGATGCGTCCCCTTCGAGACGTACCCTCCATCTCGGAGCCTGGCGTACTGCCACTCAACGAACTTGCTGAACTGCGGGTGGAGAGAGGTTGTGTGGAACTCCCTTCTCCAGTCTATCGATGCTCCGATCTTCTTCACCGCTACCCTATTGTAGTCCGTGTAGTATCGAGCCATGTATTCCGGCTCGACGAACTTCTGCAGCTCTTCGGGTGGAACACCGTCCACCTCAACCAGCGCTCTGATGAACTTCTCGTCTCCGATCCTGATTCTCTCGGAGGCCCCAGCGACGGTTTCTCCGGTCCAGTGCCATGCCCAAGGGAACAGGACGTTGTAGCCTCTCATCCTCAGGTAGCGGGCGTACGAGTCGATTCTGGACAAGGTGAACGCGTGACCCACGTGAAGCGGCCCGCTCATGTATGGAAACGGGAATGTGACGAACTTCTTCTCTTTCTCTGGAGCAGGGTCAGGTTCAAAGACCCTGCTTCTCTCCCAGCGTCCGCGCCACTTCTCCTCGATTCCTCTGAAGTCCAAATTCATCGTCGATCAGCTCTTACCTGCCCCTCCGCGACGCTCCTTGCGTGTTTGAGGGCTTCATCCACTTTCGTTGCGGATACGCCTCCGCCCTGACCGAAGCGAGGGTCCCCTCCACCTCCTCCTCCCAGAATCTTGGCTACTTCCTCTGCAAGTCTGCCGCTGTGAATTCCTCTCGCAACCGCGGCGGTTCCCGCCATCGAGATCACGTTGACTTTCCGATCCACTATCAGGAGCACAACGGAAAGCTGAGGGTTCTCTTCGATCAGCCTCTGCAGCGACTTTATGGCTGCCTCAACGTCTTTACCCTTTGAAACCCGTCCTATGAATCTGACTCCGTGGAAGTCTTCAGCATCTCTCAGAAGGAGCTGAGACTCCATCTCCGCCAGGCTCTGGCTGAGCTGACCGACTTCCTTCCTCAGAGACTTCAATTCGGACGAGACATGCCTGACTGCTTCTTCCAACTTCTCTGGTGAGGAACTCAAGGTTTCAGAGACCTTTCTGACCATCCTTTCCCGTCGCTGTACGTAGTCTATGGCCGGTTGCCCAGCTGCGTACGTTATCCTCTCGACGCCGTCTTGGATTCGGTCGGTCTTGATGACCTTTATGAGACCTATCTCTCCGGTGTCGGACACATGAGTGCCTCCGCAGGCCTCGACCTCCCAGTCTCCGGTTTTGACGACTCTGATCTCTCTTCCCGGAACGACTCCTCCTTGGTAGAGCCTGAAACCATACTGTGCCTCAGCGCTCTCTCTAGGCATCCACTTCGTCTCGACCTTGAGATTCCTCCTGACGACCTCGTTGGCCAGCCTCTCCATCTCATCGGCCTGATCCGGAGTTATCCTCTCGAAGTGTGAAATGTCCACCCTAGTCACATCGAGCCCTTTCTGTGAGCCACTCTGCCAAGCATGGTCGCCCAAGACCCTCCTAGCGGCTCCGATGACAAGGTGTGTTGCCGTATGCATCTTCATCAGAGTCTCGCGTCTCTTCCAGTCAATTTCTCCTTTCACTTCGCGTGCAGCGTTGGGAAAGTCGCGGTCCGTCAGATGCACGATAACGTTTCCAACCTTCTGAACATCCTCAACTCCGATCTTCAGATCTCCCAAAGCGAGTACTCCGCGATCCGAGGGCTGGCCTCCGCCCTCAGGGTAGAAGAGTGTCTGGTCCAGAATGACGTATCTTCCATCCAGCACTCGCTGGACTCTTGCCGAGAGGCTTGTCGCGTACGGATCATCGTAGTAGAGCATTCTTGTCGCAGGGAGATCGGCGACCTTCTCCTTCAACTGCTTCTCAATCGTCGTCTCCTGTGGAGGCGCTGCTTTGAGATGCCTTCTCGCGACCAAGGCGTAGAAGTCGTCGGGCACATCGGCTCGCACACCTTCCTTTTCGGCCAGTTCCTTGACGAAGGTGGGAGGAAGTCCGTGGGAGTCATAGAGCTCGATGGTCTTTTCCGTGGAGAGCTCCGACTCACCCTGTCTTCGGATCTCTTCGACAAGCCTGCCTACAAGGCCTGATCCACGCACCAAAGCTCTCTCATACTTCTCTCTCTCGACCTCGAGTACCCTCAGGATGTTCTCCCTCATCACGGAGATCCTTGGAAAGTTCCTCCCCCAATGTGAAACCTGAAGATCGATAATCTTCGGCAACTCGTCCTCGATGCCTAGGAGTCTGAGAAGTCTGTAGGTTCTCCTCAGCAGTAGTCTCGTCAGGTAGCCTTCGCGGACGTTCGAGGGGACGACGCCCTCAGCGAGCATGAAGACTAGGCTCTTCGTATGGTCCGCCACAGCGAAGACGCTCTCAACTCCGGTGAGCGTTGTGTCCAATTCTTCAACGTCGACGTTCAGATCCGCTGCCATCTTCCTCCGTGCTTTCTTCAGATCTCCAGCCTTGTCGAGCTTCATCGCACCCGACCGCTTCGCACACTCAAGCACCAGCGGCTTGTCAAAGTCGACTCTCGCAATCTCAAATATGCGATCCAGAGTCGGACCATATATTGCGTGGAAGCAACTGGGCGAACCTTGAGAGAGCCACGTGTACCTCTCTATCCCGTAGCCCGTGTCGACCGTCTTGATCGGAAGCTCCGCCAAACTGTCGTCCTGCACCTTGAAGTACATGAAGACCAGCGTTGAGACCTCGAGCCCCCGCACAATTCCTTCCACGTCGGGCCCTGCATTTCCTCCCCCAGACCAGAAGTCCTCTTTGTACGTGATCTCTTCCGACCGGACGCCGAGCCTCGAGACCATAAAGTCGTGGTGATACCTTATCGTCTGATCCTTCCAGTAGACGCTCTTGTCCGGGTAGTTGAAGGCGTGGGCTCCACCCATCTCAAAGATGGTTAGGTGCCTACCAAATGTGGGGCCAACATTATCGATGTCGACAAAACGCATACAGGGCTGGCTGACAACCAGCGGGTTGGCTGGCGGTGGGATCAACCCATCCGTTACGTACGGCTGGAAGTCGACTATGCTCGCATCAGTGAAGAAGAGGTCGTCTCTCCAGCGCGAGACGACCGGATATGGACTGACCCTCTTGTGTCCGTTCTCCTCGAAGAAGGACAGGAAGAGCTCTCTCATCCCGTCCAGAGTGAATGATCGTGATGTAGGGGGGCTGCCTATGAAGGTGTACTCGACGCAGGGGCTCTCTCCGCAGAGGACTTGATCCCTTCTCTGCGTCCAGAAGTACTCGCCGCATGACGGGCATCTCTTCCTGACGAATTGATTCTCATCAAAGAATGGGACGTGGTATTCGCTCTCAGGGAATGTCCTCAATCCGATGCCCCGTATGAGCTATAGAACTCGGGCTTGAACGCATAATAACCTATCCGTCAGCCAAGGGAGAAAAAAGATCAGAGCAAAGATGCAGGAGAGGTTTGGACCCGGTTAACCGAACAGTGCACCCAGACCTTCCAGCGCTTCTTCCGGTGCCTTCTCTTCCTTCCTTTCTTCTTTCTTCTTCTCTTCCTTCTTCTCGGCTGGTTGAGATGGCGCGGTTGGTGGAGCCGCCACAGCTAAGCCGGGCGCTGCTTTCAGCGCCTCGTCAATGTTGACCTCCGAGAGCACGGCCACAAGAGCTTTGACCCGTGCCTCATCAGGCGTGACTCCAGCTGCTGAGAGAACGCTCTTGAGGCTACCCTCATTGATTTCCTTGCCAGCCTTGTGAAGGAGTAGTGCCGCATAGACGTATTCCATATGGTTCTCCTCCGTCTTATCCGAACAGTGAGCTTAAGCCAGCTGCTGCCTCCTCAGGCTTGCCTGCAGCTTCCTCAGAAGGCTTCGCCTCTACTTTCTCGGCCTCCTTTTCAACCTTTTGCTCCTCCTTAGATGGGGCGGCTGAAAGCTGTCGGGGAGCCGCGTCTCTATTCTTCTCGGCCACTTTCATTCCGAGGACATACATCTCTCGGTACGCCCGCGAGATCATCTCTCCGATTGTGTCCTTGGTCGGAAAGCCTGAGACAATTGAGAGGCCGAAGGCTTCAGTTCTGCCTCTGAGCAGGATATAGCGAATCGTTTCCAGAGTTGGATATGATGAGTTTGCCGCAAGATTCAGTGCTAGCCGCTGAGCTTCTTCGAATTCCTTGCGGTACATTGATGGGTCAATCTTCAACGAATCAGCGAGTAGCACTAGGCCTTCATCATACGCGGCATTCAGCGTGAGACCGGACTCGATCGACTTGATTCCAAGCCGTGAAAGGACACTCGCCAACTTTCCAGATATGGCCTCTCCCGTACGGCAGACGGTGGTGTCCTTGACCACCCAGACGCTGCCTGTTTCGATCTTTGTGGCGAGACCTATCTCGGAGAACTCGCTGATGATCGGCCCTGGAGGGAGGCCGGTGTTACCCGCTGGCACCACTATGTCACCTTGAGCGACATCACCAGCCTTTGCGAAGATCTTGACTCTACTCTTATCGAGAAGTATCGAGAGCCTGAATGGGTTTAGATCTGTTGAGAGGAAGATGTTGGGTCCTTCAAGGGCATCGGCCAGCTTGTTGATCCCGGGTCTCGCCTGCTCCGAGGCCTGCATAGCGAGCCGCATGAGATTGTTCTTCGAGACGCGAAACTTCACGTCCTTCTTGAATCTCCTTCGCAGCTCTTGCAGCTGAGCAGTTCTGACCTTCTGGAGAGATGCACAGCCGAGCACTCTACCCGACTGAATCAGGTCCGTCAGGCTTCGGACCTCTTGAAGCTTCCAGTCAGGAACTTCCTTGCTGCTCAAAGTCGTCCACCTCAGACGAGTTCAACCTTCGAAGGGGCACCCATCGTCGTCTTCAAGGCCACCCTCCTGAAGTTCCTCACGCCCTTCTCAAGGCGTCCCTCAAGACGAGAAATAACTGCCTGCACGTTCTCCGCTATCTTCTCAGAACTCATGTCCACCGTCCCTACACGACACTGGACTGAGAGCTGATCGCGGAGCCTTATGCGGGCAAGTCGGCGGTGTCTGCCTATCACCGAATCGATTGGCGCGTTCGGAGGCACAGGTGTGGGCATCTTGCCTCGGGGCCCTAGCTGGCCCCCCACTGTCTTGCCCACTAGGGGCATTAGCGGTGCCTCCGCGATGAAGAAGTCATAAGATGAGGCTATCTTCTTTGCGGCCTTCTTGTCTCTGCCGAGTTTCTCCAACTCGTCACGGTCGACCACGAGGTCTGCCTTTGCGTTTCTTGCTCTGAGAGCTAGGTCCCCACTTGCTATCACACATACTCTCACGGTCTTGTTTGCCTGGTTGGGCAGCTCTACGCTTTCCACGAAACGGTTCTCAGGCTTCTTCGGATCTATGTCCTTTAGCGTGACGATCAGGTCTAGCGATTGGGTGAACTTGGTCTCTTTCGAGGCTTTTTTGGCCTCTTCGACCGCTTTGGCGATCGCCTTCATGTCGAGGGGCAAAGGTTATGGCCTCAGGCGTGTGGCTGAAGGCACTTCTGGCGTGGCTTATTTAAGGTTTGATACCGTCCTTTTGCGTCTTGGCTCATCATTTTCTCTTGTAGAAGAGTCTTGCCCAAATCCCACACCCCACCTTGCGCTTTGGATCCCACGACCAGAACATTCAACGTAAGGTTGAACATCGAACCAACAGTGGGCACTCCTTCAGTCACGGTCTTGGCCCACCGCAATCTTCATGGAAACAGTTCGCAGAATTGGACAGGAATTGCGCCAGAGTTTCCTTCTGCAGTCTTGGCACTGTTAGCCGTGGCAGTGACGTTGTCGGTCGCCCTCTTCTTGTGGGAAAGCAAGCGATCGTTTGCGGACGATAGACAAAGCGTGCTGTTAGTAAATGAAAGGAACTAGTCTCTTGGTTCTCCTCACATATTCACGGTATTCGTCTCCGAATCTTTCGACGAGCA
>Ga0315309_1001625_pt1 | contig 13368 bp, 13 predicted proteins | sample TDP4_MG_FD_203080 | JGI IMG/M metagenome (GOLD analysis project Ga0315309, IMG submission 203080) | Freshwater sediment microbial communities from Lake Towuti, South Sulawesi, Indonesia - TDP4 | ecosystem: Environmental > Aquatic > Freshwater > Lake > Sediment | place: Indonesia: South Sulawesi...
CAGCCTCAGTTCAGGAGATGTATGATTTTACTCGGGAAGCTTTCGATTTGGCTGATAAGTACAGAAATCCTGTAATTGTGCTTGCCGATGGGATTTTGGGCCAGATGCTCGAGCCGGTAAGGATTGTGAAAGGGAAAACCAATTTAAAATCCAGTGTTAGAAAAGATTGGATTCTGGATGGCTGTAAAGGGAGAGAGCCTCGAATGGTTCGCTCACTCCTGATGGATGAAGGAGACCTGGAAGAGCACAACTGGAAACTGAATGAGAAGTATGAAAGGATGAAGAGAGCAGAAGTAAGAGTGGAGACAAATAATCTCGAAGATGCTGAACTGGCGCTTGTTGGCTATGGCACCTCTGCACGGATATGCAGAGAGGCAATGGAGACTGCAAGGAAGAAGGGAATGAAGGTGGGACTGGTTAGACCAATTACACTCTGGCCCTTTCCCGAGAAAGTCGTAGCTGAAAATGGAGATAAATTAAAAGCATTTCTGGTTGTAGAAATGAGTCTAGGGCAGATGGTTGAGGATGTGCGGTTAGCGACTAATGGGAAATGTCCGGTATATTTCTATGGAAGGCCCGGGGGTGGCATTCCAGAAGTAGATGTAATTGTGGAGAAGGTTGAGAAAGTATTAAAATGAAGAAACTGTTTTCCCGACCAGAAAGTTTAACAGCAAAAAGAAATCTCTATTGCCCGGGTTGTGGGCATGGGATTGTTCACAGGCTAATTGCTGAAGTCATCGATGAACTGGGAATAAGGGATAAGACGATTGGCGTTGCACCAGTGGGATGCGCTGTTTTTGCTTACGATTACTGGAATTTCGACGTTACAGAGGCAGCGCATGGAAGGCCTCCCGCTGTAGCTACAGGAATTAAAAGGGTCCTTCCGGACAGAATTGTTTTCACCTATCAGGGTGATGGTGATCTGGCTGCAATTGGCACTGCAGAAACGGTCCATGCTGCCAATCGGGGAGAAAATATTACCATCATATTCATCAATAACGGTGTCTATGGCATGACCGGTGGTCAAATGGCTCCTACAACGCTCATAAATCAGAAGACTACCACCACTCCTCTGGGAAGAGACCCTAAAATTGCTGGCTATCCGATTAAGATTTCGGAAGCGCTAGGTCAGCTGGAAGGTTCTGTTTATATTGAGAGGGTAGCAGTCAATAGTCCTAAAAATACCATTAAAGTAAAAAGAGCAATTAAGAAGGCATTTCAGACTCAGATACAAAATAAAGGGTTTTCGCTGGTGGAAGTACTCTCCATGTGTCCCACGGGATGGGGGGTTGACCCCATTGAAGCACTTAAATGGATTGAAGAGAAGATGGCACTTACTTTTCCGCTGGGCGTGATAAAAGATAGAACCTCTCTGTAGAAAAAAGAGAGAAACGAAGAAGAAAAGTTCATTTTTTTCTTCCTGAGAAATTTTTTAACGCAAAAAGCTGCGGGCTTCTGTAGGGCGCAAAATAATTCGCGAGCTTTTGGCTCGCTCAAGATTTTGCTTAGGAAGAGATATAGCCAGCCCTTGCTTTTTGCTAAAATTTCTAATGTCATCAAAAAACGAACTTTTCTTCTGGGAAGTAAAATCTATCGAGGGAGATTGACAGAAGGAGGCGCATCTATGCGGGAAGAAATAATTATGGCTGGGTCTGGTGGACAGGGAATAATGTTTGCCGGGACTTTGCTCGCCCACGCTGCAATGGACGAGGGACTCAATGTAACTTACTTTCCTTCCTATGGAGCGGAAATGCGCGGTGGGACAGCTAACTGCACGGTGATTATTTCTGATGAAAACATAGGTTCACCTGTAGTTACTAATCCCTCTACTCTTCTGGCAATGAATGAGGACTCTTTAGAAAGATTTGCTTCAAAAGTTAAAAAAGGTGGATTAATAATAGTGAATTCATCTTTGTCCAAGAAAGAAATAGCAATGGATAAAGTTGAAGTCTTAAAGATTCCAGCTACAGAGCTGGCAGAGAAGTTAGGAGATGGTAGAGTGGCAAACATGGTGATTTTGGGAGCATACATAAATAGAAGAAAGGCAGTTTCTCTGGAGCGAACCACGGAATCCTTAAGAAAAGTGCTGGGCGAGGAGAGAAAAGAACTGCTTAAACTGAATAGAGAAGCGCTCAGGAAAGGAGAAGAGTATAAATGATTCGAAAAGCTAAAATTTCTGACATTAAAGAGCTGCATAAGTTGATAAATTTTTATGCTGATAGAGGGGAAATGTTACCGAGGTCGTTAAATGAACTTTATGAAAACATAAGGGATTTCTTGATTTTTGAGGAAAAAGGGGAAATTTTAGGTTGTTGTGCTCTGCATGTCTCCTGGGAGGACCTTGGTGAAATCAAATCTCTGGCGGTTAAGCCCGGATACACGGGAAAAGGAATTGGCAGAAAGCTCATTGAGGGATGCTTGGAAGAAACAAACGACCTGGGAATAAAGAAAGTTTTTGCTCTTACCTTTAAACCAGAATATTTTGAGAAGAGAGGTTTTAGGAAAATAGAAAAGGATGAGTTACCCCACAAGATATGGAGCGAGTGTATTAATTGTGCGAAATTCCCCAATTGTGACGAAATAGCTATGTTAAAAGAGATGTAAAAAGGGGGAAAAAGGGGACAGGCTACTTTTTTACAAAGAAGTCCCCTCTCCCCTGGGGGAGAGGGGCGGGTGAGGGGGAGAGATTTTGAGAAGAAAAAAATTATCTGTTTTGCTAATTTTCTTGTTTATTTGCTATTTAGCTTCGCCAGTTCTTGGCAAAAGCCATCTGGAGTTAGCAAACGAGTATGCTGAGCAAAGCGAGCATTTTTTCCAGGAGGCGGTAAATGAATACAATTTAGCATTGAAGGACCCTCTTTCCAACACTGGTGAGGTACGCTTTCTTCTGAGCAAGCTTTATTATCGTCATGGTAAATATTCAGAGGCGATTAAAGAGTTGTCTCAGATTTATGAAGAAGAGAAAGATAATTTTGCTGTGGCAAAACTTCTTGCCCTTTCACATTTTATGCAAGGAGATTATACTCAGGCTCTGGCAATTTTTGATAAATTTGAAGAATCTAAAGACAATGAATTTCTATTTTTTTACGGAAAGACTTGCGAAAAGCAAAATCTCTTTGACCAGGCAATTAAGGTTTATAAAAGGATTACTGAAAAAGATTACAAACTTCTTGCTTCTGAACGGATTACAACAATTAATGCTCAGATTGGGGTGGCGAGAGTAGATGAAATAGAAAACAGATTCGTACGAAACTTGATTAAGAATGCTCCCGGGCAAGAAGAGTATCCAAATGCAGGAGCAATAATTCTCTTAGATGATGAAAAATTTGAGATTTTGCCTGACTATACTGCTACGGATGAGACCCACTTCATAGTAAAGATATTGAATGACCGTGGAAAGCATTACGGAGAGGTGGAATTGGATTACGATTCGACATACGAGAAAGTTGAGCTGGAATATGCCCGCACGATAAGACCTGATGGCACAATTGTCCCAGTTGGTGATAAACACATTCGTGATGTTTCCCGATATCTGAATTATCCTCTCTATAGTAATGCTCGAGTCAAAATTATCTCCATGCCCGAAGTTACTGAAGGTGCGATTATTGAGTACAAAGCAAGATGGGATATCAATAAATTGGTTAATAAAAAAGATTTTTCCCACCACTATGGCATTCAGGGTTATGAGCCCTACCTTAATCAGAAACTAACCGTAGTAGTTCCCGTAAGTTACGAATTCAATTTTAAATCTTATAATCCAGGGCATACAAATTACAATGTAGATTTCTCTCCGGAAATTAAAGAGGCGGGCGATAAGAGAATTTACATTTGGGAATTTAAAAATGCGCCAGAAATCATTGAGGAACCTTCAATGCCTCCCTGGCAAGAAATTGTGCCCAGCCTTTCTCTCTCCTCATTTAAAAGGTGGGAGGATATCTACGACTGGTGGTGGAATCTGGCAAAGGACAAGGTGAACGTTGATAAGGAAATAGAAAGAAAAGTGAGAGAACTGACCAAAGACAAGAAAACTCAGGAAGAGAAAGTCAGGGCAATCTATCACTGGGCAGCGTCCAAGGTCAGGTATGTGGCTGTAGAGTATGGTCAGGCAGGATTCGAGCCCCATTCTGCTATTGAAATTTTCAAGAACAAGTATGGTGATTGCAAAGACCAGGCTATGCTTCTAATTGCAATGTTAAGATGTTCAGGAATTTCAGCCCATCCTGTGCTAATTGGCACCAGAGGGTGCTGGGTCTTAGATGAAGAGTTTCCAGTATTAACTTTTAACCATGCTATAGTGGCGGCAGAAGTTGATGGAAAAACGGTCTTTCTGGACCCCACGGCAGAAACAGCGTCCTTTGGAGACCTTCCTCCTTCTGACCAGGATAGAAAGGTTTTGGTGTTTTATGAAAGTGGTGAAAGAATTGAGAAGACCCCTCTTTTCCCTTCAGAGCATAACAAGGTTTCCAAAATAATGGAAATTAGAATTCATAACGATGAGACTGTCTCCGCCACTCGAGAAATCAGGACTTTCGGGATGTACGACCAGGGTCAGAGAGCATGGCTTAAGTATACTAAGCCTGTTCTGATTCGGGAACAGCTTAAAGAGAAAATAAACACAATTACACCTGGAGGAGAGCTTCTTAATTATATAATAAGTAACGTGGAGGACCTTAACCAACCAGTCGAGATTAGAATGGAATTTAAAGGGCCCGAGTTTCTAACCAGAGCCGGAAAGAATAGACTACTTCCAAAATTTGGAAGCCTGTCAGCATCTTTAGTATCCAGAGAGAAACGGAACTTTCCATTAGATTTTCAAGTACTTAATGAAGACAAGACAGAGATTAGAGTGGAACTACCAAGCCACTTAACTGTGAAGTTTCTGCCCCTGCCTATTTTCAGGGATACCCCATGGTTTACTTATGTCTATAAGTATGCCTTTTCTAAAGGGTTAATCAGTTTCGAAGAAAGATTGATAGAGAAGAAGACTTCAGTTTCTGTAGAAGAGTATTCAGAATTCAAAGAAGTTTGCGAAGAACTCGCCAGGCAAACCGATAAACAGGTTATCTTGGAAGAGCTTTCCCCATAGATTCCTCCCGAAAATCGTTTAATTTATCCTAAACTTGTTCAAAATCGTTTAAATTTACTTGACAGTAGATAGACAATTTTATATACTTTTCCCGAAAAATCGAATATTCCGAAAAGGTAATCTATTCCGAGAGGATAGAGCACAAAGCTCGGGGACCAATGCTTTAGTGATGGTTCCCGTTCAGTCTGCCGAGTTGCCGATAACGAAAAAAGGTAGCTCGGCTTTTTTTATTTTGTAGTCACTCCGATTTATCGGAGCGCAATCTTGAAAGAAAGGGGGGATAAAGAGGAAATTTAAAAGATAGCTTGTTTATCGCTAAGGAATTTTTTAACGCCAAAAAACTTCAGACTCTGCAGGGCGCAAAAATAAACTCCCCCCATAAATCGGGGGTCGAACAAATTTTTGCTTGGAAGTCGCGTAGGGGCGACCTTTACGGTCGCCCGATTGTCGTCCTCGCTTTTTGGCTAAAATTCCTGAAACTCTTCACAACTTATCTTTTAAACATTAATGGTAAGTAGGGGTTGGAGCGAAGCTCTAATTTATAAAAAGGAGGAAACCAAGCAGTATGAAAGAGTTAACTATTTTCTTATTTCTTAGCTTAATTATTTTCATAAATTTTGCTTCTGCAGAGAGTATCGTCATCGGTCCCAAAGTTGGTATCACCTATCCACTTAGCTCAGAAGCAAGTGGTCGTTATTCTTCACCCTGGCAAAATTTTGGGGCTTTTGTCAGATTCGAGGAAGAAAATTTTACACTTCAGGGGGAATTTGAATATTTGAGAAGCAAGGCTGTGCTCGGATTTAGAGGCTTTTTAGGTAGAACCTATTGGTCTACAGGTGGGGAGGTGAGCTATTTAGCGACACCTTTTTGGCTCTCGTTAATTGCTAAAATATCTTTTCTTCGAACCGGAATTGGTTTCGGGATTTATCCTGTTAGAGAGAACTTTGAAGGAGGGGTGGCTGAGGATGAGTGGGCTTACTACTATGTTGCAGATCACTCAATTAGTGATACATTTTATGGCATTCAGTATATACTTGGTATCTCCAATACCCACCTCGCTCTGGAGACAAAATACTCTATAGTGCCAACTGCTAATAGATGGGGAGAAATTAAGAATCTCGGGGGAGTAACTGTAACTTTAAATGCCTTCTTCTGAGACGACTGGAATGTTTTCAACTTGGAGGTTACAGATGAGAAATATTTTTAACAACAAGGATGAATTTTTGACAGCAAAAGAAGCAGCGAAACTCCTCAAAGTTACGGTGGGGACGATTAAGAATTATATTTACAGAGGAAATTTGAAGTCTTTTAAAACTCCCGGAGGCCAGCATCGAATCTCGAAACAGGATTTGTTTGAGGTAATGGGTAGTAGAACAAAAGAGGTTAAAAGAGAACCGCACTTTAAGGAAACCCTGAAATTTTCTGATGAGCTTTGCACAGATTATGTTGTGGCAATAAGAACTATACTTGAGGCTATAGAGATTATAGATACTTATAGTCAGGGCCATTCAGCCAGAGTTGCTAATTACGCCTTATCCATTGCTAAAAAGCTTGGTCTTTCGCCGAAAGAGATGAGAAATATAGAATTATCTGCTCTCCTCCACGACATAGGCAAAATTGGCGTGGGAAGTACCATTCTGGGAAAACCGGGAAGGTTGAATGAGAGGGAATCTTTCATAGTAAGAAAGCACGCACTCGTTGGAGAAGGCATTGTTCAAAAGATAGAATTTCTACAGGCAACTAGACCTTTAATTCGGCACCACCATGAAAGATACGATGGTCAGGGATACCCTGATGGTTTATCGGGGAAAGAGATTCCTTTGGGAGCGCGGATAATTTCAGTAGCCGAAGCATACGATTCCATTACGTCCGGCTGTCCTTACCGTCAAGCTTTGCCTTCAAAGGAAGCGGTAAAGGAATTGGAAAGAGGCGCTGGCAACCAGTTTGACCCATTAATTGTAGAGACCTTCATTAGAATTTTAAGTACTTGACATTTTTGAAAAAATGATATAAAATTAAACTAAAGCAAAAAGAAACAAACTGATGTTCAAAAAAGGTTGAAACAGAAAGATATTGACAAGTTATTGAGTGGCTATTCATCTTTTGAAAGAAGAGTGTGGAAGGTCACATCTACAATTCCCATCGGACAAACCCGCACATATCAGTGGGTTGCTCGTCGAAGTGGAAATCCCCGCGCGGTAAGAGCTGTGGGTAGAGCTTTATCCAAAAATCCCCTTCCGGTTATAATTCCCTGTCATCGGGTAATTCGGAAGGATGGAACTCTTGGAGGCTACTCTCTGGGAAAGAGAAAAAAGGAGGTGTTATTGAATAAAGAAGTTCTGAAGTTGAGGAGTAAGTTTAGAAAGAAAGGAAGGTAGAAATGAGAGGAAAAGTAAAGTGGTTCAATGAAGCTAAAGGTTACGGCTTCATTGAGAAAGAAGACGGTTCAGGCGATGTGTTCGTACATTTTTCAGCCATTCAGTCAGAAGGATTTAAAACTCTCCATGAAGGTGAGCAAGTTGAATTTGACATCGTCGATTCAGACAAAGGTCCCAAAGCTGTAAATGTAACGAAAATGTAAGATACATTTGCCAGAATAACAAAAGCCCTAGTTTAAAAAACTAGGGCTTTTATTTTTATAACATTTTTTTATTGATAATTTTAGGAAATTATGTTATAAAATACTAAAAATTGACAGGAATTGAGATGGTAAGAGATTTAGAAATAATAAGAAGGGGAACGGTAGAGATTATTTCTCCAGAAGAACTGAAGGAGAAATTGAAGAAGCGGAAACTTTTGAGAGTGAAGTTCGGCGCTGACCCCACGGCTCCCGATATTCATTTGGGTCATACGGTGGTTCTGCAAAAATTGAAGCAGTTTCAGGATTTGGGTCACCATATTGTTTTCATAATAGGTGATTTTACTGCCCGGATAGGCGATCCCTCAGAGAGGACCGAAGCAAGGAAGGTAGTTACTAGCCAGCAAATAAAAGAGAATGCAAGAACTTATCAAGAACAGGTTTTTAAGATTCTGGATATGCGGAAGACTGAAGTAGTTTTTAATAGCAAATGGTTTGATAAGATGACTTTATCTGATGTTTTAGAGCTTTCTTCCCATTCAACAGTTGCCCAAATGTTAGCTAGAGCAGATTTTAAAGAAAGGTTTAATCGAGAAATAGATATAAGCATCTTGGAATTTATTTATCCTCTACTTCAAGCATACGATTCAATTCAGGTGAAGGCTGATGTGGAAATTGGAGGAACGGACCAAAAATTTAATCTCTTGATGGGACGACAATTACAAAGAGATTTTAATCAGGAGCCCCAGGTCATAATAACTATGCCTCTTTTAGAAGGTACAGACGGCGTCAGGAAAATGAGCAAAAGTTATGGGAATTATGTTGGCATAAATGAGCCTCCCGGAGAGATATTTGGAAAGATTATGAATATTTCTGATGAACTGATGCTCAGGTACTACGAATTGCTAACCGAGGAAGAATTGGGACAGGTGAAGAAAATGCATCCCCGCCAGGCAAAAGCTAAACTGGCAAAAGAGATCGTGCAAAGATATTATGGCGAAACTGAGGCAAAAAGAGCTGAAGAAGAATTCGAGAAAGTTTTTGTTAAGAAGGGGCTTCCTGAGAAAATAAAAGAAATTAAAATTTCGCAGAAGAAGATATGGGTTGTGGATTTATTGGTAAAGGCTAGCCTGGCTACAAGCAAAAACGAGGCAAAAAGGCTGATCTCCCAAGGGAGCGTTAAGATAAATCAGAGAAAGATAAAAAATTATGACACAGATCTTCTAATGGATAAGGAATATATAGTACAGGTTGGAAGGAGGAAGTTTAGAAGAATAACACAGAGTTCGTAGTGGATAGTTCATAGTTCGTAGACTCAATGCTGATTTACAGGGAGTAGGAAAATGCCTAAAGGGAGAAGACGCAAATTGCAGAAAATTCGTACCCACAAGCGGAAAAAGTTCTTGAGAAAGATGCGTCATAAGAAGAGAAGGTAATTTGACAGAAGCAAACTCAGTTTTCTACAATTAGAACGAGACTAATATTCTAAAGCTCAATGTGGGTAGTGTAGGGACTTGTCCCCGTAATTTGAAATTTGTAGTAAGAGATGGGGATAGAAATTAAGTTTTGTACAAATTGAATTTGTGCCTACAATGGTTTTGTAGGCACGATTTCAAATCGTGCGAATTTGTCGTGGCACGGTTTCAACCGTGCAATATAGAATTTGGAATTCCCAGGAGGGAAAACGGAGATGAAAGAGGGAATACATCCTAAATATTTCGAAACCACAATAACTTGTGCTTGCGGGAATGTGATTCATACTCGCTCGACAATGAAGAATATTCGTGTGGAGATTTGTTCCGCCTGCCATCCATTTTTTACAGGCAGACAGAAATTGGTAGATACAGCAGGGAGGGTAGAAAAGTTCAAACAGCGATATACGAGAACGGCTGGGAAGACTATGCGGAAAAAAACAAAAATTAAGAAAACAACTAGTAAAAAGAAAGAGAAAAAGAAGTCTGCATAGATAGAATATGGTGAAGCCAGGCAGGAGTCCGGAAGGATATTCCTGCTTGGTTGATAGGAACCCCGGGAACGGGGTATCTTTTTCTTGGGATTTTAGGAAGGAGCGAGAGTCATAAATGAATATCGGCGGTCAGGCAGTAATTGAAGGGGTGATGATGAGTTCCCCTCACTACTATGCTGTTGCTTTACGTTTAAAAGACGGAGATATTGTAGTAAAGAAAGAGACAAAGAGCAAGTGGGCTGAGAGATTATTTTTCTCGAGGCTCCCTCTGGTCAGAGGAGTATTTGTCCTCTTCGACACATTGGTGATTGGCATAAAAAGTCTGACATATTCTGCAGATATCTTCTCTAGAGAAAGCACTGAGAAGGATAGTAACCAGCGTCCAGAAAAATTGAAGTCTACCCCCTGGATATTGGCAGGAACGGTAATTTTCTCCTTGGTAGCTGGTCTCTTTCTTTTCTTCATTTTGCCGCTGGGGATTACAGAATACTTACGACGCGAGATATTGACATTTGAGAGTCCTTTTCTTTTCAACCTAATTGATGGAGCAATTAGAATATCGATTTTTCTTTTATATATTTTGGCAATATCTTTTCTTAAAGATATCCAGAAACTATTTCAATACCACGGTGCGGAACACAAGGCAGCTTATGCTTATGAAGCTGGCAGTGAGTTGAAGGTAGAAAACGCTCGAGAGCATACTACCCTCCATCCTCGCTGTGGTACGAGTTTCTTATTGATGGTAATGGTGCTGGCGATTTTTGTATTTTCACTTTTCAAACCCACTACAATACTTGGGAAATTGTTGGTGAGATTAGCACTCTTACCTTTTATTGCGGGTGTTGCTTATGAAACAATAAAATTGGCTGCCAGATTTAGGACTTATAAATTAGTTAAGTTTATGATTGCTCCTAATCTATGGTTGCAGAGGCTCACTACAAGGGAACCCACGGATGGACAGATTGAGGTGGCTTTAGCAGCCCTGAAAGGAGTTCTGGAGGCTGAAAAAGGGAAATCCAATGCTATACATCAAACTTTTTTTAACTTTTCTTAAAATAGGTCTTTTCATGTTTGGTGGTGGTTATGCCGCAATTCCTTTGGTTCAAAAAGAAATTATCGAGATGCGAAACTGGCTGACGACAGAGGAGTTCATTGATATTTTAGCTATTGCTGAGATGACACCCGGGCCGATCGCTATAAACGCAGCCACATTTATTGGTTATAAACTTGCTGGATTCTGGGGAGGGTTATTAGCTACTATTGGTGTAGTTTTGCCTGCATTCTTAGCAATTTTACTTATTGCTGCATTTTTTTATACTTATAGAACCCATCCACAGGTAGAAGCAGTTTTCCGGGGTATTCGTCCTGCAGTAATTGGTCTTATTACTGCAGCTCTTTTTAGTTTGGCGAAAGGTGGTATGATTGTTGACTGGAAAGCTGGTGCCACTGCCACCTTAGTATTTTTTGCAGTGGTTTATCTACGTATACACCCTATATGGTTGATCCTTCTTTGTGGAATGTTAGGGTTCTTGATATACTGAGAATGGAGGTTTGAGGTGACGAAAAAATTACAGATCATCGAGGCGCGCTTTCAGGAATTGGAAAGATTGCTTAGCGATCCCAAAATCATTTCTGACAAGAAAACTTTTCAAAAATATGCGAAAGAACTGGCAGAGAAACAACCAATTGTTAATAAATTTAGGGAATTTAAAAATATTGAGAGTAGGATTTCTTCCACTCAGGAAGTCCTTATGAGCGAAGATGAAGAACTTGTAAAACTGGCAAAGAAGGAACTGGAGGAACTTACCAAAGAGAGGGAAGAGCTGGAGAAGGAATTGAAATTATTACTGGTCATTCCAGATTCGGATAAAGAGAAGAATATTATCATCGAGATACGAGCTGGAACAGGGGGACAAGAGGCAGCTCTATTTGCTGGTGACCTGTTTCGAATGTATAGTCGGTATGCTCAAAAAAGAGGTTTTAAGGTAGAAATTTTGGACTCTCATCCTACCGAATTGGGTGGTTTTAAGGAAGTCGTTTTCGGTGTAGAAGGGAGAGGTGCTTATAGTGATTTTCAATATGAGGGAGGCGTTCACAGGGTTCAACGGGTGCCCGTGACCGAGGCTAGCGGTAGGATTCACACCTCAGCAGTAACTGTAGCGGTTATGCCAGAGGCGAAGGATGTAGAAGTCAAAATAGACTCTGATGATTTGAAAATAGATACGTTCTGTTCTTCTGGGAAAGGAGGACAGAGCGTAAACACCACTTACTCAGCAGTGAGGATTACTCATCTTCCCACAGGACTGGTAGCTCAATGCCAGGATGAGAGGTCACAATTGAAGAATAAAGCCAAGGCAATGAAAGTCTTACGCGCTAGGCTGTTAGCAAAGATGAGGCAAGAGGAGGACCGTGCTCTGGCAGCAAAGAGGAGACAACAGGTTGGCACTGGAGACCGCAGTGAAAAGATAAGGACATATAATTTTCCTCAGGATAGGATAACTGACCACAGGATAGGCGTAACTTGGCATAATCTCAATGATATTATAGCTGGGAACCTTAGTCGAATTATTAAAAAATTGAAAGAAGCTTTTGAGGAGCGGCAATTCAAAGAAAGAGAAAATTGAGGGTAAGTTGATTAAGCAGTGTACAGTTTCTGAAATTTTAGATAAAGCTACCGGGTATCTTAAGAAAAGAGGAATACCTGAACCAAGAATTGATGCTGAAGTTTTGCTGGCACACGTTTTGAAAATAGAGAGGTTGGAAATATATTTGAATCTCGATTGCCAGTTGACTGAGAAGGAGTTATTTGCTTATGAGAAGTTAATTGAAAGAAGGGTTGAGCGAGAACCAGTAGCCTATATTGTTAGCTATAAGGAATTTATGGGATTGAAGTTTTTTTTGAATAATAATGTTCTAATTCCCAGGCCGGAAACAGAAATTCTGGTAGAGGAAGTAATAGAAAAAGCACGGAATATTAGGAAATCGAGAAGTTATAGATATCAGAGAAATAATTGTCTAACTATTGTAGATCTTTGTACCGGGAGCGGGAACATAGCTATAAGCCTTGCCAGAAATATAGAATCCTGTAAAATTTATGCTATCGACATAAGCAAAGGCGCTATACAGGTTGCTCGGAAGAATGCAAGGTTTCATAATGTTGAAGGAGAGGTAGAATTTCTTTTGGGAGACCTATTCAGCCCCTTAGAAAAGTTTAACTCAAATTTAGCTATAGATTTTGTAGTGAGTAATCCTCCTTATGTTAAATCGAGAGATTTAGTTCTGCTTCAGCCCGAGATTAAGAAAGAACCTATTTCTGCATTAGAAGGAGGAAATGAGGGGCTCAACTTTTATCAGCGCATAATTCCGGAAGCCTTAAAATACTTAGTTGATGGTGGTTACTTAATTATGGAAATCGGAGATCGTCAGGGGAAAGCAGTGATGAACTTAATTAAAAAGGAGAAACGATTCTCTCCGCCTCAATTAGTTAAAGATTATGCTGGACTAGATAGAGTAGTTGAGGCTCAGAAATTAAAATTTTAGATATGAATAAGAAACCTTGTGCGGAAGGGGTAACAGATATTAAAAATAGTTTGTTCATCGCTTGAGGAATTTCTTGACGCCAAAAAACTTTGGACTTTGCAAGGCGCAAATCGAAACTCCTCGCTTCGCTCGTCAGACAGCGATTTGCTTGAAAGAGGAGTAGCCGTCCTTGTTTTTTGGCTGAAATTCCAATAGCTC
>Ga0315309_1001626_pt1 | contig 13353 bp, 12 predicted proteins | sample TDP4_MG_FD_203080 | JGI IMG/M metagenome (GOLD analysis project Ga0315309, IMG submission 203080) | Freshwater sediment microbial communities from Lake Towuti, South Sulawesi, Indonesia - TDP4 | ecosystem: Environmental > Aquatic > Freshwater > Lake > Sediment | place: Indonesia: South Sulawesi...
ACACTTTTAATTAGAAACATTAGATCCCATTTTGGGGACTCTACTTACTCACTTTATAGGAGGTCTATTCCGCTAACCAGCATACAGAAGCACGTAACAAGGAAGACCGATGAGATAAAAAGCAAGCTGCGGCAGCGCATATTAATAAACGCAACCATGCAATAGCATTTCAATGCGAAATCAGGTGAGCAGTGTGACGGCCAAGGACAGTAGGATTCTGGTCACTGGGGGAGCAGGATTCGTAGGTTCACATGTCGCCGAATACTTTGCCAAGAAGGGATATGAAGTAACAATTTTTGACAACCTCTCTAGACATAGACTGCTCGGAAAAGATGAACCCACAAGCGTCATATACTATAATTGGAACTACTTGAAGAGCCTCAAAGTCAAACTAGTAAAAGGGGACATACGGAATCATGAGGATCTAGCCAAAGTGTGCAAGAATATGGATGCCATAGTTCACGCGGCTGCCCAAACGGCTGTGACATCCTCCGTCGTATCCCCTGACGTTGACTTCTCGATCAATCTCGAAGGAACCTCCAAGTTGCTCGAGGCAGTTCGAAAGGTAAGTGACAATGCATCGCTCGTCTTCTGCTCAACAAACAAAGTATATGGAGAAAGAGTTAACAATTTGCCCGTAGTTGAAGAGCAGCAAAGATACCGTTTCGATGGAGCGGCGGCGAAAGGGATAGCGGAAGACTTCGGAGTAGATCTTTGTGGACATACACCTTATGGATGCTCGAAACTTGCTGCAGACCTCTACGTCCAAGATTACGCCTACACCTATGGATTGAAGACTGGAGTTTTCAGAATGTCGTGCATGTATGGCACGAGGCAGTTTGGAGTCGAGGATCAGGGTTGGGTTGCATGGTTTGTGATTGCAGCAGTGACAGGGAAACCAATAACAATATACGGGGACGGGAAACAGGTGCGTGATCTTCTTTATGTCGCCGACCTAGTGAAAGCTTACGATGCTTTCATTGAAAGGAGCGAACAACTACGTGCTGAAGTTTTCAATATTGGAGGGGGCCCTGATAATACTTTGTCATTGCTGGAGCTCATTTCTCTCCTAAAAGAACTGACTGGAAAGCAAATTGAGTTGACTCACAGTGAGTGGAGGCCATTCGATCAAAAAGTGTACATAAGCAATATAGAGAAGACTAAGAAGCAACTCAATTGGTCTCCTACGGTGGGACCAAGGCAAGGCGTGAAGATGCTGGTAGATTGGGTGTCTGCGAACACAAGCATTTTCATTTGAAATGATGAGGACATGCTTATTCGCCAAATCCAAATGCAGACCCACTAATCAGGTCAGCACGGAAGATCCCTATGAGTAATCAGCTTAGAAGAACGCCTAAAATATTAAGGAGGATTCAATATCTACATGCTATTAGCTAGGCGGGGTGCATGTTAGTTCTTCATGACATACCTCCTCACGATAAGTTGCATGACCCTTCAGCAGAAATTGGAGTTCCTGGATTCTGGAATAAGATAAAAAGACAAGTATGAGCATCTGGAGATTGTAAGAAGCCGAAAACGGGGTTGGGTTAGTATTAGTCTCCTCTACGTATGACGTGCGCTTCGTTGAATTCCTCGTAGATGATCTAAATGCAATAGGCGGATCTTATGCTGAAAGAACTTGGCACTGGCATATAAGTTGCAGGAACTGTAGAAACCATGAAATAAGTGTATTATGCTAATATGAGTCTCGTGAATGTCAACTCAAAGTAGATGACTAATCACCGTCTCTTAGTGATAGGTGAAGGAGCGTGTCGATAGAAAAGCTTAGCGAGATACCTGGTGTAGGACCAAAGATAGCAGAAAAGCTTGTTGAGTCACTGGGCAGTGAGGAAGAAGCTCTTCGAGCGATTGTGAACGCCAATGTCGCAACTATTGCGTCGATACCCGGGATTGGTCACGCAAAAGCTGTGAGGATTGTTAGGTCTTTTTACGAGGCTAGAGAGGGGGCAACACTTGAGCAAGTGTTGCGAACGCAGGATGCTACTGAGATCTATGAACGCATTATGAGTATAATCAGGTCCTATACTAAAACTGATTATGCAAGCGACAAGCTTTCCCTGTATTTTCCCCTTCCGTCAAATAAACTTGAAGTCATGAATGATAGAATATCGAGGTTCACTGAAGCTAGGGACATAGTTGAGAAGATCGGCAACGAAAAAGCTGAGAAAATCTCAAAGTGTCTTGCCGGAATTCGCAGTCTCAAAAGGTGGAGCGAGAAGAGGCAAATAAGGGGTAGAATTGTCCTGACTGATAGCGAAGAGATTCTTAACGAATTGGAGAAGAGCCATGTCGGTCGATACTGTGTTGTCCGGCAACTAGTTCAGGAAAAAAGCTCTCTTGATGAAGAAGCTCCACCAACTGAGAGCGCAAGAGGAGAAGGCGCGGCGAGAGGCGAAGACGGAATCGTCGAGTTCGCTAAGGCGTACGACGTTGTAGTCTTCGTGTCGTCTGGTGCAATTCACGCCACAGCGCTCGAGCAACTCGATAACGTGGAAATCATCAAAAGAAAATGGACAATGGATCAGGTTGTGCCAGAGAGTATAGTTGACTTCTACTCCGCCAATATGGATGTGATAAAAGCTACATGTGAGATCTCTGAGATCTTCAGGACTCTACCTGATGGCCGTGCTATGAAGGAGTTCAAGTCGGGTGTTGATTTCAAGTCATTAGATGAAATCAAGATATTGATAGGTTCAATCACGGAGAAAGGAGGTATCGCTGAGGAGGCTTACCCGGAACTTGGTAGGCTAAAGAAGGCAATTAAAAACTTCAATTCTGTTGTAAATGATGTGGAAGCTTGGGCAAATGAAGAGATAAGAAAACGCGTTGGTGAAAGCAACGTAACCATACGTGGGGAGCAAATAATCAACATCCTTAGAGCCGCAAGCGATGAATCAATACCGCCAGAGGAGCTAAACCGCTATCTACCCTCCCAGGTTGTCGAAACAATCACCGAGACACTCACTAAAGGGGAGGAATCCATTGTATCCAAGCTGAATTTGAGAGGTGACGAAGAGGGCTTGGTTGAGGGAGTTCTGCCAAGAAAAATTGGGCTACCCATCGAAGTCGACAGAAGGAGAGTCAAGGAACTCGAAGATCTCCTGCGAAGAGAACACGCCATAAACGAATACAGAGAACTCAGGAATCTAGCAGGTAAACTCATGAACTACATGAACACAGTTCAACAAGCTGTTCAAACAATTCTGGAATTTGACCTGTTCTTTGCAATTGGGCAGTTTACCAGAGACTACCGGCTATCCCCTCCAAATCTGCTTAAGGACAAAACTGGAACTGGATTTAGAGGCGCTGTGAATATCTTCTTGAAGGAGGAGGAGTTCAAGAAGCGACTCGAGGTAAAACCAATAACCTACATCGTAGGCAATGTCTCCCTCAAGCTCCCAAGCATCAATACAAAGGGGGAGAGAGTAATTCTGCTGAGTGGAGCAAACTCGGGAGGGAAGACGTGTTGCATCCAGACAATTGCGCAGATAATGATACTTGGGCAAATGGGTCTGCCTGTCCCATCCGAAGAGGCAGTCATAGGCCTATGCGATGAACTGTACTTCTTCTCGAAGTCGAAAGGGATCGCAGACGCCGGTGCATTTGAAATAACACTAAGGACTTTCACAAAGGTAATCCTGAGTCCCAATAAGAAGATGGTTCTAGTCGACGAGCTTGAGAGCATTACTGAACCTGGAGCCGCAGCCAAAGTCATAGGAGGGATCCTAGAGAAGCTAAGCGAGAACCCGAACACGTGCGCCGTCTTTGTAAGCCACCTTGCAGAGGAAATCTCAAAAGCAGTGAAACTCTCGATAAGAATAGATGGCATCGAGGCTAAAGGACTGGACCAGAATCTAAACTTGGTCGTCGACAGGAATCCTATCCTCAACCACCTCGCAAAAAGCATGCCCCAACTCATCATAACCAGGCTCAGCGCGCTCTCCAAGGGGGACGAGAAGGAAAGTTATGATCACATTTTGGCAAAATTCCGTTAGGTGTGAGGGCTCGGTCATACGTCTATTAGACGTAAGGAGGAGAGAGTCTGAGTCATAGGAAGGCTGAGCAAGCACCCAATGAAGAGAGAAACGATACACCTGATGTCAGTTTCGTGGGTTCTGGAACCTGCAGCGTGTGCCAGCATTGTAGGGAAGAGTGGGTTGTAGTGTAGGTGGAGCAAAAGGTGCGGAAGCTTATAAGTCACTTCCCCCCTGATAATAGTAATGTCGAAGGGAGAGAGAGGTGAAGCGTTTATGCAACTGTTCAGACTTCGCTTATTTAGTCTGGACCTGCTGCTCCTCAATGTGGCTTTGTCGGTATTTCCGGTAAAGTCAACAACATCGTGGAGAGTGTCGCCAGAACTATGGAAATAGAGCAACCTCCTAGAGTCGAGAATGGAACTGATGTAATCCTAGTGCTTCTGTATGCTGGGGGAAAGATCGAGGCAGAGAATGAAAAAATAATCGGCAACACAAGGCTGGACAAACTCATATTCTTGCTGGACAAGGAGACGAGTTTTTGCAAGTATCTGAAGGAGTTCGAGTTCTTACCGTACAACTTCGGACCTTACTCGTCAGAGGTGTTTGATTCTCTGCAGGCTCTCGCTAACGCTCACTTGGTGAAAGTCAGCACCAGAGTTGGGGACTACTTAGATGAGGCGGATCGATTTCAAGTGGAACTACAGGCGGGAGACGACAGCGAGAGCCCAAAGGCAACCGTAGTCTACAGTCTGACGGCGGAAGGCAAGAAAGTAGCACGCATATTGTTCGATAACTTGGCCAAACAGGAACGCGATGAATTGATTTTGATCAAGAAGAAGTACAACGCCATCAGTTTGAGAGACCTGCTAAAATACGTCTATGGTAGGTACCCAAGACTCACTACTAAGTCAGTGATCAAGGACTACGTGTACTAGATTCGTCATTGAGGATTGCGAATAGTGAACTAGGATGCTCCTAACACCTGAGCTGAGGACTGTCCTCATACCTGTCCTAGGCATCTTCGCAGGTGCCTTGCTTACTCTCGGTCTTAGGTATTCTGGCAAGGCTGAGAGGTGTGACGACAAGGCGGATGAGCTTAATGACATTAGAATGCAGATGCGCTCCAAGAACACGCTTCCAGCACTTGATAGATTGTTGCAGTTCATGGTTGAGACCAACAAGAAAGAAAAGAAAGGGAGTCTCGGGGTCAGTGTGAGGCTTTATGACACTGAACGAAAAGACATTCTCAATAGATTGATTAATGATATTGAACAGACCTTTAAGAATAGCAGGAGAATCGGAGAAGCGTTAGACAGCATAAGATCAGCCTATCAGCAGATTGGAAGAGCCTTGTATGTGCTTGTGGTCGCAGCGCTCGGGAGTCTTGGGCTGATCGTTCTTGATTTAGTGCTCGCGTCTTCGGAATCTGGGCTTATGTTTATCTTCTTGCTCGACGTACTGTTTGTTATCTTCATCCTATGCTCATATTCGATCTTTAGCCAATTGAGGATAGCCCACTCCAATGAGAAGCTCTATCAGAAAGAAAGGAAGCAGTATCTACTCGACGAGGTGAAGATCAAAGAATGAATGGATTTGTTGAGGAGAACCTCCGAAGACCGATTCACAGGTTCCTGGAGAATAAGAACTATGCAGTCTTTGATGAGGTTAGGCTGTTCTCAAGGAGAATAGATATCATCGCGAAAAGGAAAAATAATCTGGTATCAGTCGAGTTGAAGCTGAGGGACTGGAGGAAAGCGATCCTACAAGCTTACCTGAACTTACGTGTTTCAGACTATTCCCTCATTGCATTGCCTGAACAGGTTTTGAATCGAGTGACCGAAGCTGTGCGTTCAGAAGTGCGCCATTACGGAATTGGCCTTCTAAGCGTGAATGGGGTCGTGATGAGAGTCGTTAAGCCAATCCACAGTACGAGGATACAACCGAATCTGAGAAGAGTGTTTCTCAAGAATCTTGTCCGAGGCGAATGAATTGGGGTTCAATAGGTTCTACCGGTATGACTTTGCCGTCACCCAAGTGTTGACCGATCCTAGCTTGCAGTCGAAATATCACGGGATCACGGTCAGTGCCCATATCCTTTGCTACACACCGACAAGCACAATCCAGTTGCTGAATCAGACTGGAAAACCTTTCTTCGTGGACCCGATGACATTCGCTTTCGCTAGGGATCCAGAAGTCATCAGTAGAAACGGTAAACTCAGAAGATCCTATGCAAAACTGATTGCGAAATACGGTGGGCCGTTTCTGAAGTGTGCTTCAGGCAGTCCGCTATCCCCGTCTGACTTCAAGAAGCGCAGGGGAGAATTGGACGATGACGTGATTCTTAATTCGTGCGAGAGGATACTCTCCTTTCAGAAGGAAGGATGCAAGCCCATCGCAGACTTCTCCAAATACGAAAAGCTCCTGAGGAAAGGTGTTGTTGTCAGACCAGTTTCTCCCAGCTTTCTTGTCGCTCCCTATTTTTTTGCCCGCAGCTGTGAAGAAGATTGGTATGCGATCAGCCTGAGGTTTGCCATTCTTGCGAGGAACCTGAAGGGTGACAAGGAGTTGTATCCTGTCATCTGTGTCTCAAGGGACATGCTCTGGAACGAGGCTCAGATATCGAGAATATTAATTGACTACAGAGATTTTGATGGTTACATAATCTGGGTGGACAATCTTGATGAAAAGAACGTGCAGACAAAGGAACTTGACGGGCTGAGATTACTCATCTCAGGGCTATCTAAGTACGGCAAACCCGTCTACTCGTTGTACGGAGGATATTTGTGTGACCTTCTTGGAAAACTTGGTCTCGCGGGGTACTCTTCAGGTGTATGCTATGGAGAAAAGAGAAGCGTTGACGCAATAGGGGGAGGCGCAGGAAACAGGTACTACGTACCTAGATCGCACTTGAAGATTTCCGACGGTTCGGCGAATGAATTTCTTTCACACTCACCCAATAATCTCAATTATATGTGCGATTGTCCGACTTGCGCCTCTATCAGAAACGATATCTCTTCGTCATCAGGTCCCAAGGAATACACTGATCGTTTCTTCCACGAAATGGGATTCCTTGGTTACAGAAAGCATTTCGTCGAGGTCAAGTCCCAAGAAGCTACGTCCCTAGAAGCCATGAGCGGTTCCCAAGTTTTGGACATGTTGGACAAGGACATTCAAGCGTTAATCAGAATTGATCCTTTCCCTGACTTTCCCGATGAGCTGACGCCGAGCCATTTGCGGGTCTGGCGTATGCTCTTCTCTTCATCAGACAAGCCATAGCGAACAATATCTTGGAAGAAAATCATATAGACATTAGCTGACTCGTGAGGGTTTAGACCGCGTTTCTATGATATGATGTGGTGCTTCCATGCGAGAGCAGTGACTTGAATTGAAGCTTGTCTTCACGACTGAGCAAAGCAAAGACAAAAACACCATCGGAAAAGGCCGTAACTTGTTCTCTAATTTTCTTGGCGTAGCTGCTTCTTGGAACGACGACTATTACACCTCGAATACTATTATACTTGATTTGGCTTCCGTATGCCTCAATCTGCTTCAAGACCCGTTCGCTGTCGCCCTTCACATCGGATACGACTTCCAATAGGAATCTTCCGCCAGTGTTCTCTAGCATCCCATCGGTGAACCACGTCTTACAATTGAACTTGAAGCTGTAGTCTCTGCTCCGACCGCCGAGCTTGATGTTTTGCTCCCAGACCATGTTCATGAGTGTGTCGTGTAGAGCTGTTGGCTTGCCTGCGTCAAGGTAGTATGTTGCATTGGGCTTCTTGAGAGAAGAGATGAATGGCAGGTTCTTGGCGATCTTGAGCAGCCCCTCCCTCTTCAATACGTTTGCAGCTTTGCTAATCTTCCACAATGCGGCGCCGACCCTATCAGCAACCACACGAGGCTCAACTCCCCCAAGCTCTCTCACAATAGACAGAATCCTCTCTTGAATAGTGCTGATCTCAACACTCTCACTACTTGCAGTGCGCTTCCCTCCTGTTCTCTCCAGGTTTGTCGAATCCCTCCCTCTGTTCTCCTCGACATCCTGCTCCCCCTTTCCTCTGTTCGCTTCCTCTTCCTGTTCTCCCTCTCTTTCCCTTTCTCCTAGCAGAGTTTTTAGTGTTATGTGGTTCAGAACGTAGTCCGCGAGCGTGTCAACGGACTTCCTTGCGAAAGGTAGAACGCACAAGCATTTCAGCTTACCTTCCCGTCGCGCCTCGTTCAGCTCCTCCGCAACTTTCCTCCAGAGCGTCACGACGATTACCCAACTGGTTTCGACTTTCCAGTCGCTTAAGTGGAGACCTTTTCTCGCAGTGAATTCGTCGGTAACCTTTCGTATTCTCTCTTTCAAGGCTGATAGTCTTAGTCCTCTCCTGCTGTTGCTTGAAGCTGCATGGATGATCAGTGGGTAATTGCTCTGCACGATCATGTCTGCGCTCGGAGCGTCTTTTGGAGAGAGTGAGACAACGACTTCCCTCCCTGCCAAGTCCTCATAGATCCTCGTTCGGAGATACCCTAGTACTCCACCACCGTAGATGGTCTTGTTCTGGGAGTAGTAGACGTACTGGTATCCTTCCCCGTAAGCGTAGTTTGGGATCTTCGCCACGCCAACCAAGCCGGCAGACCTGAAGGAGAGCATCATCCTATGGGCAGAGGGTTGAGAGATGTCCAGCAGCTTCGAAACGAAGTCGCTGTCAAGTGCGACACCACGCATAAGGTAATCACCCAGCTCAAACCACGGCTCACTGTTAGGAGGGGCTAGTCTGAGAATCGCATTTGCCCACATTTTGATTTCCCGTAGTTCCAATCTCGACCTTGACGCTTCTCTGCTTTCGTCTTCACAGTTCTCTTTCTCCATCACTTCGTCTCCTTCACCCTTCATTGCCTTACCGCTGGTCTAACAGATCGTCCATGTGAAGATGCTAAAAACCGCCCCAAAAGGAAACGAACGATCTGCACAAATTCTACGTAACCAATGGTCACGCTTGCCGAGATCACGCCTAGGCCGACCAGGGAAAACCCAAGAAACTACCCTTCCAATTGCTGAATACCATCCTGTAATCTAGGGATCTAGCCTTGATCAATTCCAACCCATCAGTACCTGCTGAACACAGGAACATCTCCTCCTCATTCGGAAGAAGAACCTTATAGGAGTAGGCTCCCCAAATGCCAAGTGTATTGAGGGTTTCATGCCAAGCACCCATGAATTTGGGATTGTTTGTACTGCGTTCAACCTCGTGCAACTCTTGCCTTATTTGTTCACGTATATACTCTCTCAGAGCTGGATCATCCTTGAAACTCTCTCTATCCTTTTCCAGAGTACTCAGAATTCCGAATGCGATTTTTGTGCCATGCGTACAAAACTCCATGATCTCCTCGTTTGACAGACCCCAATAGTATTCCTTGCCCCTTGCCCTTTCCATCATTCTGCCTTCGTCCATCTCTTTGTCGTGGATAAGTGGATCTTCTTGCTTGATCTGATTCTCATTGCGGAGGCTCTCAACATACTCTATTATCGCCTCTCGTATCTGTTCTCGCTCCTCTTGTGAGAGCTTCTTTCTTTGTTCAGTCGGAACCCTTATGTGAGGCTGGTTGAGAATTGCCTGCAAGTGGCTAGGATCCGCGCTAGGATGATATGTCAATTCAGCTCCGCAGGGAGGTAGATGACCTTGTCTTTCCCACTCTAGGATCTTGATCCTCATTTTCTTGTGCAATTTCAACTGTACTCCAGGCACAGAACACAACTTGATATCAATGTACATGCGGATGCAACACCCCCCGCTCTACAATCCATTGATGACAATGCAACGTATCTTCTTAAACCTTCCATTCTTGAACAGTACGCGCTTTCAGGTCAGTCATATCCTCTGCGCTCCATTTCAGGTGTGCCTTGATCCCTCTCCCTTCATCGCTTCTTGGGAACTCCGACGAGATTCATCGCTTTCCTGCGCAACCAAGAACTGACTACAACGATGAACACTAATGATACTAAACTATAGACCACCCACCCCGCGGAATGTGTTTCAATCGACCTCATGCAAAAGGCCACTAAGAAGTCATCGGTCCTTCCTAGAATGAGACCCAGCACCAAGAATACGACGCCAATCCCTATTTCGCGCTGTCTTTCTGAGAACCGGGCGTCAGTGCGACCTCGCTAACAGCTCCCACTAGGCCAGCTACCCAAAAAAAGAAGGGGATGTTGAATTTGTTTCTTCTATTTCAAGCTTCTCGAATCACAAACATTATGATAATGCAGTTTGCAGTGAGTTGATTAATTTCTAATATTCTGGTAAGAATTACTTTATGATAAATGCATTTGTAATAATCATTATCAGACCTTTGTTACGAAATGTCCATTACTCTATTATTGTCTAGATTATGTGTAGGCTAATCAATATATCAAACATGTAATTTCCAAATCGTTTTACGAATTCATAAATGATTAATGTTGCAAGTGTTTTTGTTATTTGTCTTGTCTTCGCGACCTTCCGCCTGTGAGCACGCACCATTGTACTCACCAACCAGTTTCGTTGTCTTGTCCATTCTTGTTCACTCCCAGCATGTCTATGACGAAACGAACCTACAAATGTCACCGTCGTCGAGGGTGGCGTACACCCAAGCACTCTGCGTTACCTAGTTGTATCGGATTCTCATAAGCATTTGCCTCATCCCGCAGATGGGTGTGCGGGTGGGCGTGCGAGCGCGTGTTCGGGTGTTATTCAGAGTGAGCTTCATGGTTCTCAATCCGCGCAGCACTATTATCCCGCTCAGCCGCTAGCCGCTCCACCTCTTGAGCTGGGATGTAGAACCATTGGCTCCGCCTCACATACTTCACCTTGCCTGCTTGGAGCCGCCTCCAGACCGTCTTCCTGTTGACGTGGAGCACTGCCGCGGCTTCAGACAACCTGTAGTAGGAGGCACGGCGACTGCGGAACTCTGCGACCTTGCTCTGCCACCGAGCCGCCTTCCACGAGTACTCGGCGAACCCAGCGCTCATCAGTGCGGTTATGACTGGCTTCGTTAGGCAGACATGGTAGCCGACACCCTTCGCCGCGTATCCGCCTTTGACCTCGTACACGTGGAACCCGCCCATGGGAGCAACGACTCCAAGGAACCTCTTAACGTAGTCAACGAGGAACGGAAACTTGCTCTGAGCGAAAGTCCAGTGCCACTTGTCAACCACGCCGTACACGCACTTCTCAGCCCACTTCGCCTTCATGCGGATCGCGCTGCAGGACCCGTCCCCATCAATGAGACCCGCAAGAAATGGAATCCCACCCCGAACCGAGAAGAGATCATTCCCTTCGAAGAACCGCTCCCTCGCTGACACATCATCGAGCAGGGACCAACCGTCGGGAAGCATGCCAAGGAGTTGAACCGAGAAGACACGCACCTCAACCATCCTCCCCTTCTTGGGAAATCTGAGCATCGGACGCAGACCAGCCCTCTCCAAGAAACTAGCGACTCGCTCAGCCAGCTCCCTCTCATCCCACTGCAGGAAAAAGCCGCCCTGATACGCCCGACCGTGGTAAAAGGAACCCCTGAACCCATCCGCAAGAAACAGACCAAACAAGTAGAGCCACTCCGCAGAAGACAGGGCATCCACCCGAACTTCACGCCGCCTCCAGTCACGCCCTTTCGAGACACCAACGGAACCAACACGACTGCAATCGCCCCCGTTGTCAGCGCTATTATTCAAAACAAATCACCTCGAACGGAAGAGAGAGGTGATTTGTCCCCTATACCGCGAGGCGCCCAGCCTGAGCCCGACCCCGAGCCTCGAGGGGCGAGGGGGAAAAGAACAAAGTAGGCGCACGTGGAACGTTGATCCGAACGTACGCCACTTGTTCTTTTAGGGCGAAGGCGTAGGGCGCCGAGCCAAAACTTGGCAACATGACAACTCAAGAATAAGTGCAGAACGACGCTATATGAACACCAAAATGCTCTCCGAAGGGCTTATGAATGACACTCTAAAATACGCATTTTACACATTCAGAAGAGCCATACAAAATGCAGAGTAGCAAATTGGAGCAAGCAAAATGCTCATTGAGCCAAACAGGAACACGAGAAGCGTCTTAAGGAGCTCTCTAAGGGAGAGGAGAGAGAGGCCTATGAGCATATTCTCAGAAAATTCTAAGGAAGACTCTTCACCGAACAAAAAGCGCTGGCGCACTTAACGATTAGAAATCCATAGCCGTCACAGTCAAGACCACGCTACGTGAATTGGGTTAAGATGTCTAGCAAGCTCGGAACTATGTTCATCAAGGCGGCAGCATAGATATTATGAGTCTTCCAAGTAACCACAACCCTAGCAGAAATGCTAACAACATTAGACATAAACCAAGGCAGCGGCCAGTTGGAAAACGTCAGGGGAGCCATTAGCGAGATTACAGCCAGTGGAAGGACATACTCATGATTCAAATACTTGTTGAACAGCATTCCTATGTAGAACAAGGTTTGAATGAAAAGCGAGAGAATCGTCACTAGTACAGCCCACAGAACGATGCCGTCAAAAGTGTATCCGGACACCCATTTGTAACCGAACAGCATATATGTGACCAAGAAAACGAAGACACTGAAAAACAATCCGATAAAACCGTAATACATAGTTTGTCTGCGGTTCGGCACTCTTAGGCCAAGCTTCCTCAAGGAAATGTCGCTTCTCAGCAGAATCAGGAGCAACACCGGAAACACTAGGTAAACCAATAGGCCTGTTAAAGTATAATTGAAAGTAAGGTTGTTATCTAGCATGGGCCTTTCCGGTAGCGCGATCGGAAAAACAAGCTGTAATAGTTCACCGTGAAGAGTTAGGAAAATGAAACCTAGAAGAAGAAGCAGAAGGGAAACCTCAAGAAAGGGGGTTCGTTTCCTCACTCTCAATTTCTCAAGAACAGCCAAGGCTAGTACCAACAACCCAAGGAAGACAGTTGTCAGGTTCACGTAAAATGGACCCAAATGGACTTCCCAAGCAAGAAAGACCAAACCCGCCACCCCATTGTTTCGCCCCATTTGAGTCTTCGATATAAATGTCTTTCCACGAGCAAACAAGATATGACAAGATGAGGTTTCTAGTGGCTTCCTTGAGCCTCTTTGTAAAAAGCTTTTATTGATTATGGAGAGTAATCAACAGCAGGAAAGAATTATGCGGAAGAAACCATCTGTTACCAATAAAGAAGTCATTGCAGAGAATATACCGATAATAACGCTTCTATCGGATTTTGGAGACAGGGACCCTTACGTTGGATCCATGAAGGGAGTAATCCTTTCAATTTGTAGAAGAACTAGGATAGTTGACATAACTCATAACGTAGCCAAGTTCAACATATTGGAAGGGGGATTCATCCTAGCTTCAGTTATT
>Ga0315309_1001628_pt1 | contig 13347 bp, 12 predicted proteins | sample TDP4_MG_FD_203080 | JGI IMG/M metagenome (GOLD analysis project Ga0315309, IMG submission 203080) | Freshwater sediment microbial communities from Lake Towuti, South Sulawesi, Indonesia - TDP4 | ecosystem: Environmental > Aquatic > Freshwater > Lake > Sediment | place: Indonesia: South Sulawesi...
ACTCGTATTCTCTCAACGCGAGTTCAGGAGTGTAGCTCGAAAAGCCACCTTCTCCTATTTGAAACCTGAAGATGTATTCGCAGGCATTTCTGACTTTCTCATCGGTTTTGTCGATACCTAGCTGACTAAGCGTCATTATCTGCCAGTAAGAAGACTTGTACTTGGGATGGTAAGGATTCGCCGATTCTCCCCAGTACCCTTCTGGAGTTTGCCTCTGCAATATTCTCTTTACCAGCTCTGATTTCGTAATAGCCCGTTTCGCAGCCAAGACTTGAGGATCAAACTCATTCTTGCCAAGAATATCACGCAGTGTGAAGTACCGGACAGAGGGATTCGTTTCCTCCAAAAGCCAGTCCAGCGGGCTTTTTTTCAGAACCTGAGACCAACCCCACACACACCTTCACCTTTAGAACTGATCTTTGTGAATTCCTGCAGCCTGACGCTCTAATCCAGTGTTCGATGTGCCTTACGTAACCTTTAAAGTATGCACCCTAGGGCTGTTGATAAACGTTTAGTAAATGATGTCACCAACTTCTTTCATCCAGTGAACTGGTGGAACCCGCATTAGATGCGGACCTGATTGTAGTCGCCTTTTGATCCATCAATTTCTGCGTTCTTATCCTTTAATGTACCAAGGGGGCTAAAATACAAGCCAGCGACATCAAAGTCTTCACTCCTCTCGCACGAATCGGCAGCACTTTGATCCAAGCTCAAGACTCGGCGTGGTCGCAGATTGGGCCAAAACACATATTGCAGGAACCAGCATTGCGACAACAAAAGGTCCTGTTCACAACACATAACTTGGGAAGCCTCATTGGATTGTAGATTCATAATTCTTATCTTAATCTAAAACACCAACAATACTCGGTACAGAGAGGAGACCCCGTGAATAAGAAAACTGCATGCGCGGCCCTAGTGGCCACCTGTATTCTCGTCCTTGCTTCGATTCCAGCCGTCTCAGCGGGAGAACTGGAATACCAAGTTGACTCTGTAGACCTCGTTGTTTATCGAGACGGTTTAATTCGTATCACCGAAGCCTTGACTGTCAACGAAACCTTCCCAGCAATCACCGTGAGGCTACTGGCCTCAACAGTTGATAATGTGATCGTTGTTGACGAGAATGGCACACTGCTTGACTATGAGATAGAGGAGTATAACATGACCATCTTCAGCTTAGGAGCTAGAAGGATCGTGATGGAGTATGATACCGTCATGTTGACGCAGAAGGAGGCAGGAGTGTGGACACTTAGCCTCAACACTCCTTACAACCTTACGATTCGCTTCCCAGAGGGATCGACCGTTATATATCTGAGCGACGTGCCGCTTGCAATTAGCACGGAAGATGACATTACGGTTCTGCAGCTGTTTCCCGGACCATGGCAGATAAGCTATATGCCGCCGATAATTCCTCCTCCGGGCACAGCTATCATCACAGGCAAGGTTACTGACGCGAAAACAGGTCTGCCAGTGGCGGGTGCGAATGTAGCGACCAATAGTTACCAGACGTCAACAGGATCAGACGGGTCTTATTCTTTGAACGTGATGGTAGGAAGCTACGAAATAACGGTCACTATGAGAGGATATGAAGCAAAAACGACTCCAGTGGATGCGTCTGAAGAAAAGACATATGTTGCTGATGCGGCGATGAATCCGGCGCCTCCTTCCCTAATCCCATTCATTCCATTCCCCCCAGAATATCTGGCCGTCATCATCGTGATCGCTGCTTTGGGCGTTCTCATCCTCCTCAGAAGACGAGGTCCGCCGAAAGCTAAGAGCCTCCTAAAAAAGCATCCAGACTTACGAACAGAGGATAGAGAAGTAATACAATTTATCGCTGAAAGGGGAGGAAAGGTTCTGGAGGCCGAATTGAGGGAGAAATTTTCGGAACTGCCGAGGACAACCCTATGGAGACTGGTTAAGAGGTTGGAAAGAATGGACATAGTAACCGTAAAGAAAATCGGGCTGCAAAACCAGATAGAACTAACGAAATGATCTAGACCAAAATCAAAAGCTGTTAGAGAATATCACCGAGCTCACAATTGAGGCTAGAAAGCTCAATTGCGAATGTTTCAAGAACCACAAAAAATATAGGGTTCCTCTCCAGCTAAATAATTGGAGAGGGTTGAAGCCTATTCGACCTGAGGCTTTTGGGGAGGCTTCGCGTTGGGAGGTTTCAGACCCCTCCGCGTTAAGTTCTCGCTGGGTTCGACACTTAAGCCGAGTCAGCTTTGCTCTTGTGCTTACCCTTGGCTTAAATGCGGCAGGTCTTGCTCGATTTCCTTCAGCATGCTTCTTGCCTGCGTGAGTTTGGTTATAGCTGCTGAATAATCTCCAGCTTCGAAGAGGCTTCTAGCGTCGTCAACAAGGGGTTTCACATCCTCTAGCTCTTCTTTAAGATCTTCTGCTCCTACTAGTCCTCTCTCAATAGCTTTGTCAACTACTCTATCTAGCCTCTCATGGAAGTTTTCGATGACTGTCAGGTAACTCCTTATCCTTTTGACGTTTAACTCCTCGGCTTTCTTTCTGAGTAGCGAATGTGCCAGCGAGATCAGCTGGTTTGCTTGCGTCTTATTCCACGCTGTTTCATTTACCCTTCCTTCTCTTAGCCAAGCTATTGCCGTTGTTATGTTTAGATATTTTTCAGCGGACTCAAGTATTGTCGAGATTTCATCTGGTGCAATCTCTCTCAGCTTTTCTATCCTTTCTAGGGCACGTTTCATGGCTTCGATGAGCCCCTGAGCCTCTATTAACTGTCCTCTTTGAACCTCTGAATCTGCCAGTATGGTGTTGAGGGCTTTGAAGACCTCTCGGAATATGCTTAAGGCTTGAGTGGCGTTTGCAACAGCATACTCGTATTCTCCTGCCTCTAGAGAATCTTTAGCCTTCGTTAAGTTGCCCATGCCCCAAGTTTCGAAGAGTGTTTTGTTGCGTGCAAGTTCGTCGTCAAGACCCGCAATCGTAATGGTTTCGATCGCAGTTTCATTCGCATATATGAGGTCAAGGAAGTTACCGACTTTCTCGCCCGCACGTTCTGCTAGCTCGACGAAGTTCTCTGCTCTTTTCTCCTTATGCTCGTCTGGTTTTTCAGCGTAGCTTATCGATAGCGGCACCAACGTCAACATAACCAGAGTTAGCAGCGCCATCCCAATGTATTTGCCTACTGATTTCCTCGCCAACATCTTCAATCACCATGAGTACTGAATGGTGAAACCGTGATTTAAGGGACACCGTGAAAAAACCGTTTCAAAACCTGAAACAACCGTTTCAAGACCAAAATTTACCCAAAAAGCCGGAAGATCCTAGAAATATGGATATAAGAGTATCAAGAACTGCAATCGAACTTCCTTGTCTGATTCCTCCTCCCAATGCCCTTCCTACCCGTGGGAAAGAGCCAGCATCAAACTGGAAATCTGGCACACACAGCACGGATCGCAGGACAAAGTAAACACTGGAAAGGGTTATATGCACTACCGGCAAAGTCTACAGCAGCGAAAAAGCATGAAGACTGTCTATGACAGAAGATTCTTCATCGAGTGACTTGTTGTTGAGAGGGTTCGTCATGAAGAGAAGGCGCATTACTAACGAAGAGGTTGAGCACGTAGCTTGGCTAGCTCATGTTGAGCTCTCTGAGGAAGAGAAGAAGCTCTTCACGGAACAATTCAACGAGATTCTTGACTATTTCGAGAAGATAGATGAAGTAGAGACCGAGGACGTGCCACCAACCTACCGCGTTCTGGACCTCGTTAACGTCTACAGGGAAGATGAGGCGGAGGAATCCATGAAAGAGAAAGACGCCCTGAGAAACGCGCCTAAGAAGGAGAGGGGATTCTTCAAGGCTCCAAGAATAGTCTAGGAAGACGGTGATCTCTGGCATGTCGGAACCCTATGAGCTGACTGCAAGAGAGATAGTAGCGAAGATAAAGGCTCAAGAGTTGAAGGCTGAGGAGTACGTATCATCTCTTCTTGAAAGAGAACAGCGAATAAACGGTCAGATCAACGCCTACATTACAGTTAGGGGCAAGGAAGCCGTGAACAAGGCGAGAACGATCGACAAAAGAGTACTTAAAGGAGAGAATGTGGGGATGCTCGCGGGAGTAGCCGTAGCCGTAAAAGACAATATGTGCACAAAAGGAATCCGGACAACGTGCGCCTCGAAGATGCTTGAGAATTTCGTCCCTCCTTATGATGCAACAGTCATCAGGAAGATCAGACGTGAAGGCGCTATCATCATTGGCAAGACGAACATGGATGAATTCGCCATGGGAACCTCAACTGAGACTAGCCACTTCGGGCCGACGCATAACCCTTGGGACTTGGCGAGGGTTCCAGGAGGATCATCAGGTGGAAGCGCAAGCGCATTAAAGGCTGAAGAGACAACTTTGGCCCTAGGTTCAGACACGGGTGGGTCGGTAAGGTGCCCAGCCAGCTATTGTGGCGTTGTCGGTCTCAAACCTACATACGGCCTTGTAAGCCGATATGGCTTGATAGCCTACGCAAACAGCTTGGAGCAGATAGGACCTATGGCTAGGGATGTTTATGACTGCGCTATGTTGCTTAATGTGATAAGCGGCTACGACCCTATGGACAGCACCTCTGCAAGTCTGCCCGGAAAGGACTATACAGCTTATGTTATTGATGATGTTAAGGGGTTCCGGATCGGCGTCCCTACTCAGTTTTTCGGAGAGGGAACGGATGAGGGAGTTAAGAAATGCGTCTGGGATTCCATTCACAAGTTTGAGGATCTCGGAGCCTCCTACGACGACGTCTCTATATCTAGTCTTGAATTCTCCCTTGCCGCTTACTATATAATTGCCATGTCTGAGGCGAGCTCCAACCTTGCTCGATACGACGGGTTACGTTATGGATACCGTATCTCCAAAGACGGATCGGAATGGTCTAAAGTGTACTCTGAGAATAGAAGGTTTGGGTTTGGGCCTGAAGTGAGGAGGCGGATAATACTAGGCACGTACTCGTTGTCAGCAGGATACTACAATCGGTATTATTTGAAGGCGCTTAAGATCCGAACATTAATCCGAAGAGAATTTGAGGAGGCGCTTGAGAAGTTCGACGTATTGATGGGACCAACGATGCCTATTCCACCGTTCAAGATCGGCGAGAAAATCCAGAACCCCTTAGCCCTGTACATGTGCGATGTACTAACTGTTCCGGCCAACCTCATCGGTTATCCAGCGATCTCCATCCCATGTGGATTCAGCAACGGGTTACCCATCGGGCTCCAGATCATCGGCAAACCATTTGATGAGCGAACAGTGCTGAGAGCAGCCTACACCTTCGAGAAGGCCAGAGACTTCCACAAGCAGAAACCAAGCATATAATAAATATTTGATACCGCAAAAACGGAATAGTATCTAGGACTCAAGGCAAAGTCTCATAAACGTAAATTGAAAGTCTTCTCATCAAGTTATCTGTCTGATGACTCGGCGAATGCATGAATAGAATTGTACTTTTTGTTTTGATTTTCCTCCTAATTTCCATGTTCGCTGGCTTGATCCCTGCGATTGTAAGCATCCTCCTGTCCCCTTGAATGGAACTAGCTACCATAGCCTCAGATCGCAGATCTTATAAATCGTAGTTGGTCATACTAAATTGGTGGATGGCGAGTTCTCCTAATGAGTTGTAGAAACGCACCTGAAAAGACCTACGACGTTAAACCTAGAAATAGGTCTAAATCTTTGTCACCGAGAAAAGTTGCTTTAAAGAAGCCCAATCCTTCAGAACATTGAAATATAAGACGCCTTCCAAGACTCACAGCCTGAAACAGTTGTACTCTGAAGTCGGAGATAAAGTGTCATTGACGGATGAACAGAAGGATTTTCTGGGAGAACTTACGCCTGCAGCTCAGGTGGCTAGGTATGTTAATGCAGCTGTCGGGCTTTCGAGGGAAATGTACTCCAAGAGACTTCTTGAGGAATACTTAGAGAAAAGTTTGCCAATTCTCGAAGCAATCAAAACGCGCATTATGGAGGAGCATCAATGAACGACGTAAGGCCTCTTCTCGATAGGATCCACGATTTCTTAAGGAGCGTGGATGCGAAGCTGGGAGTTGACAAGGCCTTTCTCTTCGGATCCACAGCCAAAGGAAATCGTCTTGTGGATAGTGATGTAGATATCATAGTTGTTTCTAAGGCCTTTGCTAGCATGCCGATGCCAAAAAGGCTTGGATTGCTACAGAAGGAATGGAACCACCGTGAAGAGTTACAAGCTTTAGCCTACACGCCAGAAGAGTTCTCAAGGGTCTCAAAGAGGCTTACAATGAAAGAGATATTGGCTTATGCAGTTGACCTGACAAAGGACCTAAAATAGATACGACATGACTTTTCAGATTTAAAGTCTTCTGTAAACTAGGTGTGTTCCTGCAACGATTCAAGAGAAAAATCTCATAAAACGAATTGAAAGGTAACCAACATGTCTTGTTCGGTCGTATTCAAGGTGGGAATAATTACAGAAAGTATGAAAGTATGAAAATGATCGGCGGCGACATGAAGTGATAAGTGAAGAATAAGTTGAAGAATTGATGATTAGATATTTTCCTAAATGCCCTGTATGCGGTTCAAGTGATGTATGGAACGTATCGGGAACGTTCAAAGACTTTGTTCAGTGCAAATCATGCGAAACAAAATGGGCATCAACTAACTTCATTATATGCAAAGAACCAAAAGAGTTGCAGCTTTGGGGCCTTCAAAAGATAGTAGGGGGTCAGCATCTTGTACAAAAAGCATCCGATAACATTTTGGAAGAACTTCGATATAGAGCGATTGACGGAAAAAGAGGAAAAATGGTTGAAAGGGAGCATCTTCTCTTTTTCAGAAGAAACTATTGACGATCTGACAAAAGGACTGATCAAAAGGCATCAATCCCAAGCCTTGAAACTTTGTCAAATCTCGACTAGTGCTATACCCTTTCTTACTGCTTGCTTTAAGAGGAGTTCCAGCGATTGAATCAGCAAAAGTTGCTTTCTTGGCATCTATAGCAGAATTGGACAAAGTTATCATTCTACGGAATGAACTTATTTTATGAGCATTGGAGAAGAAAGATTCAGATCGAATTAAGTATTCTCTAAGACTGTCTTATAGTATGCAGCGGATTCAGCATCCAGTAAAATATTCCTTTCTTATGTATTCGATCTTTTCGACTTCTAACCGAGTTTCCACCTATTGCCTTTCGCACCTTTTGAAACAACTCAGTAGATCATTAGGTGAGTAAGGCTTCACTTAGCTTGTGAGCTATAACCTCTAGGTTTCTGGTGAATGCATGTTCAGGTTTGTTCAGAGCGAAGATGAGACTTCGTCTAGCCTCAAGGATATCGCAAAAGCAAGGTATTTCCCCTATGACCTGTTTTCCTAGAGCGCTCTCTACGAGGTGAACCCCTCCGTTAAGTGATCTCTCAAAGCATATTTTCTCAGGAAATGCTTTGTTTACCAGGACAAAAGCTTTTTTCTCGAAGGCATTGTAGATGTCCCTTATCATTCTCTGTGTCCCATGAATATCTAAATCGTCCATTGTGAGCACAATAAGCGAAACATCGGAGCTCATCACGGCATTTATCGATGAATATAGAATACCGGGGCTCGTATCGTAAATAATATAGTCTACTTTCAGATCTTCAAGATCCGATTTTAGGATGAGTAGCTTTTTGAGGGCTTCCATCTCCCATTTTCTGCTCTTAGTCATCATGTCTCGAACGGCTTCTAAAGATGGGTCGGCAACTCCTACAAGAAATTTACCCTTTGTTTTATGTTTCTCGCTTACATCGATCAAGACTCTTTCTATAGGACACTGTCCGTTTAGAAAGTCGTTCACTGAGTATTCGATGCGGGGAATCTCGAATATTGCAGAGAGGCTTGGAGCTCGGAAATCAAGGTCAACTATGGAGACGTTGGCACCTTCTTTGGCATATAAGGCGGCTAAGTTGACCGCAATCAGACTCTTCCCTGTTCCACCTCTAGAGGAATGAATCGATATAACGCCCGTCATCTTCACACCTCTCTATTTTAAAATAGACTTCTTTTCCTTTTCTCTTCTTATTAATCTATCCCATTCCAATAAGAGGGCTAAGGTGGGAAGGCCTTCGACACTCTTTTCCTTTTGATCTCTCCTACGATGCCATGAGCTATCGGCGAGTTTACACGCAGCCATTCTAACTTGACATAAAGCCTTTATTCTAACAAGCAGGAGCAAGTTATTGCGATCGAAACTCTTGACAGATTAGCAGAGGGTACGACAGTATGGAACTTGACTGTGGGTTATTAAAAAGCGAAAAAATGCGAGCTGTACTAAGAGTTAGAGCTAAGCTTCTTGAAGCTGTAAGGAACTGGTTCAAGCACTGCGGTTACACAGAGGTTCAAACTCCGATACTGGTTCCTGCATCCCAGGAATTAGAACCCTCAAGTTTCACAGTTCAATATTTTGGGAAAAAGGCTCACCTTGCTCAAGGAGCATGTCCACACCTCGAGGCCATGATGATTCTTCTCGGAAAAGTCTATGCGATCACTCCAGCATTTAGAGCAGAGAAATCACCGACCAAAAAGCACCTAGCAGAACATTGGCGTATTGAATGCTTAGCTCCCAAATCCGGTTTAGAAGATATCATGCAAGTTCAGGAGAGTCTAGTCGCGAGTATCTGTCTCTATTTGTCTGAAGAAGCATCTGAGGAACTGAATATCCTAGACAGGGATTTGTCAAGCATTAAGACTCCCTTCCCGAGAATCGGCTATGATGAAGCAATCAATCTGCTTCGGGATGATGGAACAAACATATTTTGGGGGCAAAGCATTGAGACTGAGCAAGAAGAACACCTATCAAAAAAGTCCGATAGACCATTTTTCATCAGCCATTATCCCTTAGACAGTCAAACTCTTTTCTTCAAGTCCCACCCCCAGGAAACAGAATTAGCCTTGGTTGCAGATCTGATTGCCCCAGAAGGCTACGGAGAAATAGCCACTTCCGGACAGATGATCGATAGGGCGGAAGAGCTTCTCAAAAAGATGAAGATCGAGAATATAGATGAGAAAACATATAGATGGCACCTAAACTTAAAGAGGTCTACTTCGTTTACATACTCTGGTTTTGCGATAGGCCTTGAAAGATTGCTAATGTGGATATGCGGACTCGAACACATAAAGGAGACTACACTATTCCCGAGGTCGTTTCAGCTTGGCTCACCATTCTGTTTTTTGAAGAACACCCTAACTTGTTCCAGATAAACGAACAGATCGAATTCCTTCCTTAACTCAGGTGAGAGCAATTCTTGGGCTGCAACAAGAAAGACGTTTGAGGAAAAAATCAAGACGCAACTAACTAAAGCAAGGCTCGCAAGAGGAAAATGGATGCTTGATGGCAAAAATTGCGCCAAACCCATCGCCAAAGGATAGGAACTGATTCCTACGTAATAAAAAGAGTCATTGTACATACTTGAGAAATCTTCCCAAACTACGAAGAAGTACAAGACAAGAAAAATTCCCCAGCTTAAGCCGTTTAGGGCAAACAATACAAAAACAAGCAAGATATCCTGTATTCCGGAGAAAATGAGACCAGAAAAAGCGCTGCTAATTCCGTAAGAAACCAAGCCTATACTTAAGGCTTTTTTACGACCATATATGTCAGCAACAAATCCTCCTAATAGAGCACCAAGACATGATGTGACATTTGGCAAAACAATATTTGCTACAATCGGGATCTGAAACCGGTTGATCAATAAAGTTATTCCATAGCCTCCAAGGACGGCATTCACGAGACTTTATATTAACCAAGGCATCAAATAAAGGAAAAAATCCCTACTACGGCAACAATCTATTCTGTAAGAAGACGCTTCCTCTACTTTTGGTTTGGCTTGATCTTTCCTGCCTAGTACGGTAGCAAAAATGGGGCACAGACTTAAAAGCGAAGCAAGTACAACTGAACTGAGAAAACCAAGAACCGCGCTTATCACGGTTAAAGATAACATGACAAGTATGGAAGTAAATCCGATGAAGCCGCCCACTCTTCCTCTCGCCATGAGAATGGTTAACTCCCCAAATCTTATGAGGAAACTTAACAGGAAAATCCCATACAATCCGCCCAATAGACAAACTGCGATCAAGAACCATAATTCAGAAGCGAATATAAGAAAGACTGTCACTATTGGTGAAATCAGAGACCAAATGCAGATGGGATACGAGTGCATATCCGTTTTTCTCACAAGACAGACGCCAAAAAGAACTGAAGATGCCGCAAATAGAGAAAAAATACCCCTAGAATAGGTCGCCTCATTGGGATAGCGATTAGAAATGCTGGTAGCAAAGATGAGTAGCCAAGATAAGATTACTGAGTATTGTACGAGAAAGACCAAGAAGGTATGTTTTCTCAGTTGAATCTTGAACAATTCCAACTTCAGCATATGTGTAGCTTTTGAATAAAAGTTTTGTGCTCATTTGAAGGATAATACTATTGCCCGCTCTGTTGTCAAACTTGAAGGGGGTGAAAATGTGAAAGATCTTAAGGAAAAAGTCTTCGATGTTTCTTCTTACCTTCAGCGTCTTATGGAACGTGATGTCTTCCCAGAAGTTGTTGAAGCGGTTGGAAAGTCAGACAAGGAGTTGCTGATAAGAACGTGCAGAAAAGCTGACGTCCCGGATGTCTATACGGGGTCGATTGCATCACTTATTCTCACTTTGTCTCGGCAGATAAAGTATCCTAGCGTTCTCTAGGGAAATCTAGGCGGAAGAAATGAAGACTGGGCTTCAACTATGAACTTCAAGGTCTGTCTAGCTTCGTTGTCTTTCAAGCTTAACAATTCTTCCTTTGCCTTCCTTATGAACCTTGACGAGAGCCCTTTAACATGGTTTACTGCCCCCGACTCGAACATTTCTTCAACTATCTTTTTAATGTATTCTGGATCTTCTTCTTTCTCTATGATCAATGATGGCAAATTGCGGATCTTTTCGGAGTTATTCTCTGCCCATGATAGTGTATACGGCCAAGAACCGCTTTCTATCTTTTCTTTCAACTCCAACGTGAAGTTAAGTGACTCGGTGAGATCGTCCATTAACTCTAGGATCAAACCCAGATGCCTTCCAAACTTTCCCAGATGACCTATCTCGTCATTTGAGCCGAATCCGAGGATTGCACCGGCCTTGGTGCAAGCTTCAATGTTGACGGTTCGCATCTTCATCACAGCGAGTTTATCTTTTGAACGAATTCTCTCCATTTTCCTAAGTTTCAAGTTCGATATCTCAGCTTCCGCCATTCCCCGCAGAAATCTCCAAAAGAGTTCACTGAGTCTTCTCCGTTGAGTAGGAGGCAGATTAACTTGGTTAAGAGCAGCAAACGCTTTGGCTGATATCAGACCGCCTGCTATCAGGGTTTTGCCCGTGCCGAACTTTCCCATGGCGGTTGGTAAAAAACATCTGTATTCGGTTTTGTCCACTATGTCATCGAAAATGTACAAGGTCATGCCCAAAAGCGTCATCGTTGTTGCGACTGGAAGAACAGTTTCGGGTTTTCCACCGACCGCTTCACAGCTAAGAACAATTAGACTTGGTCTCAAGAGGTCTCTATAGCTGTTGGATGCGTATTCTAAGGTTTCCCGCAGGTCTCCCAACCGTATGTCCTCGAGCAGGATCCTTCTGGATTCCTCGTAAATCTTACCTCCTTTCTCGTTGAGAATCGCCCAGAGACGCTTCTCTACATCGTTCCCGTTGTCCATCTTAACCTATTGGAAGGTACCGACCAGAACGCATATAAAAAATATGTGTGGATCATACATATACACGGCTACTCAACAGAGATTTTGCGGACACCTGCTCTCTTAGAAAGGAGCACATTGCGTGTCCTCATGGTTTCAAACCAACTAATGAAGTCTCTCAATCCCGTTTTCTCTTGCCCATTTCGATATGAATCTCCAATATGAGGCGTATCTCCTATCCATCAGGAAGAAGTTGCACCAATCGTCTACGTGTCTTATGCCTCTTCCCATCGCCTGATTTGCCGCTCTGAAGGCGTCCATGAGGTACCACCGCTCGCCCAAGCTTGGGCTTCTGCTGTCGAAATACTGGATTTGAGCCTTGACGACGGGATCTCGGTAATCCGCATATGGCAAGCCAACTAGGAATATGCCTCTAGCCTCCTCGTAAGGGAAGTTGGAGCCTTCGGCGTTTCTACCCCTAAAAACAGCGAAAAGAATAGCTCCATCAGCATTTTTGGCCGCCTTCTTGTAATTGTCGACTATCTTCGTGTTCTGGGCAGCCCGTTCACCCTCGACAAAGACTTCCTTTTGGTCAAGGTATAGTTTGCCACTTACCTTTCTGACAAAGCCGTTATCGATCCACCTCTTTAAAGCCTCTAACATAAGCCCTCTCTGAGGAAAGAAGATCAAGACGCCGTTGGGAACTTGAGGTACGAGGCTGGAGATTCTTTCGCCGTAAAGCCTGATCATGTGGGCGTCTCTCTCCTTGTATCGCGTCGTGACCGAGGTATCGATAAAAGTGCGCACGTTCTCCGGTTTCATGATAGCCGAGTAGGTTCGGGTTTCAGCATCCTGTAAGCCGATCACGTCTGTGAACAACTTTAGAGGCGAGAGAGTCCCTGACATGATTATCGCGCTGTAGGATTCTCCGACGACAGGCTTAATTGCTAGACTTGGGTCTAGACACCGATACTCGACTAGGTTTAAGCCAGTTGGAGACCTTCGGTAGATCGCTACGTATGTCTCACCTTGGCTGGAATCAACTAGTGAGAGGAAGTTTAACACACCGTTCAGGTAGCAAATCGGAACCATGCCCCGCCTAATCTTGTACAGCCTAATCTCATCTACAACTGGCTCGAATGTCTCTACGAAGCTGGAGATCTTTTCTCCGAGTAAATCCTCCAAGTCTCGGCGTAGCTCTAGGCCGCCCTTAACTAAGGGCTCAATTGAAACCTTCTCGTCTAGGTAATTCTTCAGATCATCCATGACCGTGGACGGGATGCGGATGAGTTGAAGTTCCCTCCTGGCGTTAGCGAGCCCCCTCTCTGAAAGAAAATCACTCAAAGCCTCCTGTCCAACCTTGTCCGCGTTGTGCGCCTCGTCGAATATGAGAATTCTGCCAGAAACCTCGAGCTTAACCTTGGCTCTGATAGCCTCGTTGAAAATATACTGGTAAGGAGCTACAACTACAGTGCAGTTCTCGGATACTCTCCTAGCCAGAAAATATGGGCAGTAATGCTTAGTCTTGCCAAACCTTACCAGCTTCTTCGTTGATAGAACCGCCGGAAGAGAAGAGGGAAGATCAGAGTCAAGAACCGACCTGAAACGGCATCTGCCAGCTTTCCTAAGGGCATTACAAGCCTCAGCGGACTCGAGTGGCGGCA
>Ga0315309_1001629_pt1 | contig 13347 bp, 13 predicted proteins | sample TDP4_MG_FD_203080 | JGI IMG/M metagenome (GOLD analysis project Ga0315309, IMG submission 203080) | Freshwater sediment microbial communities from Lake Towuti, South Sulawesi, Indonesia - TDP4 | ecosystem: Environmental > Aquatic > Freshwater > Lake > Sediment | place: Indonesia: South Sulawesi...
ATATTACTGGCGGACCGTCAATGTCAAAGGAGGCAATAATATCCCGCTGTTTCTGGACTGCTGGTTCTGGTGCGGCGGGCCGGAGAATGACGATACGCCCCCGAGCTATGATGGTGAACGGTTCGAGCCTCATATAAATAGCATGAACCGGTACTGCATCAACCGACACCAACAAGGCATAAACAGCGTCTTTTTGGACTACACGGCCAGAAAGGTTTGGCTGAAGGAATTGTGGCGCGTCAAATGGGGCAAAAACTTTGATATAAATGCACCACTTCCCCGCTGGGAAATCGAAGCGCCCTGGATGAAAGATTTTAAAGACCATTAAAAATAGATGTCTAAAATAAGATGCAATATCACGACTTGCCGGACAGGTTTTACCTTAATTGAACTTTTGGTGGTAATAGCTATCATCGCCTTATTGATGGCGATAATGATGCCGGCTTTGCAGCGGGTAAAGGAGCAGGCCAGAGAGATGACCTGTCGAGCAAATCTGCGTCAATACGGGATAGCGCAGAGCCTATACCTGGATGACCATGACGACCGATATCCATCCGCATGGAGGTCTTTGGTTAAAAATGAGTATCCTGTATCCGGGTACGAGCGTTATTGTCGATGGCACGACCCGAGATATCCAGCTGATGGCCCGTTCTGGCCATACTTGAAAAACGAGAAGGTCCACCTGTGTCCTTCCTTCAAGGTTCTGGCCAAATCCGAGGGCGAACGGCATCCAAGACACGTGCCTTCCAATCCTGTTGTTCCATACTACAGCTATAGCATGAATTCCTGGCTGGGCGCCAAACAAGGAGACCAGGGTGGCTCGGCTGCGACGGACTCCAAGGGGCGCGGCGGGATTTATAAACGTTCCGAGATAACAAGAAGTAAAGCGGAGGTGTTCTTCTTCTCCGAGGAGAATATGTGGATCAGGCCGGGCAATTCCAATGTGCTCAACGACAATGCGTTGTGTCCCGACGGCCGCGATTGGTTTGGCACGTTTCACAGCGCATCGAGCGGAGACCTTAATAGCGGCACAGTCAATGCTGTATTCGTGGATGCCCATGTCGAAGAGGTGCGTTCAGCCCTAAAAAAGAACCCCCTCGATAATTCAGAAAAGGAGTTCGGCCGATTCGAGAAATACGGCTGGCCACATAAAGAACCGTTTCAATAATCCGGTATCATTATCAGATGATTGCTGTTTTGTGCCTGTGGCTGTGACATTCAATATTGACTGCCACCGGCAATGATGCTATATGACACGGAGCAGCCTCTACCAAAACCGCTAAGGCGGTAGTATCACCACCAAGCCCTTGCGGCCCTAGGCTAAGCGCGTTAATCTGGCAAAGCAAATCCGCCTCGAACTTGGCGTAAAACTCGTCAGCATTGTGTGACACCAGATTTCGCAACAGCGCCTTTTTGCTCAAAAGACAGCTCAGTTCGAAATCGCCTCCAATGCCTACACCAACAATAAATGGCGGACAGGCATCGGCGCCAGCTGTCCTTACCACATCCACAATCCAATCTATCAGCTCGCCTCTTTCAGCGGTGGGCTTGAACATTTTGAACTGGCTTTTGTTCTCACACCCGCCACCTTTGGCCATAACGGTTAGCTTTAAGGCATCGCCAGGGACAATCGTATGATGAATTACAGCGGGCGTATTTGTGCCGGTGTTCGTGCGTTTATTCAAAGGGTCGGCGACAACGCTTTTCCGTAGGTAGCCTTTTTCGTAGCCAGCCTTAATCCCAGAATTGATAGCATCGAATAAACCTGCGGTAAAACCGTGATTAGCCCCCGCACCTGTGGCGGGGGTTGCTTTTATGCGGGGTTTGATAACAACCTCTGTGCCCTGCTCCACAAAGACTACCGCCAGGCCGGTGTCCTGACACAGTGGTATTCTTTGCTGCGCTGCTATGCGGGCATTTTCGGTAAGTTGATTCAATATTTTTGCCGCCCCCGGGTGGGATTCATTTTGGGCCGCTTTTTTAAGGGCTGCTAAGACATCGTCAGGCAGCTCATAGTTAGCTGCTATACAAAGTGATTCGACCGTCTCAACGACCTTTTCGAACTGGATATATCGCACAATTTTAGTTAATAGTTAATAGTTCGTAGTTAATGAACAATGAACAACGAACTATGAACTAATAACGAACTCAAAAGTTTTATATGTTGTATTGCCAACATCATCGCTGATTCTAACTGCGATTATATGTTCGCCGATCTGAACATCTTCAACCACAATCGTAAAATTCTCATCGGTAGTATCATAGACTAAGTCATCCGGCAGAGCACCTTTCCACTCGGCATTGCTATCAATGGTATAATGCAGCTCACCAATTGCACTTAGCTCATCGTATACCTGCATTTTTAGCGTTACAGTCTTGCCGCTTTTGTTGATGGAGTGTTCTCTAACAACAGGCCCAGTGTTATCAACTACTACCGGATCGCTTATTCTACCGCCGGTTAATTTAGTGGCGGTGGTATTGCTTCTTTCGTCGCTTGCGATTACCCTGATTTCATATCGGCCATCTTCAACAGTTTTTCCATCCCACTCAAAGGTATCTGCTTCCAGCTCGTCTTTTAGTTCAATCCAGGTTGTCCTTCCGATCTTCCGAAAATCAATCTTGTAAATCAGCTTATCGCCGTTGTCGTCTTTGGCCTTATAACTGATTTTGAACCCGCCTGGACGGGCTTTGCCGGCTGCATCGATTCGGCTGACACTGACTGATTCTACCTTCGGCGCCAAATTTGGCACAGTACTGGCAACAGCAACCTCTCTTATAAGCGGACTAGCAAGTCCCTCTTCGCTTTGCAGCACAAGTTTATATTGACAGAACCTGCCAAGAGGACAGCTTAGTTGTATTGGTTCTGTCACTTCCACCAAGCCCGTCCAATCTGAAAAAGTCGGATCGTTTACATCTTTAACATTTCCACTGCGGCTTGAAAGCTTAACCTTGCACCCTTCTGGAATATCAGCTTCGATTTGCAGCTTGCCCCACCTGGCGGGCTGACCAGCATCAATAAGGTCAGAAATGTAGGTCCCCTGCGAAGCAAAAGCCTTACTTAGCTTTATCAGCTTTGCAGGGTTGGCTGTCCCCAGATACACAACGTCAGCTTCCACCACTACCGCTGTTATCTGTGTTGCCTGCTCATCCTCATAAATAATTACTTCCTGCTCCGAGACTGTATCGACGGCAAAAAGCTGAGCATCATTTCCGGTCCCGACCAGCAGTTCTCCTTCGGCGGATTCTGCCAGGCAGAAAAAAACCGCAGTCTCACTGAATATATCGGTCACGAAACCATCTTTGGTTATCTTATATACATAGCTGGCTGTGCTCGGCTTGGCGGGTGGGCGAGGCGGAGCCTTTCTTTCATCCGATTCATCATCATCTGCTTTTTTTGTATTTGCAATTTGCAGCTTGCGTCCACCCTCGCTGGCACTTTCTGGCTCTTGCGAGGGCATTTCCGGCCGACCCGCCATCGGTAACTGGGCCGCAAACTTCGCCGAAGACTCCACAACCTTAGCTGAGGTCGCTGCGGCATACAAAGGCCTATCGATAGATGTGGACCCGGTCCCTGTGGATAACAGGGCAGTAATTTCTGGCTGATCGCTATCATATAAAACCACTGCCGTTTTAGTGTGCGGATTTATCTTATATACCAGTCCTCGCTCGTCACTTCCTGCGTAAAGGCAGCCGTCTTGTGCAATGGCTAGTGAAAGTATGTTCTTGTCACGGCTATCATAAACAAGTTGTGCTTCTTTACCCAGCGGAGCAAGCTGATAAACCTTGCCTTGTGGCCCTGTGCCTAAATAGATATTACCTGCATCGTCGGTAGCTATGGCAAAGATATATTTGGCGTCGTTAGGCTCAAAGATGGTTTCCAACCGGCCTGCTTCGAGCCGGCATAGTTTGCATTTTTCGCCGCTTATACCAACTAATAGTCTGCCGGCCACATCGGTTGCCATCGCAAAAATATGCTCATTGGCTAAATACTGCTCAGCCTCGACTGTATTGGCATCTGTAGTCTCGTTCTCCTGGTCTGCCGCGTTTTCTGCTTTTTCGGTTGCCGATTTTTTCTCCTCCAGCGGGTAAATCTTTGTCAGTTTGCCGAGGCTGTATTTATAAATACCCCCATTAGGGCTGCTGCCAAGATAGACCATACCCCCGCTTACAACAATACTGTTTATCGACCAGACATCCTCAAATTTTTCAACCAGCACTTCCGATCCGCGTCCAAGGCCAATTGTGCCTCGGGAGCCGATGACAACATCATGGGTTTCGCCCTTCAGAAAATCTGCGCTGCTGGCCTGGCGCGTAATCTTGCTGCTAACCGCCCAGCCCTTATAAACAAAACTCATCAGTAGTATGCAGCTAATAAGTACACAAATCTCAAACGCTCTTTTATCTTTCATAATAACTCCCTGTAGAACGATGGACGAGGGATGATGGATGATAGACGATAAAAATTTCGTCCTTCGTCCCTTGTGCCTCGCCTCTCGTCATTTCTCTACCGTTATATGCATAATCTTTTTATCGACTACTACCGTGTCTGTTCTGGTACTTTTTTCGAGCCAGTGTGGATACGGCTGAGTTATTAGAGCCCTTTTAGCATTCTGCAACAGAAGCGTCTTTGTCGCTGGCAAATCGGGAAGCTCAGCTCTTTCTACTGCAACACCGCCGGGCGGCAAAACCAAAAGGCAATACAATTTATCTCGTTCGATGCTCAAAGCATCATTCAATGCCTTAATCAGACTGGTTAGGTCCTGCGCCATGAACCTATATGGGACGGCTTTTCTAAGATACTGTTCATATTCGGACGAGCCCAGTACCATCAAATCATATCTTCCGGGGTTGGTTTGCTCCGGTATTTTCAAGCTGAACTGGTATTTTTTCTTTTCCGCCAAGAAAGATTCCACAACCACAGAAACCTTGACTTCTCCCCCAGCTTTGACCTTTGAATCGGACAAATCGACCGACCATATATGCGAAATGATGTTTTTCGGCAGGATGCGAATATCAAAATTTAGTGATTTTATATCAACTTTCTTGAATGGATTATTCATCAGCAGTGCAACTGAGCCTATACTCTCGGCTATCAGCTCGGTCACAGCTACCCCAGTCGAGACATTCTCAAAGCTAATCACTCCAGCGGGCTCGGCGTCGATGGCCACCTTATATTCAATCATATGGTCAGGCGGAAAATCACCAAGATAACTGGCGGCACCAGCCACAGCCAACTGCAGGACTATCGGAGTAAGCAGTTGATTGTTAGCTACTTGGCAATTGTACAGTCGTGTCTGGGTGTCATTGTAACGATCTACTTTTATCGTTAGCGGTATCATTTGGGCCTTAGCACCGATGCGTCCGCAGACTGCCGTCGATTCATCAGTTGTCAAGGCACCAACTATTTTGCCCAAGCTGGCTAACTTAGAAGAGAGGGACAAACTCGATACCACAGTATGCACCTGCCCTGTAGCCATTGGCAAATCTACCGGACCATAACCGAGAAAGCTATGCCCGAAGCCGTAAACCTTATCACCCAAGACCTCGGTCGCTGTGCCGAGCACGAATATTGTCATATCGCCAGCTACCAACGGCACGGTAAGAACCGCTCCTGGGGCTAATTGTACATCCTCAGCTTGGTTGACATTTGTACTACCGCCGCTACCAGAAACAGCCATAAGTCCCAAAGGCTCAACCAAGGCATCCAACTGCTGGCAAGTCTTAGCCGACAAACCAGAAACGATCAACGGACAAGGCAAACGACCGAATCCAGATGCTCGATACTGGATACTCGTCGAGGATCGAGAATTAAGGTGCTTATTAATTTCAGCGAAATCAATTGGCTTGGAAAAATCAAGCGCAAAACCCATCCCCCCTCGTGGCTGGTCACCGGGCACTGGTTGCTGGTTGCTGGTGGTTCCTTGGCCGACTTGGAGCATCTCCTTGATGGGCGTGACACCGTAAAGCGGATCCTTGCTGAAAAACCATGCGAAAGCTATTGCTCCTGCCAACCGACCTTGAATATAGACCGGTGAGCCACTGCATCCAGCCACAGGGCCGGTTTGTATAAAACGCTCACTTGTTCCCTTAACCAATATTGCATCCCTGCCAGGCTCTATATTATGCACCACGCTTAGAACATCCAGAGTGAATTTTTCAACCTCGGTGCCCTTAAAGCAAGTAAGACAATAGGCCTCCATCCCAGGAGCAATCTCGTCAATGCTGATATATTTAGCTGTGTCCCAAATGCCCTTAAGTACGTCCCTGCCAGGTCGAGTCTCAGTCCTGGTCCCTGTTTTATCTGACTGCTCGCCAGCCTTACAAAAAAGCCCACCAAAAACCAAAGATATGTAAAAAGCAAAAACTAAAAAGTAGAAAATTTTGCTCTTTTGTTTTTCTGTTTTTGTTTGTATTTTGAACATTTATGCCCTTTCAACTGATTCTTAATTATTTTAACCGATGGGCAGATTCATTGCAAGATAAAAGAGATTTTGCTATAATATTAGCTTAAATCAGGACGGGCAATAACCGAAATAAAAGGCCGGAGAAAGAAATGAAAGCTGATCATCGTCACGAACTAAAAACTAACGAATTAGCCGAGTGGATAGCAAACTTGCCACAATGGGCCAAGGAAAATCGCACAGCGATTATTGCCGTATCAGCAGCGATTGCTGTGGTCGTGGGCTTATACATCTGGAGAACCTACAGTAAAAAGGTGGCGGTTCAAAAACAAATCGAGCTTACAGACCTTATCAGCCAGCTTACGGGCAGTAAAATGCAAATCCTCGGTGCCCAAGCCCAGGGAAAAGACCTTTCGTACATACTCGTCCAGCGTGGCGGACCCGCCGACAGGCTCAAAATCTTCTCTGAAAATGTCAATAATGACCAGATGGCTGCTTTAGCACTTATTAAGCAAGCAGAAGCCTTGCGGACGGAACTACATTACCGTCCAGAGACTGTAAGCACACAGGATTTAACGACGCAGATAGACCAGGCAAAGGCCAGTTACACCGAAGCGCTGAAAAAAGCCTCATCTGGCTCCCGCGGAGCGGGGTCATCTCCATCGCTGGAGGCTGCTGCTAAGTTCGGCCTGGGAATATGCCAAGAAGAGCTGGGCAACTTCGAGGAGGCACAACAAATATATCACGATATCGCCACAGACCCTAATTTTGAAGGCACAGTAGCTAAAGCTTTGGCCGAGCAGCGCCTGCAGACAATGGCTGATTACAAAACACAGGTCGTATTTAAGTTAGCCTCGGCACCTGTGGCCGAGGCTGCCCCCGCCACAGGTGCGGGGGCTAAACGTGGTTTCACTGCTGATACCAATCTACCTATTGATGCAAATCAGGTGCCTGCGACACCAAATAGTCCCTGACCAATGAATAACCCCACGTAAAACGTGGGGCTAAATACTTAGCCCGTGGTTTTACCACGGGTTTTCGCAGCAAAGCAAAATGGGCGATCTGCCAGATACCAGAGGTAAGTTATTGACGCTTCATGTCGGAGTTTCCATTAAAGAACGCAGGCTCGATAAATACCTGCACGGCCGATTCAAAGACCTCAGCAGACGTTTCATCCAGGATGCAATAAAGAGCGGCAATGTCCGGGTCAACGGCAAAACTGTCAAGCCCAGCTTTAAGTTAAGTCACGGTGACAAGATTGATTTGACACTTCCTGAACCGCCAAGCAACGAAATTCCGCCTGAAAACATCCCATTGAATATTATCTATGAAGATTCGGATCTGATTGTTATCAATAAACCTGCTGATATGATTGTCCATCCGGCTCGTGGCAACACCCACGGCACACTTGTAAATGCGCTTGCATATTATTGTGAGCAACTTTCCAGTGGCCTTGGTCCATATCGGCCTGGGATCGTCCATAGGCTGGACAAAGACACTACCGGCGTTATGGTTGCTACAAAAAATGACATCGCGCAATGGAAGGTAGCCAGGCAATTCGAACGCCGAGCGGTCAAAAAGACCTATCTGGCGATTGTCCACGGCACGCCGCAGCTTTCCGCAGATCGCGTAAGTGCACCGTTGGGCATCCACCCGAGAATCAGAGAGAGATATGCCATCAGGCCGGAGATTGGTAAAGAAGCGATTACTTTTTACGAGGTTTTGGAGGAATTTCGTGGTTTTTCTCTATTGCGGCTGATGCCCAGGACTGGCCGAACTCATCAGATACGGGTGCATCTGTCGTATATGAAGCACCCCATCGTCGCCGATGATATGTACGGTGGCAGGCTTGTTTACCAATGGCAGTTAGCTGATGCCGAGCCCGTCCCGCAGGAACCTATCATCAACCGCCTTGCCCTTCACGCCTGGACGCTTGAATTTAAACACCCAACCACCGGTGAAATGATGAAATTCGAAGCCCCTCTACCCGGCGATATGCAAAACCTGCTCGATATGCTGCGAAAATATCGAAAAACTTAGACGGAAAACCCCACGTTAAAATGTGGGGCTAAATATTTAGCCCCGCCTTTTAGGCGGGGTCTATCTCTGCCATACGAAATTTTTTATTCCTTCGGCAGATTTTCCAGGTCTGGCAACGATTTGAGTACGAATTCATAAATGCTGCGGGCTGCTTCTACTGCTTTTTCAGCTTTTATTTTGGTGATTTCAAATCTTGCTGCTGGGTAACGGGTCTCGACGGCGTATTCTGAAAGGGCGGCACCAGCTTCTATGAATTGCTCCATTTCAGGCAAAAATTTCATGCACAGCTTGATAAGGAATTCTATATCGTGTGTCTTTTCCACGTGATACTCGTTATAAGCAAGAAAGGCTTTGAGAGACTTTTCGGCAGCCTGCTGGCAATGAAAAGCTGCCGCCCAATAGGCTGGCTCAGTGTCTTCCATAGTTAGCTCAGCCAGCCTTAGGTCGTCATCAGCCAGCATGAGCCACTGTTTTACCAGTTCTTCCTTCGGACTCATAAAGAATCTTTCCTTTTCTTGTAACCGTGTAGATGAGCGTGCACTTGACGTTTTGCCATTTCTCTATATCCGAATGGGTGCACACTATCAAGTCCATTGGAATTATAAAGTCTCTAAGACTTGCCCTGCCTTTCAAGGCTAAGTCGTGACGCGATTGATTAGTGTCTGGAACGACTATCAGCAGGTCGATATCGCTATCTGGGTCGGCGCTACCCGCAGCGTGTGAGCCAAAAAGATAAATCCTCTCCGGGTTTATTGACTCGGCTAATCGCTTGATAATTTCGTCGAGTAATTCTGTAGAAAGCTCTTTCATAAATACACGCCTTGCTATTTTGGTAATTGGTTAAATGGTAACTGGTTAAATGATTATTAATTACCGGTCACCAATTACCAGTTACCAAAGGCAGCTTTACTCCTGTGGTAGTTTTACCTTGTCACCGAAGCTGCTTTGATGACGTACAAATATCAACACCAGAAATAATATCCCAAATAATATAATGGTAAAATTTCTTTTACCCGTATGTAACTGCTCTTTAACCAGCTTCCCTGGACTTATCTTACGCAGGTTTTGAGCATGTATATCCATATCCCCACCATGCTGGATGCAACTACAATGAAAAACCCCGGCAATCTCCAACCGATCCCCTTTAGCCTGGTAACTGCCGGTAAATTTAATTTCTTTGGCTAACTCCTTATCCAGCCAAATGCCGATGGCGTTCTGGCCATCATTCAAATTTATCCAGGCAAAGTCTCCTCGCACCATCACATCACCGATCACCTCACCAGCATAGACAACACTTTTTCCATCGTATTCCTTAGCCTTATTAATTAATTCTGTACTAGAAATATGCTGTGCATAGCAGACTGTCCAACAGAAAAATATTAAGCTGATGGCTGTTTTCATTATCTTCCTTTAATTGCTGCGATGAAAAATCCGATTAAGGTGAACACCGACATAAACTCCAATCTGCCAGCCCACATCTGTACAATGTAGGTAAGCTTTAACCCAGCCGGCATACCTGGTGTAGTAATCCCGCACGATAACCCGACGTTGGCTGCTGCTGAAGTCGATTCAAACAATGAGTCTAAAAAGGGGTATCCGTAGAACATGCCCACCAATGCACCTATGCCATATAACACTAAATAGGCTAACGTAATTAACAGTGCCGCTCTTACCTGTTTGTCTTCCAGAAATATTTCTTTAAGGTGGTGTAGTCTCTGCTCCACAATGGCCGGCTCCGGCGAGACGATCCTCTTTAAATCTTGCTGGAGCGCTTTTACGATAATGCCCAGGCGCAACATCTTGATTCCGCCCGCGGTAGAACAGCTACCACCTCCAAAGGCCATAGCACATATTAATCCCGCAAGCGCTAAAGCCCCCCAGTCGTTGATAAATTGCCTTGCATAAATAGTCATATACCCTGTGGTGGTATGGCCGGAAATCAATTGATAAAATCCTTTGCGAAACATAATAACCGCGCGAGGGTAACTGCCAACCTGGTTTAACCCAATAAGCGTAATCAGGAAGGTAAATAGTAGGGTAATACACAACGCTCGGCTCTCAATATTCTTCCATATTTCTCGACGGTTCCCAGTCCAAAGATGATAATGCAAGTTAAAATTCATCGCTCCCAAGAACATAATGACAATGGTGATAACTTCAAAAAGTAGGCTATGATAATAGAGTATGTTTTGTGATTGAGGCGCAAAACCTGCCGTGTCAAATGCTGCCATAAAGATGCATGCGCCGTGAAAGAATGCGTTGGCGGTTTTCATTCCATTAGCAATACCGACTATTCCCAGCACCAGCGTACTTAAAATTAGATAGACTATGCTTACCAGCCAGATGAAGCGGGAGGTATCAATCACGTTAGGTAACAATCTTTCATCGCGTGCCTCACCCACGTACATTTTAAACGCTCCGGATACTCCTTTGACAAAAAAACAAAGCGCAATAACCACGATTCCCTGGCCACCAAGGAACGGAGTGAAATGGCGCCACAGATTATGTGCATAAGAGATATGGTCAAGGTCCTGCACAAGCGTCAGACCCGTTGTTGTAAAGCCCGACATCACGTCAAAGCAGGCATCCAAATAAGAGCCCCAGTGCCCACTCAGATATAATGGTATCGCACCCAGCAGCATCGCTGCCACCCAGGAAAGCGAAACTACAATCATCCCTTGCATCCAGTTCAGGTCTTCTTCTGTAAAGCATAATTTGGTCAAAATTAAGCCGATAATCGAGGTAATCTCTGTGGCGATTAGAAAATCCAAGGCAGGATTTATCTCCGCGAATAGCAGACCAATAACGGCAGGCACCAACATCGTCAGGCCTACGCCGATAATAATCTTACCTGAATAATACCCAATATTTTTGAGGTCTTGTAGTTGGGGCTTAAGAATCATAGTTAAAAAAATATGCCGCAATACAAATTAAAAATGCCGCCAATATTATTACTACGGCATAAAAAATTTCTGTGCCAATGCCAAAAACAGCGTTATAGAAGGATTTTATCTTCATAATTTACCGGCTAACAAATTTGACAGTTGCGACTCATTGCCAACCGTAGTAAGCGCGATTACATCGTCGCCAGCTTTTAGGATAGTATTACCTTTAGGGACAATTACGTCTTCCTTTCTTACTATGGAAAGTAATACGGAATCTTCTGGCCATTGGATGTCCTTGACCTGCTTATCTATCACAGGCGAGTCACTCGGTAAATCCACGCGCACAATCGCAAGCTTACCCCGTTTAAAACTCAAAAGGGAGACAAAATCGGAAAAGGAAGCCTCTTCCTCAATAATCTTAGCAATAATTTCGGTAGAATTCATAGGGACATCCACCCCCAGTTCGGAAAAGGTATGCTCATTATATGGATTATTCACCCGACCTACTGTGCGCTGTACACCAAAGCGTTCCTTAGCCAATTGACAAATAATGATGTTGTCTTCGTCGTCTCCTGTAACGGCAGCTACCACATCTGCTCTGGCTGTGCCGGCTTCTTCTAAAATTCGGGGGTCACAACCATCACCTTTAATTACCAATACGTCTAATTCCCTGGCTATCTCATCGCAGATAGTTTTATCTTTCTCGACAATGCTGACGCCATGTTTGCCCTGGCAGAGGCGTTTGGCTAAAAAATAACCCACTTTACCCGCACCCACAATTACAATATACATATCCTACCTCAAAGCTATAAACCAAATTTATCCCTTATCTTCTCTAAGCTGGCTACCTTCACCACAGCCATCAATGTATCCTTGCCCCTTAAAACAGTTTCGGGAAACGGGATAAAAACGCCTTCCAATCTTCTTATTGCCACCACCAAGAATTCGCCACGGACATTTATCTGCTGAACGGTTTTGCCCACCAAATCGTTCTTCACCTCTATCTCAATGACCCCAAGATCCTTTGTCTCAATCAGATAGCTTGAAAAACGGCTTTCAATAATCTTATCTCTAAGCATAGCAGCAAAAAGTATAGTCCCGCTAATGATATCCAAACCCAAAGCAGAGTAGATATGCGCACGGTATGGGTCGTAAACGCGGGCAATAACCTTGGGTACATTAAAAATATTTTTTGCTACTTGTGCGGAAACCAGATTAGTATTGTCTCCATTTGTTACTGCGCAGAAAGCATCTGCTTTTTCAATGCCCGCCTGTTTTAACAGACTCAAATCATAGCCATTGCCTACCACGGTCAGGCCGTTGAATGTGCCTCCCAGACGTTCAAAAGAGGCAGGGTTCTTATCGATAATCACAGCATTGTGACCTTCGCCGGCTAATAACTTGGCTAACTCTGAACCAACCCTGCCGCAACCCACTATTATCACATACATTCTGGTCCCTCTATAAATCCTAACTTATTTTGACACCGCAACGACTGTTATATTCTGTCTTATGCCTGTGCTCTTGTCAATTGACAATCAGCCGACATCAGCCAATCCCAGTGAATCGCCAAACTTGGCTAACAATGCCTGGCGAATATTCTTATGCTCTGGTTTTATTAACATTAGATCCCACGAAGCTAATTCGAAGGCTTTTTTTCTGGCCATAACCAGCAGGTCAAAGTCATCAATGATATTTGCAATTTTTAGATCCGGCAGTCCGTGCTGGCGAGTGCTGAACAGCTCCCCCGGCCCACGCAGCCGCAAATCGCACTCGGCTATCTCGAAACCATCGTTGCTTCTGGTCATAACATCCAGTCTGTTTTTGGCTACTTCGCTATCGGTCTGGGCAAACAGCAGACAATAAGATTTAGCTGTTCCTCTTCCAATGCGTCCTCTTAACTGATGCAACTGCGCCAGCCCGAATCTATCGGCACCTTCAATAACCATTATTGTGGCGTTGGGAACATCCACGCCCACCTCTACCACGATGGTAGAAACCAAAACATCAATTTTACCTTT
>Ga0315309_1001631_pt1 | contig 13346 bp, 16 predicted proteins | sample TDP4_MG_FD_203080 | JGI IMG/M metagenome (GOLD analysis project Ga0315309, IMG submission 203080) | Freshwater sediment microbial communities from Lake Towuti, South Sulawesi, Indonesia - TDP4 | ecosystem: Environmental > Aquatic > Freshwater > Lake > Sediment | place: Indonesia: South Sulawesi...
TCCTTCTGCCTGCACCCAGAGGGGCGGGCATAGTGGCCGGGGATATGGCTAAGACCGTGCTCTCTCTGGCAGGCGTGGAGGACTGTTGGACCAGAACCTTCGGGGAGACGAGGACCGCCCTGTCCGTGTCAGGAGCCACTTTTGAAGCTCTTAAGAACACCAACAAGATAGTCATCCCAAGCATGTGGAGCGGCTAAGACCGCGATGCGCCACGCGATCAAACGAACAATCAGGAAAGATCGATCGAGCTATTCGATCGAGAGGCACGCCGGAGACGCAGTTAACTTCAGCCGGTCAATGCGCGGAAGTGAAAGCGCTGCATCGATAAATGGCATCCACGGTGCAAGTCGTTGAACAAGCCTAGCCGAACGAGGAAAACAAGGGCCATGCCAGAATCATGAGGGAGATGCTGAGAAAGGTCGCCGTGACTTCAGATGCAGTCTGTCTACACCAAACCCCAAGTATTTAAGGCCCTGTTTCATCCACTGCACTGAGTGGAATGAAAGCGGAGATCAGCGCCATGACGCAGGGAGAGAGACTTGTCGCTGTGCTGAGAGTTAGGGGGCCCTCGGGCCTCTCCGGCAAGATTGAGAAAACTTTCTCGATGCTGTCGCTTTCACGTCCGAACGCTCTGGCTCTGGCACCAAGCAGTAAGACTGTGCTGGGAATGCTGAACAAGCTGAAGCCCTACATAGTTTGGGGAGAGATCAGCAAGGAAACATTATTGATTCTCCTCGAGACGCAGGGTCGAACCGGGAAACCTTCAATGTTGACCCAAGAGATGATCGAGGAGATTGGATGTGACTCGTTCAAAACCCTGGCTGAGAGGATACACGACAATCCCAAAATTCTGAAGGATCTGGCAAGCGGTGGCGTTGAGACTGTCTTTCGGCTTCATCCTTCGCGCAAAGGCTTCGATAGATCCACGAAGGCTCTAGCTGGAACCGGCGGCCAGGCCGGCTACATAGGCGCGAGAATTAACCAATTGATCTCTGAGATGGTTCAAGGCGGCTGAAAGTCTCCCGGGGACGATGGATTGGCGTCGATTGACACGGGGCAAGCATTCCGCTGTTGTCGGAAGGTCGACTTTTTGAAGGAAGCTCCGAAAGAGTAACTATATAAACGTGGTTCGCCGCGAGGCAACCGACTGAAGAAAGAGAGGAAGGTAACCGTCTGTGCCGACCAAGGCTAGAAAAGTCAGGAAACACAGAGGTTCGCGAACCCATGGTTTCGGCCAGATCGGACAGCACCGTCCGCATGGGTCCAGGGGCGGCCGAGGCATGGCGGGTTCCCACAAGCACATGTACACATGGGTTCTGAAGTACCGTCCGGATTACTTTGGGAAGAAGGGCTTCAGGAGGCCAAATAAACCGAGGGCTAGAGCTATCAGTTTGAGAGGATTGTCTCAGCTGGCTGAGAGGCTGAGCGGCACGAAGGACGCGAGGTACTTGGAAGACAGATTGCTGATCGATCTAGCGAAAGACGGCTACACAAAGCTGACCGGTTCAGGGAGAGTTGATGGAAAGCTCCTCGTCGTCAGCGAAGCATGGACCAAGAGGTCGGAGCAGAAGATCGCCGAGGCCGGGGGAAGAATTGTTAAGCCCTCTCAGCTTCAGGGGCTGAGCCCTAGGGGCGAGGCCTGATGGCTGGCTTCAGGAACATCATCGAAGCAATGGCGAGGGTGCTCCCCGAGGTTCGTAAACCCGTGAAAAGGGTTAGCCTGACGGAGAAGCTGGTGTGGACCTTCCTCGCTCTGGCCGTATACGTTTTCATGAGCGAGACTTGGCTCTACGGATACACGACCAAAACGACACCTGGCCAGGGGTCCCAACTTCTACTTAGCATAGTCTTCGCTTCACGTGTAGGAACGCTGACCACCCTTGGGATAGGGCCGATTGTCACCGCCGGCTTGATACTGCAGCTGTTGCAGGGAGCGGGAATCATCAAGCTTGATCTGTCGAAGCCTGAGGATAGGGCGCTCTTCACCTCTGCTAGTAAGATCTTCACAATAGGGATGACCCTCTTCCAGGCCGGGGCATACGTTGCAACCGGATACTTCGGAGTGGTCGATCCCATCTTGGCTGCCCTGATCTTCTTGCAGCTAGTCGGCGCAACCATGGTGATCATGCTCCTCGACGAGCTGGTTCAGAAGGGCTGGGGATTGGGAAGCGGGATAAGCCTGTTCATCGCTGCCGGAGTGGCTTTGAGTATAGTCTGGTCTCTGCTCTCGCCGATAGAGCCGCTCGGAGCAGGCACGGGATTTCAGGGTCTCCTGCTTGCTCTGATTCAAAGTATCGGGGGCGGCAAGGGGATTGAGGGGTTAGTCTATAGAGGCCAGTTCCCGGACCTGATAGGCTTAGCCAGCACGATATCAGTCTTGGTGGCGATAATATACCTGGAGTCAACGAAGATCGAGATCCCGATATCTTACGCCAAGTACTCAGGCTATCGAGCGAAGTACCCCATAAAGCTCCTCTACGTCTCCAACGTTCCCGTGATATTTGCCTCCACAATATTCGCAAACATCTACTACATCTCATCGCTGCTGTGGAACAACTACAACCGGAACGACACAAACTTCTTCCTCAACCTCCTGGGCCGTTTCACCGCCACCGAGGGAGGTCAGCCTCAGCCTCTAAACGGACTGGCCTTCTACACAACATCGCCGAGGACGCTGCAAAGCGTCGTCGATGATCCGGTGAGAGCCCTGGTCTACCTGGCATTCATGGTGGTGCTATCCCTTGCCTTCTCGATTCTCTGGGTGGAGATAGGTGGCCTGAGCTCGTTCAAGGTGGCTCAGCAACTGGTTGACGCAGGCATGCAGGTGCCGGGCTTCAGGAGGTCGGAAGGCATCATAGCCAAGGTTGTGGATAGATACATCAGCGTGGTGACGGTGCTGGGTGGGATACTCATAGGGTTGATAGCTGGCCTCGCAGACTTCTTCAACGTCTTCGGCTCAGGCATAGGGATCCTGCTGATGGTCGGGATTCTCTATCAATACTATGAGCTCTTGGTCCGTGAGAGGGTCACGGAGATGTATCCTGCACTCGGAAGAATTCTGGGGAGTTGAAAAAGGAGCTGTGATGCTAAATCCATTGTTGGCGCAAGCCTCGAGCAACTTCACCGTGCCTCCTCTCTCCACCCTGGTCATCCTCGGCGTCGCCTTCGGTGTTGCCCTCTTCTCAGCCATGGCCACAAGGCTGACCCAAGGAAAAGACACCATGAAAAAGAGGATGGAGGTGACCATGTGGAGGAGGAAACTCCTTGAGGCCAAGAGGGCGGGGGACAAGAAGACGGTGGCGAAACTCGAGAGGAAGAAAGACTACTACACCCAGCTCGATGCCAGCCTGAGCATGAAGACCATGAAGACATATTTTGTGACAATCATCCCCATCTTCGCCGTCTTCTACCTGCTGAGCTTCATGTTCCCGGCTGTCAATTTGCAGGTTCCAGGCCAGCCGCCGGACAAGCCGCTTCAAATAGGCCTCCCCGTGGCAAGGCTTCCGCAGCTGCCGTTACCGTTCATCTCGGACGGCGGCGTGGCCCACTACAACATCGACGGCAACGAAGGTGAGATTCAATATCTGGCTGATACGATCCCTGGGCCCGTCATGGGCTACTATTGGTGGTACTTCTTGGTATACTTGATGGCCAGCTCGCTTCTGGGAAGAGCCCTGATGACAAGTCCGACGGTTTGGGAGGAGGAGCTTCGTGCCGAGGAGAGCCCTAAGAACAAGGAGTAGAAGAAGGGTCAAGGTCCGCATCCCGAGCTCCCGGGTTGTGGAGCACTATCGGGAAGGCACCACTTCCCGGCCTGTCTGCGGTGCCTGCGGCAAGCCCATCTTGGGGGTTGCGAAGGGAAGGCGAAGCCAGCTATCGAAGATTCAAGGCTCTCGAAAGAGTGTGAGCAGGATCTACGGCGGGGTGTTGTGTCCGACGTGTCTCAGGAAGAGGCTGCAGGAAGCGGCGGCGGCCGAGTGGTTGTAGCCGTCAGCGGGTTCCACGGCACAGGCAAGTCCACCTACGCTCGGCTCCTCGCAAAGAGGCTCGGGCTCAGGTACGTTTCAGCGGGAATGATCTTCAGGCAGGTTGCGCGCAAAAGAAACATGACCCTTGTACAGCTCTCTGCCGAGGCGGCTAAGGAGCCGAGCATAGACAAGGACATAGATGACCTGCAGAGGATTGAGGCCGAGAAGGGGAACTTAGTGCTCGACAGCCTTCTGGCAGGTTGGATATGCAGGGACCTTGACGCAGCGAAGATATACTTCGAGGCGGACACAGACATCAGGATAGGACGCATCGCCTCTCGCGATGGGATCAGTCTACGCGAGGCGAAGGAGACAACCCTCAAGCGCGAGCAGATCGAGATCGATCGCCTGAAGAAGTATTACGGGTTTGACCTCTCGGATCTCTCAATCTACGACCTGGTTATAGACTCATCCCACCTATCCATAGAATCATGCGTCAATATTATCGAGACCTTCGTCGTCGAATGGCGTGCCTCAAAGCTATCGAAATGAGATTGAGCAACCTCAGTTGAGGCTTCGACGACACATTTATAGATGGAGCTAGATCTCGAACAGAACTGAAGAGCGATGAGTGAACAGATAGGCAGGGTCTGCGCGAAGACCTCAGGAAGGGAGGCGGGAAGGAAATGCGTCATAGTCGATGTGTTGGACAGAAACTTCGTCAGGGTCACGGGGCCCAAGGCTATGAGCGGAGTGAGACGGCGGCGAGCGAACATCACCCATCTATCCCTGCTGCCTCACAAGTTGGACATTCGGAAGAACGCTAGCGACGAGGCGGTGACGAAAGCCTTGGAGAAGGCAAGCCTGATAGACTACATGAGGAAGAGCGTCTCCATCGGTCTCACGGAGATCGGCATACGGGGTTCTGTGGAGCATTGATCGTTCCACCGTGGGAAGCCCATCGTGGCGTTGTCACCCGCTTCGAGGCCTCCACGAACCACTCGTATGGAAAACCTCCGGAAAACCGCAGCTGCGCCGAGTTACTGATAAGCGGGATTGTGAACCTAGACAAACCACCAGGCCCAACCAGCCACGACGTGGCCGCTACAGTGAAGAAGATCCTCGGGCTGCACCGCCTGGGGCAAGGCGGGACCCTAGCCGAACGCAGGGGGAGATCCCGCGGTCTCGGGGGTGTTGCCCATGGCTCTGGAGGACGCATCAAGGCTGGCCGGGGTTCTAATGCGGAGTGGAAAGGAGTACGTTTGCCTGATGCGGCTTCATCGGGACGTGGAGGAGAAGGAGCTTCGGAATGCTCTAGATTTCTTCACGGGTGAGATCTATCAGGTCCCCCCGATCAAGTCATCGGTGGCCCGACAGCCGCGCATCCGCACGGTATACAGGGTCCGGTTGCTGGAGAAGCAGGGTAAAGACGCCCTATTCATCATCGCATGCTCTGGGGGCACCTACGTGAGAAAGTACTGCCACGACCTTGGCGTCTACATCGGGTGCGGAGCACACATGCAGGAACTGAGGAGAACGAGGTCAGGGCCCTTCGTTGAAGACGAGTCCGTGACTTTGATGGATCTCTACTCAGCCATGAAGAGCTGGAAGGAAGAGGGATCGGAGGACGAGATCCGTCGGGTCGTGAAACCGGCAGAGAAGGCGCTAGAGCTTACTGGAAAGATCTACGTTCTCGATTCGGCTGTCGACGCGATATGCCACGGGGCAAGTGTTGCGGTGAACGGCATCTCCATGCTTAGCACAGACATCTCGCCGGGGGAACTGGTCGCGGTGCTCAGCCTCAAGAATGAGGCCGTGGCTCTGGGAAAGGCGCTCATGAAGACCGAGGATGTGCTGCGCAGCGACAGAGGCCTGGCGGCGAAGACGGATAGAGTCCTGATGCGGAGAGGAACCTACCCCGCCCTATGGAAGCAAGGGAGACCGAGCAGCATCACCTGAGTTCCCTTCCAACCCCTGAGTAGAAGATCCCTTGAATAGAGATCGATCGGTCCATCATCCCTATCAAATCTGAGAGATGAGACTCAGCGATTTCAAATGCTCGGGAGCAAAAGCTTAAGCAGGGGAGGGAGGAGACTGAAGGATGAAGCTAGAGCGAAGGCTGGGGTCTCATAGTCTGGTAGGCTGCATTGAAAAGCAGGCTATGTGAGCAGGCCTGGAGACCGCTGCCGGGAAGCCTGTGGCCCCCCCAAGGGCCGCGTGGGTTCAAATCCCACCCCCAGCGCCAGGAACACGGTCTTTCCCAACCCCAGTTCGGTTGACCTCCATATTTTTTCCTGAGAATTTTCGCAGGGCTAGAAGGGACACGTGGCGGCTTACACTTGCTTCTGGGAGGGCATGATGCCGAAGTGGATGCTAAGGATATCCTTCAAATACTACGGAGAGCGGTGGGCAACTCACAAGCCATGTTACGGTTTAGACACTAGCCTCCAAACATCCCTGACACGCGATATTCTTAAATCGCTGGCCGACTGCTCTTTCTTCAGCTGAGGTCAAGCTGGCGCATGAAGATTGCGAAAATACCTTGCCAGTTTTGCCGTTGGATTAGCTGTCATTTGCGTTGGGGCTTGGCTAATTGTAACCTTTGTGAATTATCCAGAGGCTAAACAACTCCCCTCTTACACCTTCAGCACGATTTCCCGAATCACAATTACACTCTTGATTTCGATTCTGTGGGGGGTTTCTTTCGGAATCCTAGCCGCCACAAACAGGACAGCATCGCTGATTCTCACACCTTTCATAGACCTCTTACAGTCCATTCCAATACTCGGCTATTTCCCAATGGTCATAGGTTTTCTATTCGCATTAGGACCCTTAGGTGTTGAGCTCTCGGTTATGGTCTTGCTCTTCACATCCATGGCGTGGGCCATCTTCTTTGGAGTACTGGGAGCAATACGCGGTATACCGGCAAACGTTGTCGAGTCGTCGCAAAGCTTTGGTTTAAGAGGATGGCGATACACCAGGCACGTGCTGTTGCCAGCAATTACTCCCGCGGTGGTTTCGGGAGCAAATCTTGCGTGGTGCGACGGCTGGTTCTTCATGATTGCTGCAGAATACATTCAATATCAAGGGAGCATTGTGACGCCGCCTTCTGGCGGGTTGGGCTACCTCCTTGCAAGGGCCGCTTACGATTACAAAGACATGAATCTCTCCATAATCCTGCTACTGTACATAACCTTCATCGTCGTATACTTCAACATTCTAACTTGGCATAGACTCATGGAAAGAGCAAGCACAGGCACGTTTAAGCCTGTCTTCAGAATGGATCTTTCTGGTGTTGGAAAACTCGGGTTTGCAAGGGCAACCAGTTGGCTACACTTTGGAAGACTACACTGGCCAAAGTCTTTTTCAATCGCCGCTCAAGGCTTGCGAAAATACACCCGCTTGGAGAGGATTGTCGCTGCGGCTATGGCCTTTTCTGTGGTTTTCTTCGTTTTGTACGTGGTTGTTGGCCAGTTCCCGACGTTGGCAACAATTCGCGAGGGATTTAGCCAACCCCCTGCGGAAGAGCTTATCCGTCTGCCTGTTCTGATCGCTTTAACGATGGGCCGCCTTACGATAGCCTATGGCATTTCTCTTGTAGCCGCTATCGGCATGGGAGTTCTAGCCGCAGAGCATAAGAGATTAGCAGCTGTGTTCTTCCCCCTCTACGATATCGGGCAAGGGGTCCCAATTCTTGCCCTGTTTCCGGTTATTTTCCTTGGGCTAAACGGGCTTCTTGGAACGCCACGCATCGCTCTTGAACTTACATGTATCCTGATGCTAGTTCTCGACATGATATGGTACATGTTCCTCAATATCGTAAGTGCCGTGAAAAACATCCCTACCGAAATAAATGAAGTAGGTCAGATTTTCGGGTTCAAGGGCTTGAGGAGAGTAACGCACATAGTGATTCCATCCATATTGCCATCGATAGTCACCGGAAGCATGCTTTCATGGGGGACCGGTTGGAACACAATAATATTTGCAGAGTATCTTCCGTCAACAGAGCCAACGATTCCGCCGCTCTCAATCCCCGGCATAGGCTCGCTTCTGGATAAAGCGGGATATGAGTACGGGAATACCGTTTTCCTCATCTTTATCCTCGGAATAATCGCAACAATCGTTCTTTCCATGGAAGGACTTGTCTGGCGGCGTCTACTCAGAAAGTTTGAGAAATATCATGTGGAGGTGTAGACCGTGTCGGTGGTAGATGTAGAAGACGTTACGAAAGCGTTCGTGACAGAGAAATCCAAAATCTTGGTCTTGGATGACGTGAGTTTTTCAGTGGGGAATGACGAATTTGTATGTTTGGTGGGTCCTTCCGGCTGTGGAAAATCCACCATGCTCAGGATGATTGCCGGTCTAGAGGGGCCCGATTCGGGCAGGATACTGTTCCACGGACAGCCCATCACCAAACCCACCCCGAAAATTGCCATGGTCTTTCAGCTTTTCGGCCTGCTGCCCTGGAAAACCGCATCGGAAAACGTAGAAGTCCCATTGGAAGTTGCCGGCATGAAAAAGGAAGACCGAATTCACACCGCTCAAGAACATTTGAAAATGGTGGGGCTGGAAGGTTTCGAAAACACCTACCCCCACGACCTTTCAGGTGGAATGAAGCAACGCGTGGGGATTGCAAGAGCACTAGCCCTGAATCCAGAAGTCTTACTTATGGACGAGCCCTTCTCTTCGCTCGACGAGCTTACAGCCAAAACCCTTCGTCAGCTGGTGCTTAACATCTGGCGAAATCCTGCCTTGCCGACAAACACTTTCATAATGGTGAGCCACAACGTCGAAGAGGCGGTGTTTATGGCAGACCGAGTAATAGTCATGTCGCCTCGACCGGGGAAAATTGTCGGAGAAGTGAAGATCGACATTCTAAGACCCCGCGCGCAGTACGTGAGGGAAGCGGTGTACTTTGGATCCGTTGACAGGGTTGTAGAGTTGCTTGAGAAGGGCAAAGCCGAGATGAAAGATGAAAGCCCCTTTTCGTTAACAGCGGACCGGGCGAACAAGCGCTAGGAAGCAATCCATAAGCAACACATGCATTCAACAAGGACCGCAGCGATCCTCATGCTCCTACCATTCTTCGATCGACCGATCGACCTTAGTCTCCTAGGCTTCAGGCGATTCATCAACCCGGGAAAGCCACGAAACTTTGATCTCGGCCATAGAGAATAGCCTCATTCTTGTCTACGGGCAAAGCGGTTGCCAACCGATTAGGTTTCGCTGGCTAAGTAGTTTTCAGAACTACCGTCATCCACTATCCCGCCTCTGCCGAGCTTCTGTTCTGGTACAATCTCTTCGTGACTCTGAGGGCGTTCAGCGTAATCCACTTGCTGGGTTTTCCCTTCTGTTCCAAGTCTGTTTGCATCCTATTGGATGGCGTGCTTTCTAGAATCCACTTCCCATCCGCGTTTTGTTTTTGGAGGAGAACTTCAAGCGCGTCGTCTATTCTTCTGTCTTTGCTATATCCCAGCTTTGTTACAACCGAAAGCCCTCTTAGAATGTCGTAGAAGAACCATGGGAAACTTAGCTTGAGCCATGCCTCTTTGATGACCCTAGACTGGTGGTGATCGGCTCTAAACAATCTGTGCATCAGGAGAAACTCTACTCCGCTTTCGATAGCTGCCTCCATTTCTGAGGTCCTGCACTCTGCCGACAGCTCGGAGAAAGCGTCTAGCGGAGATATCGTCCCCATGAAGCAACCATGCCTGTCTCGAATATGGGCCTTCCAGTAGGGGCAGAGCCAGCCTCCATCGTCGTTCTGTATTTCTACCAGCCATTTCAGCGCCCTTCTCACCCTTTCGTCGCTGGCGTATCCAAGCCTAATCATAGCCGCAGCGACGTTTCCAGTAAGACAAGACAGCTCATACTCATGGATCTTCTGTTCCGCCCAGGTCTCAAAGGGAGGAGGTTCCGCCCCCCTTTGCAGTGCTCTCTTACTCACCCAGAGATATTCTCTCTTGGCTCCCTCACCCTTGAATACGGAGAATCCACCGTCGTCAAGTTGAAATCGGAAGATGTTTTCGCAGGCCTTCCTTACTCGGTGATCGCCCTTGTCAAGGCCCATCTGACCTAGAATCATGATCTGCCAGTATGAGCTTTTGTATTTGGGCTGGTATGGATGTTCCGCGGACTCCCAGTGCCCTTCGGGCTTCTGCCTTTTGAATATGCTTGAAATCTTTTCATAGTTTCTGATGGCGGCCTTCGCCTGCACAACTTCAGGATCTTTGTCCGGACAGTCCAGGATATCTCTGAGAGTGAAGTATCGGACAGATGGATTTTCGAACTCTAGGAGCCAATCCAAAGGATCTGCCTTCAACACAGACTTCCAGCTTTGAACCAACCCTTTTTCCCCATCCCCTGGTTTCAAATGAAGGATGAACAGCGATATGCGCTGCCTTATTATTTTGATCCCGCCTCAACTCTTCAGCGCTCTTGCGTATGAGTGTCTCAGACTTCCTGCTCTTGGCGGAGGCCGTGATGCTCAGCCTCAAGGACCAAGTTGGAGCAAACGCTTGATGACGTCCATCAGCATCTTGTGATGCCGTTTCTCGTCATCAACAATGTGTTGAAGCATCAGCTTCATTCCCGGATCGTCCGTTCTTCTGAGTGCTTGTTCGGTGCCTCGGATCATATCGTTTTCTAGTTCGACATGTTCTTGTAGTACTCGATCTGTGGCAATCTGCCCCACGTATCTGTCGATGCGATAGTCCCACAAATACTTAGTAGTTCCTTCCTTGATCAAATCGATCAGGGTCTGATAGATCTGTGCGTGTTTCGCTGAGTCCATTCGGATTTGATACAGCGTCAGCCTAACCCCAGCGCTCTTGAACCGTTCCTCTTTCTCTTGAACCATCTTCACGTTTGTCAGCTCGATGTCACGGTTTTTCTGCAGCATCTCCAGGAGGTCGTTCTCTTCACTTTTCATTTTCATCGGCCCGGGTCCATGAACAAATCTGATGAATCTAATAAAGGTTTTTGTAGCGTTGATCGCTGTTGTGTCAGCAATAGATGGATTGATCGACCGATAATTGTTATTGCAGTCACAACAAGCGGAACGCAATTTCTTTGATGATATACAAAAACGATTTGATCAATCGACCACTACAGTTTCCTAGGGGATTTTTGGGACGGAGAGTCTCCTAGGTTGCAGAAGAGCCGCTCTAGGTATGTTCTCCGGTCAGGCGCGCCAATGGCTTGGGCTACGAGAAGAGCCACCGCTACGAGCGTCATAATCACGTGAGTCGCTGCTTGGGCCTGGTTGATGACCGTGAGGTTGTGAAACAGGTTTACGGACTCGGGTGTCAGGGGCCACAGGAGCGGGTTGTAGGGATGACCCGGCAAATCAAGTAGGATGTGTGAGACCGCACCCCCTACACCTGAGAGCAACTGCATCCCTGCACCCCTGTGGCCAATCTCTGCGTGCAAGACACCTCGCGCGAGGGGAGCGTAGACAGCCCAACGCAAGAGCAGGACGAGGGTTGGACACAAGACCGCAGCACCGAAGAGACTGTGAAGCACAAGCCTGTTAGCCCCGCCGGGCCGCCCCGCAAGCTCGAAGAGCAACACCTCAAGATCAGGGATCACCGCCCCCAGCACCAGAGCTGGGAGGTCAAACCGGCGAGGAGAGAGACGATAGAGGAAGTATGCCAGCGGATAGTGAAGCGGAGTAGCGGGCATGTTGATCGCCCTCGGGCGCGCCAGTGGCAGCGCCTAAAATGTTTACCGATCGACCGAAACGCTCAGAAACGGCGTCTTCTACCTTACCGGGAGGAAAGGTTTATATCCGGCCGACATTACCGTCTAGTAAGTTACTTCCCGGTAAGGAGATGTTTGGCTTGGGCCTTCGGTTACAACTGGTTCGCGATGGCAAGGTCCTGCGGGAGTGGCCGCTCGATCCTGAGGAGCTGTCTGGGAAGCGTTTTGATGAGGAAGTGCGGCGTTTGCGCAGGCGGCAGGCCGAGTTAATGGAGTTCTTTGACACCTTTGTGAATGAGAACCGTTGGGATATGATGTGTCGTTTGATGAGCTCTGATGGTTTTGCGTTGAGGTATCGTGATCTGTCTGGTGAATTCAATCCGAAGAGTATTCGCGAGCATTTGGGGAGGTTGATGGAGCTAGGCTTTGTCGATCAGGAGCGTCGTGGCGATTATCATCTTTCGCCTCTAGGTCGGGCTGGCTTGTTTGCGACTTTGTGTGCGTTGACTGACGTCTTGGAGGCGTTGCGTGGGGAGTACGAAGAGGAGTAGTGGGTGTGAAGGAGGTGAGAAATGGGTGAGTTCGTTTGATGACGAGGGTTTTGAGGACGATGTCTTGCGTATGCTCCGTCGTTTGAATCGGCGTTTCTTAGGTGGAAGGGATTCGCCTTTCGGCGGTGACCTGGATCGGCTGTTCGAGGGTTCTTTTGGCGGTCGTGGTTTCGAGGGTTTCGGCGAGGAGTTCTTGGAACCGCCTAAGGGTGAGGGCTGGACTGTGAAGAAGATCGACAAGCCCGGAATGAAGGGCTACATTGCTGAGCGTCGCATGGTGATTCGTGGAGACGGCGAGAAAGGCTTCAGTGACGGTTGGCGTCCTCGTGTCTTCGGTGGTCGTCAGCGTCTTGATGAAGATGTTGCTCGCGGGGTTCCAGAGGCTGAGAGGCCTGCTTTTATGGAGCCTTTGGTCGATGTTCGCGAGGACCTGGATCGCGTTCAACTCTATGTCTTGTTGCCTGGCGTAAGGCGCGAGGATGTTCAAGTCCTCGTGTCGAAAGATGTTGTCGAGATCGTTGCCGGTGACTACAGGCGGAGTGTTAGTCTGCCGTCGAACGTAGTGCCTGAGAAGGCTGTGAAGGAGTTCCGCGGCAATACTTTGACTGTCGTTATCCCGAAGTCTCACGAGAAGTCGTCCCCAGACAATAGGAAGCCGTCTGCTGAGGATGTCGCTGACACTATCTAGCCGCTGGGCATGAGCGCTGGTGCTGAGTTTGGCTGCTGCCCCGGGAATCTCCCTGGAACGTTTTCCCGCCTCTTCAAGGGAATCTCGGGGCGGCGCCTCAACTTCTTTCTTTTCTTTTTTTTGACGGTGAGGTGAGAAAGTATGAAAGATGAGGAGTTTGTGAGGAGGCTTGAGTTAGCCGACGATTTCGGTGACGTGTTCGAGATTGTCCGTGACTCTGTTGAGAGGGTCTTGGGTGAGCGAAGAGTTGGTTTGTCTCTTGGTTTGGCCGAGATGCCTAACATGGTGGGCGCTATGCACGGTGTTGGTTCGAACATGATCTTGATGAATAGGACGATCTTGGAGTTTGTGAATAGGTCTGCGAGGTCGAGGCTGGAGGTCAACTCGTTCGTGTACCACATCTTGCTGCACGAGTATCTGCACAGCCTGGGACATGTT
>Ga0315309_1001633_pt1 | contig 13345 bp, 11 predicted proteins | sample TDP4_MG_FD_203080 | JGI IMG/M metagenome (GOLD analysis project Ga0315309, IMG submission 203080) | Freshwater sediment microbial communities from Lake Towuti, South Sulawesi, Indonesia - TDP4 | ecosystem: Environmental > Aquatic > Freshwater > Lake > Sediment | place: Indonesia: South Sulawesi...
CTCCTCCTCGGGGGCATGGCGCTCATGTTGGTTTCATCTCTGGGCTGCTATCTGGCTCCGGATTTCCTGGTCATGATGGCCTCCTTCTCGCTTAGCGGCGTCGGATATGCCATGGTCAATCCGATGATGTTCGCGCTGGTGGGAAGGCATTTGCCCATGGAAAGGAGGCCGAACGCTGTTGGAGGGATCGTCGCAGGAGGCGCGTTAGTCTACGTAATCGGAGCGCCCATCATAGCTGTCGTTGCGGGGATAGGAGGCTGGCGTCTACCGCTCTTGGAGTTCGTCGTCCCGATCCTGTTCGCCAGCTTACTCCTTTCTTACCTTGGGCTCCCAAAGGTCAAGGCGGATGAGGAACTCCCCGCTGAAAAGGGGACTTATTACAGAAGCTTTAAGGAAATATTTACTAACAGGTCTGCCATCGCCTGTCTTGTCGGCGACTTACTGCGCTCGGCCTCGTTTGTCGCGATAGTCTTCTTCTCGGCCTCATTCGTTAGGCAAAAGTTCAATGCATCGACAGACTTGGCTTCCCTCATGATCATATGCGCTGCTATATCCTATGTCGCGGGGAGCCTCGTGTCCGGCTCCCTTGTGAACAGGCTCGGAAGGAAGCTCTCGGTGATTATGGCCGCCCTGTTTGCGGGGTCTTTCACGGCGTCGTATGTCTTGGTCTCAGATTTCTATATCTCCGTGGCTCTGATAGTCGTGGCCAGTTGGTTCTTCGGCATTCTCGCGTCCGCTGCCAACAGCCTCACCCTTGAACAGATTCCGAGTTTTCGAGGGACGATGATGTCACTTGATACAGCGGCATTCAATCTGGGTTCTGCGTTTGGGACAACGGTGGGCGGGCTCGCGTTGCTCTTAGCCGGCTACGAACTTCTGGGCCTCATCCTTGGGGCGATGTGCATCATGGGGGTCTTCGTGTGGAGCTTTTTCGCAGTTGATCCCACGGGAATGCACAAGGCATCTTATTGAGAAGAAGGTCCGTGATGCGCCCTAGTGGTGAAGGGATTTCGAAAGGCTCACGCCGCAAACTCTCCCCCCTTCGTTGAGGTCGAATTTCAAGAGCACCCTGTCCGTGATGTTCTTCTTCGAGTTGAAGGAATTCCTGCATATTCCGCATCCCACATCGGATCCGATCTCGGCTACATACCAGGATGCGTCAGCATATAGCTTGCCACATCTCGGGCACTTTGTGATACAAACATCGAACAATGCCTCGGTCATGATCGGTCACACCAACCATTGTTTTCGATCTTATTAGATTGCCGTGTGGAGATGCTGAGAACGTATATGTGCGAGGGGGAATGTAAGTTCGAATTAAAGGGACAGCCAGATACAGGAAGTGGCCAGGAAATGCATGCAGGATGGGAGAAGAGGTCATTCCACCCAACCCTTAAAAGTCAAGTATGATTATATACGCAGATGATGCCATCGTAGACACCAAGAGGCTGGGTGAGAAAGGGGATGCATTTCGGAAGGAAGATACCGAGGATCCAGGGGGTGAGGGGAGTCTTCATGGATGTACTTGGTACCATAATGGACTACAGCGGATACACCTATGCAGGCGAAGCCCTCTACAACGAGTTCGTCTCTACCTTCGGCATCAATGCCGATGCCCAGACGCTCCACGCAACATGGCTGAAGGACTGGGATGATGCCTTCTCTAAGATGGCGGGCTTCAAGGCCTCAAGGGAGACGTGGGTAACGGCCCTCGTGACTACGCTCGCGAGATTCGGCGCCAGAACCACACCAGAAGTCCTATCAGGGCTCTATGACATGTACGTTCAGACCGTGATCAGGAAGACGCAGATCTATACGGATGCGACTTCGGAGCTCCCGAAGCTCAGGAACGCCGGATATGCTCTAGGGATCATTTCCGACGAGGAGTTCGATGTGGTGGAGGGCGTGCTCAGGAACTCGGGCCTTTATGGGCTTTTCAACATCGTCGTCATTTCGGATAGGGTGAGGGGTTACAAGAATAAGGGCGAGCCGTTCAGACAGGCCATGAGGCATACGCTCCTCAACCCCACGGAGATCATCTACGTCGGTGACTCGGTCGCCAGGGACATAATCCCTGCGAAGTCCGTCGGATTGAGAACTGTCCTGCTTACGAGGGAGGGATCCGGCCATCAAGTGGGGGACATCGGGCCGGACTACATCCTCCCCAACCTCAAAGCCCTCACTTCCGCCCTGGCTGCAAAGAGCTAGTGGACGAGCTACTCCCCCCTTTGTGTCCATCGAACTGTATCATGCCGTGACCCTGCCGTCCACAACTCAACGCCGTAATAATAAATCCGTATATAGAGCCGGTGAGAACAATTTACTTCCAGCCCGGGGAACAAGCCCCTCGAAGGATGGCAGGATTTAGAGGCGGTCTCGATGGGCGTGCATGACGCAGATGAGAAAGGAAGCGCAATCCCGAACCATAAAGGGGCAAACACGACCTCACAGGAGTTCCTGTCCATGCCCATCGATGAACTCCTCTCTCGCCTGAAAACCTCCCAGTCGGGCCTCACTTCCCAGGAGGCGAAAAGCCGCCTTGAAACCTATGGTTACAACGAACTCGCTAGGAGGAAGAAACGCGCAAGGATCGTAGAATTCCTCCTCCACTTCAGAAGCCCTTTGGTGATCATATTGTTGATCGCCGGCTCGGTCTCCGGCTTCTCCGGCGAGATCGTTGATGCTACGATAATATTTTTCATCGTGTTTCTGAGCGTAGTGCTCGACTTCTACCAGGAGTCCAAGGCCGAGGCCGCAGCCGAGACCCTTAGGGGGAGAGTTCCCACCACCGCCACTGTCCTAAGGGACGGGGTAAAACTAGAGGTGGGTCTTCCGGAGGTCGTCCCAGGCGACATAGCATATCTCTCAGCCGGAGATATCGTGCCTGCGGATTCCAGGATAATAAGCGCAAAGGACCTGTACGCAGATCAGTCGGCATTGACGGGCGAATCATTCCCTGTAGAGAAAAATTCCGAACCCTTAGAGCCTGGCGATCGGATGATAACGGAATGGGATGACTTCCTCTTCCTCGGGACCTCGGTCGTAAGCGGAACGGCGACGGCCGTCGTGGTGAGGACGGGCAATCTCACCGAATTCGGAAAGATCGCCAAGAAGCTCACGGCCCTTGAGCCCGAGACGGAATTCGAGAGGGGGTTGAGGAGGTTCGGCTACCTGATCATGCAGGTCACGTTCGTCCTCGTCATCTTCGTCTTCTTCATAAACGTGCTCTACAAGCACAACGTGCTTGAATCGATCCTCTTCGCCGTCGCCCTTGCAGTCGGCCTTACGCCAGAGCTGTTGCCGATGATCCTCTCCATAAATCTCTCGAAGGGAGCGATCGACATGTCCGGAAAGGGCGTCATCGTGAAGCGGCTCGCGTCAATACAGAATTTCGGAAGCATGGACGTGCTCTGCTCGGATAAGACTGGCACGCTTACAGAGAATCGCGTTACGCTCGTATTGCATCTGGGCGTCTATGGCGATGACAACGACAAGGTGCTGGAGTTTTCCTTCTTGAACAGTCGCTATGAAACCGGATTGGTAAGTCCGCTGGACAAGGCAATACTCGAACACAAGGAGGTTGACATCGCGGCCTACCAGAAAATGGACGAGGTTCCTTTCGACTTCGTAAGAAGGAGGGTCTCCGTCATCGTCCGTACTCAAGGTAAGGTTCTCATGATTACCAAGGGCGCGCCTGAGGAAATCCTCAGGGTTTGTACTCGTTACGAAACAAACGGAGAGATATTCGATGGCAATAACGAGCTACTGGATAGAATTACGCAGAAATATCGAGAGCTTAGCTCACAAGGCTTCAGGGTTCTGGGGGTTTCGTACAAGGTCGTTAAGGGGGGGAAGGCGGCATTTTCCGTGGGGGACGAATCGGATATGATATTTCTGGGCTTCATGGCATTTCTCGACCCACCAAAGGAGACCGCCAGGGAGACGCTGCAATCATTGAAGAAGTCGGGCATCGAGCTCAAGATCATTACTGGGGACAACGAGGTAGTGACGAGGAAAGTTTGCGAGGAACTAGGCTTTGAAATCAAAGGGGTGGTTCTCGGGAGCGAAGTCGCCCATTTGCAGGACGACGCGCTCGCGAGGGTAGTCGAGAACGCGAACATCTTCGCCAGGGTGACGCCGGGGCAGAAAGATAGGATAATAGACGTGCTGAAACACAACGGGCACGTCGTTGGCTTCCTCGGTGACGGCATTAACGATGCCTCTTCCATGAAGATTGCCGACGTCAGCGTATCGGTCGATAACGCCGTTGATGTGGCGAAGGAGTCCACGGACATCATACTCTCGAAAAAGAGCCTCGGGGTGCTCCTGGACGGCGTCCTGGAGGGAAGGAAGACGTTCGGCAACACCATGAAGTATGTCATGATGGGCGTGAGTTCCAATTTTGGCAACATGTTCAGCGTAGCTTGCGCATCCCTGTTCCTGCCATTCCTGCCCATGCTCCCGATACAGATACTTCTGAACAATCTGCTCTACGACATTTCCGAAACCACCATACCGACCGACAATGTCGATCGGGAGTACGTCGAGAGGCCCAGAAGATGGAATGTCTCGTTCGTGAGGAAATTCATGATGCTGTTCGGGCCGATAAGTTCCATCTTCGACTTCTTGACTTTCCTCACGATGTTGTACGTCTTCAATGCGACGGAACCCTTATTCCAAACCGCTTGGTTTCTCGAGTCCTTGGCCACTCAGACGTTAGTCATCTTTGTGATAAGGACTAGGAGGACGCCATTCTACAAAAGCAGGCCGAGCAGGCCCCTGCTACTCAGCTCGATCGCCATCGTGGGGATCGCGCTGATCATGCCCTTCACGCCACTGAGCGAGCTATTCGGATTCGTAAGGCCGCCATTAATTTTCTTCGCAGTACTGGGGGGATTAATCGCGGTCTACCTGTTGTTAGTCGAGGCCGCCAAGAAATGGTTCTATGGGGCATACGCCCGATCGCCTGGGAACGCTCAACCACGCGGCCCCCAAAGATAGGATTTCGTCGAGAACGATCACCCACTAACTGTCAGTAGATGACCCGCGTGCCGATCCTCTCCCCTCGCACGGCCCTCAAAACGTTCTCCGGATCCCGGCCATCCAGGAAGACGGTATGAATGCGAGACCTGGCCAGTATGTTGATCGCGACGTGGTCCAGCAGCTTGTACTGCCCCGCCTCTTCCCCTCCCGCAGCCACAAGCCTCCTCAAATCATCTACTGTCACGGCCTCCAGCCTCTTGGCATCGCTGCTGCTCTTCGGATCCCTGTCGTATACGCCCTCAACGTCGAGCGTCCTGATGAAAAGGTCAGCCCCGATGGCCTCCGCCGCTAATGCGCTGACAGCGTCTGTCGACTGGCCTGGGGTTACTCCACCCATGACGACGATCTTCCCGGAGGAATAGAGCTCGACAAGTTCCTGAAGATCCCTCGCAACTCTTGGGTGGGCTGCATCCCCGAGCGCGATCGCGAACAACCTTGCATTGAGCCTGGTGAAATCAATGCCCACCTGGTCGCATTCCGACCAGTCGGCCCCCAATTCCCTCGCAACTGAGATATATTCCCTCGAGAGGCTCCCCCCTCCTATAACTACGACGGCCCTGTGCCCTAGTTGAGCGATCCTCTTCAGAACCTCGCATTGATTGCGGATGTCGTCAGCCCCGGGAATCCCCTTGCTAAACGAATGACCAAACTTTATTACGGCACGCATGCGCGTCTCTCACTCATATGCCGGCACGCGCACACTTTATACAATTTTTCATCTGGATTCGAATCCAAGTGGCCATCAGCGGCCGCGGCCGCCTCTCGTTCGGCGATGCAGCATTTAAATAAACCGCTGGGCCGTCTTCGACCATAAAGCCATGCCTGACGAAGAGAGTGAGTCGCTGAAGGACTACAGGCTACGGAAAACCCTCGATACCCTCGCGGGAAAGCAGGGCAGGGGTACGGAGCTCATCAGCGTCTACGTCCCTTCGGGCAGGCAGGTAAGCGACATAATGAACAACCTGAGGGACGAGTACGGGAAGGCCTCCAACATAAAGTCCCGGACCACGAGGAAGAACGTGCAGGAGGCGATCGCAAAGGTCCAGCAGAGGCTCAAGATGATCGATAGGACCCCTGAGAATGGCGTTGTAATCTTCTGCGGCGCAATCCCGCGTGGGCCGCCAGGCTCGGAGGTGATCGAGACCTACGTCGTCATACCTCCGAAGCCGATAACGATCTCGTACTACAGTTGCGATGACAAGTTCTACGTCGAGCCCCTCATGGACATGATAAAGGAGAAGCAGACGATAGGTCTGATAGTGATCGACAACACGGAGGCGACGATAGCGTTGATAACTGGGAAGAGCATCGACATCAAGGACGAGGTGACATCCGGCGTAGGAGGGAAGACTAGGAAGGGGGGGCAGTCCGCCAGGAGGTACGAGCGGCTCAGGGAGATGGAGCTCAACGATTACTACAAGAGGGTGGCGGAGCACGCCGACGGAATCATGTTGCAGGAGAAGACCTTGACGGGCATCATCTTGGCGGGACCCGGACCGACGAAGGAGGATTTCCGCGATGGGAACTACCTGAACTACCAGCTCCAATCGAAGATCATAGATGTTGTTGACACGGCCTATACAGGCAATCAGGGGGTCAAGGAAGCGCTCTCGAAGGCGTCCGAGAAGCTCCAGAACTTGGCAGTTATGAGGGAGAAGGGCCTGGTACAGGATTTCCTGAGGGAGATAGGGGCCGACTCGGGCCTCGCGATGTACGGCGAAAACGAGGTCAGGGATGCGCTGAAACGTGGGAATGCGAGGATCGTGTTGGTGTCGGAAAGGGTGGACGTCCATCCTGTCAAGATCACGTGCTCGTCGTGCGGCTACTCTGAGGACAGGTCACTGAACCAGCAGGACCTATTCACCCTCGAATATTCAATCGCGAATCAGAGCTGCCCAAAATGCAACTCGAACGCCCTGACGATGGAGGAGAAGCAGAGCCTGATCGACGAATTCAACAAGCTCGCCAATGAGAAGGGAGCGAAGCTCGAGGTCATCACCGACAACACCGAGGAGGGGATGATGCTCTACAAGGGCTTTGGGGGAATTGCTGCAATCCTCAGGCACGCTTAGGCCTTAGGAAGAAATTCCAGCCAGTCTTAACGTACTTCATGCGAGTGGGATCGGCATAGGCCCACTTTAGAAGGGTGCGGAAGTTACGGGCACGGGCCCTGTCGGAATCCTCCGGAAGCAGCTGTTCCACGGGGGCGCCTATCCCCTGCAGATAGTCCATCAGGGCCCCCTCGACGAGGAAGTGGGCCTGTCTCTCGGCGTGGCTCTCGACCTTCACGTTGAAGCCGAGTTTTGTGAGCTCATCCCTCGCCCTGGAGAGCACGTAACCACTACAACAGTATATTATGTCGGACTTGGCAACACCTAGGGCATTCACGCCCATCGAGACGATCTCCCACGCCTTATCCAAGTAGAGCTTCTGGCCAAACGTGTCTTCCTTGAAATACTCGACGGGTATTTCATCCAGATAAGAGCGACCGGCCACATCCTCGTCTGCTAAACCTATGAATCCCCCACCCAGCACGTGGCCGAGTCCGGCGTCGTCGATCGATACCCTCATAACCACTTCCTAGCACCCAATAAGCTCCAATGATACGGCCAGCATCACAGCTATTTAGAGACGATCGTTAATATCGTTTGCTTCATTCCTTGAATTGGGGTGCCTCTGGAAGACAAGGACGGCAGTCATTCTTCGCAAACGCATCAAGATGCGAGAGGATCACAAGTAAAGGCCTTGCGACAACCCGCGGCCACTCTGGGAAAAACTTAAAGACAAGCCAAAGGCCACGAGGCAAGTAGGGTCCGTAGCTCAGTATCGATGCGTTCAAGCGCATCTTCGGGCAGCTTGGTTTAGAGCGCTCGGCTGATAATGACAGCAGAAACCGAAAGATCCTCGGTCCAAATCCGAGCGGACCCACCTTAATTTTTACACCTTTACGCGTAACTCTAAACTATATACACATTGACTCCTAGGTTTAGTATCTAATCACTGGCTCTTCCCATCATGGCGGCGAGTTGTAGTGCTTCGTGTCCACGTAGACGAACTCCATGCTCTCCCCCTCCTTGACCGTCTTCCCCTTCCCCGCTAGCCTTATGGCCGTCGAGACATGCGTAATCGCCCTGGCATATGCGCCAGCTCGCCGTCCGTCAGAACCCAGAAGTAGTGCCTCTGGGCATCCATGTTGTCGGAAGGATCGGCCTCGAGCGGGAGAAGGACGAGGAACTTGTAGTAGTGGTCGAGCGAGATCGGGAACCCTGTTCTCCTGCCGATCTCTTGGGCGCAGTCCTTCGCGATGATCATCGCCTCCCTCGAGTGGCTGTTTATCTCCTCGAAGCAGAGGACGTTCCCAAAATCGTTCCAGTAGCAGCCCAAAGTGCCGTAGAGGCAGACGAGTATCGACTTCAATGCCCCTTGCCTCTGCTCGCAGAAGTCGTACTCAGGGCTCCCCTCCGGATATCTCCTGAGCTCCTTGAAGTGAAGCCTGCGTTCCAGGAATCTTTTTGTCACCTATGGGAGGAGCTTTGCAATGGAATAGGTTATATCCTGTTGATAGTCTGTAACAAGACAGTGAGGGGGATGAATATACAAAGGAAGGTATTACTTTACTCGATCATATTATTTACAGATACTACACTCATTAAAAAGAACATATTATGGGAGTGAAGGATGAATGGCAGGAGAGTATTCGAATTTATTAACGTATGGATTACCTACTTTATTAATATTAATAGTATTATGCATCATCTTTATACTCCTAAGAGAACCACGCAAACCTAAGCCACCACGTGATGTCGTTTGTCCAGTCTGCAAGAATCTTTTAGATTGGGCTTCAGAAGCGGATCGTTGGTATTGTAAGGTGTGTGTTAGATGGTATTCTATATCGGAATACGATAAAGTAGAAAGAGAACGTCTTCTTTTAAGAATCGGAAAACCAAGAGCTGCTGCAATTATGGAAAAACGAGTACCTTTACCATCATCCCCGTCATTGCCAGCTAAGGAGGTTAAAGAACCCAAAATATCTCAGTTTAAATGTAAAAATTGCGGTAAATCGTTCTGGATATATGAACGTAGATTAAAGATTCCCTATTGTAAGGAATGTGGAGCACCCAATCCTTCCCATATCTTATCAATTCAGAAACAAGAGAGGGTTAGAGTAGATTATAAAAGTTCGATTTTTAGTATGATGGCAGGTTTAAGGAAGAAGATTACGAAGACTGAAGCTATACCTACCCCCCAACCAATACCTCTACCACCTCCACCTGACGGGATGATAAAAAAAGTCGAGCAACAAAAACCCCCACCTCCTTCTGAATATAGTAAGTATAAAAGCCAGTTCCACTGTAATGCTTGTGAGCGTTCATTCTGGGTATATGAACATAGGTTGAAAATACCCTACTGTCAAGAGTGTGGTGCACCAGATCCTGTGCACGTCGTCACAGTCGAACATATTGGAAATTAATAGTGAAGTAAACCCACCTAAAACCCTTTGATCTCTAATGACTCACTAGACTTCAATATCCTAATCTTGCGAGCTTGCCTTGGCTAAACAAGCAGACCAAGACCCCCTAGGGCTGTGGAGGAGAATGTCTAGCCCTCGTAACGGCTAAACGCCATTATGTCTTTGGCTCCCCTCAGTGGTGTTATCCTCTATAAAGAAATGTTCAATTTTTTGAAGAATTGTTCTACCTAGTGCTGTAGCCAGGGCTTTTATCTCTTCCTTTTTTTTGTTAGTTTCAGCGATCAAGTAGAGATCCTCGTTAGGAAGCCGTTTCAACAGATCGACGAGCTCCTTCTCTCCTTCCTCCTCATCATTTATAATAGGCTCGCGATAATCGGGATAATATAGATTCGCCAACTTTTTTATATCAAGCCAAATGGTTTCATACGTGGAAAAAAATAAGGTAGGTAATATAAGAATAACCGGAAGTACAGTCACATCCCAGGAAACCCAAACATTGGGAGCAGTACCAATAGTGGCGGTCTTTGGACCAAGCCCCTCGACATTCGGCTTGTCGTTCCAAGTGACCGTGCTTTCACTCCAACGGTTCACAATGCGGTCACACTCATACGTCCTGGTCGCACTTGGTGCATCGTACATGAATAGGAACAACTTTGCATAGGTCACATATGAACCAGGAGGTATGTTCGTTAGGTCAAACGCTATTAGTGAGCGGATGTTCGACGATTCTGTGATATCGGCATAACTCCTAACCGCAATGTTTTGTCTAGAGCTATCATAGTTTGTAGCAGAGTATCGTTGGTTCACGTAGACATCAGCGTAAGGCTCAAGCTGGGTATTGACAATGGACACGGGGGCTGCGTGAGTTCCCTCTAAATACAATACTGGCAGAAGTAATAAGATTACTATTATTGCCTTGGTTAAGCTAAATGTTTTCATATACCTCACAAGTGTCAGCTCATGATATAAGAATAACTATAAGGATACTTAGGTAGAATTGTAGTATTGAATGTAGCGGAAGGCAATCCACTTTGCACGTGTAGTTCCGAAAACTTAATATTTCCTTTTCCAAAACGTGTGCGAATCCTGATGCTGGTGCCCTGGTCCTACCTCAAGTCTTGGGCGTGCTTGGCTTGCGGCCATTGCTGCAAGGACTATGCCATCCCGCTTGCAGAGGATGAGTGGCTCGGCCTCAGCAGCCTTTTCGGACCAAGGGTGGCGGAGCAGATCCTCGATAAGAGGTGTCTTAGGAGGGGGGTTGGTGGCAGGTGCATCTTCCAACACAGGCACGATGGCCATTGGTTGTGCAGCATCCAAAGTGCCAAGCCCATGACCTGTCGGCTCTTTCCATTCAAGGTGTGTTTCCACCCCCTGTTTGGCAGGAAAGAGGAGGCGTCCTACCCATATTCGGGAGGGAAAGTGTTCATCTACTTCGACGTGGACTGCAGGGGAATGGAGTGGGGGAAGCCGGGGGTGGAGCTCGTTCACAAGGTGCTTCCGGAATTCATAGGGCTGAGGCTGAGAAAGGGCAGGGGCCAATACTACTCGACTGCCCGCCTGCGCCCTCAGAAACCCCTGCCACCTGTACGCCCCATCCTCTCGGCCTGCACTAGGATGGACTTTCCTTTGGCCGTTATCGAGTAGTAATGCCTCTCTGGTTTCCCCAAAACCCTCTGCGACCTAGTCCTTTGCACCAACCCGCTTCTCTCGAGCTCAAAAAGGTGCTGGTACACGCTCGGAATAGATATCTTCATGTTGTAGGTTTCGCCAAGGATCTTCCAGATGGTATAGCCATACTGCTCGTTCTTCGAGAGGGCCCTCAATATGCGTAGCTTCGTTTCCCCGGGCCTCGTGGTAAAACCTCCCTCCTCCATGGCCCTCACGAACCTGTCCACTCCCCTCGACCTCTCTATTGAGCTCCTTACGCTCCTTGGATCTTTTAGTCCCATCCCAGTAATGACGCATACGACTTCCTCGTCCTTACCAACGCTTCCTTCCCCGACGAGCTTACTTAGCCCTGCAACTGTTGACGCGCCAGCAGGCTCCGCAAAGATCCCTTCCTCCCTGGCGATGGCCTTGGCTGCATCCAATACTTCACGGTCCGAAACAGCTACCGCAGTTCCCTTTGATTCATAAATGGATCTCAATGCTAGATATCCCTCCGTTGGAGTCCCCACGGCGATGTCCACTATTTCAGTCTCAACTTTCCCCATGATTTCCACATCCTCCTCCTTCTCTCTGAACGCTTTAACGATCGGCGCGCAGCCGGATACTTGAACGCCGCACATCCTAACGCTTGGTTCTTTTAAGAAGCCGATCTCACACAGTTCCTTTATGCCCCTCCAAATCATAGAGATGTTGGCCCCATTCCCCATGGGGACTATTATCCTATCCGGGGTTGACCAATTGAGTTCTTCGCAAATCTCATAGCCAGTCGTCTTCAACCCATCTAAGAAATACGGGCTGTTGGTCGCAAGCCGCAACGTTTCTTTGTCAACTAGTCGTTCGACCGCGTGAGTTTCCTGTTGGCTATCCTTTGCAAACTCTATGTTGGCTCCGTAGGCGATCATCTGGTAGAGTTTTCCGACGTCGACCTTGCCTGAGAGAAAGAGAGTGCAATCGATGCCCGCCTTTGCGGCATAGGCTGCAAGTGACGCGCCGATGTTCCCAGGCGCTCGACAGTGAACGCACTTAATATCCTGTTCGAGTGCCTTTGAGACCTCTACCGCCACTCCCCTGTCTAGGAAAGCCCCTGTGGGGTTCGTTGATTCGTCCTTAACAAGGAGTCTCCTGATTCCGAGTTTCCTACTTAACTTGGCGCATCTGTGAAGGAATGTGTTCCCCTCCCCCAAAGAAACAATACAATTTTGTCTCGTAATGGGTAAAAGCTTGAGGTATTTCCAGATGCCTGGAAAACCTTCCATCGTAAACATCTTCCCCCTCCGTATCGTTTCGTAATCATAGTCTACCAACAACGTGCCGCCGCAGTATTGGCACCTACCGAACGAGGCTTCATCCAACGTATACCTCATTTCACAGCGTTCGCAGCGAAGGCCTTGGGCAAGGCTCATGGCATCCTCCCTCAACTATTCCAGGGAAGCCTATATGAAGGCATCATCTTATATATGTTTAATCGCCACATTCTGGCAAGAAGGAGCATTGGGAAACTCCGAGAATAAACCGTCGATTCAGACTATGACGGCTAGGACCGTCGTCTCGCTGGGACTATCCACGGCGCTGGTTGCTGTGCTGACCATGGCCTTCCAGCTCTACATCCCGGCAACTAAGGGCTACTTCAACTTGGGAGATGCGGGCATCTTCATCTCGGCCATCTTCCTCGGGCCGGCCGTGGGCATGTTCGCAGGCGGAGTCGGCTCAGCTACATCCGACATCGTGACCGGTTATACGGTCTTTGCACCGGGGACGCTCGTCGTGAAGGGGATCGAAGGCTTCATAGCGGGCTTACTCTACAGGAAATTGAGGGCGGGCGGATCGAAGGGGACTTCACTTATCCTGGCAGGGTCCATCCTTGCCATAGGCGCTGTGACGAGCATAGCGATCTCGGCCATGGGCTCCGAACTCGATATAGCGCTTGGCAATCCGTTCGTACAATTTTCGATCGTGGGCATAGTTGGTTGGGAAATGTGGGCGATCCTCTTGGTCCTCTTCGGCCTCGTGCTGGTATACATCGCCGTTAGGAAGGGGGCGTCGTCGGCGGCCACCATCGCCTCAGCCGTAGCGGGACTAGAGATGGTGGCGGGTTACTTCCTCTACGAGAACCTCTTGCTCGCACTCGGCATACTGCCCGGCATACTCCCGATTGCAGAGGTC
>Ga0315309_1001634_pt1 | contig 13343 bp, 20 predicted proteins | sample TDP4_MG_FD_203080 | JGI IMG/M metagenome (GOLD analysis project Ga0315309, IMG submission 203080) | Freshwater sediment microbial communities from Lake Towuti, South Sulawesi, Indonesia - TDP4 | ecosystem: Environmental > Aquatic > Freshwater > Lake > Sediment | place: Indonesia: South Sulawesi...
CTCTGAGCCACATCACCTGATTTTACTCTTTCATATATGCTTGTCATCTCTTACGACACCTATCTAACCTATAGTTAAACTCCCTAATAAACATATCGCAAACCGTAATAAATCATAAACCACAACAACACACAACAACAAAACATAATAGAACCCTCGTAGCAAACACTAACCGAGTGAGTGCTAGCGTAAGTTTCTAAGGCAACTCTCCTTTCTCTCTTACGACACCCCTAGCACCACTCACCACAACATCAACCGATACACATCCTAAAAATGCCCCCCCGCAAAAATATTTTTGAACCCAAACCCTGAATCAAACACAACACACCCAAACCTTTTATACTCCCAAAACCATAATGAAGGTTTGACTGTTGCAGAATGGCGATGAAGACCACTTCATAACACCACCAAAATTCTATAAGGTCAGAGCCACAAAAACACCACCAAAACAAACCATTGACTTCTAACCTATTAGGTAGGTAACTTAGTCGTCCTGGAACGCGCCAAAGTCGTCACCGATCAACTCGCCCACTGCAGTGCTCACAGACCTGTTGAACTGTTCTTCTGTTCTACACCAAAACAACGCTCTTTTTTTGTCTCAAAAACAAACCCTAAAAATAATCCTAAACCAAACCTTGTTAACAGCGCCGTACAACTGTTCAACTGTTCAACACATCCAGAACCAACAAGGTCAGCGTTAGACACAATTTCAGAAACAACCAATGAAAGTGAACAGAGAGGATACTAGACAAGCAACAGTAACACACTCTCGAATCAAGTCTTCAACTGATGCTCCACACAACGCTAAGATTAACAAATAATTAATAGAATACTCCTTAACATACTCCATCTTACGATTCTATATTGATGGGGTGTTGGTTTGGGGTTGTTCTAGGTTGTCGCAGTAAGCTAGGTCGGGGTATGTGGGACTTTCTAGGATTTGGATTCTGATTAGTTTGCATTTTCCATTCTTGTTGTTTGGGCATCTCGTTACTTCGCATCTAACATCTGTCATGGTTTCACCTCTGTTGTAGTTGTTTTTCCTTGTCAGATTTTCTGTCAGAAAAAAAGTTTTAGGGTTGAGTTGCGAGCCATTTTTGGTATCTTCTCAAGCCTTCATTGTAGCCATACTTCTGGATGAGCCATGTCTTGAAGGGTTTGGGTTGACTGCTCAGATTTTTCCGCCTTCAGGTGTTGGAGTGCCTGTTAGGGTCCAGTCGGCTTGTTCTATGTTGCCTGCTGTTTTGGCTTCTTGAAGTTTCTGGAGTATGGCGTCTCTGACAGCGTTCTTTTTAGCGGTTCCTTTTATCTGGATTGTTACGGTCATGAAATAACTGAATTCTTGGGTTGCCATTTAATCACCTATGGGAATGCGACTAGGGTTATTCCAAATAAGCGCGCGATGGCTATTAAGTGTGTCGGGTTGCAGCCGCGGCGTAGCCATTTTGAAGCGACTAGTTCTGCTTCCATCCTTAAAGACACACCAGTGAAGGCTCTGCTTTTACCCCACAGTTCTTGTGCATAATTCATATAGCGGTGTTGATCTATCGTATACATGCCTAGAGGTTCCAAGTAGTCCTTAACGTGTCTTTCAACCTCTTCTTGCTGAGCGTAGGCGACGTTGACTTGTTCAACCATGAAAGGCTTATACTCTGTGATGCGTTGGTTGACAACTGAGCCATCCCATTTAGCGTTGAACTTGTTTGAGCGAGTGGATGCTGACCTTACCATAACAACCACTTCCTAATGAGTATTGGGTGGGCTAGTATAAAAGAGGCATGGTTCCCCCATACCCAGAACGTTGGTTCAGTGGTTCTGTGGAGTTGTGGATAGGAACAACCCATTTGTTTCTGTGCTGCCGAATCCACTCAGTGCAGTCACTACACCAGTTTGGACTACTCTTGAAGAAGTCACCTAGATTCATTATGCACACGTTACCACAGTGGTGACACCAGAATTGGTGACTGAACTCATGTCTGTAGATAACGTAGGAAGCGGGTTTTACTGCGTATCCCATCTCGATTATGGTTGCGTTCCAGTTTGGCATGCTTAAGCCAACTCCATCAGTCTCCTGTCCAGTTATCACGAGCAAGAGGTTTATGCTCCATCCATTCCAGTTCATGCCCTCAATGAAACCTATCTCGGAAATGGCTTCTAAGAGCAAGTCATACTGCCACCATTGACTGTCACTGTGAAACTGAGTCCATCCCCTAACCCTAAAACTCATGTTGAAGGTTGTTTCAAAACTATCCCGACTAAGATAGTCAAGATGAGAGTTTGCTAGGTTAATTGCGTATTCGACTTGACCCATGCGTGAAGGGTCAGACATAAACTCTTCATCACCAACGGCTAGCACATTAACAAGACATAGAGATTGAGTTTCAGTAGCATACACCTTAGGATTGTAGGGGGTAGCGAGGAGAGCCAAAGACACGATAGTTATTAATGGAACAACAAGTCCAACTCTACGCTTAAACAGCAGACACAACCAAGCAACAGATAGAATTATCCCTATACCTATGGCAACCATAGAGTGTTTAAACCAACCACTGAAAGGGTGCAGATCAATCAGGTCACCGCATCCTTTTGCTTCATACACCGCTCTCGTGGTGACTACATACTGGTGATAACCCATCAGTGCTATGCCTAGCCAAATAATGAGGGCGACTGTGATGAGGGTTAGGGAGAGAGATGTCCCAAGAGAAAGGAAACGGGACGTGCTGAGATTGGCGGGTCCGTTTTTTTTCATCTCTTCCCTAACCTTTCTCACTCTACGGGAGTAACTATTAATAATCCTTGAGCGGTGTTGACGAAGACCATAACTTTCTGTTTGTTGCCTTTCTCTAGTTTATTGAAGGGAAATTGACTGTCGCGGGCTAAGTCAGTGGGAATGTAGATTATCCATTTCCCATCTCTTCTGTGATACATGGTGCCTTCCTTACTCAAAACCATCTACTCATCCCTCACACAACGTATGCTAACAAAATCTGGCTCTTCTTCTTCCATCTTGTTTGCTAATCTGTTTAGGAAGTTTGCGATTTCTTCATCTGAGATGTAAAAGATACTCTTCATTCTATTGACTTTGAAGCCTACAGCAACATACTTCATTTACCGACTCACCAACCTAACACACTTCACAATCAACGCAGAAACACCAATACCAGTGAACAAACCAACAATCCAACCCAAAACCAACTGAGGATGAGAAGCAATAAACTCCTCAATCATTTCGTCAACTCCTCAAGTTCCTTAATCGTCTTAGATACCAACGCTTCCACATCAGCCCTAAAAGTATTCAAGATATGCCGAGCCTGATCCTTAGCAACCTTCACTGGCTTAGACCCCTTCCCTTCCAGTGGAACCTCAAAATGAGCAGTCACGCCAGCCTTCTTGTCACCCTTAATGTAGTCACCACCCAAACTATGAACCACAGCGATAATGTCTCTGAAAGCAGTATCACCAAGCCATTGTTTAGGTGTTAAAACAGCGATGCCATCCTTCTCAGCAAACTCCAAAAACTCCTCAATACCAGCCTCAAACATTTTCTTAACATCCTCAAGCGTCTTAGGCTTACCTTTACTTTCAGACATCTCTCTCTCCCAACATACACAGAACCAAAGGTTAAACAAATATTTAAACTTTCCTTCCCACAAAAAATTAAACAAACATAGAATTTTCATAGACAAAAAATTTTATAATCAATTTCAACAACCTAAAAAACGTCAGGAAAGAAGGCTAGGGGTAAAGTCATTAGGCACTGGCGCAAGGTGTCGAAGGCGTGTAGGAGTTTCAGGCTACCCTACTTAAAACCCACTCCTTCCCTGAAAACCATTCTACAACAACAAAACCAAAGGTGTCGTAAGATGCAAGAAACAAGTCTACCAAGAGAAATAGTTGTTAAACCCTTAGAAGTAATAAGGTTAAACCCTCACACTTCAGATTGGTGTCAACTACCCTACCCAAACCATCCAAAAGGATGCCCCAACTTCAACAAAAAACCTACATGTCCACCAAAAGCAAAATGGATAGAAGAACTAGTAAAACCCCCATACTTCCTAGTCGGCGTAAAATTCAACCTAAAAACCCACATTACAAGAATGAGAGCCAAACATCCCAAATGGTCAGAAAAACAACTAAAATGCCTACTCTACTGGCAACCCCACATCAACAAAAAACTAAGACAAACAGCAGAACGTTTAGCATCCCAAATACCTAACTCCACAGTTCTCTACACACCAGAAGCAAATGGAGTTCACATATTCAAAACATGTGAAACCATTGGAATCACCCTAGAAAGAAACCCCAAAAACTACGTCTGGAAAATCGCCATCATAGGCAAAAAGAGGTAAACAATCTTGAATCACCATACACAAGAGATAGGTGCACTAAAGTGTTACTCTAAACGAACAAACTGGGGTTCCTTCAAAGTAGACCCTGAACTCTGGAGCCGCTTCAAAGAGGAGTGTAAGTTCAGAGGAGTATCAATTTGTCATGTCTTAGAAGCCCTTATAGAAGCGTGGATAGAAGGACAACGAGCAACTGCAACAGTCATTAAACCAGTCACCATCAACCTAACAATGCAACACGTAGTTGAAAGACCACGCCGCAAAGGACAAATAATAGAGTGCATCCCAGACCCTTACCTATGCGCTGAAAAATGCGCTACTGTGTTTAAGAAAAACTTTGAAGGGGGTGAGAACCGATGAAGAGAACTTCATTTGAATTTTTCGTTAAGGCACACAAGTGGACCAGATCAGAAGGGAAGGCTCAGTATGAACTGGTGCTAACAACTGGTGCTGGACACAAACTCAGTTTCAAGAGTGATAGCGCCGACTTGTTTGAAGGCTACCCAGTAGGACAAGCAGTAACAGTAACCCTTTCAAATCCACAGATCAGCCTCTCAGAAGCAACATCCAAAAAAGAAAGACCCACTACTTGAGAGACAAACCCCCTAGACTAAACCACACAAAAACCCCTACTCTTTTTATTTTCATGTCTTCTATACGAAAGTTTCATAAGGCTTAAATGTAGTAATTGTGGTTATGGAGTGTTAACATCATGTCTGAAAGAGGTCGTTTAAAGTTGGGTATTTCCGATATGTTTAGAGTGGCTAAGTCTGGAAAATGTCTCTACTTAGACATAACTAGAGTTGCTAAATTGTGGGGTCTACAGAGTGGCGACAAACTAGTAGTGGAGATCAAAGAGAAAATCTTAGACACCTATAGGGATTAGGGTTGATAACACAATGAGAGTCTTCCATATTTATTCAGATGGAAAAACGGTTAAGGAAATACCCTTTGAAACCTATAGGGCTAATTGGAACAAGCCTAGTTGGAAAGGGCGCAAAATCATTCATATTTGGAACAGTGAATTAAACATTCACTCTCATGGGAGTAGTCAGTATATCAAGAGACAGCAACTAGAACAAGTTTTGAAGGAGTGCTGGAAGGATTAGAGATGAGTAAGACTGTTGCTGAGGTCATGGTTGAACAGTTAACGAAAATCGCTAGCGCCTTAGACTACTTGCAGAAAGTAGGCTTACCACGAGACATTATTATCTTGTATATTCAGAAGAAAACTAGACTGTCACAGCGAGACATCATAGCCGTGCTTGACGCCTTAAAAGAGTTTCAGAAACAGATTAAGGTCCCAGCACCATAGTGATCTTATGCTGAGTCAAAAATTGCGGATTATTAGGGGTGAACCAGTTTGTCCAAATTGTCATATGCAATTCCCTGGAACAAGACGCAAATTCATACCCTTACAAGAAGTCACCTTACATCTGACAGGCTCTAAACTGTTTAGGTGTCCTAAATGCGGAAAACTCTATCTGAAAAAGGTAAGAAAAGCAAGAAAGACTTGAGCATCCAAGACGTGAAGGCTCAACTCCGTAAACTCTTGAAGTATCGGAGTGACCAGAACCTTCTTGAAGGGTTGATAGCGACTACTGAACTGTGCGCCTCATGTCTTGGGAAAGAAATAAAAATAGTGGTGATGTAGAGACTTACTCAGATTTTGTGGCTCTGCCTACACCTACACCGACAAACGCTGCCAACGCTGCTACTATTGTGTTGATTAGTCCACCATCATTCCCTGTCAACATGGCGCCTATTGCGATTGCAGCCAAAGAAGCGGTTACAGTGCAACACACAACTGTTTCATCCTTAACCATTCAAACACACCAAAAAGACTTTAATAACCCAAAGTGCTTATCTAGTTTTCGGAGAGTAACAGAATATGCCACTCAGCAAAAGCGAGTATACGGGTATCTACCGAGGATTAGACACACTCCTCAAAACAACTGAGAAGGCTATACACGACAATGATAGCCTCTTAGCCAAAATCGAGATAACTGGGGACTTTGAAACAGATGAAGACCTACAACGCCTACACTCAGATGAGATGGCTGATAAGACCGTCGCCTACGGAGACGTTCACAGTCACCTAGCAGAAACCGTTAAACCCTTCTTAATGTCGTTGAAGCCAGTAGTCAGAAAAGTGGGAGCACCAACACCATCCCTAACACCTATCACACCTACACCACCAATCACGCCACCAGGACCCACACCGTGTGCAAGACCATGTGTAGTTCGAGGCAAGCCTTGTATAACAAGATACCATTAGTAATAACCATAGTAGCCTTGTGCCTTTAACAGTTCAACCATTAGGTTAGCCTTTTCCTCTCGAATGCCTAATGCTAAGAAATCTGCTAACAAGTCTTCCTCTGAGATCACAGCGGTTTTGAAATACCAACTGAAAATGTCTATCTGCTCTTCCATCAATTCATCTTCGTAACTGATTTCTGCCTCTTCCTTGAGCATGTCTTTCTCTGTGGATTGTATCCAACCATGATCTAAGTAATACTGTAATGCCACGTCTAACTGTGTTGGGTTGATCCAGCCTAGTTTGTAGCGTTTAACCCAAATAGCGATCTGCCGCCTAATCTCATCTCTTAAGGGTCTGATCTTGAGCATGGCAACAATTTTACTGATGTCGCGGTCTCGTAAGCCTCTTTCCTTCAAGATTTTGGTTGCCCAGATTAGGTCTATTTCCACACAGTCGGCGATTCTAGTGAGGTCATAAACTGTGGGAATATAGTAACTGTTCTCCACTAGTTTACTGTGCCACTTAGGATCAAAGTCCGCTGCAAGAAATAACGCATCTCTTTCAGCAGTGGTTATCAAGCCTTTCTGACACATGTAGAATGCTTCTCGGTAGGATGGTAGTCTCTCCCACAAACTATCGAGAAGATCTGCTGAGCCATTTGTCCACTCATTCATGGAAACATAGTTTTCGTAGGCTTTCTGATCTATTGCTCCACGCATCTTGAGAGTGTGGGCTTCATGTGCATTGGGAATATGCTCATAGAGGCTTGGCAATATCTTTCGATAGGTTTCCATAAAACCTTGTGCCTTAAACAGTTTAGTCATGGTGGCGCTGTCTATTTTGCCACGTCTCATTAACCTGAATGCGTCTCTTCCATAGGGTAAGCGTTGATAGATCGCCCATAATCTAGTGGCGCTTCCATCTTCCCACTCATCTTTCTCCACGTAACTGTCAAACTCATCTTCTGTGATTGCTTCACGCATAAACATGTTAAAGGCGTCACGAGCAGTGGGTAATCTCTGGAACAGTTTATACAGATGGGAGTGCCACCATTCTTCCCAACCATTAGCCAAAACATAACGTTTATACTGATTGTAGGCGATGCTGCCACGCTTCATGAGGCTGAAGGCTTGACGAACACTTGGTATAGTCCAGAAGATAGCGTCTAGTTTGTCATGCCATTCTTTTTGCCAAGCGTAAGCGTAATACTTGTCGTGAACATCATCTAAGGTTAATTGTCCTCGTAGGTACATTTCAAATGCTGTGCGATCTGTTGGAAGTTTGTATAGGGCTTTCTCAAGTAATTTGGCATTGGTTTCATCCCATCCTTCATAAGACGCATATTCCTCAAACTTGGGTAACGTGATGTTGCCTCGTGTGTAGAGTGTCCATGCAAGTCTAGTGTCTGGAATAGTCGGTGTGTATTCTCTCATCCAATAACGGCGCATACGTGGAAGAATACTCGTTTGATATTGGAGTGTGCTGTATGCGTAGAGTAGTTGTCCAGTGTTTGTGAATTGTTCTTGATAAGAGGCGGGGGTTGCACCTAACCCCATTGCGATGCCTTTACCCCAAGCATCCGCTAACTCATCATATTGAGAACCAATATTCTTTAAGACCTCACTTGCTAACTCATCTAGGTTTTGAAGTTTCTTGTCGTGAGCAGCAGCATAGGATAATCCCATAGGGTATCTTGCTGCTGTTGGAATGAACTCTCGTCTTGCTCTGCCAATCCATTCGAGTTGAGCCGCCATCTTCGCTATGTCAACTATGCCATGGACAGCGCTCATCATGGCGCCGTAGGTGAAGCCTAAAGGAATCTTCTCTGGTTCTGGCTTTGGTGGTGTATAGGGCACTTCTTCAGCCATTTACCTTCGCCTCTTCTTACTTGTTAGAGTTGGCTTCATGAATTTGAATTCTTTTGCTGCTTTCTCTGCTTCACTCATTCAACTACCCTCTAAAACAACCCATCCTCTGTTTCCAGTGGCTGTTCTTTCTCCACTCACGATAATAAATTTTCCAGTTGGTGAAATGTCTACGTTCTTGATGGTGTTGGCGTTGAATCCTAATTGTGCGTCTGTTAGGTTTTGAATTTCTACTCCATTTTTGTAGATGCGTATTCTGTTGCAGTCTTCTCGATATGAAGTGTAGTTTAAGGTTACTACATAGGTTCCATAGATGCTTTTTGTTGGTTGCTGACTCCAAGCACCATCTTGATCGTAAAAGGACAAGTCAGTTGCTAATACGGCGCCTAATACTTTGGTTGGGATGTCATAGGGTTTGGTTCTCTCATTCCATGCGTCTAAGATTATGATTTTGTTTTCTGCACCGTTAAAAACTGCACGTTGAGCCATGTATGCGTTTGAGCAGTCTGTATCATCAAAACTGTCATAGATCGCATAACTGCTGTAGTCGCCTTCTTCCAATTCTGGAACCCTCACACCAGCACAGATCTCAGTTACTATCTGAACTTGCTGTAACACATCTTTGTCTTTTCCTCTATAAACGTATTCTGCTATGAGACTGTCCTTCTCCATCTGCAAAGTCTGACCAGTGAATTTCCGATACAGTTCCAACATCCTTTTCATGAAGCCTAAGTAGTAGGGATGCTCCTCAGATGGCACGCCCTTACTGTTCAACTCATCTATAGTTGGTTCTTCACACTCAACTGGCGGTGGCATATTCGCTGCTAATCCTACGCTCATGTAGGACAAGTAGATTTTGAAGCGTCTAGGAATAACATGATGGTCATACTTCTGGACTCTACGAACTCGGCGATGACTGAAACTTCTACGAGCGACACCACGCTGCCTAACCATTTTTTATCCTTACTCGTTAAGAATGAGTGGAACAACCTTAGAGGGATGCAACCCCGCTTTGGGCATAGGGGGGGCTATCAGTGAAAAACTCTGGTATCTCACATCGCATAATGGTTCAGTGCCTTTCACCCACGTTACACCAATCACATTGTTGGTTACATGACGAAAAACATTAATGGTGCTTTTATAGGAAGGGGACTCACCAGTTGTTAAGGTTAGAACACTCCCCCAAGAGGCGGTGCGTATTGCATACAACACATTAGCCTCTGAAAGCCAAAAAGCGTAAACGTATCCTGTTGAAAGGTCGATGCAGATGCTGATTCCATAGTCATACGTTGTGGATGTGATTATTTCTGCTGGTTGCCAACCAATCCCCCAGATTCGTAAACGATACTTCTTGCCCAAATATGGGTCAAGGCAGGTGTAACCCACACGAACATCGTTGGTGTTGAGAATACCTTTGGGTGTGGCACTGAAATTTGATTCAAGACAGTCAGAAGCAATCGTTTCTGAAGCGCTCCATGACCCAAGAGTCCAGAGTTTACCGATAAGGTCGTTACTCTGATCTCGCAGATACATGCCATAAGCAAGCCACGAAGAGTATAAGGGAATGAGTATCCCTCTGTCATGCCTAGTGGAATCATAACTAGCGGTGTCGGCGAAGTTTTGACCAGACCATGCACCACTCCCATCATTATTAGCGTTATCCCAAACGTAGAACCTATGATTTGTTGAGGCACCTCGACACGCTCCAACATATAATCTTCCATCTGACAGAACAGCCAATGTGGGATACCTATAGTGAAGAACAAGCGATGCCGCTGCCACTTCAAACTCAGTTCCCCAAACAATACTTGCTCCACTGATTGTGCCTCTACAGAACAGCAGAGGATTATTCACTAGTCCCCCACCATAAACATAATAGATATAGTCTGTGGAGTAGTCAGGGTTATAGGTGACCTCAAACATTTCTCCGTCTGTGCACGCCCTCACTACTGTCGCCGCACTCCAGTTTATTTCATCCACTGAGGTTCTATAAACCATGTTGGTTCCGTCAGAATAGAAATCCCAGAAGTAGCCGTTGGCAAAGAAGGTTTTTCTTTGTCGAGGAGTCTGAGTAGCCACTGATGTCGTTGATGTTCCAATAGTAACAGGCATACTTTCCCACGTCACCCTAACCTAGTGATACCACACTTTAATCAGCACTTGAACATCGTTAAGCCTCAAATAGTCATAGTCAACGTTTGCGTCTTCAAATCTGAGGTTATAAGTGCCATTACCATCAACCTCGCTCTTAACATCATGCGCATCATCACCACCTATAGCATCTCCAAACTCTCTAGTGGAAGCCGCGACAGTCCACATGTTGTCAGTTAAGGGAATAGCGATAATGTCATCTACTCCCCATGCTCCAGTAGATTTTTTGATTCTGATGTTTTGTGCGCCTTCAATAGCGTTGCTACCCCCTGCATTCGTGTTTTCTATGGCTCTGATTATGACGAAGACTAACACTTTGTCTAGGGTTGCGCCTGCTGGAAGTCCACTGATAACAACGTCTGGAAGGTTTGTGTCGGTTGCTGCTGCGGGTAAATCTATGACATCATCTATCACAGAGAGGAAGGTCATGGGAGATTTCATGCGGTCAAGTTTAGCCTCTAAGTCATCTATCAGCGCTTTTAGTGCGTCTAGTCCAGAGGTTCCATCATCCAACTTAGCCTCAAGAGCATCTATCAACGCTTTCAACGCTGCTAAACCATAAGTGCCATCATCCAACTTGTCTTCTATATCTTGAAGCGTCACCAAGATTTGCTTCACCAAACCACATTTATAGTCTGCGATGCTAATAACTTCATCCACTTCATGAGGGTCTAAGCCTCTAAGAACAAACTCGTTTCTAAGGCTAGTTCTCTCTTTCGCATAGGTTTCACTGCTGAAATTCAAACATTTAATGAAACATCTTCTACCCAAAGCAGCATAGTAAGGATACAGTTCTGTGGCTACACCATCTTCTTCTAGTTCAGCGTAAATTTGAAGTTCCAGTTCCTCTTGATTAGTCAACCATTCTTCTAGGAGCGATGCGCCTTGTGGAAGAGTTTTCTTGAACCATAATGGAACGGTTTTAGAGCGATATGTCTCAGCATACTTTGTTGTGCGCCGTAGTGTTGTGCTATGTCGTGGCTTACTCTTCTTAACTGGCATACAAAGAAGTTAATAGGCTACAAGTTTAGAATAGACTTTACGGTAATCATAATCTAGGCTTTTCTTATACGCCGCTTCAGCCTTTTCAAGACTTTCTCTTTCATCTTCCACTGCATGTTGCATAGCCTCAGCTAAACTTGCTGGATCATAATCATGTAGTTGCGCTATAGCGCCATTATCCCATTTCTCCTCTCTCAGTTGAGTCATGGGAAACAGATAAGCCTCTTTCTCACTGACAAGTTCATTCATCGCTGGCGCATCCAAACAGACTATAGGCTTCTTCGCAGCCATAGCCTCTAAGATAGGTTCACCAAAACCCTCTAACAGACTAGGAAAAACAAAGACATCACACGCAACGGTTTTCAAAGCGATTTCTCGAAAAGGCAACTTACTATACTGATCTTCTATAACTAGGTTAGGTGTCTCCGTTATGGATGGATTCAGTTTCTTCGCCTTCTCAAGTCCCGTGTGCAAGATGAAAATGTATTTGTGAGCGATCCTCTGATGCAAGATTTCAAGAGCCTTCTGCAGGTGAACAAAACCTTTCCGATGTATAGGATTTAAATTGCTGAACAGAATCTTGCGATCTGGAAACCGTTGGCGCAACTGTTTAAGTCTATCGTATTTGGGGATGTCCTCAAACTTGAAGTCATCATGGTTTATGCCGTGTGGAACAACATCCAAAACTGGAATGTTGTTTCCTTTCAAACACGTCCTACAGAACTCTGATGGCACGATTATCCGTAGGTTCTGCGCCATCTGAAACAGTGAGATGTTAGTTTGGAATGGTCCATCAACTGGTCCATAGAGTAAGTGAGTTCTACTGAACCACGGTGCTAGTAGCCTAGTTGCATCCCAGATGTATCTTGCCCACAACGGCACTAGGGCTATGCCTTTGTCGAAGTTTTGCTGAGGATACCTTAAGGCTTGATCCGTGCGTAACAGTTCCACTTCCCAACCGTTTTCTACAAAGATCTTTCTAACGAGGACCGCTTGATTCATAAAGGATGGGACTTCGGTCATGGTGATTAAGCCTAACTTCATTGCTGTTTCACTTCTCCAAATTCGCATGGATAATCTTCTTGGAGAACCGCTGAGCATAGTCTTACTTGCCTTTTTGGACAGTAATTGCCTTCTAGAAACCGACAGTCTACACACTTCATGAAAGAATATATGTTTGAGACTAATATTTAAAGTCATGAAACTCTACATAATCATGATAGTGTGCAACTGTCTAAAATACACGCTCCAGACTGTTGAAAGCATCAAAACTAATATTCCCTACAAATTTGTCATAATAGACAACGCCTCAAGAGATGACACTCCCAAATGGTTAGATGAATACGCTAAACAACCTCACATCATTCCTATAAGACATTCAGAGCATAGATGTGTTGCAGCGTCTTGGAATGAAGGGTTAAGAAAGGCTTTCGAAGACCCAGAGTTTGAGTATGCGCTAATGCTTAGTAACGATGTTGTTTTGGAACCCTACTACATTGATGGCTTGATAAAATTCCTTCAAGAACATGTTGAATACAGTGCGGTGTCGGGGATGGATACGCATACTTCTAAGAAACAAGAAAGTGGCGTTACAGAAGGCACGGTGTTTTGGGCTGCCTACTTGATCCGTAAGGATTGTATACTGAAAGTGGGGTTCTTTGATGAAAACTTTATTGAGGCATACTTTGAAGATAACGACTACCACGAAAGAATCAAGAG
>Ga0315309_1001635_pt1 | contig 13335 bp, 15 predicted proteins | sample TDP4_MG_FD_203080 | JGI IMG/M metagenome (GOLD analysis project Ga0315309, IMG submission 203080) | Freshwater sediment microbial communities from Lake Towuti, South Sulawesi, Indonesia - TDP4 | ecosystem: Environmental > Aquatic > Freshwater > Lake > Sediment | place: Indonesia: South Sulawesi...
TACTTCTTTCCCTCTAAGAAAGTCTACAAACTTTGTTGGCAGGGGTATAGAATAGTGAACGTTTCGTATACGAGACATCATTCATCTAAGGAAGACTCTTGTTTAAAAGTGTCACACTCAAATATCCGCCGAGTCTTGAACTTTTTTTACATAAAGATGAAGAAGATCACACTACACTAAATTTTTTGGAAAATGTTGATAAACGCTTGAGGGATGATATTTAGAGAGGGAAGCATGCCCCATCGTCCTCAAGGTACTCAGGTCTAGCAATGTAGAACGGGTTATCTCTCCACGGAAGATCCAGCTCACTTCATCTTCAGATCTTTTACAGCTATGCCTGAGGATAGGGCTATCCATGGCTGGGACCACTTAGCCAGGGCCAACTATTTGTAGCGCTCATTCCACCATACCAATTCTAAGCCAATACGCCAAATGTCGGCCGAGTTGGATCAAAAGCTAAAGAACGAACCCAGATGAAGGCCAATCTTACAAACCTTTTTATCTTGATGATCAATCCAATTACGGATTGAACAATCATGGTTGAACGAAGCAGAGACTGGATGAAACAGGCCGAAAGGGACCTCGACAACGCAAAATTCGAGATGAGCGGAGGCTTCTACGAGTGGGCCTGCTTCCTAAGCCAACAGGCAGCTGAAAAGGCGTTAAAAGCTGCATATCAAAAGCTCGGAGGCGAGGCATTCGGCCACAGCGTCTCACGGCTTCTCTCTAACATGCCCGAGTAACACGAGGCGATAGAGGATCTGAAGAGCAAAGCGATGGAGTTGGATAAGGCTTATATACCAACAAGATATCCCCATGCAATTCCCGAAGGAGCACCATTCGAAGTTTACACCAAAGAAGAGTCAAGGAGGCTAATATCATATGCGGAGGAAATCGTCAAGTTCTGTAAGAATATACTATCCAAAACTAAGTAAGGAGGAGCTTGTTCACCTCCTCAAGGAAAAGGTGAAAAACCTATCAAAGGAACTGCCGATAAAAACTGCCACACTCTTCGGATCCTACGCTGCTGACAGGTATACAGCTGCCAGCGACATCGATGTCTTCGCAGTCATCGAGGGCGGAAATAAAGGTGAGGCATACCATAAACTCTACAAGGGCTTGGGCATCGACAGCCTTCAACTCCACCTTTACACGGTTGATGAATACGAGAAGTTGAAGAGAAACAGTCCCTCTTTCATCAGGGAAGTCAAGAGTAAGGGCATCCCGATCTTCGAAGCCTGACGTACCATCAGCACCCGGGCGTTAATAAAGCTCCACAGGTAAACTCTCAAGGAAATCCTTCTAAGGAGTTGGAAAACGGGAGCGATGGAAGCAGCAGACGGCTAAGTAGTACACTTGCCGAACTTTCAGAGAAGGCTTGGTCAACAAAGTGGGATTGGATTACCAATTGGCCTCTGCCAAAAAGGGTTCATCGAATCATCATGGGCGACCTTCATGAGTTGAATGAACTTGTGGCGCGCGCTTGTGACATAACAGTCTATTCGTACAGCGTTTCCGTTGGTCTACCAAGTGGTTGAGATGGTTAAGGTTCGTGATACGACCAGAGAGTATTTCACTCACCCCGCGGTCATCGAGGCAGTTGAGAAGGTAAGAGCTAAGCATGACGACAAGGTCTTATACGTAAAGAGGATTGGCCATAATGCCCTTACAGCTCCAAATAGTCGAACCATGGCTAATAGCGGCTACGTTGGCATGCGTACGATTTTCCTTGGGACGGTTTTCAGGCTGGTTTTTGGCATTTCTACCATCTACAACCCTAACGTGGAGATTCAGAGAAACTCTAAGATAGATTGTATTGATGAAGAGTCAAGGCTAAGCTCAGGATAGAGGTTTGGAAGCTTATACAGAGCTAAAGAAAGTAGATCCTCTCAAAATGTACGCGTTGAGGGATTAACGTATTTAAGAGAGAGCCTCCTCTTAACCACAATTAGCATTGGCGGAAAGTCTGAGGTGGATTCGTGGGGAAGAAGAAGGTCATCACCGAAGAGGAGATCAGCAACCTAGTCCTCCCAGGTGGAACAGATGTGCTTGGAGTAGCCAACAAACTACTTGGGTTCGATAGGGTTCTAGTCAAGTGCCAAGACGGACACGAAAGAGTATGTCGAATAAGGGGAAAACTGAAGCGCAGGGTATGGATAAGGATAAGAGACGTAGTCTTAGTTTCCCCTTGGGATTTTCAATCAAATACAAGGGGCGACATCATCTGGCGGTATACAAGGGGTCAGGCTGAACTCCTCAGGAAAAATGGTCTTTTAACTATCTAGAAGCGCATGTTATTGTCTCAATCTCGGTTTTTAATTCTTATCACCATCTTTTTAAGTAATAGAGTATCAAGGTAAAAATATGGCCGAACTTCCTCCAATGAGAAAAAGCTGAAAATGTTAGGTTTGGTAGAGCATAAGTAAATTAAAAAAACTGCTAGATGCTCTTGCAGCCGGAAAATCTTTCATCACGCGACCTCGTCCTAAAGAGCAAAGGAATTTTTACTCGCGAAATTCAAGACAGTATCGTCTAGTTTGTCGAGAAGTTCTTCTTGGTTGATTTTTTGTGTATCTAACGGGATGAACCTTTGAAGTCATCTTTATCTTTTTACCACGGACTATGCTACTTCTTTGTGTATATGCGTTTTTGAGTGTGTGTCTTATTTGAACCCTTTCTTGGCCCGACCTTCCAATTAAGGTTGCTAGTCTCAACGCTAATCAATATTCAAGCTCGGCTTTTGCTGAGCTCATAAAAGAGGCTCTGAGGGAGTACGCCGACCGTCACAAGAAAGAGATGGCGAAATCCGACTTCAACCTCATCGAAGCCTCAATCATCGTGGAAGAGGGAAGAGGTGAAGACAAAAGAGCTGCTTGAGTCGACCGGGAAACTACACACTCGACAGCAGCTTCCTCATATTCCAGATTGACACCCTTGAGCTAACGACCCAATGTTGACTATTCTATTCGTATACTTTCCTTCTGGGTCCGATTTTGAGAACGTATATTTCTTTCCGGTCTTTATCTATCCTGAAAATTACTCTCAACTTGCCAATTCGAAGCCTGGAATAGCCTTTCCTTCCCTTCAGTTTTGCCATATCGTGCGGCTTTGTGAAGAAGGGAAAGTTTTCAAGGTCGCTTATCTCTTCAATCAATTTGTGCCTAAGTTTCTCGTTTTGATCGCTTAGAAATTTGTCGGCTCTGGTTGAAACGATGATCTTGTATCTGCCCACTATTTGACCCCGTGCTTCTTCCGCACCTCTTCGAGCGAAAGGCATTTTTCTCCTTCGATTTCCGCCTCTATGTCTTGGATTTCCCTCCATTCTTCCTTATCTATCTCTTCTTCAGGTAAAATCGTATCCAAAAGGGTTTCCAGCGCCCTCTCAATCGATTCAAGCCTTAGGTTAACCTTCTTTATCTCACCGTAAAGGTCATCGATGGTTACTTGGGACATACTGCTCGCCACAAATATGAATTCCTAGGTAAGTTATATACTTTGGTTGATTGTATTTCTTGCATGCATCGACTTAGATAAGGGCTTCAACATTCTTTCAGGAGGCAAGATAGCCGCTTGCTTGCCGTTGAGTTGAGATCCGAGAAAATAATAATGGCTGCCGATGTGGACGGCATATACACAAACGACCCTAAGGTTGAACCGTCCGTTCTCCTAATTCGACACTTCACATTAGACGATCTTAAAAGCCTCAACGTCACGATGGCGAAACCCAAGGTCCCCGATGTGACGGGCGGAATGGTTGGAAAAGTATTAGAGTTGGCAACTGCAATTGAGCAAGGTGTTGAAGCCATCATCGTGAGTGGTTTAAAGCCCAATAACGTTTACAAAGCTCTGATAGGAGAAGAACCCGTTGGAACGAGAATCACCAAGAAGTAGGCAAAAAACAGCAGATCAGATAAAGAAAAGAAAAGACGAACACATTCGAATCTGTTTGGAAGAAGCTAGCTAGCCTAAGAAAACATAAGATTCTTAACCAAAAGGATATGAATACAAAGAGGGATCGATTTGATTAGAGACAAAGTTTCTCCTCAGAGTTATATCCTCAGAATCACAAAGGAAGAGTGGTTCAGGCAGGTTTTCTCCATAAAGAAGTATTATCCAGGTGTTAGAAGGAAGTGGGAGCCTGGAGGAGGAATTTTACTGATCCGCAAGTCAGAGGACGGCGACTCTTTCGTTGGATACGGCACCGTAAAAGAATACATAAGGAGAGATTTGCTGCCTGATAAGGAAAGAGAGGAGTGTGAAGCGATGGGGTGGACCGGCGTACTAATCTTTAACGACTTGTTCAGGTTTGACCCTCCGCTGCTAATAAGGGATACGATTCTAAGCGGAGGAAGAGCTCAAGGAAGATGCCTACATGGGTACCCGCTCACACAAGAACAGGTGGAGTCCATTCTGGACAAAGCCAGACAGCTTTCCAGAGTTCAGAAGGTAAACTGAAAGAGTTTTCTCAAATCTCAGCACAGATTTCTTCTTGTATCGGAAAATAGCCGACTTAGACCACGCTGGATCCTTGGAAGAAGCCATTGATTACGCGTTATGGACTCACCGTCCAATCCCTTGGTTCATAAACCACATATCTACTTCCAACATAGATTTCACCACATCAATGACCGTAGCGAAACTAAAGCGCTCGTATTATGGGATGACCATGAGATGAAGAGAGAATTTGAAATCATGCCCGTGACATCTGACGAAGTGATTCAAATCCTGGGATCATTAAACATAGAAGACGTAGAAAACAGAACTGCCTCCATGCCTAAAGAAATCAACAATTCTCAACCTTACACATCTCCCCCATCCGTGTGCCAGAAAGCTAGCCGAATTCGGACTGCAATACAATCGATTAAGCTCTATCTCGATTTTGATCATAGAGATTTAACATCTAGGGGTAAGTAAAAATGATTGAAAGCACGAAGAAATTCGACCATAAACGCTACATCATGCAGAAAACTCTGAAGATCCTACACCAAAATAAAGGAGTCAAACTGACGGAACAGACTCTGGCCGACTTGCACGCCACCGGTTTTAATCTAATACCGCCCATGGACTAAACGCGGTCAAAATTGTATCTTCTATTTTGTGTGAAAACTGTAAACTTACAAAATGTCAGGCCACTTCGGAGTTGCATTTTCGAGGTGGAATCTCGAAGTGGAGGTGGGGGTATAGTGAGGAATCCGCAGATTAGGCACGGTAGGTAACTAAGAGGAGAGCGCCATGAATAGAAGACTAGTGGCCTTTGTAATTGTTTTCTGTATCTCACCATCAATTTCCGCAGTAGCCATATACCAACTTAAATCCGATAATATGAGACTTCAAAGATTGATGGACGAACTTGAAATGAATTATACTTCGTTAGAGATCGAACATGCAGTTCTTGAAAACCAATATGGAAAGTTGCATACAGAATACGAAAGTCTTCAAACGGCTCTTCAAAAGATTCAGACAGAGTATGCTACTCTAGAATCAACGTACAACAACTTGGCAGGCGAGCATTCGAGCTATGTATCGGCTTATCGAGATTTGCGATATGAAATTAACAACAGAATATACGGTGGCTACGGTAGCCCCTACATAACTCCAGGAGATACACATGTGATCGAAGTGGTTCAGGTCATTACTGGAGGTTGGAATAACCGTTCAGACTGGAATGAGTTCTGGAACGAAACAAAGACTATGTATTCCTGGGTCAGAAACAATATCGAATATCGGTCTGACGGGTTGTTCCCCTCGTTGCCCAACGAACCTTCGGGTTCAGTCGAATACTCCCAAAGTATGTGGCAATTCTCTAACGAAACATTGAACCTTAAACAAGGAGACTGTGAGGATCAGGCGATACTTCTCTGCTCTATGATAGTTTGCTACAGCAAAGAGCCTTGGGCTGAGGTTGTTGGCATATCAAACTTCAGCATATCACATGCAGCGGTTCAAGTCCCCGTAGCAGGAGACAAGGTCGTGATATTGGATCCCGCAGGCAATTACTATAGCCGCGACCCCTTGGGCAATATTGTCGCTGATGATATAAGCTCTGAGATCAATAGATGGCTAGATCACTGTAAATCGTCAATGGGCGAGGATGTATATGTGTCCGAAGTTTTTTCAGCACACATCAAAGCGAAATATTTCACTTCGACAACTGAATATTTGAGTTGGATGTACATGAGAAACTAATTCTTTCTCATTTTCTCCTTTAGTCACGCTAGATTTTTGCTGCATAAAACAATAGGTTAGGTACAGACTGTCTTTCTGGTCGATTCTGTAATAAGAAAAAAGGCGAGAAGCCTGAAGAGCGCGCGCTGAATAAAAGATAAGGCTCAACTGATATAAAACCGAGAAAAAGAGAACCTACAACTTACGTATAGAGTTTTTTCAAACCTCAGCACAGATTTCTTCTTCTCCGAGAAGTCCGAGATCTCCCATACAAACTATATCGCTTAGCGGTGTTTCTTGCTCAGGTCATAAGTTTATCTTCTAGTTTGACGACTCTACAGCATCTTCTCTCCAGATGGCCCATCAAGTCTATGCCTGCTCTAGCTTTTTCCTCTTCTTCTTCAAGATACTTTTGAAAGCCTACTTGTCTGACGCGTTCATAGTTTTCGAGTACGAAGGGATACCTGTCTCGTTGATAGGTCGTGTGCCGGCAGGTAAGGTAATCGTTGCACAGAAGGCAGCTTTCAAGTTTCTTTCCAGCAACGCATTTTCTGTTCTCGCAGGGAGCTCCGCCGCCATCCAGACACATCGGACATTGGGCGCGAGCAAACCACTCCAAACCTTTTCTGAACTCTGAAAACTTGAAAAAATTTACTGCGAACTCAACCCAATCATAACCAACCGTGTCGACAAGTCTCTTCAACTCCCCAGCAATGATCCTCACTCTTCCGTTCCCGCTTGGGCATTGACCACAGTAAACTCCACATATTCCGTACGCGTAGTCTTTCTTGTCCATTTCAAACATCACCATAGGTGCAACTGGATATCTACTTTCACTACTATATAAGATGCTTTGATAAAATGGGAGGTTGAAGGGCAGCAATACGGCCTGAAAACAAAACTCAGAGTACAGCACTCTCAGCTATCGTTCCTTATCTATAGGCGAAACAGAACCCAAACATGCTATGTTTATAAGCGTGAGTTTAGAGTAAGTGTAGGACAGGTTTCAAGGTAACGAAAATCAAGAGATTGAGGAGAAGGGGACGCGGTGACAGATGGACCTTACATGGCTTGCATTGGCAGTCGGAGTCCTTGCCATGCTTGTCGTTGCTTACATAGCTCGGTCCATCAGCAAGGAAGATGCCGGAACACCGCGGATGCATGAAATCGCAAGATACATTCAAGAGGGCACCGAAGCCTTCATAAGACGTCAGTACGGAACCATCGCGATTTTTGCTGCGTTAACGCTTATTCCATTATCCATATTGTTCAAAGACGTGAGAGTAATCCTCGCCTTCGTATTTGGCGCCTTACTTTCCTTGGTGGCCGCTTACACGGGCTTGCGGGTCGCCGTGAAGGCCAACGTGAGAACCGCCAGCGCCTCAAGAACCTCCTCGGCAAAAGCGTTCAAACTCGCCTTCAAGGGCGGAGCCGTAATGGGGCTATCGGTTGTGGGGCTCAGCCTCATCGGCGTAAGCCTACTCTTCTGGCTCTATCGAGACCCAAGCCTGATCGTGGGCTTCGGATTTGGTGCCAGTTTGGCGGCTCTATTCGCTCAACTGGGAGGAGGCATATTCACCAAAGCGGCTGACATAGGTGCAGACCTAGTGGGCAAGATAGAGCAACGGATACCTGAAGACGATCCGCGTAACCCCGCTGTAATTGCAGACCAAGTTGGAGACAATGTGGGTGACTGCGCTGGAAGAGGCTCCGACCTTTTTGAATCCATAAGCGACGACTACGTCACCGCCATGATTTTGGGCGCCATGATGCTCGGCCCATTAGGAATGAACGCTTTGATGTTCCCTTTAATGCTTGGTGCTTCAGGGATCTTGGCAACTCTAGTCGGAATTTTCGTCATTACAAGATTCGGAAAGATGAAACCCATCGTTTCTTTCAACATCGGGCTCTTCACTACCGCCATCTTCTGCGTGCTCGGAGCATTTCTCTCCTCTATTGCGCTGCTGAAGGACGTAACAATATTCTACGCCGTGGTCAGTGGCTTAGTGGCAAGTCTCGCGGTTGGCATAGCTGTACAATACTACATAGGGATCAATGGCGGTCCAGTCAGGAAAATAGCTGAATCTTCCGAGCGTGGAGCAGCCATCAACATCATAACAGGTTTGTCTTACGCATTTCAGAGCCCATTTCTGCCTTTTCTTTTCGTGTTGACGGTCATTCTGTTCTCCTATTTCATAACTAACAGCTCGCTGTACGGGATAGTCGCAGCCAATATTGGAACCGACCTAGCCATAGGCATAATCATGTCGAGTGACACATTTGGACCCATAATTGACAACGCTGCGGGTATTGCAGAGATGTCAGGCACAAAAACACACAACGGAGGGGCGCTGGATGAACTCGACGCCATGGGCAACACTACCAAGGCTTACACAAAGGCTTTCGCCGCTGCGTCCGGCACCTTTTCAACCGTAGTCATCTTCGCCACTTACAGCGAGATCGTGAAGCTCTACTCGGTCAATCTAGGTCTTTTAAGCCCCATCATAATTGTTGGACTCTTGTTGGGCGCTGCTCTACCCTTCTTATTCTCTTCTCTAGCGATTGGTGGCACTGCGAAAACAGCTTATCAAATGGTGGACGAGGTGAGGCGGCAGTTCCGAGAGAATCCGGGCATCATTGAAGGCAAGGCTAAGCCAGACTACGCACGCTGTGTGGACATCGGCACAAAGAACGCGCTAAAACAGATGATCGCACCCGGGCTTTTGGCCATTGCTTCCCCAGTAGTCGTGGGCCTCTTGCTTGGGAAATACGCGTTGGGCGCTATGCTTCTAGGAGGACTGAGCACATCCGCCATATTGTCGCCCTTCTTCACATTCGGCGGCGGCATATGGGACAACGCGAAGAAATATATAGAAAGAAATTTCTGGATGAAGGGAACTCCAACGCATGCCGCTGCTGTAATCGGCGACACTATTGGTGACCCCTTAAAGGACGTTGCCGGCCCATCGCTTAACATCTTCATGAAGCTGACAAACATGACCGCTCTGTTGATCGCTCCAATCCTGCTTCTGCTTTAGAAAAGAAGAACCTGATCTTTGGCAAGTTCAAGACTTTTGAGGAAATTGAAGACAGAGAATTTTCATCATTCCTAAAACAGCTAAAAGATAGATTTCCTGCCAGAGTTGCCATAGATAAAACTGTGCTTAGGGTCTCTGGTTTTGACGATAGTGAGATTAGCCGCCTTCTTGACTATCTCCATCCAACCCTAGCCAACGAAATCCAACAATTAAAAACACTCATGGAAGGATAACTAACCAGTTACTGACCACTAATATTATAGCTAAATTCTCAACTCCAGAGGTGTCGGTTTCTTTGACTTCATGGCAATCTTTGTAACCTCAGAAATAACCTCACTAGCATCCAAAATTTCCAGCATGCATGCATGCACAGGCTTTCCATCCTTCGTAAAATGAACAATGATAGGACCCATCTCTTCAGCATAATCAACCTTATCCTTAGAAACGTGAATCAACAGCACATCAGACTCACGATTATAACTAACCTTCATACCGTTTCCTCCTAGCTGGGTAAAACGTCACCACGAGTTTTCTGTCACCAACCTTCTCAAAAACCAAGAACTTAGGAGAGATGCGTATGAATTCAAACCCAGCGGATATGCAAAGCTCGAAGCTCAAAACCTAACGCATCTGCCGAGAAATGCTAGTATCTGCGTAAGGGCATTGATCACAAGTTTCAGATAGAAGATTATGTGCGTCAAGTTGAGGGAATGATTTAAAAGAGAATTCACATTAGTCATTCTGGTTCAGGGATGGAAAAAGGCTTAGATGCAACCAGCATTCAGGGCACCGTCAAGATAGGGCTGGAGGTCCATACGCAGTTAACTAGCCTAAAGACCAAATTGTTCTGTGGCTGCTCATCAGACTATCGAGGGAAGGAGCCCAACGCTCTCGTCTGCCCAACCTGTTTAGGGCTACCTGGTTGCCTGCCAGTTCTTAACAGGAACGCCGTAGAGTATGCCGTTATGGCTGCTCTAGCCCTGAATTGCAAAGTCTCCTCGCGCATGTTCTTCTTCAGGAAGAACTACTACTATCCTGATATGCCTAAGAATTTCCAGATTTCCCAGTACGATCGGGCTGGAGGAGTCCCACTAGCAACTGATGGTTACATCTACATTGAGACGACAGATGGACCAAAAAAGATAAGCATTAGCAGAATTCACCTAGAGGAAGATCCTGGCAGACTCGTCCATTTGGGACCTATCGACCAGTCTCCTTACACGCTTGTCGACTATAACCGGTCCGGAATAGCCCTGTTGGAAACGGTTACGGATCCTGATATGACTTCCCAAAGGGAGGCGAGACTATTCCTCCAAAAACTCAGATCGGTCTTGGAACATCTAGGAATCTTCGACGGCAACCTAGAAGGGGCAATGCGGTGCGACGCTAATATCTCCTTGGCTGGGGGAACAAGGGTAGAAGTCAAGAACATCTCCTCATTCAAAGAGGTTGAGCGTGCCCTAAGCTTCGAGATCATGAGACAGAAGGGATTGGTAGAGAAAGCAATCAAGGTTAAAAGGGAGACTAGACACTGGGATGAAACTCGCCGCATCACATTGAGTCTACGTACAAAGGAGGAAGAACAGGACTACCGCTACTTCCCTGAGCCGGATCTGGTTCCCATAGTACTCAGCGACGATCTCATCGACAAGATTAAGGCGGGGATGCCCGAGTTGCCTGAAGAGAGAATACAGCGGTTCGTCTCGGCTTACGACTTGCCACAATATGATGCTGGGGTCCTCGTAGGCTCAAAAGCCTTAGCCGACTTCTTTGAGGAATGCGTTAGCTTATACGATAAGCCTAAGGAGATAAGCAACTGGATGATGAGCGATCTCTTAAGGTATCTTTACGAGAACAACCTTGAACTGTCTGAATCGAATATCACACCGAGAAACCTCGTAGACATGATCCGACTAATAGACGAGGGCGTCATAAGTGGGAAGATCGCTAAGGAAATCCTGCCTGAGATGATCCTGACGGGGAAAAGCCCAAGTCAAATCGTAGAGGACAAAGGCCTGATCAAGATAACCGATCGTGAACTCCTGAACGAGGTGATAGACAAGGTCTTTAGCGAGAACGAGAAGGCAGTTAAGGATGCTTTAACAAATGAAAAAACGGTTCACTTCTTGATAGGAGAACTGATGAAGGCAACGAGGGGAAAGGCTGATCCCTCCATAGCAAACAGATTGATAAGAGAGAGACTAGGACAGATCAAAGATCCGAGGCAAGAAATGTCATAGGTCCTCTTTGATCTCGGCTTCGAGACTCTTCATTAAGAACTTGTAAACGTAGCGCGCTGATTCTCTATCTGATGCCAATCCAGGCGTTGTACCCAGAAGGCAGATCCCTTCCAGCCCGCGCTTCTTTGCAAGACCTAGAAGTAGACCTGATGCCCCGATTATTCTTCCGCCTCCGTAGATTATGGCACCTTTCTCCATGAACTCAGCAGCGATCTTCTGAGAGGTTGCGGCTACGTAGATTTCCCTCTCAACTTGGGGTCCTGGAGCTCCACCTATCGTGATGATGAATCTGCATCCGTAATCGGCTGTGAAGTCTAGGATTTTTCCGCAGAGTTCATAGTGGGCTGGTATATCCTCCATGGAAGGCTGGGCATCGCCTGTCAGTATTATCAGATTCCTCTTCCCCACTGTTGATACATAAAACTCGCATCTAGGTGGGCGGCATAAACCTTTCTCGTTTATGAGAACGTAATCTGGGAATGAATGGGAGTATAGCTCAGCAAAGAGCTTAGCCCGCGAAAATTCGATCAGCAGGCTCGCCGCGATCTTACCAACGTTCCCAATTCCGGGCAATCCACAAACAAGTAGTGGGTTCTCTAGTTCCGGACGAAAGAGTATACGGAACTGAATTCCGAAAGATTCTTCCAGCAAACTCCCCTCTTTTCTGTTCTATTCTTGTTATAACCACCGTTATCGATAATATAAGACTGATGGAGCATCAAGGGCTTTTGCCTACGGAGGTTGCGCCGTCTTTTTGGTTCATCGTATAGTCAGGAAGCAACATCTGCGATCTTGCTCGTCATAAGATCTATCTTTTTACTTCGGGGAAGATGCAACCGAAAAAGTACTCTTCTGAGGAATACGATATTTTTAAAATCTAAAACATCCTTATTCCGCTATTTAGTGACGGAAAGCGCTGAAGTTATGTTGTCGATAGACGAAAGTCTCCTTTTTTAGCGGATTAAGGCAAATATTTCCGTCCTCCTTGACAGATATGTGTTCTAGATTCATGTTCAGAAACCAGGTTTCGCACGTCATTAAATCTGAGAAAGAAGATGAAGTTGTAGGGTTGCTGGGCGGGGATTAACCCCATGAAAGAGGGCTTGGTGCTCTGCAGAAACTGTTCTTACTACGAGCTTAGAAGAGGCTGCCTAAGAAAGAGAGGATGCCTATTTCTTCCAGCAATGATCAGACTGGAACAACTTCTCAGTGCATAGTGCTTTCTGGGCTTTCCGCTACTGAGCGATGCATGTGCTTACAAAAAAAGAAAGTAGGGGTTAGAATATCTTCAGTCCAAAGCGATGCTTTACTTGTTGACTTAGGAAAGCGCTTTCAACACCAGTTAAGCAAACGAAGACGTGTGCACTTCCCTGCATCTCTGGGTTAACTCTTGCGCCCCAGACGATCTTCGATTTGGGTGAAATGGTCCTGGTTACGAGCTCTCCAGATCTATAGACTTCCTCAAGGGTTAGGTCTTCACCACCTGAAACGTGTATCAGCACGCCGTATGCCTTTGTAATGTCGTTTATGTCCAGTAATTGTCCTTCTAGAGCGATCTTGACAGCCTTCTCCACCCTGTCGTCTCCCCCTTGGCCCCAGCCAGCTCCTATGGCAGCTATGCCTTGTTTCTCCATGATGGCCCTTAAGTCGCTGTAGTCCAAGTTGATAAGGCTCGCAGTTGTTATTGTCTCCGTAATGTCTTTGACGAAAACTCCTACGAGTTCGTTGGCTACGCCTAGTGCTTCTTGGAAAGGCAGATCGCCCGCAACTCTGACTAGCTTGTTGTTGTCGATTGTTACAACAGTATCGCAGGTCTTCCTGAGACGAGCGATTCCCCTTCTCGCGGTTTCCATCCTGACCCTCTCGATGGCGAAGGGTATGGTGACAACCCC
>Ga0315309_1001636_pt1 | contig 13330 bp, 10 predicted proteins | sample TDP4_MG_FD_203080 | JGI IMG/M metagenome (GOLD analysis project Ga0315309, IMG submission 203080) | Freshwater sediment microbial communities from Lake Towuti, South Sulawesi, Indonesia - TDP4 | ecosystem: Environmental > Aquatic > Freshwater > Lake > Sediment | place: Indonesia: South Sulawesi...
TAGCGCTGTTTGAACAAGTAAGGAGTTGACATCCGTTAAACGTGTTCTCTTCAAAGGCATCCCAAATAAATACTATTATAATGCATGACGCGACTAGTTACTTGCTTTAGTTGCAATGTGGGTTAATTGCCTTCCCTCATTTAAACAATTGAGTGATGGATTAAATTGGATATTCTGACCAATAAATTGCTTTAGTTGCTCTGTCATTTCATTTATAAGACTTGCAAACTTCTTTCCCTCAGCAGCAGAGATCCATGCCACTTGCAGTCTCTCTGGGTTTATTCCCTTTGATTCTAACCTCTTTTTCACGCGTTCCATTCTTTTTTTGCACGCGTAGTTTCCAGAGATGTAGTGACAGGTGGGGAATTCGCAGCCTGCCACTAGGACCATTCCGGCGCCTCTCTCAAAGGCTCTGTAGATGAACTCATGATCCACTCGACCGGAGCACATGACCCTTATTATACGTACGTTGGGCGGATACTGAAATCTACTAACGCCTGCAAGATCCGCGGCAGCATAGCTGCACCAGTTGCAACAAAACGCCAAGACCTTTTCCTCCGGCTTCTCGGCGAGGGCAGCGTCGATTTGAGCCATTATTTGTGCATCGGTGAAGTGTCTCATGGTTATGGCGTCGTTGGGACATTCTGCGGCGCACGTCCCGCAGCCCTTACATAGAGCCGGTATCCCTTGTGGCAACTTATCTTCCGTTATGATAGCTCCGTATGGACAAACCTTCGCACAAAGCCCACATTGCGTGCACAGCTCTGAATTGATAATGGCGGTGATTCCCTCAGCCTTAACGAAGCCCCTTCCCATAGGGATTGCCGCTTTCATGGCTGCTCCGCTTGCCTGATGAATGGAATCTATCACTCCTTTTGGCGAGTGCGCGCAGCCGCAAAGGTAAATGCCATCGGTCGCAAAGCTTAATGGCTGCAACTTTACGTGGCCCTCTCTAAAGAAGTTTCCAGCATCCACTGGGACCTTAAGCATTTCTCGAAGCTCTTTCACTCCATCAGCACCCTCGACGCCTACTGCAAGCACGACAAGATCTGCTTCGATTTTGACCTCATCAGCGAGCTGAGGAGCGTACACCTTAACGATGAATCTCCCATCATTTTTATAGACTTCTGGTCTTCTGGATTCCGAATATTTAATGAAGTTAACGAGCATGCCTTTAACATCTTCCAGGTACTCCAGCTCTTCTTTCCCAAAGACCATTAGGTCTCGGTAAAGGATGTAAACATTGGCGTTAGGGTACAATTCCTTAATGTGCTTCGCATTTTTGATGGACGCCCCGCAGCCAACAGTGCAGCAATAATTCCTGCCGTCTTTCTCCCTAGATCCGACGCAGTTGATCATCACGATATTTTTTACTTCCTTCAATGTCCCTTTCTTCAACCTTTGCTCGAGTTGAAGTTGAGTGAGTATTTCTTCGTGCTTCCCATAGCCGTAATATCCGACAGGATTAATCTCCCTCATGCCGGTGGCTACAATGATTGTTGAAACTTTGATTTCGCTTTCTGAGTTCTTCTTATTATCATGAATTGTCGCTTGATACTGCCCGATGTATCCCTTTATATTTTTGACTTCTGTCCCGGTGTAGACTTTAATATTCTTGTGCTCGTAAACTGCTTTTACCTTTGGCTCGACTATTTTTCCAGGTGGAATATTATGTGGAAATATTTTATTTAGTTTTTTCAGTGTTCCACCCAGTTCATCTTCTCTCTCAACTAGTTCCACGCTAAAGCCCAAGTCAGCTAAGGTAAGGGCAGCAGTCATCCCAGCGATCCCTCCTCCAATTACAAGGCATTCCCTTCCAACCGGGATTTTGAGTTCCTCTTGCGGTTCAAGTAGGCGAGCCTTCGCAACTCCCATCCTGACTAAATCCTTGGCTTTCCCCGTTGCCTCCTCTGGTTCATGCATATGCACCCATGAGCAGTGCTCCCTGACACTTGTAAACTCGAGTAGATACGGATTCAATCCAGCCTCTCTGCACGTCTCCCTAAATAGTGGCTCGTGGGTTCTCGGTGTACAACAAGCAACTACAACTCTATTGAGACCATGTTCCCCTATCCTATCTTTTATCTTCGGTTGAAAATCGGCAGAGCATAAATACGCTGCTTCTTCTGAATGGGCGACGTTCGGAAGCGTCTTCGCATATTCCACTACATCAGGAACGTTGATTACTCCTCTAATGTTGGTTCCGCAATCGCACACGAAGACTCCAATTCGAGGTTCATCCACTGGTTTAACTTCCATAACTTTCACCTTTTGCTCTAACTATTGAACTTACAGCCTTTGCAGCTGCGGCACTTGCCTCAGATATGGACTCTGGAATATCCCTTGGTCCCAGACAGCAACCACAAAGGTATATTCCCTCGACATTAGTTTCAAGCGAAGAAGAATACGGGTCTTTCTCCTTAAAAAATCCATACTCGTCTAGTTCGATTCCTAATATCCCTGCCAGTTCTTTGTTTCCCTTGCTTGGAACGATGGCTGAAGAAAGCATGACCATGTCTACTTTCATCTCTTTGATTTCGTTCGTGTCTAGATCTTCGTATATTATCACTAGATCCCCCATCTTTGGGTCCTCTTTTATCTCAGCGGGTCTGCTTCTGATGTACTTTACTCCGAGCTCCCTTGCCCTTTCAAAATATTCCCAAAACCCCTTTCCGTAAGTCTTGAGGTGTGTGTAAAAAATGTAAGTTTCAACATCAGGACTATGCTCCTTAGTTATGATCGCCTCTTTCGTAGCATATGCACAACATATCCTTGAACAATATTTTATACTAGTTCTTCTATCCATGGAACCGACGCATTGGATCCAAGCTACCCTTTTAGGGTTTTTATTATCGGAGGGCCTCAATATTCTGCCAGCGGTTGGGCCAGATGCGCATAGTAGTCTTTCATATTGTAAAGCTAGAATGACGTTCTTGTAAACCCCATAACCATACTTGGTCATCATAGTTGGCTCAAGGACCTCGAATCCGGTAGCCACTATTATGCTTCCAACATCTATCTCGATCTTCTTCGGTCTCTGCCAAAGCATTACGGCGTCACGTCCCTCCTCGTGGCATGCTTGGACGCACTTCGCTATCGGACATTTTCGACATTGGCTACAATCTACGACGCATGTCCCAATGCAAGCACCACGGTCTCTATACTTACCTTTTCGGCAAAGCGGATCAAGAGTGTATATCATTGGAACAGCTTGCGGAAACGGTAGGTATATCGCCTTTCTATCTCCAATCCCTAAGTCAAACTCATTCGGTACCTTAACAGGGCAGACTTCCGCGCATTTCCCACATCCATTACACTTGTCCTCATCGACATACCTTGCTTTCTTTAATAGCTTCACTCTGAAATTTCCGACCGAGCCCTCTATCTCCTTAACCTCACAGTACGTCAATAACTCAATATTAGGGTGCCTTAGGACTTCTACCATCTTAGGAGCCTCGATGCAGATGGAGCAGTCGTTTGTTGGAAAGGTTTTATCTAGACTAGCCATGACGCCTCCGATGCTGGGCGCCGTGTCAAGGAGGTATACTTTGAAGCCTCGGTTCGCTATGTCTAGAGCTGCTTGAATCCCAGCTATTCCTCCTCCGATTACTAAGACAGACTCTCTTGGGCTCATACTTCCTATCTCACTTTAAGCTGTTCATGGCATCATCTAGAACAGATAAATCAGTAACTTCCCTATCGCATGCGTGCGCGTATTTTTCATTCATTAATATTACACCATCAGGTCCCGGAATGTGACATTGAAATATTTGTATAGGGGGATTTCCTTCAAGGAAATACACCTCATACTAATTTTATTGACTGACGTCTTCGCCTCTTAGGTAACGATCGATAGAAACGGCAGCCCTCTTACCAGCGGCGATTGCCTCAACCACGGTCGCAGGCCCTGAGATCACGTCTCCACCAGCGAATATGCCCGGCAAACTCGTTTCCAGAGTAACTGGGTCCACCGCAATGGTGTTCCTTCTAGTAACTGCAACGTCTTTAGGTAGGAATGAGGTATCTGGTGTTTCGCCGATAGCTGGTATTATCGCGTCAACTTCCATAGTGTATTCTGAGCCCGTGATCGGTATCGGCCGCCCTCTCCCGGTCTCGTCGGGCTCTCCCAACTCCATGCGAATACACTCAATAGCTACAGCCTGATTGTCCTTACCTAAGATTTTCGTGGGCGCCACCAAGAAATGAATCCTCGCACCTTCCCTTTCTGCCTCTCTAGCTTCCCAAGGATTTGCCGGCATCTCTACTCGTGACCTTCGATATAAAATGCTAACCTCTTTGGCTCCGAGTCGGAGGGCGGTTCTAGCGGCATCCATGGCGACATTACCGCCTCCTATCACAGCAACTCTGCCCCCTAACTCAATTTTCTTCCCCATGTTAAGATCTTTTAGGAGATCAAGAGCGTGGGCGACACCTTCTAGCTCCTCACCTTCAATGCCGAGTTTCGCGCTCTTATGAGCCCCAGTAGCAATGAATATCGCCCTATACCCTTCTTGTAAGAGCTCATCAATTGTTACATCCTTACCCACCGACACATTGGTTCTAATTTCCACTCCTAGACCCTTAATGTAATCAATATCGGCATCAAGTGCCTCTTTAGGAAGCCGATAGTCAGGGATGCCCACTCTCAACATTCCCCCCGGCTCAGAAAGTGACTCCAAAACAGTGACCGAATATCCTTTCTTAACTAATTCGTAAGCAGCGGTGAGCCCTGCTGGACCGGAACCAATTATGGCTATCTTTTCCTCGCGTAATTTAGGCATGGACGACACTTTTTCCCTTTTGCGATCAGCAACAAAACGCTCGAGGGCATCGGCAGCCAGCTTATCAACTTTTCTATGCTCACGTTGTGCTCTATCAGGGTGGAGGCAAAGCCAGCCGTAGACCGCTGCGAGGGGGATTTCTTCTCTAATTAGTTTTAGAGCCTCCCCAAGCTTGCTTGCCGGATCAGGCAGATAATCTCGTTCAATAGCGAGATCCCTCATTAATGAAAATATCTCCGGCAAATCCAGCATCTGAGGACACCCATCATGACACCGGTAGCACCGCGCGCACAGCCAAAGTCCAACTTGTGTTAAGACCTCCCTCAAATCGAAAAGGACTTTTTGAAGAAGACTTCGTGGATTGTAATGTTTTGGGATTATCCACGCAACAGGACAGCTTGCGGTGCAGGTACCGCATTCGCGACAGTACTTCAACTTCTCAACGTCTAATAACTTCTTTAGAAACGCCTTTGAAGTTTCGATGGACCTGACCTCTTCCACGCTGGGGGGACATCCACCTATCTCAACGTCGGTCTTGACGTACTGAAAAACAGGTGCAACCGATTGAATAACCTGTGGGACTTCTCTGGGAGGTTTGCCCTCTATGGTACTCGTTGTATGATAGGATATATACTCTAACGTTCGATCGAGGACGGACCCGGACATATGTCTACCCTTTCTAAGCCACTTCATCGTGTAATTTATAGAGGGAAATTATTAATAAATATATAAAGATAAAGTTATTTATATATGTGATATAAATTAGCAGTTTACTGGAGGAAAGATACGATGCTGCAAGCTCGAAAATGGGATTATACATCGTATCCGGGCTATGAGATGTTCCCCCAACTGTTCCAACCGATACAGCTAGGGAAAGTAAGAATACCAAACCGAATAAAGTATGCAGCCACCGAGGACAACTTCAACACGCATGACGGCTTCGTCACGGATAGGGACGTGGCATACATAAGGGAGAGAGCTAAGGGCCTTGTAGGAGGCATATGCACCATGCAAGGGGTATACATGGATCCTAAAGGCGAGGGCAAAGGCTACGTTGGGCAAGCAGCCGCATGGGACGACAAGTTCATACCTGGATTAAAGAGGCTTGCCGACACCATCCATGAGGAAGGCGCCATAGCCAACTACCAGCTAATGCACTGCGGGAGGGTAGGTGGGGTAGAGCTCCCCTATTGCGTAGGACCATCAGCCGTTCCGCAGCGACTACGAGTTCTCAAGCCCGTAAAAGAGATGAGCAAGGAAGATATTAAGCGGAGTATAAAGGAGCATGCTGATACGGCAAGAAGGGGTATTGAGGCCGGGTTTGACATAGTCGAAATTTCAGGTATAGTGGGGTACCTCATATCGAACTTCCTGTCAAGCTTCACTAACAGAAGAACCGACGAGTATGGCGGAGACATCGAGGGAAGATGCCGGTATATGGTTGAAGTCATCGAAGCTGTTAGAGACGTTGTCGGGAAAGATGTTCCAGTATTTATTAGGCTCTGCTCTGAGGAGCTTTTAGACGAGTATAGTGGAAATACGCCTGAGGAAAGCCTGGTAACATACAAGATAGCTGAAAAAGCTGGCGTAGACTGCATTAGCGTTACGATGGGTTGGCAAGAGTCCCTCTGGACGGTTATAACTAGAGATGTCCTGCAGGGTTCTTGGCTCTACAACGCTAAGCGCGCCAAGGAGGCGGGTATTAAGGTGCCGCTTTCCATGGCCTATAGGTTGTTTAAACCAGACATCGCCAATAAGGCCATCGCTGATGGAATAATAGATATCTGGGAAATGTGTAGACCAATGATTGCTGACCCGCACTTGCCAAAGAAGGTGCTTGAGGGCCACCTCGAGGATATAAGACCGTGTGTAGCCTGCAACCTTTGCCTCGCAAGGTTGTTCAGAGACGCACCCATAACATGCGCCACAAACCCGATGATTGCACACGAGTGGGATCCAGAGTGGCAAATTAAGCCATCTGAGGAAAAGAAGAAAGTTATGATAATTGGTGGGGGGCCAGCAGGACTAGAATGCGCATGGGTTGCTGCGCTAAGAGGACACGATGTACACCTATACGAGAAGTGCAACATACCAGGTGGGCAAATACTCTATGCCTCTAAGGGACCATACGGAGATAATGAACTACACGGGATGATTGACTGGCTCAAGAATCAATGCAACAAAGCCGGGGTAAAATTCCACCTCAATACAACAGTAACGCCTGAAATGATCGAGGAGGAGTTTCCAGACGCTGTAGTAGTGGCTACTGGAGCGAGATTTGTCGTTGAAAGGGTTCCAGGGTACGATAGGCCCAACGTGGTAGCAGCTCCTGATGTGTTGGAAGGGAAGGTTAAAACTGGAGACAAGGTTATCGTTTGGGGAGGAAAAGGGCCTGGAATTATAACTGCGCTATACCTTGCGGAAAAGGGTAAGAGGGTAACCTTGGTTTGTAAAGAGAGAAAGGCTGGCAAGGATGTGAACCCCTCATATGTTTGGAGGTATATACAAAAACTCGACCAGGTGGGCGTGAGGACATACAGGTTGTTTGATATCGAGGAAATAACGGATACCGGCGCCATCATTAAAGATGTAACGTCTACGAGGATCCCCGTCGCCGCAGATACCATCGTGTTTGCAGAGCGGGAGTCCGCAGCAGAACTCGTGGAGGCTGCAAAGGATCTATGTCCTGAGGTCTACGTAGTGGGGGACGCCCTAGTACCCCGCAGACTCCACAACGCGATTCATGATGGCTATCGTATAGGCATACGAATGTAGAATATGGTGTGTACAAAATGAGGTGATTGAAAGTTGGTTGACTTTTCATGTGAAGATGAGTTGAGAAAGCTCTTAGCAAAGTTCAATACCCTCGCAAACATAGAAAGGGCGACGTGGTATGAGTGGCGGCAAGCAGCAATAGAATACGCCCGCCCCGACGTTAAGCCTCTCGACCTCGTCCTTAGAGCCTGGGAGATTGTGGGCCATGACACGGCGATAACCTACTATAACATGCTCGACAAAACCAGCAAAACCTTCCTCGAGGACTTAGCTAGGTGCATCGCCTTCAGCTCCACCACGATGGGCGAGGATGCCAAGGTTATAAAGGGGGAGAAGCCGAACGAGGTATACGTCCGTTGGGATAGATGCCCGTGGCCTGAGTTCGCTCGACGATATAACGTGCCGATGGAGGAAGACGTTTTGGGATGCGATAAATGGTTCCAAACCGTTGTAGAAGATGTAAATGCGTTCTTCAACACAAGAGTGAAGTTAGAGACGCTGAAGGCCATCCCCCGAGGAGACGGAATTTGTCTCAGGCGCCTCTCTCTCGCGATGAAAGAATAGGATCATAAACAGTGTCAGAGGTGTTAACATGGTCGTGGAAATAGACTATAATAAATGCAGAAGGTGCGGAGCATTCGACAAACCCATATGTGTAGACAATTGTCCCACCACCGCGATCTCGCAAAGGGATACAAAAATAGCGGTCACCGAGTTCCTGTGCGAAGACTGTGGCGAATGCTGCGTCCGATGCCCCGATAGGGCAATAAAGATGAAGGAAGTGACCTTTTAACAACCAGTGGAACTATAGATGAAGCGAGTTCAGAGATAGGATTGTATGAGCCATCATTAGAAGTAACATTGTCTCGATTGTCATTACCGAATCCAAGAATTGGCGCTTATATGCGAAGATAGTTTAAGAAACTCTTTCTGTAAACATAAAAGGTTTGTAGAATATATATTCAAGATTTAATGGAGGCTTGGCGATTACGATACCTAATATCAATTCAGATGAAGTAAAGTTTGGATACGAGTGTCCTCCATATCCGTGGGATACGATTAGTGAACTTGCGGTTTACGTCGAGCAGCAAGGTTTTGACTCCTTTTGGATGCCCGACCACACAGTGGCGTTTGGAATACGGAGATGGGACGCGCTTGAAGCTTGGACGGTTCTTTCCGCTATAGCGTTGAGGACACATCGAATAAAGCTGGGCACCTGTGTTAGCGACACGTATAGGCATCATCCAGCGGTTTTAGCCCAGATGGCCACCACCTGCGACATCATCTCCAACGGTCGAGCCATCCTTGGAATAGGGATAGGAGAAGCCATGAACCTTAACCCCTACGGAATAGTTTGGGACCGCCCCATCGCTAGAACCATCGACGCTCTTCAGGTTATGAAGAAACTATGGACCCAGGAGGAAGTCAACCACGAAGGGCCCTACTACAAGCTCGAAAAAGCTTTTCTACAACCCAAACCCGTTCAAAGACCCCATGTTCCCATCTTCGTTGCTGGAAACTCGCCTAGAACGATGAAGATGGCTGCTGAGTGCGGCGACGGTTGGGTGCCCGCGTCCATGCAGCCGGAAGAGTATAGGGAAGGCTTAAATTACGTCTTAGAGGAGGCTAGTAAAGCTGGAAGATTTTGGGACGGAATGGGATGGGATAACCCGCCCGAGATTGAACCCGGCATATTCCTCTACGTGGTTGTAGCCAACGATCACGACACAGCAAGACAACTCGTGTTGTTGCCAGCCAAGCTCTACCTGCTTTCAAGACCGAGAATCATCGAGAAACTCGGATATCCAGTTCCCACCAAGGAGTTTGACATGACGTTCAAGCTGGTATTCAACACGGAAACAGCCAACGCGCTACTGCAGAAAGCCCAAGAAATTCCAGACGAGGTCGTAGATAAGTCCCCAGTCGTCTTCGGAGCCCCTGACGACGTCATCGGCAAGATAGAGAAATACGTAGAAGCCGGGGTTCGCCACTTCATAACGCCGTTCTTCGTTCCGCCTAAAATGATGAAGGAAACATGCAACCTTTACGCGGAGAAGGTGATGTCCTACTTTAAGCAGAGGACGACTTAGAAATAATTAAAACCTTTTCCCGCTATAAAGTGTGGTAAAGCGTGGAATCAGGTATGAAAAGAGTTGCCATCGTGGGTGTGGGGCAAACGAAATTCGATAGGAGGCCTGATGCGTCTATTCGTGAGATCGCCTTCGAAGCCTTTAAAGAAGCCCTAGAGGACGCTGAGATCATGAGAGGAGAAATCGAAGCATCCGTGGTTTGTTCAGCTACGCACTACGACAAACAAAGAACCCCGGCTGGTGTTATAGCCGAATATTTGGGTTTAAACCCCAAACCAACTTTCAACGTGGAGGCTGTGTGCGCGTCCAGCGGCGTAGGAGTGAGAACTGCATGGGCTTTGATAAGTTCCGGACTGCACGACATCGTCGCAGTTGTTGGCTTTCAAAAAATGACCGAGCTAAGGTCGGACGAGATTCAAGAGGTGATGGGAAGATCAGGGGATGTGATGTGGGAATCGCCGTTTGGACCCACCATGCCCGCCTACTTCGCCATGTACGCAACAGCTCACATGCAAAAATACGGAACCACCGAAGAACAGCTCGCAAAGGTCTCTATCAAAAATCGTTTTTATGGCGCAAAAAACCCCAAGGCAATGTTTCAAAAAGAGGTGACCATGGAGGAAGTTTTAAGGTCAAGAATGATTGCGAGTCCATTGAAGCAACTCGATTGTTGCGCTAACGCCGACGGTGCTGCTTGCATAATTTTGGCGAGTGAAGAAAAAGCGAAAAAGATAACTGACACCCCTGTTTGGATCGCGGGGTTGGGGCTAGGTTCCAGCCCTATGACGCTGACCAGTAGGGGTCCACTGCTTACATCGTTTACTTGCACGGTGGAGGCGGCGAGACAAGCCTATAAAATGGCACGAGTGGAGCCAAAGGACATCGATGTCGCGGAGGTTCACGACTGCTTCACCGTCACCGAGATCATAAACTATGAAGACTTAAGGTTCTGTGAAAGGGGCAAGGGAGGAAAGCTGATAGAGGATGAACAAACGTACGTCGGCGGGAAGATGCCCGTTAACGTAGATGGAGGACTATTAGCGAAGGGGCATCCTGTGGGTGCAACTGGAGCCTCGCAGATCCGAACCCTCGTGCAACAACTGAGAGGAGAGGCGGGCGAAGCCCAGGTGAAGGGAGCGGAAATCGGGTTGGCGCACAATCTAGGCGGAATCGGAATGTACTGCAGCGTGACCATACTCCAAGTCTAACGGTGAGACTCATGAGCTTCGAAAAGTTTGGGAAGATCAGCTACGTGGCTGAAACAAAGATTCGCGATTTCATGAAGTATTTAGAAGAGGGAAAAGTAGCGGGAACGAGATGCAAAAAATGTCAAAAAGTTCACTTCCCACCAAGGGCTGACTGCGACAGTTGCTTGTCGAGCGAAATGGACTGGGTTGAGTTAAGTGGAAAATGTAAGCTGGTCACGTATACGACTGTGCACTTTGCCCCCGTCAGCTTTCGGTATGATGTCCCCTACATACTGGCCGTAGCACAACTTGAAGAGGGACCCATGGTGTTCGCACCCATAAGTAGGGACATCAAAGAAGACGAGGTTAAGGTAGGCATGAGCCTAAATCTCACACCAGTGAAGATCGTCGGCGGCAAAGTCATGTACGAGCTAAGAAAACCGTAGCGAAAATTCTAAGTTGTTTCGAAATTTAGCTTTGTTGGCTTGCTGGCTTTCGTCATGACCTTAAAGACCAGTATTGTTGAGGGGCTTAAGCAAGTTGTGGGATCTGCGAATGTGTTAACTGACGTTGAGGACCTTTACGTATACTCCTTTGAACATATTTTCAGAGAAAAACGATACCCCGAAGTGGACGTTGTGGTAAAGGTACGCTCAGCAGAACAAGCGAAACAGGTGATGGACTTAGCTGATAAAGAGGGATTCAACGTGATTCGAAGGGGAGGAATCGACTCCCAGAAGGTTCTAGAACCAGCCAGAACTGGAGTAGTTATGGTGGATGATGTTCCACCGCCCGATCTTACGGCTTTCAAAGAGGTCGAAAAGCTGCTTATCGACGAAAATATCAGGGAGATTCATAGAGCTGGACACGGAACGTTTAGAAACTTCGCTCTAGCCTTAAAAACCCTTTTTTTAGGCAAGCCAACCAGCCGATGCCAAGAATGCGCGACATGCAGTGGATACTGCACCGTAGCTCCCTCTTTCAACGGTGTTGAAACATGGTCTTCTAAGGGGAGAATCCTCCTAATGAGAGGGCTATCCATGGGTGAGCTGGCTCTTTCCAAGAGGCTCATAGAGGTTCTATACACCTGCAGCACTTGCGGTCTTTGCTTCGCTCAGTGCTTTCCAGACTTACACGTTCATGAAGCCATCATCGCTGCTCGACGACACATCGCTGGAAAAGGTGTGACCCCAGACATATTCAACACAACTGCTAAAAACATCGTTGAGGCTGGAGACCCTGGTGGAGTGCCCATTAAACAGCGTCTTTCTTGGATGAGGGAAATTCCAAAGTTACGTTTTCCGGAGAGGGCTGAGGTTCTGTACTGGGTTGGCTGCATGGTGGCTACGCGTACTCCGAAGGTAGCTAAAGCGGTCGCTAACATTCTGAGCCAAGCCAAAGCTAACTTTACTATGCTGGGTGAGAGGGAAGGATGCTGCGGCTACGTTTTGTTAGCAGCTGGATTATGGAACGAGGCAAAGGAGGCAGCCATTGAACTCGTTGAGAGAGTAAAGGAAACGAATGCTGAGGTTCTGGTTACGCCCTGCGCTGGATGCTACTACACCTTCACAACGCTTTATCCTAAGGTTCTGGATATCCAAATGCCATGTGAAGTGCTTCATACGTCGCAATTCGTGGAACGCTTAGTGAAGGATGGAGCACTAGAGCTGAAAGGCTTGAACGTAAAGGTCACGTATCATGATCCTTGCTCGTTGGGTAGACACAGCATTGTTTATGATGCTCCACGCAACGTGTTGAAAGCCGTGCCCAACCTTCAGCTCTTTGAAATGCCACTAAGTAGAAGTCGAGCTCGATGCTGTGGTGGGGGAGGTGGACTCTGGACCTTCAACAATCGGATTAGCATGAACTCCGCTTCCACCAGACTTTTGAACGACGTGGCGCCCATGAACATAGATGTTCTAGCAACCGCCTGTCCCGCTTGCCACATGAACTTCCGCTATACGTCAGTCAAGAAGTCGGTACACATAAAAACCTACGATATCATGGAAATAATAGCAAAAGCCTTGTGAGACTCCTTATAGGTGACGTGTAAACTAAAAAATGAATAAAATAAGAAGGAGCCCGAAAAAAGACAAAGCGGGAAACGTTTAAACTGCTTGTAAAGTTCGTTATAACCATGGGAAAATGGTTGGTGAGGAACTACTAATAAATAAGGTATTGATAAAGTAACAATGAGGTGGAGAGGTGAAAATCGAAGATAAAGAAGTTGGTGGGTTCAATACAAAACTGATATTCCTCAATAATGTGATCGTAGGGATAGCAACTGATATAGGACCGAGGATTCTGTACGTTGCCAGCACTAAAAGATCGGAGTTTAATTTGTTCGGAGTGCTTCCTGAGGCAGGAGTGCAGACACCAGAAGGTTTCTGGAGGATTTACGGAGGGCATAGATTGTGGAGTTCCCCTGAGGCAAAGCCACGCTCCTATTCAATGGATGATAGGCCGGTGAAAATAGAGGTAGGAAAAGATAGTGTAA
>Ga0315309_1001637_pt1 | contig 13327 bp, 26 predicted proteins | sample TDP4_MG_FD_203080 | JGI IMG/M metagenome (GOLD analysis project Ga0315309, IMG submission 203080) | Freshwater sediment microbial communities from Lake Towuti, South Sulawesi, Indonesia - TDP4 | ecosystem: Environmental > Aquatic > Freshwater > Lake > Sediment | place: Indonesia: South Sulawesi...
ATAAACATGTGTGTGGGGTGGGGTGGAACGATTTGTGAACCTATGGAAAATTCCATAGGTTTCTTTCACAAACTTTTTGGGAACATCACAGAAATTTTGATGGTAAAAATCCATAGTGTCGTGAAGTGAATTGAAAGGTCGTGAAAAAAGGGGGTTTAAAGGTTTTTTTGAGCTCTGTTTACGCTTAAACATGTGTGTTTTTGGGGGGCTCCCAGCTGGGTTTTGACGCTAAGATGTCTAGTATGTCACAGAACAGTTTAACCGCAAAGGCTTTTTCGAGGGGGTTGTCGAGGGCTTCTATCTTTTCCAGCATGACCCGTAGCCCTCGAGCTACTTCTCGGTCTTGCTTGGTGACGGTCTCGATGTTGCGTTGCACCCTAGAAGAATCGTATTTGGTACTCGGTGACAAAGCCGGCTCCCACCATTTTTATGCCTAGCCGATAACGGTAGAGGTTGCCGTTGTTGTGGGCTACTTGTAATGCAGCTGCTAGCTTCTCGCTTAAGGTGCTGAAGACCTTTGTAACTGGACTTCCATCCTCCTCATAAACGTCCATAACCGCAGCTTGGACCGTCTTAGGCTTCTTAGTCGTAGGATCCGTGATAGTCCTCGTTTCCAGTCTGAAGGATCCCTCTTTGACGCGTAGGACCTTTTCAACGTCTCGGACCAACTTAACATAGTTTTCTAGAGTCGTTTAGCTACACTCTCCAATTTGTTGGTTCTATCAGCCCAGTAGTCGTTTATTATTCTTTCGAGCTCATGCAACGCACCGATGGGGTTTTCCCCCTCATTTAGACTAGCCTCGACATGAATGTCAATAGTCTGGTAGTTGCCTAAGTTAAACTTTCGAGTTATGCTGATGGTCTGAGGTTTCATGCTAATCCCACGCTTCTCAAATATTCTTGCACCCAGTCTTTGGTCCAGATGTCAATTACGATCCCCACGCTAGCTGCGAAACCGATAACTCTAGGGTCCGGCCGTGGAGTGACAAGTCGCATTTCAACCGGCAAGTCTGCGTAGGGACTGAGCTCCGGGGTCTGAGGCAAAAGGGCCCGGTAGAAAAGCAGTTGTCCTAGGCCCTCGGCTGGTGTGCGGATCTTGCCTTCAACAAGAATCATCTTATCTCTTAAGATTACAACCGCATCAATCCAGAAACGCCACCTTCTAAAGTGTTCTATGGGAATTTCCGGGTGGGCTCTGTAGAGGGTTTCTGGGGCTGGTCCAATAGCCATGTTATAGAAAACGGCTACTCGGTCCGGGAACCTCTCATTAACGTACTCTGGAACATAGCGACGCTCTCTCTGTTTATATTCAGCCCTTTTCATATTCCTCGACCGCTTTTCTAGTTAACTCATCTTTGTGCTTGTGTAGGTATTGAGACCATGCAGCCATTTTGATCATGGCGCACATGGACGAACACGTATCCTTTTTCTCTCTGTCTTTTGGAATCTCGCTCCCACAAACGATACATTTACCCATATTTTTCATGCACCATCTCAGCTATTTTGCGTCTAGCCTTCACGGGGTCGTGTCCACACTCACGCAAAAGTTTAACCCATGACTTTTCTCTGATGTAAACTCTGATGTCCGGCATAGTGACCCACACCCGTACATACGTAGCTAAACGCTTTAAAAGTTTTGTGTACGTATCTTCTAGGTGAAGGTATCCGAAATGGTGACAATTAAGAGTTTAGACAAGATCACCGACAAATGGAGCAAAGTGACGCCGGAGAGAGCCCCATACTACGAGGAAGGCATCAAAGCCCCAGCACGAGACTGGAGCGCCGGCGCCGTAGCTGGACAATCAGCCTACGAATCAGCCATGCGTGACCCAAAAGTTCTGAAACTCAGAGAAACCCACATCAAAGCTGTGGGATCAGAGAAATGGAGTAGAAAAGCCATAGCTGTGGGCCCTGCACGATTCCGTGAGGGTGTCCCAGCTGCTAAAGACGACTATTCTAAAGGCTTCTCAACATACCATGGCGTGATATCAGCCCTAGCCCTTCCAGAGAAGGGAGCACGTGGAGATCCTAAGAACTACGCACGTGTTAAGGCCATTGGAGACGCACTTCACAGTAAACGCATGGGCGGAACCTAAGCCCATAGCATAGAGAGGGTGAAAAACCCATGAATTACCGAAAAGCCACAATTCTAGCCTCAGAGGACGCAACAACGGCAGCCGTAAAAACCATAGACATAACCCTAACAGATATAATCAGCAGAATCCAAGTCAAACTCAACGCAACCAACACAGACGTCCCACCTACAGCGGTCCACGCAAAACAGATCTCAAAAGTCGAGCTAGTGGACGGCTCAGACGTGTTGTGGAGCCTCTCGGGACAAGAAATAGAGGCAAAAATGTTCTACGACTACAAGTGTGGCCCCAGCTACGAAAGGGAGTTCAGAAATGGCGTCGCAAATTACTTGGTCCTAGATCTTCTCTTTGGACGCCACCTCTTCGACAAAACCCTAGCCTTCGACCCTAGGAAATTCAAGAACCCACAGCTAAAAATCACACACAATAAAGCCCTAGGGGGATCAACCCCTAACGCTGCAACCCTAGAAGTCTACGCAGACGTGTTCGATGAAAAGATCATCACCCCAATCGGATTCATCAGACCCACAGAGTTCTATTCCTACACTACCCCGGCCTCAGCAGCCTTCGAGTACATAGACTTACCCATTGACCTCATCATAAAACGCATAATGCTAATGACTTACAAGGCTGACGCATGGTGGGAAAACCTAGTCACCAGCGTCAAGATCAGCGAGGACAACGACAAAAAGATACCCCTAGACCACGACGGGGGCGACCTAGTTTCAATGATCCAGACCCGTTACGGTCACTATCAAGAGCTTCTAGTGGACGTATGCCGAACAAGTCAAACCGAATACGTCACCCCCACAGACTCATGCTACATGCATCTCTCACCCATAGCAGGGGCTGCATCAGACTTCATGTTTACAAGTGCCGAGCGTGCCGGGGGCTACCAGACCCTAATCTCCAATACCACGCTCACCTTCAGAGCTCTAGTCTCTGGATACTTACCTCATGGATGCTTGCCTCTAGACTTCGGAGATCCCATGGACATAGACGACTGGTATGACGTAACAAAGAAGGGCTCAGTTAGGCTAATTCCAAAAGCAGCCGGGTCCGTCGCCTTCAACGTAGTGCTCGAGCAGCTCAGAAAATACTAAACCAAAAACCTCAATACCCCCTTTTTCTCTATTCTAGTTCTAGTTAGGTGATAGAATGAGCAACCAGAAGAAGGTTAAGACCCGTACGTATTCTGTCCCGGTGACAACCACACCTAAGCGGATTTGCCCAGCAAACCCTAAGCGAGTCGCCATCTTTATGATCCCTACAACAGCCATCACGGTCTTAATAACACATGGACAACCAGTATCATCCTCAGAGGGCTACCCCGTCCTTCAAACTGCACCATTCAAAAACGAAACCACCACAGCGGAACTGTGGGCTGTAATGGCTTCTGGGTCTGGAACTCTAGCGGTCATGGAAGACTCTGAAGAATAATAGGGCTAGGTGAATAGCCCTAATGGACTACAAGTATGCTGTGAAAACCACAGCCGGCACCTCAGAGGCTAATGCAAAAAAGACTCCTCTTAAACTCACAGCCGGAATCATAACAAAAGTTCAACTATTACATCCAGAGGGGTGTCACGGTTTAGCCTACGCTAGCATCTGGGAAGGTGGACACCAGCTTTACCCTTCAAACCCGGAAACAGCCTATCATGGAAACGATGTTCCCATGGAATTTGAAGACAACTACGAGCTAGAAGCCCCAGCCCTCTTAACGCTGAAAACATGGAATTTGGATGACACTTATGATCACACAGTTTACGTTAGAATCACCGTACTGAGACCAAAAAAAGACGTAGCCCAAGAAGCCATGCTAGAGCTTCTAGGCATCATAAAAGACCTCTTAACCGTAATCAAAGAACTACTCACTGGGAGACGCATAGAATAAATGACCGCTAAAATGCACCCTTTCTGGTGGTTCCGGCCCCCAGGCATATTCGGATACACCTACACCGGAGACACCATCTTAACTTTATCATGGTCAATGTTCGAGAGGATTGCAGGAAGCGTGTTTACAATAACTGAAAACGGCACAGCAAACAGCATAACAGTTGCCCTACGTGGGTATAGACCAGTCACAGCAAAAGTTAAATGTGCTATCTACAGACACGCAGACTTGGCCCTAATAGGACAAACAGAGGAGCGAACACTAAACTTGACAATGGCCGTTAAATGGTACACGTTCAACTTTTCGGCCCCAAAACCACCATTAACCCAAAACACAGCGTATCTACTCATGGTCTGGGCTGACTATACCACTGAAGACATCGAGGGCCGGTGCACATACTATGCGCCCGATTCGCTACATTACGTCAACACACACTACGATGGATTCCCAGACCCTTTGCCTACTCCAGAGCATGGTGTCTGGGTAGTTAGTATATATTGCATTTACGCAAAAGGATGAGGAGAGAAAAACATGGTTAGTGGAGAACAAGACTTCACCAAAAGGTCCAGTGCCGTAATAGACCACAGAAAAATCAAGGGTGTAGATCTCATAACACCCACAGTAGCCGGTTGCCTTCCAATAAGCATAGAACACATTGTTAAGATCAGCCATGAACAAATCCTCGGAACAGCCCTTAAAACCCCCACTTTCGCTCAATGCGTTCCCACAAGCATAGAAAACACCGCCATAGCCTATGATGTGGTCAATGACAGATTTAAGGTAGATGTAGCAGCTATGAGTGTGGGGACCATAGGCGTAGATGTTTCAGATGAATGGACAAGGCAGCTGGGGCTAGTGGATTTGTCCCGTGTTTTAGGTGCAGCCCTCAGCCATGCAAACCCCGTAATCGTTAGGCTAACAGATGGTTCAGCATGGATAGACCCTAGAGACGTGTCTGACCGGGCTGCTAGGCTCTTAGGAGTCGTTTACGGAAGCCTCGACAAACTTCAGCAGCAAGCAACCACAAAAGAGCTCCTAGTACAAATTGCGCATCAAGGTGTCATAAAAGACCCTACTCAAATCCGAACCTTAACATCAACCGATGTAGTTAAAGCCTACGGGTCCCAAACTCAAGCCCTCTTACAGAGAGCAGCAACATACGACTTGATTGTTCAACTTAGACACGCTGGTGCAGAAATCGACCCTACCCAAATCCGCACTTTGACAAGTTCAGATACAATAACCGCAGTTCAACCTACAGCTGCTAACCTTAATGCTACGGTTACTCAAGCCGAAAAGGACCGCACCATCACAGACATATCAAAAGTAGCCACAGCCCAGCAGATAAGCAACACATGGACCGGAGCCGGAAACTACACAGTTAGAACCCCAGCATCCGGCAAAAAGATAAGGCTAAAATTCATAAGCCTCGAGCTTAGTGCAAACGTGGACTTGGGTTATCGTTTCGGGGCTGCTGGAACCATATTCTACCTACGCACAACAGCCGGTCCCTACGTTTCAAATCTGATAGCATGTAACAACGAAGGAGCTGCAGACGCAGCCCTAATACTATACGCTAGCGGAGCATGCACCGTTAAAGGCTACTGTCTACTCGATGAAGTCTAAACGCTAAAGTGAGATGGCATGCCATCAGAAACTCGCTATATGCGCAGTGACCAGCAAACCGTGAATGGGTTACTAGCCTACATACTTGGAACAGCTCAGAGTGCAGCTGCTGCAAGCCAATCCCAGGCAGCAGCATCTATAGGTGTAGAAGCCACGCTGAGACCAAACGATGACATCTTAACTGGCTTTCCAAACTACTATCCCCCAGCTGATCCCGGAGAAACGGAAATTCACAGCCATAGGGTTGACGATGTTACACCCGATGATGCCGATACTATGGTTTACACCGGAGAAAGCACCAGCGAGGTTTATGACCGCTATCAAAAGCCAGCGTTCACTTTGCCGTCTGGAAAGAAAATCGCTTTTATAAGGGTCACATGCAGAGGAATGACAGAATACTTATCCGCTGCTGTTCAAGCGACGTTTCGTTTTGGAGTTTACATCGGAACAACCTACTACATGAGTGCGTACAAAAAAACTAATGGAGCATGGCAAACATTCACGCAAGACTGGGTTAAAAACCCAGCCACGGGCCTAGCATGGACGCAAGCCGACATTAACAACCTACAGATTGCCGTCGGCGGAAAAAGCTACTACTACGCTTTCGAGTGGTATCTCGCCCACATCACTCAAATTTACGTGGAAATTTACACGTACACAGATGCAACGGTTGACTATTGGGCTTACATTATCAAACGCTCAAGTGATGGAAGTGAAACCGTTTTTGGCTATTGCGTTTTGTGGAGTGAACTGATAAGCAGTCTGTACGATTCTCCTGGGCTTAAAAGCGTCACATGGCATTGTGTGGCAAGGGATTTGGTAGGCACGGACGCTATTGTAGTGCGAGTTTACTGGAGAGTTGGGGGGGGCGCTTGGAATCTTGTTCGTAATTTCATAACTGAACAGTTAGGTGCTCAGTCGCTTGACGATGCAACATGGACTTTCTACTCTTATTTTGACATTGCAGTAGACACAAGCTATGTTTACACGGTTTTTTGGCATGGGACCGCAACCTACAACAGTCGCATAACAAACTTCACGTGGACACCTGTGCCTCCCGTTGTTGCTAAACCTCTAGGTGACGGTTTAACCTTCGCAATTTAAATATTAGCACCATCTATCATTTAAATAGGTGTAAAAAATGGCTAAAATCAACTGTGACATACACTTTGAACAAACAAAAACGACCATAACCGCTAGGGACATAGAGGACGTTTGGAAGTGGGTTCAAGCGAATATCATGGATAAACTACCCGAAAGCGCATCAGCCACCTTCTCCATACACATAACTTCATAGAAAAACTCTTAAAAGTGCAGCGTACTAATGCTTCTCTAGGAGAATGAGAGAAATGAATCCAGACCCTTTAAGCACAAACAACAAGCCCATGCAATACCGAGACGCTGTTTATGTAGCGACAATTCTTATGGTTCTCATGGTCGCAACAACCTTCGTACCAGCCCACCCCTACGACACAGCCCTAAGCGACTTCTCACGGTACGTCTATGACCTACTAACGTTTATGCTCACGAGCTGGATAACGACTTTCTGTACACTCACGGGGCTAATGGCATACGTGAAGTCTAGAGAATCTGGTGAAGGTTAGGGGCGTGCGTATTACTGTCCTCACCAAGGTCACCAGCTAAGGAAATCGAGATATTAGCAACCGTCGATGTTCCAGCAATAAGTCCAGACCGAATAGGCAAAACAGACGTCCTCGTAACCTACCGGATAGGGCCATTTCAAAGCGGAATGGTGCGCATACCCAAGGAAGAGTTAACCGAGGCCAAACTCAAAGAAGAGATAAAAAAAGACGCTGAACTAAAGGCTAAATACGTGGGCATGAAGTTTACACTCTAGAGGCCCCAGCCATGCCGACCTATAGGCTTCTAGGTGTAGACGTCCACATACCATCAGTCGATGATATAGCCCAGACAGTCATATCCCCCATACAAAAACACGTCACCACAAACCTAGCAGCTACAACAGAAAATATCCGGCCCCAGATCGAGAGCGTGGTCAATGCTTTAACCCCCTTTTTTCCAGCCGAAACCGAGAAGGTTAAAGCCTTCTTTTCTAGGCCATTGGCAGCCCTTCAGACAGAAATAGAAGCGGTTTTGAGCAAGCCCACCCCATTACCAGCCGAGTTTTCCGTAGCCCTAGAAGGTGTCAACCGCATCATAAACGCTGAAATGAGCTCAACACGTGCAAACACGGAAGGGCTCATAGGCTCAGCTCAAAGCGAAGTACATGGGGCTATAGCCCTAGCCGGAGCCGAAAATTCTAGGGCCATACAAGAAACGCAAGGAACTATGCTCACAGCCTTTGATGGTATGGGAACCGCACTATCCGGGTCCCTGGAGCGACTCTTTCCTAATTTTGGGAAGGCAAGCCCAGACGATCTAGACAGGCCCTACGCATTATTTGTTGCACAAGCTGAGGGGGCCCTAGGCATATCTGAAATCATGCGAAGGAGCTTCACCCCAGAGGATGCCATGACATGGCTAGGTCAGATGCAAGACTACTGGGATGATGCTTTCAGATCGATTTATGGTGCTAATACCATAATAACAATAGCTAGCCTCGGACAAGTCGGATTAAACGCTGCTTTGATTCAGATGAACCCAGTAGTGGGTGCGGGCCTCGCAGCTGCAAAAGACGCTAAACAAATCTTTTACGAGGTAGGCATCAAACCAGCCCTGATACGATGGTATAACGAAGCCTATCAAACCCAGATTCCGGCCTATGGAGACTTGATCAGCATATACGTGCGTGAGGGATATATGAAAGAAAAGTGGGTTGAGCTCCCCGATGAGATGGTAGCCTACTTTAAGCAACTGGGCTATAGTGAAGACTGGACTAAACGTTTATGGGGTAAACATTGGGTTCTGCCAAGCCCCACACAACTCTATGAGATGCTGCACCGCACAGCCGGCAACTTCCCAGAGATAGGAGTAACCAGCAAAGTTTTAAGCGCTATGTTAAAATACCATGATTTTGAACCCACGTGGAGAATGCCTCTAGAAGCGATCAGCTGGAACACATGGCGAATCTTTGACATTCGAGTGGGCTGGGAAATGGAGATCCTAAGCGACACGGGCCTAGTGAAAAGGCTTATTGACACGGGTTATGAGCCTAAAGATGCTGCGTTGCTAGCCCAAATTCAAAAGATGTTTGTGTTGAGAAGCGAGATAGATGGGCTCCTCTCGGAAGCCGACACAGACTTCATTAGCGGATGGATCAGCGAGACCCAGTTGAAGGCTGATTACGAGGCTACACCCTACAACGCTAGCATCGTAGCCATGCGAGTCGAAAGAGCCAAATTAAGACAAGACCGGAAGGATAGGGAAGATTTAAAGGCTGCACTTCTCGACCGTTTCATAAAAGGAGACCTAACTGAAACGGATTTCGCCAAAGAATTAAGCAGACTAGGCCTTCAACAGTATAGAATCGCAATCGAAGTCGTTAAGGCAAATGCAAAGAAACTCAAGACCGTAAAGGAAGAAACAGCCCTCACAACCAAGCCTTTAACAGAAGCCAAATACAGCAGAGCCTACAAAGTAGGGCTCATCTCAGAAGAGGAATACCAATCGGCCCTAGCAGCCCTCAAATTCAGCCCCGAAGACATCGACCTACTCGTTGAACTGAACACTCCGGAGAAACCGGCCCCCGAGGAACTACCCACACTAACACTAGGAGAGCTTAAGGCTGCTTACAGAGTGGGGGTCCTCACAGAAAACGAGTTCGCAGCTGAGCTAGACTTCAGACGCTACAGCCCAGAAGACATAACCATAATAATAGAAACCGAAAGGGCCAAGGTCAAACCAAAAGTGGAAGAGTAGAGTTAAAATGAGCAGGAAGGAAACAGAACCGGAAGCCCCTTTTAAGATCCTAAAAGAGAAGCTCCTTCGCAAAACTGAGACTGAGGCAAAAAAGGGCAAATAGGCTAGACTACTTAACTTCACTTTCTTTATACTTCATTAAGTGGTAACTGTAGACGTGTTAAACAGATACGTCGCTACCTTTAAATAGGTGCAATACACCTAATTGGGTAGGGGGTTAAAAAAATATGAATAAAGTGAAAGTTTGGATCGGAATAATCGGGCTAGGTGTCTGGTTTGCTGTAGTCACCTACTGGGGTGTTCTGCAGCTGATGGGGGCTTAAACATGGGCACATTCGATAAGCAAACTGATAGCTTTAAAAGGGCATATAACGAGCTCAGGGCTAACAGTATCCTGCTCTGTCATAGTGAAGATGGACAAGCCGAAGTCTGGGAGACGGGGACCCAGCTGCTAACGATTGTTCTTTTAGATAAAGGTGAGTTTTGGACCAAAACCAGACTAGAACTAGGAGACGAAAAATACGAGGAATGCAAAAAAGCATTGCTCGGGCTAAAAGGGGCTTAAGAGGGGGGGCTTGACGTATGGATTATAAGACTGTGGTAAGTGAGAGCCTAGCGATCTTTAAGCAGTACAACGTAGCCATGACACTTAGACAACTCTTCTATAGACTAGTTTGAGGGAGAGGACGAGGATGGTTAAGAAGTGGAAGGTCGAGCGTGAGATTAAGGAACGGCGCACTTTAAACGTGTCCAGTCATGGTCGTGGGCTATACCTCTATTTGCCTAAAGACTTGTGCGAAGTCTATGGCATCAACGGGGGCGACCGTATTAAGGCCCAGCTGCTGGAACTGTTTAAACGGGATTGGGCTACAGAGGAGAAGGGAGAGGGTTAAATGAGAACAAAACACGTGGGACATTGCCATATCTGCGGAAAATATGCAGGGCTCCTAACAACCTTCGGAGTTAAGCGTGTCAAAATATGCAGAGATTGTTTGAAGATCTTAAGATCTGACAGATTTTTAGATCTACTCTCAAGTAGGATTTAAGGGGGTGGGAATGTTGAACGAGAAAGAAAAGCTGCGGGCTCTACTTAAGGCTCAGATAGAGATTCAATGTGCTTTAAACCGGGAGATAGGCAAGAACATAGTTAAGCTGGCGAAGCTTGAAGGGGCTATTTAAGAGGTGGGCTTAACATGCTGTGGTTCCTTCTAGTGATACTGCTTCTAGCGTACATCGTTGAAAAGGAGCGTAAACGAAAGAGGGCTAAGAATGCAAAACGTTGAGTTGCTCCGGTTTCTGAAGGCTCTAAGTGCTTGGATAGAGAAGGAAAAAGAGCTGTTGGACCAGCTGCAAGCAATCATAAACGACTTAAGCTTGAAACTCTGAGTCTGTGGTGAATGGTTAGGGGGCTTATGTACTCCGTCTCATCCCTACGAAGAGGGAAGGGTAGCTCCTTTCTCTTTCGGCAGCCCCCTAGCCCACTAGAACATTCTTCTATATGGCTTTAAATAGTGAGACCATGCAAAGATGTATTCTGGGTATACCCATGAACTGGAAACAATTAAGTAGGAATCAGCTGCCAAAGTACGCACCATTGATCATAAGTCTAGCGCTGATAGCACTTAGATGGAGCATGGGCGATTGGTCTGCCGGCGGGGCTACGTAAAGAAACTCCGGGCCCTCATAGCGTTTCTACTGTTCAGAGAAGAGGTCCCAAAACACAAAGTCTGGCGAGACTTCAATGCGATACACTTGGGCCTGGTCCTTCCTTTATCCGTGGTGGCCGGAATTGGCCTAATCGTGGTGGGCTACATCAGCCTTAACATCATTGGGTTTATGCTGGCATCCTTCGCAGCTGCAATGCTTCCTTTAGAGATCCTACACATCGTCTTTGACAGATAAACTAAAACGTTAAACCCCCACACCCCCCTTTTTCCACTCCAAAACTAGGATCCACTTCTATCTTTATCTACAGCAAATTTTATAAACCCACAAAACAAAAAGAAGAGCTGAGGATGCATCACTCACTAAGCTAGTTATGAGACTAGACTAGCCTTCTAACATACTCACAACTGTAAATTCATAAGTAGAGAGTAAATTTTAAATAGCGAGAGAGAATAGATAGAAAGTCATGGAGACCAACAAACTCAACAACAACGTAGCAGCCATGCTTAATGAGCTAGCAGTGTACATACGTAAAAACACCCCCGTAAAATTTGGTGAACTATGCGTTAAGATGCATATAGCCCCTAGCACCATGTACGGGTATATCCGACTCCTAAAAGACATGTGCACGGACATCAGTTATTCACGGGGGGTATTCTACGCTGAAATGCATCATCGCATGCCGGACGGTAAAGAGGTTCCAGTAGAAAAGTAGGGGTGTGTCCATGTCTAGACAAAACGTAACAATGTTCAGAGAGGCATGGATGTGGAGCAAACCAGAGGAAAAGTTATACCGGAAACTGTGCGTGGGCAGGGTGTTACACTTGTTTTCTGGGAAAAGTGAGCTCGGAGAGGTAAGAGTCGATATCGACAGTCCAGTTGCAACACATAAAATTGATCTGAGCGAGGGCAGGCTCCCATTTAAAGACCTAGAATTTGACACTACGATATCGGATCCCCCATGGTGTGGTCCTACAACATGGGAGAATTGGAGACAGCTTATGAAAGAAATAGTTAGAGTGACAAAAAAGCGGGTTGTTTTCATATTGGGTAATCTAATCTATCTTCTGCCTAGACCCTTTATCCTCAGAAAAATTTATGTTCTCAAAAAAATCAGCCCACAAGTCAAACTCATTTATGTATGGGAAAACCCTAATAGGTGCGTCGTATGAATGAACAAAATTCTAAGGAAGTGGAGAAGCCGATGGTTGAAACACCTAGACCAGACCGTGGAGAGGTTGCTCAGCAAATCGTGATGGTAGACGTGGCCCACATAAACGTTCCAAAAGAACGTGTCACTAGCGTGTGGGACCCACAGATAGAATCCGAATTTGAAGCGAGCATAAAAGCGAAAGGCATCTTAGAGCCTCTGCAGCTGCTAGAAATCGATGGGGACCTATGGTTAACCGATGGGCTCCATAGACTCACAATAGCCGAGAAACTTGGCATGCCGAAGGTTCCGGCCATAATAAAAAAAGGAGCCCTCGAGGACCTTCTCATAGAAAACTTGATCCGCAACCGGCAAAGGGGTAAAAGCAACCCAGCCCAGGAAGCCGATGTCCTAGACTATCTAGTGCGGGTCCGGGGCTTCCCCCTCGAAACCGCTTCTAAGCAGCTGGGCTTCACGATCGACTGGGCTAAGAAACTGCTAAAGATCTCCACGCTTCCCGAGGAAATCAAAGACCATTTGAAACGGGGCCAGCTTCCGGTAACCGGCGCCTTCTACATCGCAGACCTTCCCACCCCCCAAGATCAGCTTAGCGTCGCTAAAGATGCTGTAACCTACGGCTACACGGTATATCAAATAAAAAGCCGGGTGGGCTACCTTCTCAACCCAGACCGGGAACCAGAACAGGGCGAGGTTGCATTCACGTCAAACGGACGCCCCACAATCATTCCGATCCGCTGTAGATACTGTGCGAAGGAGCTTCCCCCAACGGGGAGACAGTACGTGTGGATCTGCAGCGAATGCGAGCAAGAAGCTGCTGAACTCTTAACCCGCTACTATGAAGCCCTCAAACAACAACAACAACAAACCCCCCAAAACAATCCATAACACACCCTTTCACAACACAACACCCCACAACACAACACTATGGACTTTTCCCAACAAAATCTCCGTACCGTGAAAAATAGTCTCGTGAAAAAAACCACGGACATTTACCATACCTTCACAACACAACCCACCCCACCCCACAATCTTGAAAAT
>Ga0315309_1001639_pt1 | contig 13326 bp, 16 predicted proteins | sample TDP4_MG_FD_203080 | JGI IMG/M metagenome (GOLD analysis project Ga0315309, IMG submission 203080) | Freshwater sediment microbial communities from Lake Towuti, South Sulawesi, Indonesia - TDP4 | ecosystem: Environmental > Aquatic > Freshwater > Lake > Sediment | place: Indonesia: South Sulawesi...
CATATGGATTCGGGGCAAGATAGTAGTAAGATGGCTTTTTTTTGCCACTACCAAAAGCCCTACAAGCTCTGAAAACAGGCTGTCAGAACATTGGATTGGAAGATGCTAAATGCTATAGAGACAAAAAATAGATTATTTCTTATCCTTCCTTGTGAAGGGATGGAGCTTGCTAGAGGAAACTGATCTAATTGAGGCGGTAAGAAGGCATTTTTGTTATCACTCCCTTATCTGCGCACGCGCTCAGTATTTAAACGTAGCGATTTCGGGAACGCCGTGTTATAGAAGGGGTGGTTTGCGCGCGCATTTTATTCCTCTTTGTCCGTTTCTTGACGGAATCGTGGCAGTAGTCGTCCCGTTCGCTTCATGTAGGCACGGTACTCGTCGCCAAACTGGTCTAGCAGCATTCTCTCTTCCTTTGGGATCCGTGCAAAGATGAGGATGATTGTTAAGAGGTAATTAATTAGAAGGAGTAGGCTAGCAGAAACCAACACCCAGGTAAAGAAATATACTATGTGAACGGTATACATGGGGTGCCGAACCCAACGATAGGGGCCGCTGGTCACAAGCTTATGGTCTTCTTGGAGCGTTAAGGAAATATCCCAGTGTTTGTCGAGGACATGGTGAACCCATGTGAGAAAGGGTAGAGATATGATTCCGAAGGCAACACCAAGCCACCGTAACAAGTCGGGTATGGGAATGTGAAACCAAAACAGACTGGGTGAAAAGAGTAGGTACATGGGTACAATGACAATCAAATAGACGCCTTGAGCGATCAACAGGGTTGCACACGCCTCCCCTTCAGCATGCACCGTGTCCTCGAAGCGTTCCTTAATTGAGCGTTTTTTGCGTGTGGCTCGTACCTTGCGGGTGTAGTAACCTCTAATAATGGTTCCTGGAAGGAAAACAGCGAGGAATAGGACTCGGAAGAGAAGATCACCATTCATTACCTTTCCACTTGTTAAACACTTAATGAAAACGGATATGTAAAATTGACTCTCTCCAGTTTCCCAACACTATCTAGGGATCGTCCATCCATACAGGGTTCCAGAATGGACATAGTCATCCTGCTCTAAACAATTTACCCATCTATCGCCGTAGGTTAAATCTTTATCGAAAATAACCGGCTTAACCCGAGAATTAAAATGAAAAGGTATGATCACGATGCAGGCCGAGAAAAGAAATTCAAATCAAAGAGATTTCAAGGAAAGCTCGACAAAAATTCGATTTTCTACAGACGAATTATTGGTGGACCGGCGGTATCCATACCGTAATGGGTTCAGGTCTAATCTTTTGCGCTTTCCCTATTCGATTCTACTCAAAAGAGAAAAATGTAATCTAAGGGAAAAGAATAAAATCCGGTTGGGAGGCTGGATCCTTAGCGTCGGAAACGTTGACCGTTATGATAGTAACCGGTGTTGCCTGATCTTTAGGGCTATTAGGGTCTTCTCGATGCATGGTTCCTCGTTACGGCATGGGACTACGACTGAGACTTTCATTTTCATACTCTCTTCCAATTTTCCAGTTCTTCAAACCCTTCTTTAGTCCACTGTAATTTGTAACGTACTATATAATGAAGGGCGTAAGCAGAAGGATTAAGTAGGTTAAGTAGGTATCGTCGAGCGTATAGCTTACCCTCCTTCATTTCTAAACTTATTGTAGTAGAAGTAAGAGGGAATGCAGCTATTTTACATTTAGGGCATACCACCGCAAAAATACTACCTGGCGGAAGAAAGTCTCTATCAAAACCTACTGTTTCGCCGACTTCCCTCAACCTGGCAACTAGATCGTCTAAGCTTTCATCGACTAATCTTTTCATCATAATATCATAATAATGAACAGGGATTCCTCTCTCCGGTAATACTTCAGGCAGGGTCCGTAAAAGGCGTAGCTGAACTTGTAGGGCTTGGTCTATTCTATATCTCCTGAGTTCTGATCGAGAAGAACATATAGGACATTTATCAAAATCCCCCACTCTACTTTCGAAGCACTGTCTTACGAGCAAACTCCCAAACATAGAGAGAATAGACGAGAAGATATATTTGTTCAACAGAATCTGTAAAGATCTTTTTTGTGCTTCTTCTATAGCTGACATCACTTTATCTATTATTTCAATCATAACAGGATCCAAAAAATCTTCGTGTTTTTTTAGTCGCTCACTCATCTGTTCATTCATACTCTCTCCTGTCTCCGCTATAAATTTCTTTAGTTCATCGTCAGTCATCTGGCTAACTTCCTTCCTCTTTTCAAGTCTCTTCTGTCCGCGCTCAGATTTTCCTTGCTTAGATTTCTTTTTGAACCATTTATCGAACATCTTCATCAGCCTCTAAAGATTATTATTCCAGCCCTCCGCTGGTATTTGAACAGTAAATACGCACTTAGAACCATTAGACTTAAACCTAATACCATGAAAAAGATTCCTATAAGGATCATCCCAAAGAATCTCGTAACTCCGCCCGCAAAGATTGCACTGAAACTGAGAATAAAGGCAAAAAATCCCATTATCGTAACTCCTCCAGATAATAATTTCAGGCCGAAGATACCTCTATCCGAAGTCGGATCATAGTCAAGTCTTTGAAAGATTCTATATCCTGTTAATAGCCCTACGAATGAAGCAAAGATGAACAATAAATTCTGTAATTCTATCGGGATAGGTTGATCTTGTAGTAGGAATGTAATTAGCCAGAAAACTGGGAACCAGAGTTTCAATGATGTAATCTTTCCCATTTTTCAGCTCCTCATTATAGTAATGACCACTAAATGCCTATGGGCGTTACATAGACCATCATTACCGGCTTCAGCATCACAGAACCCGCATCGAAAACTTTTACTTTTTCTCATTTTTAGCCTCCATTGTACCATATACAATAAATTGAAACAATTTCGGCTTTATCTGTAGAATAAAACCCATAAAGCATTAATGTATAAACTCCTTTACCATATTTATTAGAAACAGGGTGAAGGTCAAACTCTATTTGGAAAGACTTTCCTTGTTGAATCCATTTTTCCGCTGTTATCTGTATCCCTATCTTAGATATCCATCCAGGAGGAACTGCATAACCGACAGGCACAGGAAACGCGCAGGATCCTACATAAGGAGGTTCTCCTAATTGTGAAGGAGTTAATTCTGAAGATTCCGGTTCATGAGATATAGTAACCCCAGCAAGAGTGAGATTGTCAAGAATCAAATCTCCGGTCAGAATAACAATTCCATTCTTATGAGATAAAGTGGTCCAAATTGTATAATCATTTTCAAAGTTTTGAACAAAACACAGATTGTAGACATCATATGCTATTCCGATGCTAACTTTATTATGATGCGGATCCAAAATATTATCTCTATGTCCCCAGTCCCATTCCTCATCATCGTACATCATGTTCCATTCTAACTGTTTCAAAACCTCTTTTGGATCAAGAGGATAGTTACCCCAATGGCAAGCAACATTTTCGTATACTAGCCCTTTTCCTCCTGTTAAAGTGTACCGCATATATGGTTTATAACCGTTCGTATCCCAGTGACTAATGTAATGATGTTCGAGCATATCCTCCGCATGTTCCTGTGCAGATGTTACTGAACTTAGAGTTACATGGGATACACCGTGCTCTGATCTATCTTCATTTATTAAATCTAAAGCATAGTTCACTAACTCTGCGTGACCAAGCTTTCTTTCCTCTGTTGGAGTTGGCGACAGGGTTGGAGTCAGCGACGGAGTTTGAATAGTAGTGGTAACAGTTGGACTAATCTCTGCTTCATATCCTATAAACTTTAAGAAAGTCGGAATTACAAAAGCTCTATGATGATAAACTCCTCCAATAAGTATTATGATCATTGCAAACATCGTAACATTTCTTATAATCCTCTTTCTAGGCGTCGTTGGTTTACGCGAATAGTAAGGTGGAGGTGGATGACTCTCAATCACAGGTATCTTTTGAGGCTTCTTTTTAATAGACTCCTCTCTAATTATTTTTGCGGGCTTCGCTCCTGGAAACTTTACTATTTCATGAGGATAAGCCTTAGACTGGGTCCACATGTGACTGCACTTGTTACAAATGTAGCTGATAGTTTTAGCGTCATAATCTTCCATTTTACTATCGGTAGAACCACACTCTGGACACTCACCAAGCCTTAGAAGTTTAGGCTGTAAAGGTTTTGGGGGGAGCTCTTGTACTTCACGAGGAGCCCTTGTAATTTCCCCTCTTAATTCCTCATCCAAATGAGGGCTCGGCCTATGAGGTTTCGACTTGTCAAGCCACTCCATCAATAGCTCTCTCTCTAATTTGAGTTCTCGGTCTTTCTCTTCAATCCACTTGTCAGTAAATTGGAAACAGGGATGTTTACCCTCTACCTTTATCTCCTCCTGTATAGCCACCCAGACATCTGGGTACTTTAAATATAGACTAAAGTCACGAATAAACACGGGTTTAGGTTCAGAGTGATCTTCACAAAATGACTCCTCGCAATAAGGACATTCCTGAAGTTGCTTCTTTGAAGAGTCTTTACGTCGAGTTATACACTCTCTGCATTCCCCAAGTTTCGATCCTGAAAACGGTTCGGAAACTATTATACCATTTGCAGATTCATAGCCAACTCTACGATGAACTTCTTCTTTGGCTTCAGAAGGGGGGAGCCGAATCTCTCCCGTACGTACTTTAGAAGACCAAACCATGCATGGATGACCACCTTTTATTTGGGCTTCTTCAGCTACTATGACTTCGTAATCTTCCGCCCTCTTCTTATAATCTCTAATGTAAGCGAGTTTCGGCTGAAGGTGTTTCTCACAGAATCCTTTTCCACAGTGTGGGCATTGATGAAGCTCTTTTTCTGAAGAATCATTATCCCTAACTTTACACTCTACACATATTCCGTAACTCACCATCGTCTCTCCCACTTCATTAAGTTCATTTATCCTTTCTCACCTTGATTCTCACTTAACCAGATCTTTCAAACAACCGGCCCTTTGCCAACGTCTTCCTGCTCCTCAACAGCTTCCTCAATCAGATACCTTCTTTTCCGGTAATGCAGATAACATTACTTAAATGCGAATACAGCATATTAAATCTTACTATATAATATACGACTACACTCGCGGGTATCGTCTTTTTCACGTGACTGGTTCCGCGTCGAAATGGGAGAGCTGGGAGTGCCTGACCGCTATGTGGATGCTTTCTGTGGTAGAGCACCATCAGTACTTGCTACTACACTGATTATAATCCACAGAAATTAAGACGAAAGCCGAGTATGTCGAAGTTGAATGCCCTCACTATAGAGGAACTGGAAAGAGATGGAATTATGAATTTCCTGAACTGAAGAGAGGATTCTCGTAATCACGTCTAGAGGAGCTATGCCCTTCTTTGAGAGAAAAGAGGTCTTGGGAAGCTAAAAGTCCCGCCTAACAAGACATTTCGGGACGTCTCTGTATTCAGCTATAGTTATTTAGTAACTCCATAAGATTGTTATTCGAGGAACCTTATTAGTGAACTTGAATATCTTTTTCATTAGGTGTTTGAAGAAAAGAGGTGAGAGTTTGAAAAGTAAAACAGTCTTTATCGCCATCGCTATAACGTTGTGCTTAATCATCGCTGGGCTAGGTTTCTATTTATATAGACAACACTTAGACCTTCAAACTCTGTCCAGCAACTATGCCACTCTGCAAGAAGATTATAAGGCTTTAGAACAGAAACATGATGCGTTAGTTTTAGAGTATAATTCATTAAGTCAGGATTATGAATCTCTACAATCAAAATATAGTGCTCTTCGAACGGACTATGATGCCCTTCAAACAAAATACAACTACCTCATAGCGCTGAGTAAGAAGTTGGGGCGTGCAGCCGATTTCTTGTTAAGCCAATATAACTCCCGCTTGAGGCTTTGTTGTGAAGCGCCTAATGTGGCGCCGAACACGTATTGGTTGGCGAGCGATAACCTCTTGGCCCATCATGCGCTCGAACCATATTATCCGAATGTTTCAAGACAGATCTACCTAGAATTGGAAAGGCGTGATGGGTTTAAGAGCGGTGTTTATGAGCCTCTTTTCGGTGAGAGCATTCCCTTGCCGATAAAGGAAAAGGTTACCTACATAATAGAGCAAGGAGAGGACTACTTTATTAAAACCGACATTCACAACTGCACCACCGCCTTTCCAGACTGGGATGAATACGCCAATCTGCTGATCTGCAGCGCCCTCTCCCTGTATTGGGAAAACGAGACCGAGGAGGCATTTAGGCTATTCGACAAGGCTGCCGACATGTGGGACGGAAAAGGGTTATACGATAGGGCGATCGAAGAAGCTGTGCCAAACCTTCGCGGTCTCTATGAAACGTATAAGCTCGCACTCTTATTATACGCCTCGAGAATCTTCAACCGCACGCTAACCTTCAAGACAGAACTCGAGAACGTTCTGTGGGCAATGCAAAGGGAAAGCGACGGCGGAATAATAACTCACTACAACGGTTCAGTCACACCAATCGTTCCAGTCGGTGACGCTAACACCGAAACTACGTCACTCACGCTCATTGCCTACACATATTCACCGGATGTGAAAGATGTGGAAAGATGATTGCAAATCCGAATGAATTGATAAAAATCTACAAAAGCCAGTCTTCGATCTTCTTTTTATCTCCAAGTATTTGTCATAAATTATGTCCTTTAACCGATTTTTACTGGGGCCGTCTTTGGTGGACCGATGCTTATACCCAAATGGGTACAGGTCCACTCGTATAGGCTACCTTTGAGATATTTTTGAAAATCTGATTTGTGTTTCAATCTGCTTTCTTATAGTGCTTTCATTTGCTGCCTTCTTATAGTTTCAATAGCCCTCATTTTCGTAAGTATGCCTTTTAGAGTGCCATCGGGGTCTGTAACGAGAAGCTTGTTAACGCGCGTTGCTGTGAATACTCCTATAGCGTCATCTAAACTACTTATGCTTAGGACGTTTATCATAGGTTTTGGATTGAGATCTCTCGCCGTTACTTTACTCAGATCAACAGTCCCCTTAGCTTTATCTTTTACCCAAGTAACGATATCCTCATCAGTTAACACACCTCTGGGTTTTCCTTTTTCCGTAATTACAATCATATGATTCGGGTCTTTTGCTATAGCCTCCGCAACCTGCATGAGAGATGATCCAATGTCCAATGTAGCTGGCTTATCCATTTCGGTTATTATGTCTTTAACTTGTATCTTTTTAATTTCTGCGGCCATCTTACGGTCTCTCCTACTCCCCCGCACCTGTTAGTCGACCCTGCTCTTCCAGAAGTTTTCTCATTCTCTCAAGTAACTCTCTGCCTTCCTTTACCTCCTTCGACCCAAGGTAGCCGGCGATCATGCCTGGCCAACTTAAACCAAGCATTAAGGCATAGAAGGCAGACCATGTTTCTGAGTCGATCTGTAAAATCATTGCTACTCCTCCACCAATAAAGGCGTAGAACAATGCAGGGATAATATTTTTACGAGAGAATAGCTTTTTCTCAGTAAACACTGGTATTTCTTTGAAGCCACCCTAAAGCAGAAAGAGATAGGCGCACGATCCGAATGAGCCTATTAGGAAAGATGCCAAAAGCAGATATGAGTCCTCAAACAACAGTTATGCCTCTTACTTTTCTGATAATAAATATAGATCGTAAATATATAAAATCTTCAAAATAGAATAACTGTCGCCGCAATGACTCGATTTCCATTGCCTTAACCCCCTGGGGCTGTACGATTCGGGTGGAAGGACAGGGGAAGTAGAGATGAACAATCGCGTGAAGGTTTCCTGATAAAGCATGAGTATTCGCATCCGCTAACAACATATCTAAACTTTTGCGCGCGGGACACGCGAGCTGTGGGATTTCGAGTCTCACCCGGGCTACCACTGCATATGCATGAATTTATACTACCCTCTCTTTTTTCAGAGGCTATTGTAAAAAGATTTGAATTTTGATACTATTATAGACTATTGGCGCTTTTACGGGACTCCTTCCATCAGACAGAACGATCAAGGTTTTTGAGCAAAGCAGATGAGGGGCCTTGAATCAGTCTTCCGGTAGCAGTTCTTTTAATAAACAATCGAGTTTGATGCTAAGAAATGTTTTTATCTCATTATTAAACTTACTTTATGTATGATAACCGCGGAAGTCATCCCAATTGCCAAGAAAAGTACTGAAACCGCGGCGGCTTTGCAACATGTAGGATTTCGGGTTCTCTCCATCGGAGAAAGCATTACAATTGCAGGTGAACAAAAACTTTTTGAGCAATTCTTTAAGATAAAACTGCTCAAACTATCAAAAGACATCCTTCCTGGCCTACCAAAGCCTGCTGAAACCGAATTTTATAAGCCCGAAACACCGCCCATTATCCCTGATGAATTTAAATCTTTAATTAAAGACGTTGTTTTTCCTGAACCGCCTGAGTATTTCTACTAGATACTCCCATCTGTTTTGCATTTTGAGGTTCCGAAGGAAAGGTAAAAATGTCCGATTATATATTCAATAAAAATTGTAAAAAAAGTGGTAGTAGCTTCTTCGTTTCCTACGTATGTAGCCTAACTTATAGTTATCGAATTATACCTATCGTGGTGGTGGCAAGGTTAACGTTGGCTTTATAGCTATAGACCGGGCAAGACGGTATGCATTGTAAGCATCAACTAATCCGGCCCCTGTGGCACTATCAAATCCTTTTCCTGCTTTATCACCCATAGCACTTTTACCTTTTTTAACATCTCGAGCTGAAGCAGCTAAAATTTTCTTCGTAAGTTCAGGTGCGAGGGAAGGCTGTGTTTGTTTCAGTAATGCACAAACGCCTGCTATCTGTGGCGCGGCTGCGCTGGTGCCGCTGATAACGGCCCAACCATCATCCGGTGCGGTCATATCTTTGTCAGGGTATGCTCCTCCGGCCAAGACTTGATCAATATGACATTTTGGTTGTAAAGGAAGGGTTATATAAATACCCCCGGGTTTCATGCCGACTAACCCGCAGAAATCAGGTACGGTACGACCAGGATAGATTTTGCTTGTGAAGCTTGAAGCATAATTTGAAGCTTCAAGGTCAAAGTCACCTACACCGAGCTTTCTGTGAGCATAGACTCCTCCTACGGCAATAACGTGCGGCATCTGGGCTGGAAATCCGTAGTGACCATTTCCTGCAGAGAAGATAACCGTGATACCCAAGTGTTTTACAGCTCTGATTATTTCCGCTTCTAGGGGCTTTAGCCAGTTTGGAAAAGTATCTCCTGCAATACTCCATCCCCAGCTGCAGGTGATGATTGCAGGACTGAGGCCCACCGCTGTTTTGAACCCGAGCGTTGCGTTAAGTCCCATCTTTATGCCAACAAATTCAATGTTAGGAGCACAGGAAAAGATATTCGCTGCCTCGGCGGTTCCATGACCGTAATCATCGCGTTCTACATCTACAGCATCTGGAGATATGGTCCTATTGTATTTATAACCTCTCCATTCATAAAATTCATGATGGAAAAAGCCCGTATCAGGCATAGCGACTAAAACACCTTCACCTGTTATACCTTCCCTGTGCACTTGGTCCGCCCGCAATATCATTGAGACATCTCCAGGAACATCCAAGTGATGATAAGTTAAAGTGGGAGGCAGTGGTGATTCAAAAAAAGTTGGTGGTTTTTGCGGATATGCCCTTTCGACCAGATTGGTTAACTTTTCTGGGATTTCAAACGGAACCCCAGCCACGTGTGAGAAAAAAGCCCTTTCACCAAGCTCTGGATGAGTATAGCTGAAAGGAAGGGTTTCCTTTTTCACTTCAGTTTGAAAGGTCTCATTCCACAAATCTACGGTAGCCTCTCCACTAACACTAAAGGTCCCGACATTCAAAATCCGGAATCCTAATTTTTGGAGTTCCCGGGCCGCCTGAGCCGCCGCACCAGCTTTAGGAATGAATCTTTCAATGTTCTCCGGCGTCACGATCACACCCGGAGCAAACATCGATTCACGAGTTTCGCTGCATATCACTGCCTCAAAACCGACAAGTTCGCCTTCCCGCGTTCCATCTCGACGGACTGGAGCTTCAAAAAGAATCGAATTGGCTTCTTCTTTCATATAGTTCCCCTTATTTGTGTATAGATTCAATATCGAGTGGTAGTTTATTTAGAGGCTAAGGGTAGCTAATTATTACCCTGTAGATAAGTCCAGCTGGATTATTTTCAGGTGTTGCAATAGTAGGGTCCTGAGGATAATTGATTACCATGAATACTAGGTCGTTTACGGCATCTCTTATTAGGTATTTTGTGATTTCTATTTTTGTAAGTTCTTTAAAACCAATCACTTCGCCTGTCATTGCACCGTTTACTAAGATTACAACTTTGTTATCCGCAGCGATTTCCATTATGGCTTCGGTAAATTTAACACCTTTAAGGTCGAATCTCTTGCGGAATATCCTAATGGCACCTTTTTCGGCTTCTTCCTGACTCACCCAGTAACTCGACCAGATCCAAACAAAACCAGGCTCGGCAGGTGGTTTATACCATGTTGGATGTATCCAGCAAGGTACAGCAGGCCTATCATCAACTAACGTACCCTTGATCAAATCAACAACCATCGTGCCGCTACTATATAGAGTTTTTACTTTTTCCACTTTTTCGACTTCCATGTTATACATTCCGAATACGGAATCGATTCCGCACTGGCCGTACGCTATTCTGAACCAGCCCGCTTCGCCCCAACCGGTTCCCCAGCTGTTCTTGCAGATCCAACAACCGTCCTTGTCGCTGAAACCGACAACCGTGATGGCGTGGTATCCTTCTTTCGGACTCACACCATCCCATTCATAAATTCCAGTTTTATAATAGAAGAAGTCTCTGTACACCACCATGCCTGAAACTTGAGGCCCGTTATTTGTAATCCTTCTCTTCATCTCGTCTACATCAAGTGTTTTGCTCCAACTCTTTATTTTTGTATAGTTTATCCTATTTTTCCAATCGGGGCACGTGTCACTGCACGGCATATTACGAGGTTGGTATGGAAAACAGGCTTCGTCTGGAACTCCGTTGTTTTTTAGGTAGTCGAGCGCTGGTGGAAAATTCCAGCCACCACAGCTTCCACCGCCACAGAAAAGGAGATGTGCCTCAGATAAGTCGACCTTACGGTTAGGATCCTCGTAGGTGCGTATTTTTAGTAGGGACTCCAACGCGCCAATGACTCCAAAGGCAACACAGGATCCACACGAACCCTGGTCTCTGATAGGCGTTGTCCAGGTGGGGCGCCAGTCCTTCTCCCCGGGGTTCTCTGCCCTCGGCATGCTCATTCCTCTTTTTTACGCTCTGGTGGCCTCTTCTCTATCCCTAGTTTATAAAGCAGCTCCATCTCTTCCCTTCCAGGGATGAGGCCGAGCCTTTTTCTCTGTTCATCAGGACTCAGTTCTGAAACGCTCGTTTTTCCAGCTTGCCATTTGAGGCGTTTTTCTTTAATCCGTGCTTGTAACTTTTCTAATTCCTTCTCTTCCATTCTTTATCACTGAAAATAATTATGATAAATTTTTCTTTATTTAAGCATTATTTATGTAAATATAGCAAATATATAATTAATAAGAAAAAACAATATTTCGCGCTAGGGGATGCTAAGTTCTAGAAAGATATTTCTACAGACCTGTAAAGTCCTAAAGAGATGCTAGAGAAGGAAAAAACGCCAATATTTTCAACGTTTTGAATATATTTTAACTTGAAATATCTTCTTTTCAATTGCTGATTCGTCTTTTGTCCATGGTCTTTTGTAAAGCATTTTGATCCCGATCTCTCCACACTTTGAGGCTTGAAATTCAAAGGTTTCTATCCCACCTGCGCCAATCCCTTGAGAAGGATGAAATTTCCTTTTGATTAATTGAATGAACTCAGTGTCAAATCTTGCCTCCCATACATAACCTGTTGTCGGATTCGATTCCAAGGATATTATGAATTTTCCTTGGATAGGTACCCTAATTTCATTTGAATTGCTACGTGCGTTATTCATGATCCATCATTCCGTATGAATGCACTCCTTTATTACTATTAAACGATGTTTAGTAGTAATAAAGGAATGATCATAAAGATCGTATCTAGCACCTTCAACTGTCAAGCCCTCTCCAATCTTCGGCATGAACCCTGACCCCATAAAGGTATGAAGCGTCCGCCCCTTAAGAATTAATTTTAGGAAACATGGCAATATATGTTTAGCGCGGCAAGCCACTTGATTTATGATGCTCCTCATATGCTGGTGCTAGGTTCTCTACTTGCGTTTGTATTCTTTGGATTGATATTCTGTGTAGGAGGTGACAAAGAGCGAGATGTCCATCTTGTGTGTAAATTGAGCTTATTCAAGATATTTTAGACTCTTAAGTCAAGTTCCTTCTACAGGCATAAATTTGATAGTTCAAGGGAAGTGTCAAACGCGGGGTTCTTTGGGAAGATTTTCGACGGAAGCTTTGACGAGCGCGAGCACTAACTTCAAGGCTTGATGAGGAGTAAGGTAAATGTTGTTCACGGGCCATGGTTAAGTGACACTTCAACGGCTACTAATCGTCTTCTTTTACTAGTTGTATATACATATTGACTAATGGTGATTGAAAAATGTCCGTTTCTAAGCCTAAATACGTCGTGGTTAGTATTGACGATGTTCCGAGACTTCAGCTAACGACGGAGGAAGGTGTTGTAGATAGGGGTGTTTGGTTCAATACCTTGTTCGGTGGCAGAACTCCAACAAAGAGCCTAAACTTTGCGATTGCTTGGATGGACCCCGGCTCGGCCGCGCCCATGACAGGCTTCGTTAAGCATGACGTGGAAGAGGCGGAGTTCATAATTTCTGGTCGAGGCACACTTGAGTATAAGGACAAAAAATATAACCTGAAGCCAGGCGTAGCCTTCTACCATCGAGAAGGCGTGGCACACAGAGTAACAAACACGGGCGACGAACCGCTCGTGCTCCTATACGTGTATCCATCCACAAGCATCAAAAGAATTCCGGTTGAAAGGCCATAACATGCGCTAAAATTCTGAGAAGAGGCATAAGAGGATAAGGCGCGAGGTTAGCGAAGAGGTGAAACGAAAATGCGAAGAAAAAATCGAAGGAGGTTAGGCGCGACAACGATAACCAAAGAAGAGTACGCGGGCGCATCTTTGGTGGACCGGGCGGTATCCATACCCTAATGGGTTCAAGTCTATTCTTTAATCGCGTGAAGCCTTCCTGCTAAAGCATGGATATTCGCATCCGCGGCTCCGTTTGGCCACTATCAGCTCTTGTACGTGTACACTAGCGCGCGTGTGATATGATCGAAGAAAGGACAGTATCGTAACATGGATTAATATGTACCTACTTACGATAATCAAAAGAATGTTAAAAATATTGTAAAAAGAA